>Ga0172382_10000211_pt1 | contig 106709 bp, 99 predicted proteins | sample Leawel138RmetaG_FD_122245 | JGI IMG/M metagenome (GOLD analysis project Ga0172382, IMG submission 122245) | Leachate microbial communities from a municipal landfill in Southern Ontario, Canada - Leachate well 138R metaG | ecosystem: Engineered > Solid waste > Landfill > Unclassified | place... | reverse complement strand
TGTGCTGATGCTCTGCCTGGGCGAAGGAGATCTGCTTCATTTGGGGACTCTATCAGATGAGGTCGGAATTATTGGATTCTACCCGATCAGGTAGCGTTGGTGGATTTATGCAGCGTTTCCCTAAGGAGCAGCACATGAATGATTCCAAAGAGCGCTACGGCGGTATTACCCGATTGTTCCACTGGGGCATGGCGCTGCTGATTGTCTGGCAGTTCATGAAGTTCTTCGATCGCATCAGCGATGGCGAACACTGGATCGGTGAGAACCTGGCCTCCTGGCACATCTCCATTGGTTCGGTGCTGCTGGTACTGATCCTGTTGCGCATCATCTGGGCAGTGAGCCAGAAGAACAATCGTCCGGAGCAGGATCCGGCTACCGCACTGCTGGTCAAGGCCGGTCATGGTCTGCTTTATCTGGCTATGTTGCTGCTGCCGGTTACCGGCGCGCTGTACATGGTCGGTAATGGTTACGGTCTGAAACCCTTCGGTATTGAACTGATTGCCGGTGGTGGTGACAAGGTGGACTGGATGATCGGTCTGGGCGGTCTGCATTCACCCCTTGCCTGGGCATTGCTGATCCTTGTAATCGGCCACGCCGGTATGGCGCTGCTGCACCACTTCGTGAAAAAGGATGGCGTGCTGGGACGTATGCTCTAAGCAAACGTCTGCTCTGCCCTCGACTGCGCCCCGTTTACGGGGCGCAGTGCTTTCAGTCAGTGCGAAACTTCTGGCTGACACGGCTTTCAGCGTTAATACTGAGCGCATTTCTACCTGCATGAGGTTCTGCTCTTGGCTTCCAGTCTGCTCGCACTGCTTGATGATATTGCCACCCTGCTCGATGACGTATCGCTCATGAGCAAGGTGGCCGCGAAGAAAACCGCTGGTGTGCTGGGTGATGACCTGGCGCTCAACGCGCAACAGGTAGCCGGGGTCAAGGCGGATCGGGAATTGCCGGTGGTCTGGGCCGTGGCCAAAGGGTCGTTTCGCAACAAGCTGATTCTGGTGCCGGGCGCGCTGCTGATCAGCGCCTTTATTCCCTGGCTGATCACCCCTTTGCTGATGCTGGGTGGCGCTTTTCTCTGCTATGAAGGCTTCGAGAAGCTGGCCCACCGGTTCTTCCACGATGACAGCCAGGCACATGCGGAAAAACTCGCCGCGCTGGCGGACCCCAATCGGGATATGGTCGCTTTCGAGAAGGACAAGATCAGCGGCGCGGTGCGCACGGATTTCATTCTCTCGGCGGAAATCATCGCCATTACCCTCGGCACTGTGGCTGCAGCGACCTTCACCACTCAGGTGCTGGTGCTCTCGGCCATTGCACTGGCGGTTACCGTGGGCGTTTACGGCCTGGTCGCCGGCATCGTCAAGATTGATGATGCCGGGCTGGTACTGGTCGGGCGGGACAGCGCGGTCGCGCAGAAGATCGGGCATGGCTTGCTCTGGCTGGCGCCCTGGCTGATGAAAACCCTCTCCGTGGTGGGCACCGCAGCCATGTTCATGGTCGGCGGCGGCATCCTCACCCACGGCTTTCATGCGGTGGGCCACTGGATAGAAAACACGGCTGAGCACACCGTTGATCTGCCCTGGATCGGCGCAATACTCGGTGGGCTGCTGCCCACTCTCATGTCAGCCGTGGCAGGCATTCTGGCTGGCGCCCTGATCTTTGCGGTGATCACGTTCGGCAGCAAGCTATTCAACAGGCGAGCCAGTCACTGATGGCGAAACCCTGAACGAGCGAGCGGCAATTCTGTCCCATGCGTAGGTCAACCCGCGCAGGAGGCAAATATGAAAACGCAAACATGGCTGACAGTCGCCGCCGCCCTGGTTGCTGGTAGCGTCCACGCTGCTTCGCAACAGGTCGATATCCATCTGGTGGATACGGATGGCCAGCAGCAAGCCATTGGTACTGTCGAGATCAGCGAAACCGAACATGGACTGCTCTTCACCCCCGATCTGACATCCTTGCCCGGCGGTATGCATGGCTTTCATGTGCATGAAAACGGTAGCTGCGATCCGGCGGAAAAAGACGGTAAGCAGGTAGCTGCTCAGGCCGCCGGCGGACACTACGATCCGGCCGGCTCCGGCCAGCATCTGGGCCCTTACAATGACGGGCATCTGGGCGATCTGCCGGCGCTTTATGTGAATACTGACGGCGCTGCTGACTATCCGGTATTGAGTCCACGGATCAAGAAACTGGATGAGATCAAGGGCAAGGCGCTGATGATCCACGCCGGCGGAGATAATCACGCCGACTCACCCGAACCGCTCGGCGGTGGTGGGGCGCGGGTGGCCTGCGGGGTGATCTAGTGCACTACCAGCCGCTTCATCCAGTCCAGCAAGACTGTTGGCAAAAGCTCGGGGCGTTGTAGCAGGGCGTAGTTATGGGCGCCGAAGATACGGGGCAGGTAGGCCGGGGCCTGGCGGTCGATGGTCAGGCAGAAGGCCGAGATGCCCTGTAGCGTGGCTTCGGTGACGGCCTGGCGCATATCTTCTACACCATATTGCCCTTCGTAGATGTCCTTGTCGTTGGGCTTGCCGTCGGAGAGCACCAGCAGCAGCCGGTGACTGGCGGGCTGCAACAACAGGTCACGGCTGGCGTGGCGCACGGCGGTGCCGGCGCGGGTGTAGTGTTCCGGCTCAAGCGCGCTGATGTGCAGGGCCACGTCATTGCTGAAATGCTCGTCGAAGGTTTTGATCTGGCGAACAATCACCGCATCCGGCCCCTCTCCGGAAAACGCCTGGATCGACCAGAGCTCGCCCAGCCCATCTAGGGCAAAACCGACCAGTAACAGGGCTTCGCGCTCCACATCGATGATTCGCCGGTTGGTCGATACCCAGCTGTCGGTGGAGCCGCTGATATCGATCAGCAATGTTATGGCCAGATTGCGTTCGGCAGTGCGGCGGGTCTGGTACAGCGCATCGGACAGGCTGCCTCCGGCGCGGAAGTCGGCATAGCTGTCGATGTAGGCCTGCAGATCGATGTCGTCACCGTCCAGCTGCTTGCGCCGGGTGATGCGCCGGGCACTGAGCATTTCAAAACGCCGGCGGATCTGGTTGAGCAGACTGCGGTGCTCGTCGAGGGTGTCATCCACCCATTGCTGCGAGCCTGGCAGGTTAGGCAGCACATGGAGCGTAGCGCCGGGCTGGCGGTAGGCCTGGATGCGGTAATCCCATTCCGGGTACTGCAATCCTTTCTGTGCACGGATGGCTGTCCTCAGCTGCATGGCGGTGTTGGTATCCGGCGGGTCGTCGGAGATCAGTACTTCCTTCGAGCTGCCGGGGGTAGATACCAGCCGGGCTTCGGACAGCTCGGAGAGCATGTCACCGTACTCATCGGCGCTGATGTCCTCATCCTTGTCTACCGGGCGGTTCAAGCCCAGCGGGTCTTCCGCATGCTGGTGCGGCTCATCGGCCTGCACCATGAAGATGCCGGGATCGGTATTGTCATCCTCACCGTCCTTCGCTTCACGCACCTCCGGACGGCGCAGCAGATGTGAGCTGCGGGTGGGCTCGCTGATCGTTTGCGGATCGTCAGGTTCGCCGCCGGGAGCCAGTTCGTTGCGCTCGTCGGAGGGCGGTGGGCGCAGCTCACCCGTCCACCAGTTCTTCAGTAGCGGTGCGTTGCCACCGGTCTTGTCATCCACGGCCAAACCCAGACTGCCCAGCAGTTCGACAGCCAGGCGAGCCGATTCCTGGGCTGACGCACTCAGCGGCATGGCAAGACAGGGCTGACCGCAGGGTGTGGCCAGCAATTGACGCAATAACGCCTCCAATGGCTGGCGCGGGCGGGAAAATGAACTCAGCGGCGGCCGCGCCTGTAAAACATGCCGACGTAACCGGGTGACGGCAGCGGTCATGCCAGGTAACTGCTTGATCAGCTCGGCGTCCGCAGCCCAGGCCTCCAGCAACAGGTAGACATCGGCCAGCAACGCGGGCCATGCCGGGTTGAGCTGTTCAGCACTGCCACGCTGGATACGCATGGCCTGTTGCAATGCCATGACCTGATAGAACTCGTTCCCCTGAGCGATAGCCTCGATACCGGAATCAGCCGGTAACCACAGTCGCCGGCCGTTGGTGGCGGGAATCGGATGCGTTAACCAAGGGGACTGGTTCCGACGATACAGGCGCGAGAGCAGGGTCGGGCGTGCCGGTAACTGGGCGATGCGGATCGACAGACTGCGCCCGCTCAGAGCGGTAATCAGCAGGTCGAGACGCGGTGCAATATCCACCAGCACCGCTGTAGGCGGCGCTTCGGGGGGCGGACGATAACGCAGCCATAATCTTCTGGCATGGATTGTCGCGTGGCGGGCGGCGTCGCTGACCAGCTCTTCTGCTTCAGCCATGATCAGACGCTCACGAGCCGAATGTGTGCCCTCACATACATGAGAGACGCCACGGCGTGCCTAGATAAAAGTAGCGTCAACCAGATCACGCAAGGCTCCGACCATAGACGGCTCGTCCGACAGCGGTGAAACAATAGCGGCCTGACAAGCTTCGCGCCGACCGATGCCGGAGACCATCAGCGTACCGGCCGCAATCAGCAGGCGGGTGCTGGGTACTTCGGCCAGGCCGCGATCGCGTAGCTGGCGGATCCGCTCGGCCAAGGTCACCAATCCTCGGGCGGTCGCCTCATCCACGCCGCTCTCATGGCGTACGATGCGTACTTCCAGTTCGGGCGGCGGAAAGTCCAGATCCATGGCGACAAAGCGCTGCCGGGTACTGGGTTTCAGATCCTTGAGCATGCGTTGGTAGCCGGGGTTGTAGGACACCACCAACTGGAAACCGGGTGCGGCCTGGAGAAGTTCTCCGGTCTTGTCGATCGGTAAAATGCGGCGGTGATCGGTCAGGGCATGGAGTACCACAACCGTGTCCTGACGCGCCTCGACGACCTCATCCAGATAACAGATGGCGCCTTCGCGCACCGCGCGGGTCAGCGGGCCGTCCTGCCAGACGGTGCCGTTGTGCTGGATCAGGAAGCGGCCGATCAGATCACTGGCGGCCAGGTCATCATGGCAGGGAATGGTGATCAGCGGCCGGCCCAGCTGCCAGGCCATGTGTTCAATAAACCGGGTCTTGCCGCAACCGGTGGGGCCCTTGAGCATCACCGCCAGACCACGGGCATGGCACTGTTCGAACAGTGCTGTTTCATTGCCAATGGGGTGATACCAAGGGGCCTCAGCGGCCTGTATTGCCAGGCCGCTTACTGCTTCATCTGCACCCATATCAGACCACGCGTCCGGTGGCTGCATCGTGCTCTACAGCTTCTGGCTCGCTGACCTCAAAACGCGGTCGGTAACGGAAGAAGTCAAAGATGAACAGGCCGACACCCGTGGCAAAAATCGCCCCGCAGATAATCAGCATGACAAAGTGAATCTGGATTTTCAGCTGCGCGTCCAGATAACCCATACCCATGATCCGCTCCAGATACACCTGGCCAATCCCGGCGGTGGCAAAGGAAATGGTCATGCCGAACATGCCACCCAGTTGTAACCAGAATGCCCAGTAACCAATGCTGCTGCCCCGTTCCGGACGGCCATGGGTCAGCGAAGGCATGGCATAGCTGATCATGGCCAGGGTGATCATGGCATAAGCGCCATAGAAGGCGGCATGGCCATGCATGGCGGTGATCAGAGTGCCGTGGGTCCACTTGTTGATGCTCGGCCAGGTATGCGCCAGACCCAGCAGGCCGGCACCAAAGAGCGTGAAAATGGTACTGCCCAGCGTCCAGTGCAGCGCCAGCACGTTGGGGTGCGACAGACCGGAGCGCCGCATGGCGCCGTAGGCGTACATGGCCATCCCGACGATTGCCAGCGGCTCCAGCGCGCTGAAGAACCCGCCAATCGGCAGCCAGTAATGCGGCACACCTACCCAGTAATAATGGTGAGCGGTGCCGAGAATACCGGCCAGGAACACCAGACCGACGATCACGTACAGCCATTTCTCCAGCACCTCACGGTCAGCCCCGGACAGGCGGATCAGCAGGTAGGCGAGGAAGGCACCCATGATCATCATCCACACGCCCTCCACCCACAGGTGGATGGTCCACCAGCGGTAGAAGATCGAGACCGTGTAGTTCTCGTAGTGGAGCAGTGCCGGGACAAACAATACCGCAGTACTGACAATACCCAGCGCCAGCACCCCTTCGGTGGTGGTAAAGCGTCCGGATTTCTTGATGGTCATGCCGATGTTGTAGATGAAGATCGCAAAGCACACGACCATGATCAGCTTGTGCGGCAGCGGCTGTTCCAGCAGCTTGTTACCGGTGCCGTAGCGGAACAGGTAGCCGATGATGGCCGCTACGCCCATGCCGGTCCACAGAATCAGCTGAATATAGGCCAGTCTGGTGCTGTGCAGTTCGGTACGGGATTCATCCGGCACCAGCCAGTAGGTTGCCCCCATGAAACCGGTTAACACCCACACGATCAACAGGTTGGTGTGAATGACCTTGGTCACATCAAACGGAAGAATATACAGCAGCGGATCCGGGCCAAGATATTTGGTAGCTGACAGCAGGCCAAACACCAATTGCAGCCCGAACAGCACCATGGCTACTGCGAAATACCAATAGGCGACTGACTGGGATTTATAGCGCATTGTTGTTCTCCGTCTTATCCATATTGTCGCGCTGTTTCGGCTCGGCGCGGCAGTCGCAGCGTTACTTGAGCGTGGCGAGGAACGCGACCAGCTGATCGATCTCTTCTTCGCTCAGGCTTTCACCATAGGTGTTGGGCATGAACGACATACCGTTGGCCGAATACATGCCGCCGGTGCTCAAATGGGCACTGGGTTCAGTAATGGATTCGCGCAGATATCCCTCCACGTCGGTGGCCTGGCCGGTGTAATCGGAAGCACCTACCAACAATTCAGCCCGGGCAGAAACACCCGCCAGGCTGGGGCCAGCGCCGTCGGCGCCAGGCGCCAGCGAGTGGCAAGCAACACAACCCGGTACGGCGGTACGGAAGACATTCTCGCCCAGCGCACGAATATCGTTATCCGGGCTGACCGGACGAACGCCTACCGAGGTGGAGCCGCTCTGCACGGGAACCACGTCTCCTGCACCAGCAGAACCGGCTACCGCAGTAAAGCCACCCGTGACCAGAATGGGCCTGGGTGGCCAGCCCTGGTTATCCACCTTGGCAACCCAGTCGAGGAAGGTAATCAGATTGGTAATCTCTTCCTCGCTCAGATTCTGCCGGGGCATCAGGCGGCGGTGGCGTTGCTCGTCATAAAACGCGGCAGGATCGCGCATGTAAGCCTGCAGATAGGCCTCGCCACGGTGTTGGGTAATCTTGGTCAGATCCGGCGCGTAATAGGCGCCCTCGCCGAACAGGGTGTGGCAGTTGATGCAGTTATATTTGTGCCACACATCCTTGCCGTGGGTGACCTCAGCTGTGATGTTCTTGGCACTGGTCAATTCGGGAAACTGGCGGTGACTATCGAGCGTCAACCCGAGAAACAGTACCGCAGCAGCGATGGTAGAACCCCACGCGAAGATCCTGGCTTGCCTGTTGTTCATGATTTGCCCCGTTATACATTGATACCGGTCCAATGCAGGCCGGTCATGGTGAAGGCGTAAAGGGTGGCAACCAGCATCAACACCAGGACTGCAAAACTGAGGATACGCAAGGGTTTATAGAAATCTTTCAAGTGCATACCGTACTCCTTGGCGATGTGCAGGCGGTACTTATTATGGTCAGCTACCAGAGAATAGACCTGAATCGGGGAGTCTGCACTGAGGGACGATAAACTCAATCGCGGTAGAAAACCTGCACCAGATGCCAGCCGAAGGGGGTCTTGACTGGCCCATGCACCACTTTCAGCGCCTTGCGGAAAATGATCTGATCAATAGCCCGTACCATTTGTCCGGGGCGCACCTCACCGAGATCGCCGCCGCGCTTCCGGGATGGGCAGGTCGAATGTTTGCGCGCTAACACATCGAAGGCTTCTCCGGCGGCCAGGCGTTTCTTGAGGGATTCGGCTTCAGCTTCGGTCTTGACCAGAATGTGGCGGGCCATGGCAACGGGCATTGCTTCTACTCCAGGCGGGTCGGCGGTAAATACACAGTAAAATCATTGATGGGTTGCAGCAGAACGCTGTGTGGCTGCTGTTGCTGTGCGTAGGTGACCAGGCCGAGCCGATCGAATAGCGCAAAGCGGGCATTGATCAGCTGGGCCGGACACACATGCAGACGATCATGCCACACCCGATATGCGCCCACACAACCATCGCGCAACCGGTGGTAAAAGCCCACCAGCGGGTGTGTCAGATAACACAGCGCGGTTTCTTCATCAGCAAAACCCGGATAGGCCACGGATGAATCCGGTGGTTGGCGCAGGCTGACTTCTGCGCTCGCCCAAGCGGATGCGGTATGCATATGGTAGTGCTGATAATGCTGGCGGTCTGCGGCCAACTGGCAATCGAAGCGGGTGCGTCCAGCATGCCAGGGTTGTTGCCAGATGTAGCGTGGCAGCGGTAGCGTCCAGGAATCCAGCGTGGTGCCAAGGAACCACACGGCCCGTTCGCCGGTATGCTGATCGATAATGTAGGTTCGGTAGTCCACTTGGCCCATGACCAATTTTGGCGAAGGATGGGCAGCGAGGCCGAAATCCACATTCAGGAAAGGCACCGCGGAGATCAATGCGCGCTCGGTGCCATCAATGATCACCGTATCCAACCGGAAACGCTCGGGAATCATGCGGCGCAGCTGCATCGGGGCAACGCTGTAGGTAACGATGGCGAAGTGCTGCAGCCGACACTGGATATTGATCCCTGACACTGGCGGCCGTGGCACCCGCAGATCCGCGAAGCGCAAAATCTGCCCGGGCCGCTCGCCGACAGGGCTGGCATGGTGTTCTGTAGGAACCGGGCCCCGGGTGACGTCTCGCATGGATGAATCAATCCTGACTGTCGTGAGTACGGTGTGCAGTCTTGTTGGACAGGCGTAATCCGCGCAAGCTCCGCTTGACGTTCTTCAGATGATTTACCAGCTCAGGGCCCCGACGCATGGCCATGCCCATGGCCAGCACATCAATCACCACCAGGTGCGCTATGCGCGAAGATAGTGGGGTGTAGATATCGGTGTCTTCGGTGACATCAATGGGAATATGAATCTGACCCAACTCAGCCAGCGGCGTATGGCTTGGGCACAGACTGATCAGCGTAGCCCCGGCTTCCACAACCAGCGAGGCGGAATGCAGCAGATCCTTGGTGCGGCCGGTCTGGGAAATGGCCACTGCCACGTCGTAAGGCCCCAGTGTTACCGCGGACATGGCCTGCATGTGCGGATCCGAATAGGCAGCTGTGGAGACCTGCAGACGGAAGAATTTATGCTGGGCGTCGCTGGCAACCGCCCCGGACGCACCGAAGCCATAAAACTCTACCCGGCGGGCCTCGGCCATGGCGAGGATGGCCTGCTCCATGGCATCGGCATCCAGACGTTCACGTACGTCCATCAGCGTCGCCAGGGTGGTATCAAAGATTTTATGTGACAGGTCGGCGATGCTGTCATCTTCATTGATGGAGAACTGCCCGAAGCTGGCACCGGCGGCCAGACTTTGCGCCAGCTTGAGTTTAAGATCCTGAAAACCGCTACAGCCAATGGCGCGACAGAAGCGCACTATGGTCGGCTCACTGACGCCTACTTCGCGTGCCAGATCGGCCATGGATGAGTGCATCACCTGGGCGGCATGGGTAAGAACGTAGTCGGCAACCTTCAACTCTGACTTGCGTAGAGAAAGGCGGTTGCTTGCAATATGCTGGAGCAAATTCACGGCGGCTTCATGTTAGTCTGCGAATCGGGAGTAGTGATTCGTGTAGTTATACTACAAAAACCGTCTGCCCGCTTTTCAGAGGAGGACTTCACGTGTCTGCGCGTTACGGTAATGCTTGCGATATTGTGGTATTTGGCGGCACTGGTGACCTGGCCATGCGCAAGCTTTTGCCGGCGTTGTACTATTTGCATCGTGATCGTCATCTGCATCCGGATACCCGCATTCTCGCGCTGGCGCGAGCGCGGCCTGACGTGGATAGTTACCGCAAACAGGTGCGCCGCCACGTCAGCCAGCATGTAGCCAGTGCCGACTTTGATGAAGCAAGCTGGATCAGTTTCGCTGCGCGGCTGGACTACATGGCATTGGACGTCGCCCAGCGGCTGGAGTTTACCCGGTTGGCCAAACGGCTGGCTGATCATCCTGATCGCGTGCGGGTATTCTATCTGGCGACCCTGCCGGAGCTATTTGCTTCCACCGCGCTGCACTTGCATTCCGCCGGATTGATCAACGCTGAAGCCCGTATCGTGCTGGAGAAACCTCTGGGCGAAAGCCTGCCCACCGCCAGCCAGATAAATGATCAGATAGGCAGCGTCTTCGACGAATCCCGGGTGTTCCGTATTGATCACTTCCTGGGCAAGGAGGCGGTACAGAATCTGCTGGCGCTGCGCTTTGGTAATGCATTGTTTGAGCCGCTATGGCGTAACGGGCATATCGATCATGTGCAGATCAGCGTGCTGGAAACGGTCGGCGTGGAAAACCGCGGCGCCTACTATGACCGGGCCGGCGCCATGCGGGACATGCTGCAGAACCATCTGCTGCAATTGCTTTGCCTGGTGGCCATGGAAGCGCCGGTGCATTTCGGGCCTGAGGCAGTGCGTAACGAGAAGCTGAAGATTCTTGAAGCGCTGCGACCGATTACCGGTATGGACGTGCAGGATCAGACGGTGCGTGGTCAGTACTCGAAGGGCAAGCGCGCCGGTGAAAGCCTGCCCGCCTATTACTTCGAAAAAAACGTCGATAACGACAGCAACACCGAGACCTATGTTGCGCTCAAGGCGGAGATCGACAACTGGCGCTGGGCTGGCGTGCCCTTCTATCTGCGTACCGGCAAGTCACTGGCCCAGCGCAAATCCGAAATTGTCATTCAGTTCAAATCGGTTCCCCATCGGCTGTTTCCCGGTCAGACGCCCGAGGGCAACCGTCTGGTCATTCGCCTGCAACCGGATGAAAGTATCAGTCTGGCGCTGATGGCTAAATCTCCCGGTCGGGGTATGGCGCTTCAGGAAGTGGAGCTGGATCTGCATTTTGACGAGGCGTTCAAGCGGCGCCGGTGGGATGCCTACGAGCGTCTGCTGCTGGATGTGATCGACGGTGATGCGACGCTGTTCATGCGTCGCGATGAAATTGAAGCGGCCTGGCGCTGGGTGGATCCGATTATCCGTGGCTGGCGTGAGGTCTATCGTTCGCCCAAGCGCTACGCCGCCGGTAGTTGGGGCCCGGAAGCCGCGGACAGCCTGCTGGACCGTGCCGGGCACCGATGGCTGGATGAGCGTTAACTCAGAGCCCGGCGACCGCTTTCCGAGCTACCGGACAATTCTATGTGACCGCTGCGCTGGCGCCGCTGTATGAGTTGCGTCAGTACCTGTGCCGGTACGGGTTTACTGATCAGATAACCCTGCACTTCATCGCAACCCTGGGTGCGCAGGAAGGCCAGTTGACTATCCTGTTCGACCCCTTCGGCTACCACTTGCAGATTCATGCTGTGGGCCATGGCCACAATGGCGCGCACAATCGCGGAATCACGAGACTGTTCGTCCAGTTCGTTAATGAAGGCTCGATCAATCTTCAAGCTGTGAATCGGAAAGTGCTTGAGGTACGCCAGCGAGGAGTAGCCCGTCCCGAAGTCATCCACGGAGAGCTTTACACCCAGTTCCTGTAGCGCCGTGATGTTGCCCGCTACCATGCTGCTTTGCTCAAGCAGCATGCTTTCCGTCAATTCCAGTTCCAGCAGGTGGGCCGGGAGGCTGGTCTCCTTCAGGATCTGCGTTACTTCCGCGGCAAAGTGCGGTTGCCGCAGCTGCTGCACGGACATGTTCACGGCCACCCGCAACGGTGTCGGGCCTTCCTGCTGCCACTGGCTTGCCTGCTGACAAGCCAGTCGTAATACCAGATTACCCAGTGACAGGATCAGGCCGGTTTCCTCGGCAATGGCAATAAACTCCGTGGGCGGCAACATGCCCCGGGTTGGGTGCTGCCAGCGCACCAGCGCCTCGACTCCGGTAATGCGGTTGGATGCCAGATGCAGCTTGGGTTGGTAATGCACCAATAGCTGCTCTTCGGCGATGGCCTTGCGCAGCTCGTTTTCAAGATGCAAACGGTCGACCTTGGGGCTGGGCAGGTCGCTGGAATAGAACTTGAAGCAGTTGCCGCCCATCTGCTTGGCATGTTGCATCGCCTGGTTGGCGCGGTTGATCAACTCCAGGCTGGTGCGTGCGTTGTCCGGGAACAGGCTGATGCCAATGGACGCGGAAATGATCAGTTCATTGTTGCCGACGATGATCGGCTCGGCGAGCTTCTGTAACAGCTGATCGGCCAGATCTTCTACCTGCGGCAGAGGCAGATTCTGCTCCACCACAACGAACTCATCGGCAGACAGGCGAGCGAGAATAAAGGCCTCCGGCAACATGTTCTTCAGTCGATCAGCCACCTCGCAAAGCAGTGTATCGGCCTGGATATGGCCCAGGGTGTCGTTGATATATTTGAAGCGATCCAGGTCGATATGCAGCAAGGCCAGACTGTGGCCCTGGCTGCGCGCGAGCACCGTGGCTTCGTCAAGGTTATGGGTAAACAGGCTCCGATTGGCCAGTTGGGTCAGCGGGTCATGATCGGATAGATAGCGCAGCTGTTCTTCAGTCTTGCGGCTGGTGGTCTGGTCGGCAAAGAAGCCCACGTAATGGGTGACGTCATTATGCTCATTGCGTACCACCGCCAATTGCAGCCACTGCGGGTAGCGTTCACCGCTGCGGCGCTGTTCGATGACTTCGCCTTCCCATCGATCCTGACTGCGCAGAGCGTTGCGCATGCGCGCGTAAGTTTCCAGCGTTTCCGGATCCGTGCTGCGAGTGAACAGCGGTTGGCCGATGACATCCTTGGCCGGGTAGCCGGTGATGACGCTGAAGGCCTGGTTTACCGTCAATACCTGATGCTGCGGATCAAGGATGAAAATGCCGTCCGAGGTCGCTTCGAAGACCGTAGCCGCCAGACGCTCCTGCTCATGTTGTTGCCGACGTGTGGTAATGTCCCGGCGTGTGCCGATCATGCGCGATGCGCGGTTATTGCTGTCACGCTCCACGGCGCGGCCATTGTCCTCGACCCAGACCCAATGCCCCTGCTGATGTTGTACGCGGTATTCGACGCAATAGGGTGTGCCGTGTTTGAAATGATTGATCAGTGCGTCGCGTACCCGTTCAGCATCACTCGGATGTACCCGCGGTTTCAGAGTTCCGCGCATGGTCAACCGGGTTTCTTTCAACCCGAAGATTTCTTCCAGATGCGAGTGGTAAACAACGTCGCTGCGCAAATCCCAATCCCAGAGGCCCAGTGCACTGGCTTCCAGCGCCATGCGCAGGCGTACCTGGGTCTCCTGTAGCTCAATGGTGCGCTGAGCGACGCGGTTCTCCAGCGCCTCATGACTTTGGCGTAACTGCTGTTCGGCCTGACGTCGGTGTTGAATTTCCCCAGTCAATTGCACGTTCAGCGCTTCGGCCTGCTGGCGCGCCTCATCCAGGCGGAACAGCAGCGCCTGATTGCGCAGACTGCTATGCATGGTACGTGTGGCCGAGCGGTTGATAAAGGCGGCGGCCAAGAGAATGCAGCCAAACAGGGTGACGCCCATCAGCCCCCAATAGGGACTGGTGGCGTCCTTTTGTGTCAGAAGAAATATCGTGGGGGGTAGCCAGCCGGGTATGGCGAAAGTCAGAAAGGCACTGAAGCGGTGCGCGTAAATGATACTGACGCATAACATGACGCCCGCCGTGACAGCATAGGTGCTGGACTGCACACTGAAGCTGTCCAGCCGCACCAGCAGTACGTGGATCAAGCCCAGCGCGAGTCCGGAAAGGATGTTGCCGATATAGAACAGGGTGGGCCAGCGCGGCTTCAGCCGCTGTTCAGCAGAGCTGCGATGATAGGCGCTGGCGACACGGCTGCGCAGCAGCGTCAGACCGCAGACGACGGCCAGCCAACTGAGTGCCAGGGCATGGGAGGCATATTCCCAGGTCAGTGCTGTCACCACGACGACAGCCAATAACACCAGCCACTGCGACAGACGTGAATAGAGAAACAGCAGATCCAATTGGCGCAGACGCAGATCGGTAGCTGCAGCGCTCATCCGGCGCTCGCTGTAGCTCATACTGGTATATACCTGCGACGTTGCTTGGTATCCCGAGTTGTCATTAGTCGTCCGTGAGTAGTGGCAATCCTATGGCAAACCATACACTAGAGAATCGATTCTGCACATCCCCCATTATCGATGTGCAATAGGTCACTTGGCAGTTTCTTTCGGCAAGACGACGGGCGGGGTAGAATGCCGCGATGGATATCTCTCATTTGCTCAACTCGCTCAACAACGCCCAGCGCCAGGCTGTTACTGCCGCGCCGGGTCAACAACTGGTTCTCGCCGGCGCCGGCTCCGGCAAGACCCGTGTTCTGGTACACCGAATTGCCTGGCTGGTGGAGGTAGAAAAGGCCTCACCCTGGAGCATTCTCTCGGTCACCTTCACCAACAAGGCCGCCGCCGAGATGCGCCAGCGCATCGAGCAGCTGCTCGGCATTTCGCCCCAGGGCATGTGGGTCGGCACCTTCCACGGGCTGGCGCACCGGTTGCTGCGCGCCCACTGGCGTGAAGCGGGGCTGGCCGAGCAGTTCCAGATTCTCGACAGCGATGATCAGCTGCGGCTGGTCAAACGGGTAATCCGCGAGCTGGGTCTGGACGAGAACCAGTGGGCGCCGCGCCAGGCGCAGTGGTGGATCAACGGCCAGAAGGATGAAGGCCTGCGCCCGCAGCATATCCAGGCTGCAGGCGACCTGTTCCTGACCAATATGCTGCGGATCTATACTGCCTATGAGCAGGCTTGTGCCCGCGCCGGGGTAGTGGATTTTGCTGAACTGCTGCTGCGCTCACTGGAATTGTGGCGGGACAACCAGCCGCTGCGCGAGCAGTACCAGGCGCGGTTCCGGCACATGCTGGTGGACGAGTTCCAGGATACCAACGCGGTGCAATACGCCTGGTTGCGGCTGATTGCCGGCAACAATCCGAGCCTGATGGTGGTCGGTGATGACGACCAGTCGATCTACGGCTGGCGCGGCGCGCGCATCGAGAATATCCAGCAGTTCCAGCAGGATTACCCGGCTGCCGAGCTGATCCGTCTGGAGCAGAACTACCGCTCCACCGCGACCATCCTCAAGGCCGCCAACGCGCTGATCACCAACAACGCCGGGCGCATGGGCAAGGAGCTGTGGACCGATGGTAATGATGGCGATCCGATCTCCCTGTACGCCGGGTTCAACGAACAGGATGAGGCGCGGTTTATCGTCGATCGCATCAGCGAGGCGGTCAGCGAGGGCATGGCGCGCAGCGAGATCGCTATCCTGTACCGCTCCAACGCCCAGTCCCGGGTGCTGGAAGAAGCCCTGCTGCGTGCCGCGATTCCCTATCGCATCTATGGCGGCCAGCGCTTCTTCGAGCGGGCCGAGATCAAGAACGCCATGGCCTACATGCGGCTGATAGCCAACCGCGGCGATGACGGCGCGCTGGAGCGCATCATCAATATTCCCACCCGGGGCATCGGCGACAAGACCCTGGAAACCCTGCGCCAGCATGCCCGGCAGCAGGATGTATCGCTGTGGCAGGCCGGCTGTAACCTGCTCGACAACAAGGGCCTGCCCGGGCGGGCGGCCAATGCGGTACAGAGCTTCATGCAGCTGATCGAGCAACTGACCGAGCGCGTTGCAGGCGTCCCGCTGTACAGCATGGCCCAGCAGGTCATCGAACACAGCGGCCTGCTGGCGTTTCACGAAAAGGAAAAGGGCGAGAAAGCCCAGGCCCGGGTAGAGAACCTTGAAGAGTTGGTCTCCGCCGCCCGCGCTTTTGAAAACGACATGGCCGACGAGGAAGAAGAGGGCAACACGCTGCTGGCCTTCCTTGCCCATGCCTCGCTTGAAGCCGGTGAAACCCAAGCCGATAAGTTTGAAGACAGTGTACAACTGATGACGTTACACAGTGCCAAGGGGCTGGAATTTCCGCTGGTTTTCCTCAGCGGCATGGAAGAAGGCCTATTTCCGCACAAGATGAGCCTGGAAGAACCCGGACGGCTGGAAGAAGAGCGTCGGCTGGCCTATGTTGGCATCACCCGGGCCATGCAACAGTTGATCATTACCTGGGCGGAAACCCGCCGCCTGTACGGTAGCGAAACCTTCAACAAGGTATCGCGCTTCGTTCGTGAAATTCCCGCTGAGCTGATTCGCGAAGTGCGCCTGGGCAACCAGGTCAGTCGTCCTTTCGGACCAGCCAAGGGCAAGGGCAGCATGTTCACCCAGGAAGCCACCGAAAGTACCGGCTTCGCCCTCGGCCAACGGGTCATGCATTCCCTGTTTGGTGAAGGCGTGGTGCTCAACTACGAAGGCCACGGCGCCCAGGCGCGCATCCAGGTGAACTTTGACGATGAGGGCAGCAAGTGGCTGATGGTCAGCTACGCCAAGCTGGAAGCGATCTAGCACGCCGGAAATCCTACCCTGTGCCCTGCGTATGGCCGAGTGGTGCTGCGCCGGGGTACGGCAATCACACCGCACTGGCCAACCGCTGGCATAAAGCATTGGTGCGGTTGGCCCTTTACTCCGCATTTGCAGTACCAGTACGCGTCCGGAAAAACACGGCGGCCAGAGTTATACCGATTCTGCGTCGCTGGGATAGGGTAGCTCCAGGGTGAGTTTGAAAGGGCGATAGCCCACGTTATTTCTGCCGCCGATCCAGGTCACGCTGATACTCCCGCCGAGTTCCGCCAGGCTATTGCGTACCGCGTCCATGCCCACACCCCGTCCGGAGATCATGGTTACCTGGTCTGCGGTACTGAGGCCGGAATGGAAGATCATCTCGGCGATCTGTTCGTCGCTGGCGCTTGCCTCGGCAGCCAACCAGCCATTATCAATCGCTTTGGCCTGCAGCTGTGCCAATGCCAGGCCGCGCCCATCGTCGCCGATCTGCAAGCGGAGCAAGCCGTTATCCAGACCCTCTTCGATCTGAATGACGCCAGCCTCGGGCTTGCCTGCGGCCAGTCGTTGTTCAACCGATTCGATACCATGATCCAGACAGTTACGCAGGATATGCACCAGTGCATCGTTCAGACATCGGGCATGCGCCGTATGCAGATAGCAATTACTCAATGAGGGGGGTACGGCCAGGCGGGGCTCAGGTTTGCCCAGTTCCCGGGCCAGCCGATTCAGGTCGGTTCTGAGGCTGCTGAACAGTTCGCCAAGATTGCAGTTGTCGGCCTGTTTTAACAGATGCAGCAGCTGGCTGTCCTCGCGGTCGGCAGCCAATTGCTGTACTTGTTGCCAGAGCTCAGAGCTGACTGCTACCGCGGCATGCTTCTGACCAAAGCTTCGCAGGCGCTCGTTGTAGATGCGGGAATACTGGGCCAGATCCTCGATCACCCGCTGGATCGACTGTTGTAGATCCGATGGGAGAATGGCTTGTTGGTGTTCGCGGCCTTCCTGGAGTATCTGTTCCGCTGCGTGGAGACTATCGGTGACCGCCAGCAGGCCGAGAGTACGTGCGTTGCCCTTGATGGTATGCAGGTGACGGTAGAGCGCGGTCTGGGTCTGCTCTTCAAGCGGTTCGGCGGCCTGCTCGAGCAACCTCTGGCAGCTCTGTAACTGGGCCGTGCTGTGATCCATGAAGGGAGTGAAACGTGCTTCGCCAGCGGCGAGAATTTCACCCAGCAGTTGCAATTCATGGGCTTGCTGCTCGGCCATTTGCTGCAATTGGCGCATCTGGCTGATGTCGCGTACCACCAACATCAACCTGCTCACTTCATCCTGCTCGTTAAGCATGGGATTCCAGTGCAGTTCGAGAATCTTGACGCGCCCATTCAGGTTGACGGCCATTTCGGTAGGTAGCAGGTGGGCGTTGCAATCAAACATGAAGGCGTCCTGCTCAATGATCGCCATCAAGGCTGCTTCGATCTGTTGCAGGGCATCCGGGCCGAGTTCGCTGTGGGCGAGCAGAACATCGCGTAGGTGTGCGCCGGCCAGGTGGTCGTGTTCAAGGATATTCGCCAGATGCACCGAAAAGTCCGCATGCAGGCGCAGATCCGGCAGGATAGTGCAGATGCCCTGGCGCATATTCCGCAAAACAGCCTGGATCTCACGACTTTTCTGATCCAGTTCGGAGTTGTGTCGGCGAACGATTTCCAACTGTTGTTCATGGGCCATCTCCACCAGCGAAGAGGCACGAATAAACCCGACATAACAACCGCCTGCGGTAATCAATACACCTTCGGAGCCCGGCGTACGATGGGCGGCCTGCAGCACCTGGTCGATGCCGGTATTGACCTCCACGCAGGGACAATCCGACAGGAAGCTTTCCAACTGGCGGGACTGGCCACGGTTGGCCAGCAGAGCCATACCGAAGCGCGAATAGACATAGCTTTTCAGGCTGCGTTCACGGATCAGCCCCAGTGGTGCGCCGCGGGGATCAAGTACCGGGAAAAAATGCTCCTGTTGATGGCCGCGAAAAATCTCCAACACTTGAAGCATGTCGGTATCCATGGCGACCGGTCGGATGGTCTCCAGAGCGCGAAGAATTGCCTGGTTCATCTCGCCGGGCCAGTTTTGAAGCTGCTCGTGCGGACTGTAGAAGTCCGCATATCTGTCATGGATCGGATCGTTATAGATGATGGTGTTCTGGGTCTGCATGGGAGCGACTCTGCTGTCCTGAGCGATGATGTCAGGATAGTGTCTCTGTATTGCTGACACATGACAGAGCGGGTGTTGATGCAGGTCATCAAAGTGACATCATCGGGTCGTTAGCATGCTGCTCTCCCGTTGCCAGAACAGAGGTGTTATCCGTGCTGTCGTTCATCCTGCCGCTGTTGCAGAGCCTGATATTGCTTGGCCTTGGCGGTTATGCATTCGTCCAGTATCAGCGCCTGGCCGCTGCGCGCGCCGAGCAGCTCAGTACCAAGGCGCGGCTGGAGTCGATCGCCGATAGTCGTCACCGACAAGCGCTTGAGCTGCAGAGCGAGCAGTCCAGGGTGCAGGAGCTACAGGGCGAACTCATGCAGTTACGCCAGCAGCATGAAGAGCAGGCACAGGCCATGCGCAGTGAGCGTGATGCCATCAATGACTGGCATGAGCAACGCTATGCCGCGTTGCACGGCCAGTATCAGGAGGTACAGCAGCTCAACCGGCAATGGATGGAGCTGGCCGCAGATATCGACCGGCTGGATCAGGTGGTGCACACCTTTGAGCGCTGGAACGCCCGGCTGGACGAGATGATGGTGCACAACCGGGCGATGCAGAATGAAAGCCAGGAGTTCGATGGTGTCGTCAAGCAGACGGTACTGCTGGCGCTCAATGCCAGTATTGAAGCGGCGCGGGCCGGGGAGCAGGGCCGGGGCTTTGCCATCGTCGCCGATGAAGTACGGGCACTGGCGCATCGCTCCGGCATGCTTAACGACGGCTATCGTCAGGCGCTGCTGCAGAGTGCGGTGATAACGACAGGCACCTTTCAGGATATCCAGGCTGCCAGCCGGATGATCCAGACCGTCATACAGGGCATCCGCATGAGCCTGCAGCAGTTGAGCGAAACATGCGCCGACCAGTCTGCACTGGCGGCCTGAGGTGAGTGCCATGCGAGATCACTCCCACAACGACTATCTCCAAGGGTTGCTGAGCAGCAGCCTGGCCAGTTGCATAACCAGCCTGGGTGGTGTGCAGGCCATCAGTGCCGAGGAGTGGGAGGCGTTGGCGGAGAGCCAGAACACACGGCTGGTGGTGCTGACCTTGAGCGGTTACAGCTTGCGTTGTTTGCTGGCCCTGGTGGCTGATGGCACTAATGCGACCCGCAGCATGGATGATGATGAGCTGCAGGAGTTGGCCAACAATCTCTGCGGCACTCTGAAGCGGCAGCTGAGCGCGGTATTTCCCCAGCTGGGCATGTCTACCCCCAACGCGTTACCGGTGGCTTGCATCGCCTATCTGCAGGAGGCCGAACAGCTGATGATGGCGGTTCATGGTGTAGCGACTGACGGCAGTAGTTTGACTGCCTGCCTGCTGGTGCTGCAGGCGGACGATGACTGGGCGCCGCCGGCAGCTCAGCTGAATGCGCCGGAGCCCGAGGTGCTGGGCGAACTGGAATTGTTCTAGCCGCACCTGCGGCTGGTGTACCTATATTAAGGAGAAGAAAATGTCCCGGGTTCTGGTTGTTGACGATTCAGCCACAGTGCGCAATGAGGTGGCTGGCTTCCTGCAGCAGAATGGCCTGCAGGTGGTTACCGCGCAGGATGGTCGTGATGGATTGATGCAGTTGACGCGCCACAGCGATATCCGCCTGATCATCTGCGATGTGAACATGCCGAACATGGATGGCCTGACCATGGCGGAAAAAACGCGTGATGAACTGCGTAACACAACGCCCATCATCATGCTGACCACAGAAAGCTGCCCGAAGATGAAGCAACGCGGCAAGGCCGCCGGGGTCCGGGGCTGGATTGTCAAACCCTTCAATGGTCCGGGCACCATAGGCGCAATCCAGAAACTGATGTCGGCCTGAGTGCAACTCGACCCGGGATCGGGTCGATGGCGCGCTAATCGAGACGGGGCTCGACCCTTCAGAGTGTGACACAGTAGACTTGCCGATCTGTCGTGCAGGCTGCTGTTGCTCAGGAGGTTGTTGGCATGGCCCGGCCCCGTTTCGTACCGGATAATTTCACCCTCTGCCTGGTTGCCGCCATGGCGATGGCGAGCGTGTTGCCAGTGCAGGGACAGGCTGCGGTGGTGTTCGGCTGGATTACCAACCTGGCGATTGCGCTGCTGTTTTTCATGCATGGCGCCAAGCTGTCGCGGCAAGCGATCTGGGCGGGTGCCACTCACTGGCGTCTGCATCTGGTGGTGTTTGCCTGCACTTTTGCCCTGTTTCCGCTACTCGGGCTGGTGCTCAAGCCGGTGCTGGCGCCGCTGATGGGCCATGAGCTGTATCTGGGCATGCTGTTTCTCTGTGCGCTGCCCGCCACGGTGCAGTCTGCCATCGCCTTTACCTCGCTGGCCCGGGGCAACGTCGCCGCAGCGGTATGCAGCGCGGCTACCTCCAGTCTGTTGGGTATTTTCATTACGCCGCTGCTGGTCATGCTGCTGCTCGGTGCTGACGCCGGCAGCGGCGATACCCTGGGCGCTATCGGCCAGATCACCGTGCAGCTGCTGTTGCCCTTCATTGCCGGTCAGATTGCCCATCGCTGGATTGGCAGTTGGGTCGCGCAGAACAAGAGCTGGCTGAAGAGCGTCGATCAGGGCTCGATTCTGCTGGTGGTGTTCGGTGCCTTCAGTGCATCGGTTGTGGAAGGTCTGTGGCAGACCATTCCGCTGTTGCAACTGGGCGGGCTGGTGCTCGGCTGCTGCCTATTGCTGGCGGTGGTACTGGTGTCGGTGGAGCAGCTTGCACGACGGCTGGGCTTCAGTACCGAAGACCTGATCACTGTGCTGTTCGCCGGCTCGAAAAAAAGCCTGGCCACGGGCGTACCCATGGCCCAGGTGCTGTTTGCCGGAGGCAGCATGGGCGCAATGATCCTGCCGTTGATGGTGTTTCATCAGATCCAGCTGATGGTCTGCGCCGTGCTTGCGGAGCGCTACGCGCGGCGGCCGGATACGGCAGAGTTGAGCCCTGCACTGGATGCCAGTCCGGATTAATTGATCTGGATCACCCCGGTGTCATGATAATGGGCTAGGTTAATAGGATCCTGCCGTCACGCCGCAGGCTATTCCCTACCCATTGTCAGGAGCATTTCCAATGGCACACATGATGAGGGCGGCAGTATTCGTCGAGCCCGGACGTATCGAACTGGCTGACAAGCCTATCCCGGACGTTGGTCCCAACGACGCCTTGATCCGCATTACCACCACGACCATCTGCGGCACAGATATCCATATTCTCAAGGGTGAATACCCGGTAGCCAAAGGGCTGACCGTCGGTCATGAGCCGGTCGGCGTGATCGAGAAGCTGGGCAGCGCGGTACAGGGTTACCAGGAAGGCCAGCGGGTGATCGCCGGGGCCATCTGCCCCAATTTCAACTCCTATGCTGCCCAGGATGGCGTGGCTTCGCAGGACGGCAGTTATCTGACCGCCGATGGCCGTTGTGGCTGTCATGGCTACAAGGCCACCGCCGGCTGGCGTTTCGGCAACCTGATCGACGGTACCCAGGCCGAGTATGTGCTGGTGCCGGATGCCCAGGCCAACCTGGCGCCGATCCCCGACGGACTGACCGATGAACAGGTGCTGATGTGCCCGGATATCATGTCGACCGGCTTCAAGGGTGCGGAAAACGCCAATATCCGTATCGGCGACACCGTGGTGGTATTTGCCCAGGGCCCGATCGGACTCTGCGCTACCGCCGGTGCGCGCTTGCTGGGTGCAACCACCATCATCGCGGTGGACGGTAATGACCACCGGCTGGGCATTGCGCAGCAGATGGGTGCCGATATCGCGCTCAATTTCCGCAATTGTGATGTGGTGGACGAGGTGATGAAGATCACCGGCGGCCGCGGGGCGGATTCCGCGATCGAGGCGCTGGGTACGCAGACCACGTTCAGTCAGGCGCTGCATGTGCTCAAGCCGGGTGGCACCCTGTCCAGTCTCGGCGTCTATTCCGAAGATCTGGTGTTGCCGGTCAGTGCCATTGCGGCAGGGCTGGGCGATCACAAGATCAATACCGCGCTGTGCCCCGGCGGCAAGGAACGGATGCGCCGGTTGATGAGCGTGGTGGCCTCCAGCCGCCTGGATCTGGGTGTGCTGGTCACCCACGAATACGCGCTGGACAAGATCGTCGATGCCTATGACCTGTTCGCCAATCAGCGCGACGGGGTACTGAAAATCGCCATCAAGCCCTGAGCACCTTCCGGGGGCCGTGAGCGGCCCCCACTTGCTTTCCACAAGCGTCCCGCTATGGTATCTGCTGATTAAAATCCCAAGCAAATCAGCGAGATGAATATGGCCTTTACCTTTGATCAACTCCAGCAACGCTGCCAGAGCGAGTGGGATGCCTATATCCAGCACGACTTCGTCCGCCAGCTCGGTGATGGCACCTTGTCCGGGGATGCCTTCCGCCACTACCTCAAGCAGGACTACCTGTTCCTGATCCAGTTCGGTCGTGCTTTTGCATTGGCTGCTTACAAGAGTCAAACGCTGGAAGATCTGCGTCACGCCAAGGCCGGGCTGGAAGCCATCATCGGCCTGGAGCTGGGGTTGCACATCGAGTACTGCCGCCAGTGGGGCATTTCCGAGGCGGAATTACAGGCGCTGCCGGAAGCACGGGCGACCATGGCCTACACCCGTTACGTACTGGACACCGGCAACCGCGGCGACCTGCTGGATCTGCACGTGGCGCTGGCACCGTGCCTGGTCGGCTATGCCCAGGTAGCCAAGTGGCTGATCAGCCGCAGCGAAACCGTGCGCGGCGAAGCCAATTCCTACGAGCCCTGGATTGCCATGTATGAAAGCGCCGAATTCCAGCAGGCCAGCGCCGCAGAGGTCGAATGGTTGAACCGCGAACTGGCCGATGTCTCCCCGCGCCGGTTTGAGCAGCTGGTACGCATCTTCAACGACGCCACCCGCCTGGAAATCGATTTCTGGGAAATGGGCTTAACGCAGCGAGTGTGAACCTGCATTGCCCCTTCGCTGTCCATAACTCTGGCTGGGCACCATTCAGCCTGACCCACGCGCTGCGGCGCGTGATGGGTGCTTAATTGACATGCTGGAGTTCATTATGAGTCTGACATTGAAATCCGTTCTACTCGGAATGATGGTGCTGTTCATGGCCGGCTGTAACACCATGGAAGGGGCAGGAAGAGATATTCAGCGCGGCGGTGAGGCGATCGAGGGCGCTGCTGAGCGATAGCCCTCTTGTCTGGCCGCCCGCCCGGGTGGCCAGTCCTTTCCTGCGTCCATAAACCGGCTGAATACCACACCAACCTGATGTTTGCCCTAGGTACTGCCGCTTGCCTACACTCAGTCGTCTAGCGAAGGCGCGCTCCCGGCGTGCACCCATCCGACTCAGCAGGTAGAGCATGAAAACAAGAATCACTGAATTGTTTGGTATCGAACACCCTGTTATTCAGGGCGGTATGCACCACGTTGGTTATGCCGAGTTGGCCTCCGCCGTGGCCAACGCGGGCGGTCTGGGCATGATCACCGCCCTGACCCAGCCGAACCCGGAAGCGCTGGCCGCAGAAATCCGCCGTTGCCGCGAGATGACCGACAAGCCTTTTGGCGTCAACCTGACCTTCCTGCCATCGGTTAATCAGCCGGATTATCCGGGTTATATCGAGGCCATCATCAAGGGTGGCGTCAAGGCAGTGGAAACCGCCGGCAACAACCCGCAGAAGTGGCTGCCGATTCTCAAGGAACATGGCATCAAGGTCATTCACAAGTGCACGGCGGTACGCCATGCACTGAAAGCTGAATCCATTGGCTGTGATGCGGTGAGTGTTGACGGCTTCGAGTGCGGTGGTCACCCTGGTGAAGACGACGTACCCAATTTCATTCTGCTGCCGCGTGCTGCCGAAGAGCTGAAAATCCCCTTTGTTGCTTCCGGTGGTATGGCTGACGGCCGTTCGCTGGCGGCGGCGCTGGCGTTGGGTGCGGATGGCATGAACATGGGCACGCGCTTTATTGCAACCAAAGAAGCGCCGGTGCATGAGAACGTCAAGCAGGCCATCGTCGCGGCCAGCGAGCTGGATACCCGGCTGGTCATGCGTCCGCTGCGCAATACCGAGCGGGTGATGACCAACGCCGCCGTTGAGCGCTTGCTGGAAAAAGAAAAACGTCTGGGAGCGAACATCAAGTTCGAGGATATCGTCGAGGAGGTAGCCGGTGTCTACCCGCGCATCATGAAGACCGGTGAAATGGATGCCGGTGCCTGGTCCTGCGGTATGGTCGCCGGACTGATCAATGACATTCCCACGGTGCAGGAGCTGATCGACCGTATCATGGCCGAAGCCGAAGGCATCATTCGTCAGCGCCTGGCTGGCATGCTCAAGGACTGAGGAGACTGCACATGAGCTTTGATACACCCCTTTATCTATGCGGCCCGTTGCGCGAACCGAAACAGATGTTGGCCGATCAGCAATACAGCGGCCATACCTCCATCCATGACGATGACATGGCGGAAAAGCTCGGCTTCCGCGCCGGCCCTATTGAAGGGCCTACGCATTTCAGCCAATTCGTACCGCTGCTTGCCGAGATATGGGGCAAGGACTGGTTCGAGCGCGGCTGCTTCTCGGCACACTTCCAGAACATGGTGGTAGAGGGCGAACAGGTACGCGCCTTTGTTGAGCGCCCAGCACCCGGTGCGACGCGGGTGCGTTGCTGGGCGGAAAAGGCCGATGGTACGCCGGTGCTGGAAGCCAGCGCCAGTATTGGCGATGCCGATTCCAGTCTGCTGGATGAACGCATGGCCCGACTGCGTCCGCCGGAAAGACTGGTGATCCTGGCGGATCTGCACGTGGGCATGAGCGGTGCAGAAGACGAGCCGGTGCGCATGGATGCTGATCAGCACATGGGCGATCTGTATCCCTTCTCGCTGAACCAGAAGCTTGAGCGTATTACCGAGAATTCGCCCTGGTATTCGCAGGCGGAGGTATCGCCCTGGGGCCGACCGATCATTCCGCTGGAGATGGTCAGTGTGCTGGCGGAATACTCCAGCAAACAGGCGGCCTTCCCGGTAAAGCAGCCGGTCATCGGCCTGTTTGCCGACCAGGAAATTCGCATGATCGACGGCCCGCTGCTGGTCGGTGAGGATTATCTTATTCGGCGGGAAGTGGTGGCGCTGTCGGAGAGCAAGCGTACCGAATCCTACTGGGTGCGCTCGCGTATCTACTCAGCGGACGGCAGCCAGTTGAAGGCAGAGATGCTGCTCAACCACGCGACGCTGAAACATTCCTATGCTGACTATCCACAGCAAGCGTTGAGCTGATCAGTGTAATTGAGCAGTGGCACGGGTGTGTCACTGCTCAATAAGGAGCTGAACGGTTTGCGATGTCAGCTCGGAATAACCCGCGTACGACCGCGATCATCAATAGCCACAAACACAAAGGTGGCCTCGGTCACCTTGCGGCTCTCGCTGTACGTGTAATTATCGCTCCAGACTTCTACCAGAATGGTGATAGAGCTGCGGCCGATATCCTGCACCTGGCAGTGAACGCCGAGTTGCGCGCCAACCGGTACAGGCACCATGAAGCCCATGCGGTCGATGGCCACCGTGGCTACCCGGCCACGAGCAATACGAGAGGCGGTGCTGGTGCCGGCAATATCCATCTGGCCTACCAACCAGCCACCATAGATGTCACCAAAACTGTTGCAGTCGCGGGGCAGGGTAGTGATTTTAAGTGCCAGCTCGCCCTGTGGCACGGGATCCTGATCAAGATCTTGCATGAACTACTCTGGCTGTCGTTGTAGTTGTTGTGCGATCACACCAGAAGCGGTGGATGCCTTCTAAGTCGCAATCTTACGGCGGTCACTGGATGGCTGCAAGGATAGGCTGCGAATCCCGGCTGATAGCCTTTGGCTGGTTTTTTTTCATTGAAACATTCCTGCAATAAAGCGTGGACATAATTGCCCCTGTCCTGGAAAGGAGTTGTGCGAGCGGGCTTCTGGCAGTACCTCAGGGGAGGAGTCGGAAAGTGCTGCTGACCAAAGTAGTTCACGCTAAGTCGAAGGAGACTGGAATGAAACGTTTGATGAAATTTGCAGCAGTTGCTATTTCCGGATGCGCCCTGTTGGCGAGCCCGGCATTTGCTGAGCAGCTCAGTATTAATGGCTCCACCACCGTTCTGCCGATCATGCAGGCCACCACCGAGGCCTACACCAAGGCGAACCCGGAAACCACCTTCTCGGTTGCAGGTACCGGATCCGGTAACGGTATCCGTGCCGTCATCGATGGCATGACCAACATCGGTATGTCTTCGCGCTGGATCAAGGACAGCGAAGTACAGCAGGCTCATGAAAATGGCGTCTACATTGTACCTTTTGCGGTAGCCGCTGACGGTATCGTTCCGGTTATTCACCCTGAAAACCCGGTCAAGGAACTGACCTCCGAGCAACTGCGCGGTATCTACAACGGCTCCATTACCAACTGGAAAGAAGTTGGCGGTGAAGACAAGCGTATTGTTTCAATTTCCCGCGATTCGTCTTCCGGCACCTACGGTGTATGGGTTGACGTGGTACTCAAGGGTGATCGTGTAAGTCCCGCTACCCAACTGCTGCCGTCCAACGGTGCCATCGCTCAGGCGGTTACCACCAACCGTAACGCTATCGGTTATGTTGGTATCGGCTACCTGAACGACAGCCTGAAGCCGGTTTCTCTGGACGGTGTAGCGCCGAGCCACGATACCGTACGTGACGGCAGCTGGCCTGTTGCTCGTACCCTGTGGGTGTTCACCAACAACTGGCCGAAGGGCGATACCCTGAAGTTCATCCAGTATGTTCTGCATCCTGAACACGGTCAGAAAGCCGTTGAATCTACCGGTTATGTACCGCTGTACTGATCGGTCAAAGAGTTCAGAAGCTCTTTCCAATCACAGTAATACCGAACGCCAGGCCTAGCCTGGCGTTCTGCCTGGCTGAGGCCGCATCCAAGGGCCTTCAAACAGAGAGAAATCATGTCAACAGCACCGTCAATCTCCACCTTTCAGGCCGACAGAAAGCCGTTGATCAGCAGCCGCGCCATGGATCTGCTGGTTCACCTGTTCTTTCTTCTGGTGAGCGCCACTGGCATCATCATCCTCGGCTTGATCCTTGTATTCCTGATCATGGAAGGCCTGCCGATTTTTAACGAGGTCTCGGTCAAGGACTTCCTGCTCGGTTCGGCCTGGTATCCAACCTACGACCCGGCTGACTACGGAATCTTCCCGATGATCGTTGGTAGTGCCGCCGTGGTGGTGGTCTCGACCCTGATCGCGGTGCCCCTGGGCGTAGGGACTGCCTTCTACCTGGCGGAGATTGCTTCGCCGAGAATGCGCGGCATCCTCAAGCCCGTAATCGAGCTGATCGAAGGTCTGCCGACTGTGGTAATCGGCTTTGTCGGTATGGTGGTGCTGGCGCCCCTGCTGCAGAACGTCTTCAATCTGGATACCGGTCTGAACGTATTTAACGCCGGTATCCTGCTGGCATTGATGGCCGTGCCGACGATAGCCAGTATCGCCGAAGACGCCATCTACAGTGTGCCCAAGAGCATGAAGGACGGTGCGCTGGCGCTGGGTGCCACCCACTGGGAAACCATTTGTGGCGTGGTCTTCCCCGCCTCCATCACCGGTATCGCAACGGCTGTGGTGCTGGGTATTGCCCGGGTGATCGGTGAGACTATGGTGGTGCTGATGGTGGCCGGTGGTGCGGCCATGATTCCGAAATCGATCTTCGATCCGGTGCGCCCGATGCCGGCCAATATTGCCGCCGAAATGGGTAACGCGGCGTTCCGCAGTGATCATTACCATGCACTGTTTGCTATCGGTCTGGTGCTGTTCCTGATCACCTTCCTGTTCAACCTGCTGGCGTCGCACTTCGCCAACAAGTATCGCCGTGTCGGGGAGGCCATCTGATGCTGGGTTCAGAGAGTCGTAATCGTCGCAGAAGAAATATCCAGAAGGTCGCCTTTGGCGTGCTGGGTGCTACTGCCACACTCAACCTGCTGGCGCTGGTAGGCTTCCTGTTGTTTATCGCGGTCAATGGTGTTGCCGCGATCAGCTGGGAGTTCCTCAGTGAGATGCCGCGCAACGCCATGACCGAGGGCGGTATCCTGCCGGCCATTCTGGGTACCCTGTATCTCAGCCTGGGCGCCATTCTGGTGGCGTTCCCGATTGGTGTGGGTACGGCCATTTACCTCAACGAGTTTGCCAGGGATGGCTTCTGGGTACGCATGATCCGTCAGGGTGTGGTCAATTTGGCAGGCGTTCCTTCGGTGGTCTACGGTCTGTTCGGTCTGGCGTTCTTCGTTATCATCCTGAAGATGGGCGTGAGCATCCTGGCCGGTGCCTTGACCCTGGCGGCGTTCATCTTGCCGCTGGTGATCGGATCGGCGGAGGAAGCGCTGCGGGCGGTGCCGAAAAATATGCGTCTGGCTTCGCTGGCGCTTGGTGCCACCCGCTGGCAGACCATCTACCGCGTGGTGCTGCCGCCGGCCCTGCCGAGCATGCTGACCGGCCTGATCCTCGGTATCAGCCGTGCCGCCGGGGAAACGGCACCGATCATGTTCACCGCCGCGGTCTTCTCTACCGCGAAACTGCCGAGCTCGGTCTTCGATGAAGTCATGGCCATGCCCTACCACATCTATGTACTGGCTACCGCGGGTACCAATATCGAGGAAACCCGCCATCTGCAATACGGCACGGCCCTGTTGCTGCTGATGATCGTGGTGACGCTCAACCTGTTTGCCATCCTGCTGCGTAACAAGCTGCAGAAACGTTACAAGTCCAGCGTCTGATAGCACTGCTGAACAGTCTACGGGTAATCCAAATGAATACCGAGTCAACTATGAATATGCCAACATCTGCCACACAAACGGATAAGATGACGATTTCCGCAGCCCAGGCCCTGCCAGAGACGGGAGTCAGATTATCCATGGAAAATGAAGTTACCAAGATTCAGGTCAACGATCTGAAGCTTTATTACGGCGATGACCAGGCGCTCAAGGGCATCAATATGGTCATCCCCGAGCGCAAGGTGACCGCCTTTATCGGTCCGTCAGGTTGCGGCAAGTCCACCCTGCTGCGCTGCTTCAACCGCATGAATGACCTGGTGGATATCTGCCGCATCACCGGCGAAATACTGATCGGTGGCAAAAATATTCATGACCGCGACGTGGATGTGGCCGAGTTGCGCCGCAACGTCGGTATGGTGTTCCAGAAGCCTAATCCCTTCCCCAAGACAATCTACGAAAACGTTGCCTATGGTCTGCGTCTGCAAGGTGTGCGCTCCAAGCGTACGCTGGACGAAGTGGTCGAGCAGTCGCTGCGTGCCGCGGCGCTGTGGGATGAGGTCAAGGATCGTCTGCATGACAACGCTTTTGGCATGTCCGGTGGTCAGCAGCAGCGGCTGGTTATCGCCCGTGCCATTGCCATCCAGCCGGAAGTGCTGTTGCTGGACGAACCGGCTTCGGCGCTGGATCCGATCTCGACACTGAAGATTGAAGAGCTGATCAACGATCTGAAGGAAAAATACACCATCGTTATCGTTACCCACAACATGCAGCAGGCGGCGCGGGTATCCGATTACACCGCCTTCATGTACATGGGTGATCTGATCGAGTTCGGGGATACCAATACCTTGTTCACCAATCCGGGCAAGAAACAGACAGAAGACTACATTACCGGTCGTTACGGTTAATCTGCGGGGATACAGCAATGCATGAAGACACAGAAGGGTTTACCCAGCATATTTCCCAGCAGTTCAATGAGGAGCTGGAGTCACTGCGTACCAAGCTGCTGGAAATGGGCGGACTGGTCGAGAAGCAGGTATACGACGGACTGACTGCGCTGATCGAGGCCGATGGCAAGCTGGCTGAACGGGTGCGGGAAAATGACAACATCATTAACGCCATGGAGCGTCAGATCGACGAGGAATGCATGCGCATTCTGGCCCGTCGCCAGCCGGCGGCCAGCGACCTGCGTCTGGTGGTCAACATCAGCAAGATCATCGTGGATCTTGAGCGTATCGGCGATGAAGCCTCGAAGATCGCCCGTCGCGCGCTGCAGCTGATTGAGGAAGGGCAGGCACCGCGTGGTTATGTCGAATGCCGCCATATCGGCTATCACGTGCACAAGATGGTGCAGCAGTCGCTCGACTCCTTCGCCCGCTACGACAGCCAACAAGCGCTGGAAGTCGCCCGGGAAGACAAGGTGGTCGACCGGGAATACAAGACCGCGATGCGCGAAATGGTCACCTACATGATGGAAGACCCGCGCTCGATCAGCCGCGTGTTGAACATCCTTTGGGTACTGCGCTCACTGGAGCGGGTTGGCGATCACGCCCGCAACGTCGCCGAGCATGTGATTCACATGGTCGAAGGTACCAATGTGCGGCATATCGGTTTGACGCGTATGGCCGAGGAAGTCGGGAAGTCCACCCGTAGTTAAGCTCGGCGCTGCATGAACGAGCCCGAAATTGTGCTGAGGCATGGTTTCGGGTTTTTTGTACCTCCGTCAGCGGAGTTGGGAAGTTCCCAATCCATTCTTCCGTTGGTTATGGTCGTTAGCATTTATGACCATCGACTTCTAACCAACCTGGCCAACCATGATGCAGCATATTGCGCAGTGGGAACCGAGTCAGGTGGGTGTCTGAGCCGGCCGGTTGATACAAAAACGCCCCGGTATCGTGACGATTATCGGGGCGTTTTTTCATGCATCCGGACTCACTTCAGAGTCAGGATCCACTCAGCCAGTTTAGTGGCCTCTTCATCGGTAACGGCATTCGGTGGCATGGGGATAGGGCCCCATACGCCGCTGGAGCCATTCTTGATGTGGCCGGCCAGCAGTTCCGCAGCGCCTTCATCTTCGGCGTATTTGGCTGCTACTTCTTTCAGCGCAGGGCCAACCAGCTTGGCATCAACGGAGTGACAAGCGATGCAGGGCTTGCTTTTGAACAGAGCTTCGTCGGCGGAAGCAGTGTGAGCAGCGGCAAGGGCGGCTACAGCAACCAGGGGCAACAGGTACATTTTCATGGTGTATCCTCGAAAGGCTAATCGGAAAGCAGATCCTGCTTAATATCACGAAAACCTTTTCGTGGCAGGTATGATATAAAAATGAACCATTGAAGCGGATAGTTCAAGTGACAAATCGACGCATAGTAATTGTGTGGAATTCAGAATTGATATTTGAGTATGCGCCGGCACACAAATAGAATGTGTCCCAATTGAATCGGTTTGGACAATCTGAACGACCCACCCGAACATACTTGTCGAGCTATGGAGATTATATGGAAATCGCGTCCTACAGCAATAACTGGAGCTACCCCACTAATGTGCGCGTCGGCGCAGGCCGTCTGCAGGAACTGGCAAAATGCTGCAAGCAGTTGGGTATGCAGGCGCCCTTGCTGGTCACCGACCCTGGTCTGGCGGCATTGCCGGTCGTTGAACAGGCGTTACAGGTCTGTCGCGATGGCGGTTTGCAGGTAGGGCTGTTCAGTGCGGTAAAGGGTAATCCAACCGGTACCAACGTGACCGACGGCGTAGCTGCACTCAAGGCCGGCAATCACGACGGCGTCATTGCCTTTGGTGGCGGCTCGGCGATTGATGCGGCCAAGGCTGTTGCGCTGGTGGCGCATCAGGATTGTTCACTGTGGGAGGCGCGTAACCCGGCCAATATCGATGCGACGCGTATGTTGCCGGTGATCGCTATTCCAACTACCGCAGGTACTGGTTCTGAGGTGGGTAATGCTTCTGTTATTACTGACGAAGAAAATCACACCAAACGTATTATCTTCCATCCAGGCATGCTGCCATCGATTGTTATCCTCGATCCCCTGCTGACAATTGGTTTGCCGTCAAAACTGACCGCAGCCACCGGTATGGACGCGCTGGCACACAACCTTGAAGCCTTCCTGGCTCCGACCTTCCATCCCATGGCTGAAGGTATCGCGCTGGAAGGTATGCGGCTGGTGAAGGAATACCTGCCCAGAGCGGTTCGCAATGGCGAGGACGTGGAAGCACGTCTGCAGATGCTGGTGGCGTCCAGCATGGGTGCGACTGCATTCCAGCGCGGCCTGGGTGCAATTCATGCGGTATCGCACAGTATCGGCGCGCTGTATGACTCGCATCATGGGCTGCTCAACGCGATTGTCATGCCTTATGTAATGCAGATGAACCGTTCTGTTATCGAAGCGGAAACGGCTCGTGCCGCTCGCTATCTCGGTCTGCCCAATGCCGATTACAATGGCCTGCTGGATTGGGTTCTGGCGTTGCGTGCAGAGTTGGAGTTGCCACACACCCTGGCAGACATTGGTATTGATGACGCCAGAGCGGATCTGATCGGCGAAATGTCGGTGAAGGACGTGACTGCGCGTACCAACGCCCGCCAACTGACCGCCGATGAGTATCGTCAGTTGTTCCTCAATGCGGTGAACGGCACCCTCTGATGAACAGCGGTAGCGCGTCTCCCGGATGCGCTACCGCAGATGCCATAGTCACATCGCCACCATCAAAAGACTGGGTTTTCGCTATCGGTTCAGGCTAAGCTTGAGCGGTAATTGACCGAGAGAATCCAATGGCGAATGTGTCCGTGCTGGTGGTGGATGATGCCCCTTTCATCCGTGACCTGATCAAGAAAGCCCTGCGTAGCCATTTACCGGGCCTGCATATCGAAGAAGCGGTTAATGGCAGCAAGGCGCGTCAGCTGCTTGGCCGTACTCACTTCGACCTGATTCTGTGTGACTGGGAAATGCCGGAATTGAGCGGCCTTGAGCTGCTGGAATGGTTTCGTGCGCAGCCTGGTCAGGAAAAAACACCCTTCATCATGGTGACCAGTCGCGGTGACCGGGATAACGTTGTGCAGGCGATTCAGGCCGGGGTCAGCGATTATGTTGGTAAGCCCTTTACCAATGAGCAGTTGATTTCCAAGGTGAGCAAGGCGTTGCATCGTAGCGGCAAGCTGCAGCAATTGCGGAGCAGACCGGTACAAACCAGTACGGGGCATGCTCAGGAGTCGATCAACACATTGCTCACCCCTCGCAAGACGGCTGCCGCTCCTGCGTCCGTGGCGGCACCCCGCACGGTGGAAGAAGAGGGTCGCGAAGTTGTATTGCGTTCACCCGCACGAGCACAGTTGCGGGTGGCGGGTCAGCAGTTTGCCTGTGCAATCCGCCGTCTCAGTCTGCGTGATGCCCAGCTACTGGTGCGTCGCAGCGAGCGCCTGCCGCATCTGTTTGAAAGTGCCGTGTTGGATCTGGAGCAGGATACAGAAGACGCTGGGGTAGCGCGGATCAATGGCTATATTCATTCACTGTCTGCGCTGGAAGAGCGGGTAGATAGCGAATGGGTGCTGGTGAATGTCCGCTTTGTTGATCGGGATCCAGCCAAGCTGGAACGTTTATCGCTGTTGATTGCCGCAGCGGAGTAATCAGGCTTCTGAAATAAGCCGTTCAGCCGGAAATACACAGGTAAAGGTGCTCCCCTTGCCGGGAGTACTCTCAATCTGTAGCTCGCCCTGGTGGCGCATCATCACATGCTTGACGATAGCCAGGCCTAGCCCTGTGCCGCCGGTGGTGCTGTTGCGGCTGGAGTCGATTCGGTAAAAACGCTCGGTGAGCCGGTGCAGGTGTTCCTCAGGAATTCCCGGGCCGTTATCCGTGACACTCAGCCGAGCACCATCCTTATCCTGCGCCCAATCGATGTGGATCTCGCCGCCATCCTGGGTGTACTTCACTGCGTTATACACCAGGTTGGAAATGGCACTCAGGAGTTCCGTTTCCAACCCCTTCAAGCGTACCTGGGTGTGGCAAGCGAGCGTGATTTCATGACGGCGTTCCCCGGAAAGAGCCAGAGCGTCCTTGCGAATATCCGGTAGCAGCAGACTGATGCTGACGGGCTTTTCTTCTGCGTGAGCGTCGGAGGTTTCCAAGCGCGATAACATCAGCAGGTCATTCAGCAGGCTTTGCATCCGTTTGGCCTGTTGCTGCATCTGATTCAGCGGGCGTCGCCAGCGTGAAATACTGTCATCGTCGTTGTCGATCATGGTTTCCAGGTAGCCCACCAGTACCGTCAGCGGGGTACGCAGCTCATGGGACACGTTGGCCACGAAATCCTTACGCATCTGCTCAAGATTATGCAGTCGGGTAATGTCACGTACCAGGATCAATCGTTCACCGTTGCCATAACGGGTAATGTTGTATTGCAGCCAGGTAGTGAGGCGCAAGGGAGAAGGGATATTCAGCGGTTCGCGGTAATTGGCTTGATCGAAATACTCGACAAAGCGCGGATCACGCAGCAGGTTGTGCACATGCTGGCCACTGTCATCCGGTGCGCGTAGACCGAGCAGTTGTTCCGCGGAGTGGTTCCACCACTCAAGATGACCGTCCTTGTCGAGCATCACGACACCGTCACGCAAGGCTGCGGTAGAGGTCTGTATACGTTCGATGATGGCTTGCAGGCGGCTCCGGGCTCGCTGATCGCGGCGCTGCAGTCGATAGATGTCATCGAAGATCAGCCCCCACAAACCACGGGCCTCGGGTGGTTGTTCACCTGGACGAGTGCGTAGCCAATGCCGCAGTCGGTAGGCTTGCCATAGCATATGCGACAGATAGATGCTCAGCCCGACAACCAGTGCCCAGGCGGGTTGGCCCACTATCAGGCCGGCGACCAGACTGAATAACAACAGCCAGAACAGTCTGCCGACAATCGTTGTGAACCAGTTTTTATCCACCTGTCTGCCCTGGTAAAAAGGATTGTTAAGCCTGTCTGGCTAATGCCTCAACCCTTGGTAGAAAAACGGTAGCCTGTGCCGCGTACGGTTTGCACCAGCCCTTCGTAGGCGGCGCCCAGAGCCTTACGCAGGCGGCGAATATGCACGTCCACGGTACGTTCTTCCACATACACGTTGCCGCCCCAGACCTGATCCAGTAATTGGCCGCGAGTATACGCTCGTTCCTGGTGGGTCATGAAGAACTGCAGCAGGCGATACTCGGTGGGACCGATCTCGGCAGGTTTCCCATCGATGGTAACCCGATGGCTGACTGGATCCAGACACAGGCCGCCGATTTCGATGGGGGATTCGTCCTCCAGCGCACCAGCCCGGCGCAATACCGCTTTCAGGCGCGCGACCAGTTCCCGTGGCGAGAAGGGTTTGGTGATGTAGTCATCAGCCCCGACTTCCAGCCCCTGGATCTTGTTATCTTCCTCACCCTTGGCGGTGAGCATGATGATCGGAATGGCGCTGGTGAGGTCATCCCGCTTCAGCCGACGTGCCAGCTCGATGCCGGTGGTTCCAGGCAACATCCAGTCGAGCAGAATCAGGTCAGGTTGCGAATCTATAATGGCGGCGTGGGCCTGCTGGGTATTTTCTGCTTCAAGGCAGCGATATCCGGCCATTTCAAGCGCAACGGCAATCATTTCCCGAATGGGGGCTTCGTCGTCAACGATCAGTATGGTCTTGTCTGCCATGGTGCTCCGTCCAGTTGCATGTCTGACCGGCTGATTAGATAACACTTTTGTTGCAGTTGTATGACGTTGCCGGCTATTCGGATCAGCCGAAGCGGAAATGAACCACCAGGCCAATAAAGACCATGAGTCCGCTCCAGTGATTGGACAGGAACGCCGACAGGCAGGCCTGAGGTTCGCGCTCACGGATCAACCACTGCTGCCATGCAAAACTCAACAACATGGCCAGCAGCCCGAGATAATAATAACCGCCCAACGCAAAGCGGCTGCCAACCAGCAGCAGGCAGAGCAGCGTCAAGCCTTGCAGCAAAGCGATGATCAGCCGATCGGCTTTGCCGAACAGGATGGCGGTGGATTTGACGCCGATGATCAGATCATCCGGGCGGTCGCACATGGCGTACTCGGTGTCATAAGCCACTGTCCAAATCAGATTGGCGATATACAGCAGCCACAGGGCGGGCGGGAGTTCTCCGGTCTGCGCGGCAAAGCCCATGGGGATGGCCATCGAGTAGGCAGCGCCAAGCACGACCTGTGGATAGAAGGTAAACCGCTTGCAGAACGGATATATCGTCGCCAACGCAACGGCAATCAAAGCCAGCTTGAAGGTCAGCATATTGGTCAGCAGTAACAACGATGCGCTGAGCGCAACCAGAATGGTAAATACCACCAGGGTTTCCCGGGCGCTGACTCGGCCGGTGGCCAAGGGGCGATTGCGGGTGCGGCTGACATGCCCGTCTACCTTGCGGTCGGCAAAGTCATTGATGGCGCATCCGGCGGAGCGCATCAGCACCACCCCGGCAATAAAGACCCCCAACAGGATAGGATCGGGGAAGCCTCCGGCGGCCAACCATAGGGCACACAGGGTCGGCCACAGCAGTAGATAAGTGCCAATCGGACGATCCAGACGCACCAATTGAATGAAGTCGATGGCGCGAGGGTGCAGGCGGGACAGGGGTTTGATCAACAGGCCGGTCACGGCAATCTCCGAAACAGAAATGTAATAATCAGGCTGGTCTTGGCCAGCCAGGAAGAAAGACTTCACAAACCAGCAATTGCAGGCGTTCACTACTGAAGCGGGAACGCCGCGCCCAGCAATGCTCCGCTTGCAGCGGGCCAGGTAGCCAGGCAGCGGGATAAGGGCTGATTTCGATGGGCTCGCGGCGGATCCGCGGGTCGCTGAACAGCAACTCGCCGAGACTGCGGCTACCAAGATTCTCCAGATGGACACCAGCGGCATTGAATGCCTGCAGGTCGGCAGCGGTGCGGGCAAATACCCGTGGGGCTCCGGCGGTATGCAGAAGAACCTCGCGAATCCATACCGGCTGCCCGGCAGTCAGACCGAGCGCTGCGGCTTCATCGGCACGGGCAGGCTGTTGCTGTTCAACCAGCACCTCTACACGAAAGTCATCCTGTCCCGAGGCAATCAGCCGGCGTGTCAACGATCCTTCATCACGCAGCCAATCAAGCAGATCGCTCGGTGGGTTTTGCGGATGGGCGTTGGCCGGACGCCAGTCGGGAATACTCATGGGTACCTTGATCGCTGTGTCAGTGTGGGACTGCAGAGGGTAGCATGTTTGCACCGTGCATCGCTGCCTGCCACAGGTCGGCCAGCCGGTGGCATAGTGAGTGTTGGCGGGATAATCTGCGGTGTCAGAGACGATTCGGATCAGCATATGAAAAAGTGGCAATGCGTCCTATGCGGCTTCATTTATGACGAAGCTGAAGGCTGGCCTGACGATGGAATTGCACTTGGTACTCGCTGGCAGGATGTGCCGGCCGACTGGCAGTGTCCCGATTGCGGGGTCGGAAAGGAAGATTTCGAGATGGTCGAGCAGAGCGGTAGCTGAGACATTCTTGGCTTTTTGCGGAAAATAGGCGATAAACGTCATCTGTCGGCCGGGTTTTGGCTGGCGCTGATGTTCGAGTCGTGCGATGCTGTGCGGGCTCGACAGCCTCATGCCAGGCAAGGCGGGCTGGATAAAGCAGTGCTGCAGACGCAGCGGAAAAACAAAAACAAAACAAAGTGAGGCTTTATATGCGTAAACCGGAACTCGCAGCGGCTATTGCCGACAAGGCTGACTTGAGCAAGGAGCAGGCAAACTGTGCGCTCAACGCGATTCTCGATGAAATCACCCAGGCCCTGAGCCGTAAGGACACCGTTACCCTGGTCGGGTTCGGCACTTTCCTGCAGCGGCATCGAGGCGCCCGCACGGGGAAAAACCCCCAGACTGGTGAGCCGGTCAAGATCAAGGCCAGTAATACGGTAGCCTTCAAGCCGGGCAAGGGTTTGAAAGACTCCGTCAATTGAACTGCCGATCGGGGGCCGCCCGGCCCCCGATATTCACATCAGCGCTTGAAACCAAGTTGGTAGTCATTCACCAGTTTGCGTAGTGCGTCCTGCGCGTCCGATACCTTATCCATTGATTTTTCAGCATCGTCACGAGTCAGACCGAGACGGTTCAATAGCGCATCCGGTATCGGCATCGCCGGGCCGCTGCCCAATTCCCGCTGGCTCAGCAGCGCCAGACTGAGATACACCAGATTGGCGTAAACATGATGCTCGCCCTGGTAATCCGCGTCATGTTGAAAGCGGATTGCAGTGGAAATCTCAGCGGGCATATCCCAGTAACGCATCAACCAGCTTCCGATCTGATCACGGTTGACCGCCAGCAGATGTTGATCCAGCAGCCAGCCAGGCACATGCGGGTTGGCCTCCATATGACGACAGATCAGCTTGAAGTAGGGTGGGAAGATATACGCCAACAGCAGATAGCCAAAGTTATGCAGCAAGCCGGCGAGATAATTCAGGCCCAGTTCGGGGCGCAGATCCCGAGGCATGATCTTGCCCAGGCCTTCGATCACCGCGGCGGTGTAGATCGCCTGTTCCCAATAGGGGGTAGTGCGCTCGGGTGCATCCTGCGGCAGGCTGAAGGTCTTGCCCAATGACAAACCGATGGACAGGTTCATGACCAGATCAAAGCCCAATACCCGAACGATGGCGTCCTCTACCGAGCGAATCCGGCCGGGCGCAGCGTAGAACGACGATGAGGCCCAACTGACTACCTGAGCTGCGAGGCTGGGGTCGGTTTCCACCACATCGGTGAGCTGCTCAACAGTGGCATCCGGGTTGACCCGCAAGGTCATGATCCGCTGTGCGGTGCTGGGCAGCGGAGGAATTTCGATGGTTTCTTCCAGCCGCTGACGCATACGCAGGGCGGTGAAATTCTTGACCGCGGTATTGATGTCCTGTTGATCCTGTTCTGGATCTTCTGCGCTGCATCGAATGTTGCTCAGGGGTACGGCAAAGGCACTGGCGGTAGCCGAGGCAGCCAGCTCAGCCAGCGCCTTGCTGTCCAGTTCCAGGCACCAACCGGGCAGACCGCTGGGCACCCACACGCGGGGTTCACTGAGCAGGCGCTGCTCGATCATGCACGGTGCATCTACCAACGCGGGCAAACCGGGCAGATAGGATAGTTGATAGTGATCGAGGATCTGTTGCAGCTGTTTATCCCGCACCGGCTGCAATTGGCGCTGGGTCAGTTGTTCGAGCCGGGACAAGTCCAGCAGATGGTCGGAAGGAATCAGCGTCAGTAACACGCCATCGTCATCGGATAACAGACACACTGATACTTGCTGATGGGCTGGCCCGGCGTCATGCAGTGGACGAAGCTGATAAGCAATGGCCTGGCGCTGTAATTGTTTCTCCAGCAGATCAGGCAGGGTGGCGGTAACAGTCATCGTGGTTCCTTGTCCGAATGGTTGCTCTGCGATCTTAGCATGAGCCAATGCAGGCTGTGCGGTGCCTTAAACCTGAGCGAACTGCTGGCCTTCAGCTATCCAGCGATCAATGATTGCAGCCGCCCGGTCTGGATATTGGCTGGCAAGACTGGCAGAGGCTTGTTGCACCTGCGGCAGCAGATCGGCGTCACGTACCAGATCGGCGACTCGGAATTGCACCAGCCCGGTCTGGCGAGTGCCGAGCACCTCGCCGGGGCCGCGTAACTCCAGATCCTTTTCCGCTATGACAAAACCGTCAGCGCTTTCACGCATGATACTCAGCCGTTCCCGAGCCAATGCCGAGAGCGGCGCCTGGTACAGGAGTACGCAATGACTGGCGGTACTGCCGCGCCCAACGCGACCGCGCAACTGATGTAGCTGAGCCAGGCCCAGTCGCTCCGGATTTTCAATGATCATCAGGCTGGCGTTGGGTACATCCACCCCGACTTCAATGACTGTGGTGGCTACCAGCAGATGCAGATCACCACTCTTGAATGCCTGCATGATGTCGGCTTTCTCGCTGGCTTTCATGCGTCCGTGGATCAACCCGATGGAGAGCTCTGGCAGGTGTTCGCAGAGACTCTGCCAGGTAACTTCCGCCGCCTGGGCTTGCAGTTGCTCCGACTCCTCTATCAGTGTGCACACCCAATAGGCCTGCCGGCCTTCGGCGCAGCCGGCTCGTACCCGCTCAATGACTTCCTCACGGCGACTATCGGAAACCAGAACCGTATTGATCGGCGTGCGGCCGGGTGGCAACTCATCCAGTACCGAGGTATCCAGATCCGCATAGGCGCTCATGGCCAGGGTGCGCGGAATAGGGGTCGCGGTCATGATCAACTGGTGCGGTGAAAAGCGTCCGGCAGCGCCCTTGTCACGCAGCGCGAGACGTTGCTGTACGCCGAAGCGATGCTGTTCATCAATGATGGCCAGGCCGAGATTATGGAAGCGTACTTCGTCCTGAAAAAGCGCATGGGTGCCTACCACCATGGCGGCTTCGCCGGTGGCGATCATCTGCAACTGATTGGCGCGTGTCTTGCCCTTGAGCTTGCCGGCCATCCAGGCCACGGATATACCCAACGGGGTAAACCAGCGCTGGAAGTTATTGAAATGTTGCTCGGCCAGAATTTCCGTGGGCGCCATCAAGGCCACCTGCCAGCCGGCTTCCAGCGCCTGCAACGCCGCCAGCGCGGCGACCACGGTCTTGCCCGCCCCTACATCACCCTGCACCAATCGCAACATGGGCTTGGGCTGTTGCAAGTCGGTGCGAATTTCATCGGCCACCCGTTGCTGGGCTGCGGTCAGCGGAAAGCCCAGGTGCTTGATATACGCCTGCGCCAGCTCACCTGATGCGTGCATGGCCGGGGCGCCATGGGAGCGCAGCTCGGCGCGCAGACGAAGCATGGTCAACTGATGTGCCAATAACTCCTCGAAGGCCAGCCGGTGCTGAGCCCAATGCCGTCCTTCCTCCAGCGCCAGCAGATCCACATCCGGTGGCGGACGGTGCAGGGTCAGAATGGCCTCGCGCAGGGGGGGTAGCTGGTAGTGCTCGATCAGTTCAGGCGGCAATAACTCATGCAGAGTATTGCCCTGCTCCAACCAGGACAGGGCGGATTCAGCCAGATTGCGCAGGCGCTTCTGGGACAACCCCTCGGTAGTTGGATAGATGGGCGTGAGGGTAGTGGCGACCGGTGCCGTCTGTGGCCGATCAAGGTTCTGTAATTCAGGATGGTAAATTTCCAGACCCGAGGCGCCGGTGCGCACTTCCCCATAGCAGCGCCAATGACTGCCTCGGTGCAGGCTGGCCTTGAGCGCTGCGCTGAAATAATAAAAGCGCAGACTCAGGGTGCCGCTGCCGTCCTGCAGGCGGCAGAGCAAGCTGCGGCGCCGCCCCATGACAACATCTGCGCCGAGCACCACTCCTTCGATGACCGCGTCCAGGCCGGGGCGCAGCGCGCCAATCGGAGTGACCCGGGTGCGATCCTGATAGCGCAGCGGCAGGTGGAATAGCACATCTTCCACACTGCGCAGGCCCAGACGGCCAAGCTTGTCCTCCAGCGCCGGGCCAATTCCCTTGAGCACCGTCAAGGACGTGTGTTCGGGTGTTGCCCGCATGCCTTAGCCCTTGTCCGACGGGGTGCCGCCAATGGAGCACAGGCGGATCGAGTCGCTGAGGATGTCCACCGCGCGGGGACGCGGGAAACTGGCGCGCCAGGCAATGGCCACGGTGCGGTACGGAACCGGTGACTTGAAAGGTTTGGTCAACAACAACTCGGAGCTGTAATAGCGATCATCCGCTGCGGACATCGGCAAGACCGTCATGCCCATGCCGGAGGCGACCATATGGCGAATGGTTTCCAGCGAGCTGGACTCTATGGTGGTGTGTTTGGCTTGGTCATCCCGGCGCGTAGCAGGGCAGGCTTCCAACACCTGATCCCGGAAGCAATGGCCTTCACCCAGCAGCAGCAGGCGATTGTCATCCAGATCTTCCAGGGTGACGTTGGTGCGCTCGGCCCAGGGGTGGTCGGCGGGAATCAACAGGCTGAAAGGTTCGTCATACAGCGGCCTGGTGAGAATATCCGGCTCGCTGAACGGCAAGGCGACAATGATCGCGTCAAGCTCGCCGTTGCGCAGTTTATCGCGCAGGTTATGCGTGTAATCCTCTTCAATATACAGCGGCATCTCCGGGGCGACACGATGGAGCTGGGGAATCAGATGCGGGAACAGATACGGGCCGATGGTGTAGATAGCCCCCACCTTGAGGGGCGCGGAAAGCTGGTTCTTGCCAGCACTGGCCAATTCCCGAATGGTCATGGCTTCTTCCAGTACCCGCTGGGCCTGGGCAACGACCTTTTCGCCAATGGGCGTCACCCGCACAGCACTCTTGGTGCGCTCAAAAAGCAGCACACCGAGTTCTTCTTCCAGTTTCTTGACCCCTACGCTCAGCGTCGGCTGAGATACATGGCAGCGCTCAGCGGCATGGCCGAAATGCTGCTCCTGGGCCAAGGTAACGATGTAACGCAGTTCTGTCAGGGTCATGTCGTATACTGCTCGCGGAAATTTCCCCAAGCATAGCGGGTTGGTCGATAGAGGAAAACAATCAGGATGAAACATCTGGTTATTGTGGGCTGTGGTGATGTCGGCATCGCGCTGGGGCAGCGGATGCTGGAGCAGGGCTGGCAGGTCAGCGGTCTGCGCCGCGATCCGACAGGTTTGCCGGAAGGCTTCGGGCGTATAGCTGCGGATCTGACCAGCGCGCAGCGCCCGGCGGACTGGCCGGCCCGGGTGGATTACCTGGTGTACTGCCCGGCAGCCGGGCGGCGGGATGCGGAATTGTACCGTCAGTTGTATGTCGAGGGCCTGAAGCATGTGCTGGACTGGGTGAAGGAAAGCCGGCATAAGCCCCGACATCTGCTGCAGGTATCCAGCACCGCGGTATACGGCCAGAGCGCCGGCGAGTGGGTCACCGAAAACAGCCCGGCTCTGGCTGATACGCCTACCGCTCCGCTCCTGGTCGAGGCCGAGGATATCGCGCTGCGCAGCGGTATGCCCGCCTCGGTGGTACGTCTGGCGGGGATCTACGGGCCAGGTCGCACGCGGCTGATTGAGCAGGTGCGCCAGGGTCTGCATGTGCCGGTCAGTCCGGAGCAGTTTACCAACCGGATTCACCGTGACGATGCTGCCGGACTGCTGGCGCACCTGTTGCTGCAGGCGGATAAGGGTGAGCTGCTGGCACCCTGTTATCTGGGCGTGGACGATGAGCCTGCTGCGTTGCGCGAGGTGGCACAGTGGCTGGCGGAGAAGTTGAGTGTGACGTTGCTGGAGGAAGGTGCTACATCCAGTCGGCTGGGCAGCAAGCGTTGCAGTAATGCACTGGCCCGGGAGTCGGGCTGGCAGCCGCAGTATCCGAGTTACCGCGAAGGTTACGCGGAGATGCTCGCGTAACCTTCGGCTCCTGGGGGCGTCGAACACCAGCTCGATGAGCCTGCTTGCCGGCGACTCAGCAGCTACGAGCTGGTGCTCGAACCTGCCGGGTAGCGCCCTTTGTCGTCGAGTCCGCTCGCGGCCCGAGGCGCTCGACCCCAGGGCTTGGTGGCAGTGGTTGTACGGTGCTCAGCCGACTACCAGAATGCCGTCCATTTCAACCGGTACACCTTTGGGCAGGGCTGCCACGCCGATAGCGGCGCGGGCGGGATAGGGCTGTTCAAAATAGCGGCCCATGATCTCATTGACCGTGCCGAAGTTGTTCAGGTCAGTCAGGAAGATGTTCAGCTTGACGATGTCCTGCAGCTTGCCACCGGCTGCTTCGGCTACCAGAGTCAGGTTGTCAAATACGCGGCAGACCTGTGCTTCAAAGCCTTCAACCACTTCCATGGTCTGCGGATCCAGCGGAATCTGGCCGGACAGGTATACGGTGTTACCCACTTTGATTGCTTGCGAATAGGTGCCAATCGCAGCCGGAGCGTGCTCACTGGTGATGACTTGCTTGTTCATGAATGTCTCCATTGGGGTTCAGTTCTTCAAGCGGGTAATCCGCAACACCCCTTGCAGGGCGCGGATGCGCTTGATCAGTTGCGAAAGGTGCAGTCGACCACGTACGCGCAGTGCGAGCTGCACTACGCTGATCTTGCCGTCGCGCTCATCCACGCTGATCTTGTCGATGCTGGCATCGGCGACGGTGATACTGGTCGCCAGCTGGGCAATGATGCCGCGCTGATGTTCCAGTTCGACTCGCAATTCCACGGTAAATTCGCCACTGACATTCTTGTCCCAGGTCAGATGCAGGATCTTCTCGCTGTTGCCCCTGTGTTCCGCCAGGTTGCTGCAGACTTCCTGGTGGATCACCATACCCTTGCCGGTGGTAATAAAGCCGACGATCGGGTCGCCGGGAATGGGGTTACAACAACGTGCAAAACTGACCACCATTCCTTCGGTGCCACGGATTGCCAGCGGCGCTTCCTGGGTGCTGGGTTGCTCGCCAGCCGCATCGTTCCTGATGGCTTCCGCTTCAGCGGGAATCTCATTGCTCAGCATGCGGCGGGCGGTTACATAAGCCATACGGTTGCCCAGGCCGATATCCGCCAGCAGTTCTTCCAGCATGGTCATGCCGTATTCGGTCAGGATGCGCTGGAGGCGTTGTTCGGGGATCTGCTCAAGGCTGGTATCGAAACTCACCAGCACCTTGTCCAATAGCCGTTCGCCGAGGGCGATGGCTTCAGACTGGCGCTGATGTTTGAGTGCATGGCGGATATTGCTGCGGGCCTTGCCGGTGGTCACGAAACTCAGCCAGGCCGGGTTGGGGCGGGCGCCGGGTGCGGTAATCACTTCCACTGTCTGGCCGCTTTCCAGGGGCTCGGACAGCGGCGCCAGACGGCGGTTGATACGGCAGGCGATACAGCTGTTACCCACGTCGGTGTGCACCGCATAAGCGAAGTCCACCGGTGTCGAGCCCTTGGGCAGTTCCATGATGCGGCCCTTGGGTGTGAAGACGTAGACTTCATCCGGGAACAGGTCGATCTTGACGTTCTCGATGAACTCCAGCGAGCTGCCGGCATGCTGTTGCAGCTCCAGCACCCCCTTGAGCCATTGGCGGGTGCGGGCATGGTTGCCGTTGATCACCTCGTCCTTGGACTTGTACACCCAGTGCGCGGCAATCCCGTTATTGGCCAGCTCTTCCATTTCCTGAGTACGGATCTGGATCTCGATCGGCACCCCGTGCAGACCGAACAGGGTGGTATGCAGCGACTGGTAACCGTTGGCCTTGGGGATGGCGATGTAATCCTTGAACCGGCCCGGGAAGGGCTTGTACAGGCTGTGTACAGCGCCAAGTACGCGATAGCAGGTATCAGGCTTGTCGACGATGATGCGGAACGCGTAGACATCCATGATTTCGCTGAAGGCCTTGCGCTTTTCGCGCATCTTCTCGTAGATGCCGTACAGGTGTTTTTCTCGGCCGAGTACCTCGCCCTGCAGGCCTTCGCGCTCCAGGCAGGCTTGCAACGACTCGAGAATCTGGTTGAGCAGTTCCTTGCGATTGCCGCGGGCGTCGCGCACCGCCTGGCCAATCATCCGCGAGCGCATCGGGTACATGCCGGCAAAGCCGAGGTCTTCGAACTCGGTACTCAGGTTGTGCATGCCCAGGCGATTGGCAATGGGCGCGTAGATTTCCAGCGTTTCACGGGCGATGCGGCGACTTTTTTCCGGCTTCAGTGCACCGAGCGTCCGCATGTTATGCAGGCGGTCAGCGAGCTTGACCAGGATCACGCGGATATCCTGTGCCATGGCCAGTGCCATTTTCTGGAAGTTCTCGGCCTGGGCTACGGCCTTGGTTTCGAAGGTCATCTGGGTCAGTTTGCTGACCCCGTCTACCAGATCCGCAACGGTGTCGCCGAACTGGGCTACCAGCGCTTCCTTGGGAATGCCGGTATCCTCGATCACGTCATGCAGCATGGCAGCCATCAGGCTCTGATGATCCATGTGCATGTCGGCGAGGATATTGGCAACGGCGAGCGGGTGGGTAACGTAGGGCTCCCCACTGCGACGGGTCTGACCGTCATGCGCCTGTTCAGCATAGAAGTAGGCGCGACGTACCAGATTGACCTGATCAGGCTCCAGATAGCTGTCGAGCCGATCGGCAAGAACTTCTATTCCGGACATGCAACCCTCCTGCAACCTGACGGGCGGGCGATGAGATTCAGATTGCACGGCCATCGTATAGCGTTACTCCGGCAGTTCGGTTTCCAACGAATACAGCGGCTCCTGCTGATCCTGCAGTGCTTCTTCCGCCATGATCTCATAGCTGATCAAACCTTCAGCAATTTCACGCAGAGCAACGACGGTCGGCTTGTCGTTTTCCCATGCTACCTTGGGTTCCTTGCCGCCGGTGGCGATCTGACGCGAACGTTTGGTCGCGAGCATGACCAGCTCGAAGCGGTTGTCTACATTTTCCAGGCAGTCTTCAACGGTGACGCGGGCCATGGTGATACTCCGAAACGGCAGATAAAAAGAAAATCGGGGATGCGTGATACAACGCAGGACCAAACAGTTTACTGGCTTGACCCTCAATCTGACAACAGGTCAGCCAGTAACTGACGATAAACAGCCTGCTGACGTGCCAGTGTCAGACGGCTACCAGCGAGTATCGCCTTCAACTCCTCCAGCGCAATCTGGAAGTCATCGTTAATGACAATATAGTCATATTCCACGTAATGGCTCATCTCGGTGGTGGCCAGCGCCATACGCGCAGCGATGACCTCCTCGGAATCCTGGCCACGATTGCTCAAACGTTGCTGTAACGCTTCGCGACTGGGCGGCAGGATGAAGATGGAGCGAGCGTAGGGCAAGGCGTGGCGAACCTGTTGCGCGCCCTGCCAATCGATTTCCAGAATCAGGTCATGGCCAGTGGCCAGTGTCTGTTCGACGGTGCTCTGGGAAGTGCCATACAGGTTGCCAAAGACCTCGGCGTGTTCCAGAAAATCGCCCTCACCTACCTGCTTGATAAACTGCTCACGGCTGGTGAAGTGGTAGTTGACGCCGTCCATCTCGCCGGGGCGCATGGGGCGTGTGGTATGGGAGACCGAAACACGCACAGTATCAATCTGCTCGATCAAGGCCTTGACCAGGGTGGTCTTGCCCGCACCCGATGGGGCGGAAACGATGTAAAGGGTGCCGGTGGCCTGGGTCATGATGGTTCCTGGTTGGGTTCAGCGTGGGCGCAGTATAAAACCTATCGCGCCCAAGGTCATTTCTGCGAGGTATTGGCCAGTATGTTGTCGTCTGCCGGCGAGGCATCCTCGAAGCGATTGACCTCGCGCAGGGTGCGGAACGCCGCAGACCAGCCGGCCACCACGCCCAAGGTACACAGCGCGCCGATCAAGGCAGCGGGTACTGCACCGAACCAGGCTGCGCTGGTACCTGCTCGGAAATTACCCAGCTCGTTGGAGGAGCCGATAAACAGCATATTCACCGCATTCACGCGTCCACGCATGGCGTCGGGGGTGGAGAACTGGATCAGCGCCGAACGGATGTACACGCTGACCATGTCCGCGGCCCCGGCTGCCAGCAGCGCGGCAAACGACAGCCAGAACAGCGTCGACAGCGCGAATACCAGGTTGGCCACGCCGAACAGCGCCACGGCGATGAACATGGTACTGCCGACGTTGCGGTTGAACGGTTTGGCGCTCAGGTACAGCCCGACGCAGATTTCACCGACGGCCATGGCGCTGCGCAGGATGCCCAGGCCCTCGGGCCCGACATGCAACACATCGCTGGCATAGATCGGCAGCAGGGCAACCACCCCGCCCAGCAGCACGGCAAACAGATCCAGGGAAATGGTGCCGAGAATGATCGGCCGTGTGCGGATGAAGTGCAGCCCGGCGGTGAAGCGCTTCCAGCCGGACGTCTCGGTGATCTGCATGGCCTCGGCGTACAGCACCGGCACCCGACTGAGCAGGGCCAGGCCGCCGGCGAAGCACACCAGGCACACTGCATAGGTCAGTTCACCGCCGCCGATGGCGTACAGCACGCCGCCCAGCACCGGGCCGAGGATGGTCGCGGTACGCATGATGGTGCTGTTGGCGGCAATCGCCTGGGCCAACTGGTCTCGCGGCACGATCTGCGGCAGCAGGCTCTGCAGAGCCGGACCGATGAACGCTCGCGAGCAGCCGTACAGCACCAGGGCGCCGTAGAACCAGGCCGGGTCGTGCTCACCGCGCATGGTCAGCCATAACAGAATACCGCTACAGGCCGCCGCGCCCATCCATGACAACGACAGAATCAGCTTGCGACTGTAGCGATCAATCAGATCGCCCGCCGGCATCAACAGGAACAGCATCGGCAGAAACTGCGCCAGGCCGACCCAGGCCAGCGATAGCGGATCACCGGTGATCTCATATACCTGCCAGGCCACCACAATGGCCTGAATCTGCATGGCAAAGACCGCCAGCAGGCGTGCAAGGACAAAGGGCACGAAGCCCGGTTGACGAAACAGATTCAAACGGCTGGGGAGTAGGCGCAAGGTGACAATCTTCGGGGTGCAGTAACTGAGCAGCTGATGATAACAGCCGCGAGGGCTGAGCGTCTGCCTGGCCCGCTTGGGCGTTTTCAATCCGGGGTGTTTTGGGCTAACGTGCTGAGCCTGTCTCGCAGTAAAAACGGCACTCACATGTCTATCAACTGGATTCTGCTGATTATCGGCGGCCTGTTTGAAACCGGCTTCGCCGTCAGTCTGGGTAAAGCACAACAGGCCAGCGGCAAAGCCCTTGCCGTCTGGCTGATAGTTTTTGCGGTCTGCGTGGCGATCAGCATGTATCTGCTGTTCAAGGCCATGGGCGGCCCGAAAGCCATCCCGGTAGGTACCGCTTACGCTGTCTGGGGTGCCATAGGTGCGTTTGGCACTGTGGTGGCGGGTATTCTGCTGTTCAACGAACCGGTGACTTTCTGGCGCTTACTGTTTCTCTCCACGCTGGTATTGTCGGTGGTGGGGTTACAGATGGTGAGTGCTTCCTGAGTCTGTTGGGGCAGGATCACTCGATATTCTGCACCTGCTCTCTCATCTGTTCGATATATACCTTCAGATCCACTGCGGCCTGGGTGCTGCGTACGTCGATGGCCTTGGAACCCAGGGTGTTGGCTTCGCGATTGAACTCCTGCATCAGGAAATCCAGTCGGCGGCCAATGGCGCCCTGGCTGTTGAGGACGTTGCGGGTTTCGTTGATGTGTGTGGTGAGGCGGTCGAGTTCCTCGGCCACATCGATCTTCTGCGCCAGGATCACCAGTTCCTGTTCCACGCGGGTACTGTCCAGTTCCAGCTTGGCTTCATTGAAACGGTCGATAAGCTTCTGCCGGTGGGCTTCCAGCAGCGAAGGCATCATCTCGCGTAGCGTGGCGACGCGGTCGACCATATTATTCAGCCGCTCTTCAATCAGCCCCCGCAGCTCGGCGCCTTCGCGGGCGCGGCTTTGCTTGAGCTGTTCGAGGGCTTCGTCAAACAGGCGATCGGCCTGTTTGACCAGATCGGATTGTTCCGTTTCGCCGCCGGCCAGCACGCCAGGCCAGGCCAGCAGTTCCAGGGGATTGATCGGCGCGGGATTATCCATCCGCGCACTCAATTGGCCGGCGGCGCTGAGGAGCTGTTCGATCAGTGGCTGGTTCAGACTCAGCGCCTGACGGGTCTCGCTGGTCGGGTTAAAGCGCAGGGTGCATTCCAGTTTGCCCCGCGCAACCTGCTTGCGCAGCCGTTCACGCAAGGGGCCTTCCAGATCGCGGAAGGCTTCGGGCAGGCGCAGACTGGCTTCCAGATACCGGTGGTTTACCGAGCGCAACTCCCATACCAGACTGCCCTGGCTGGTGCTCAATTCGCTGCGGGCAAAGGCCGTCATGCTGTAAACCATCGGTGTGCTCCTGATCGTCTAGTTTGTTATTGGCGGCAGGCATTGTACTCCGCCAGTCGGCCTGACGGTACCGCGCCTGTTGTGCCTCTGGGCAGGCCCCGTATAATCGGCGCACATACATGCAGTACAAGGAATTGGAAATGACACGTCCCAGTGGCCGCGCCGCAGATCAGTTACGTCAGGTTACCCTGACCCGTCATTACACCCGGCATGCCGAAGGTTCGGTACTGGTCGAGTTTGGTGACACCAAAGTTATCTGTACGGCCAGCGTCGAGGCCGGCGTGCCGCGCTTCCTGCGTGGTACGGGGCAGGGCTGGATTACTGCTGAGTACGGCATGCTGCCGCGCTCCACCGGCGAGCGTATGCAACGTGAAGCCAGTCGCGGCAAACAGGGTGGTCGCACGCTGGAAATCCAACGTTTGATTGGCCGTTCGCTGCGCGCGGTAGTGGATCTCAAAAGTCTGGGTGAAAACACCATTTATATCGATTGTGATGTGATTCAGGCCGACGGTGGCACCCGTACGGCATCGATCACCGGCGCCTGTGTGGCGCTTGTGGATGCGCTGCGGGTGCTGAAACAACGTGGCGCGATCAAGAAAATGCCGACAGTGCAGATGATTGCGGCCATTTCCGTAGGCATTTATCAGGGCGTGCCGGTACTGGATCTGGATTATCCCGAGGATTCCGCAGCGGACACTGATCTGAACGTGGTCATGACCGATAAGGGCGGTTTTATCGAGGTGCAGGGCACGGCTGAGGCAGCACCTTTTACCCCTGAGGAATTGACTGCAATGCTGGAGCTGGCTCGCGCTGGTATCAACGAGTTGTTTGCTCTGCAGTTGGCTGCGCTGGAAGACTGAAGGTCGGCCGCTGTTCAGCTATGCTCAACAGAGTAATGGGTCAGAGGGTGAAACGTCATGGTGGATATTGATCAATCCGGGATCGTCAAGGAGCCTGATTCCGAGGCACGCATGTGGGCAATGATTGCTCACCTTGCGGGGTTTCTGGGTTATTTCCTGCCGGTCATTGGTTGTCTGATTGGGCCGCTGATTGTCTGGCAGTTGAAGAAAGACAGCCATCCCTATGTCGATGAGCAGGGTAAGGAGGCGCTTAACTTTCAGATCACCGTGTTGATTGCAGCCTTTATCAGCTTTCTATTGATGGTGGTGGTGATTGGTTTTGTATTGATAGGCATCGTGGCTGTCGGCGCTATCGTGCTGATGATCATTGCTGCGGTCAAGGCCAATGAAGGCGTACCTTATCGTTATCCCTTCTGCCTGCGGCTGATCAAGTAGTCAGGGTACGGCTGACCCTGCCGATTAAGGTTCGGAAGCGGTCAGCCGTGGCTGTCAGCGAAGACGCAGCGGCAGGCTGGCATAGCCGCTGGATGGGTAGCTTGCCGGGGTGGCGGGCTGATCAGCGACCAATTGCAACAAATCGGTATGCTGTAACAGCTTCTCGATAACGATCACCAGTTCCATGCGGGCCAGCGGTGCGCCCGGGCAGACATGAATACCGGCCCCGTACAGCAGATTCTGTGTCGTATCTCGCTCCAGCGAGAAGCGATCCGGCTGCGGGAATACCTCAGGGTCACGGTTGGCAGCAATCCAGTTGATGGTAATGCGTTGATCCGCTTCGATGTCACGACCGCCAAGCTGCACTGGACAGGTGGTGCGACGACGGTTATCCACCAGCGGGCCATGGATGCGCAGAATTTCGTCGTTGGCTTGCCACAGCAATTGGGGGTTTTCACGGATTTGCTGCTGTACCTCAGGATGGCTGGCCAGAAACTGCGCGAGGATGCCAACCGAAGCAGCAATGGTGCCGACCTCGCCGACTGTCCAGTTACGCAGAATGCTGGCGATCTCCGCATCATGCAATGGACGTCCGTTTACCTGCTCATTCATTAATGAGCGGGTCAGGTCGTCGGCGGAGCTCCCTGCTTCCCGGCGTTCGGTCAACAGACCCGCAATCAGTTCCTCGAATTCGGCGGCCAGTGCCGCCAGCACCGGGCGATCACGCAGCAGGGTGGCCTGGTTGTTTCGTGTGGCCCAACTCAGCAGGGGGTCTTGCAGGCCCAGCGGCCAGCCCATGAAGGCGCATTGAATACGCAGGGCAAAAGGCCGGGCGAATGCTGCCATCAACTCGGTCTGCGTGCCGCCCAGGGCGGTGATGGCCAGGTCTTCGGCGATTTCCTGACAAACCGGCTCGAAAGCCGCCATGCGCTCGGAATTGAAGTACACCTCGATGATATTGCGGTAGGCGGTATGCTCCGGCTGATCCATGCCGTTGGGTACGGAAAGGTGCTGGGAGGCCCGGCTGCTGAAGCTGTGATGATCCTGCAGAGTACGGCGGACATCCGCATGGCGGAAGACGCTCCAATGGGCGTAATCGCTCCAGGCGACCGGACATTGCTCGCGCATCTGATCATAGGCGCTACGCTGGTCATTCAATACATCGGAGGATCGGGGATCCCAATCCGCTATCGGAGATTCAGGCATGGGACGTATCCAGAAAAGAAGGGCTGCCCAGTGCGGCAGCGCATCGGGTTTATATCAGGAGAAGTGATTCCATATGCCCGACAGTTTAGCTCGAGATGAGCTGATTAAAACTTGACCATAGTCAAGCAGCGCAGCCGGGCGACGGGAGGTGACCAGCAAGGGAAAAAGGGCAGCGATGAGCGCTGCCCGGATAACTCAGATGCTCAGTGTCCACTCGTAATCGATGATCACGGGCGCATGCTCGGAAAAACGTACCTTGCGCGGAATGCTGGCGTGCTTGACGAAGCGCCGCAGGCCAGGCGTGAGGATCTGATAGTCAAACCGCAAACCCAGGTTCAGATCCTGCGCCTGTTCGCTATCCGGCCACCAGCTGTACAGGTCGGCCTCGCGGGTGACTTCACGCAGGGCATCAACGTAGCCCAGGTTACCGAAGATCTCATCCATCCAGACCCGCTCCGGTGCCATGAAGCCGGGCTGATGCTGGCAGTCCCGCCAGTTCTTCACGTCCAGCTTCAGGTGAGCAGTGTACAGCGAACCACAGTAGATGAACTCCCGGCGCTTGCGCCGCTGCTTTTGCAGATAGGTATTGAAGTCATTCATGAATTTGAATTTCTGGTTCAATTCAGCATCGCCATCCCGGCCCGACGGCAACAACAGGCAGCCGATGCTGACCTTGTCGAAGTCGGCCTGAATATAGCGGCCATAGCGATCCGCCAACTCGAAGCCCAGCCCCATGATGATGGCTTTGGGTGCGGTGCGCGTATAGATAGCTACGCCGCCCTCGCTGGGTACTTCTGACTCGAAGCAATATTGCCAGTAACCGTCAATCCAGTAGGGATCCTGTTCCAGCTCGGGAGCGGTAACGCGTATATCCTGAAGACAGATAACATCCGCGTCCTGCGTGCGCAGCCAGTCAAACAGACCCCGAGCCGCTGCGGCCTCGACACCATTGACATTCAGACTGATGATTCGCATACATGGCCCCCTCAAAATCGAGCGTGTATGATACCTGAGCCGGAGAAAGTTTTGTTAATCACGAGGGTAATAGATGCACGAATATCAGTGGGAATTCATTCGTTTTGCGCTGGATAGAAACGTATTGCGCTTCGGCGAATTTACCCTCAAATCGGGTCGTACCAGCCCTTATTTCTTTAATGCTGGCCTGTTCAACACGGGCAGCAGTCTGGCGCGGCTGGGTCGTTATTATGCACAGGCGCTGATCCATCAGGGCCCGGACAATATCGATATGATTTTCGGGCCAGCTTATAAGGGCATTCCATTGGCGGCTGCGGCTGCGGTTTCTCTGGCTGACAGCTTTGATGTCGATCTGCCATACTGCTTCAATCGTAAAGAAGCCAAGGATCACGGCGAAGGTGGTTCACTGGTTGGCGCGCCGCTCCAGGGCCGGGTGGCTATCATTGATGATGTGATCACAGCAGGCACCGCGATCCGCGAGGTCATGCAGATTATCAAGGCGGCTGGCGCAGAGCCGGCGGCGGTGATGGTAGCGCTGGATCGGCAGGAGCGTGGTCAGGGTGAGTTATCGGCGATTCAGGAAGTCGAGAGGGATTTCGGTATTCCAGTCATCAGTATCGTATCGCTCACGCAGATTCTGGCTTTCCTTGAGGATGATGCGCAATTGCGCAAATATCTGCCTGCGGTGCAGGCTTATCGTGATCAATACGGCGTCTGAGCGGGGGCCGTAGGCACTCAATCAGGACAGGGTGGTCCCGTTATGCGTAAAAGGATCTGGTATCCAGCAGTAGTACTCTTACTTGGTGCGGCGACCATCGCTGACGCCGCTGAGCTGTACCGCTATGTCAACGACAAGGGTGTCACGGTGCTGGATCGCAGCGTGCCACCACAGTATGTCAGTCGTGGCTATGAAGTGCTGGATATGGATGGGCGGGTCAAGCAAGTGATACCTGCCGCACCGAGCCCCGAAGAGCGGCAGGCCATGCGTACCGCGGAACTGGAAAAGCAACGCCAGCGTAGTGCTGATGAAACGCTGTTGCGGTTGTATTCCAGCGTGGCTGATCTTGATCGCGCCCATGGCCGGCAGATCCAGCAGATTGAAGGCCTGATTGCCACTGCTAATGGCGGGTTGCTTACGCTGCAAAGCCAACGTGATGAAGTCCAGAGCCGCGCAGCCAGCCAGGAACGCGCCGGTCGCGAGGTGGATCCGCAATTGTTGCAACGTCTGCAGAGCATCGAAGCTGAACGGCAACGGCTGGAGCGGCAGATCGCCAAGCATCGCGAAGAGATCGAGTCGGTCAATGCCGCCTTCGCCAACCGCCGCGAACGATTGGCTCATCTGCTGCCAGACTGAACCGCTGTGTGTTCATTCCCCAGCAGTCATACTACCTGTGTTGCTCCCGCGTGCTGTATAGCGGGTGTGAACAATGGGTGAGCGTCCGTTTTCTCATTCCCGCCTCTATCGTGCCGCGCGATACGCTCTTCTATCTCATAATCCATGAAGCACGTTGCCAAGCCTTCTGTATTGGGTTTGCGGTTTGGCCTTGCTTTATTTATTAGTAGTATCTAAATTAGGTTAATCTAATATTTGGGTGTGACGGTTACTTTGATGGGGCAGGCTGATTTTTGTCGGATCAAAAGAACCGCAAGGTAGTGGGTTTCTGAGGAGAAGATCATGCGAGCGAATATCGGAAAGGTTGACCGCGCACTGCGCATTATCGTGGGTCTGGTGCTGATTGGCTTGAGCCTGAGTGGCGTCATTGGCTGGTGGGGCAGGTTGGGCCTCATCGCTCTGGTGACGGCCTTTGTCAGTTTCTGTCCGTTGTATGCAATGCTGAAGATCAATACCGGCAAACACCAGTGAGGTAATGATATGAGTCTGAGAACGATGCGGGTGCAGGGACAGATGGAACAGGGCTTTGCTGTCACCATGCAGTGTGGCAGCCATACGCTGGTAATGGATCAGCCCCGCGCGGCAGCCGGTACCGATGCCGGGCCGACACCTCTGGATGTGGTGCTGGCGGCACTGGGTGGTTGTTTCGGCACGATAGGGCGTTTTCTTGCGCACCAGCGCAAGATTGAGCTGCGTGGTATGCGTTTCGATATCGAAGCGGATTACGATCCCAATGGTCTGCTTGGGCGTAACCTGGATGTGCGTCCGGGCTTCCAGGCGATACGCCTGGGGGTGGATATCGATGCGGATCTGACCACCGAGCAGAAGCAGGAATTTCTGCAGGAGGTCGAGCGCCGCTGTCCATTGGCGGATAATCTATTGCACGGCGTTCAGTTGCATACCCAGCTGGCTGATTGAATACAGCCAACCGCGCTGACCTGTTCAGGCCTGCGCGGTGCTGGTGTCTTCAGGTGCGGTAATCTCAAAAGCATGTATCGCGTCGCGAAAGGCCTGTTCGATGGCTTGCGGGCGTCGGGTCTCCATATCCGCCCGTACATAAACCACCTCTCCCTTGACCAGCAAATCCTCGCCGCGGTAGATACCAACGGCGAACTGCAGGCTGCTGTTACCCAGCCGGGCGATGCGCACATGGATATCCAGAAGATCATCGAAGCGGGCGGGTGATTGGTAATCCAGCACCGTACGCACCGCAAAGAAATCACTGCCAAGAATCTCCGTATCCGGATTGGCCGCGCGCAGGGTGCGGAAGTACTCGGTAATGCCAACATCGGCATAGGTCAGGTAATGACCATTGAAGACGATGCCCTGCATATCTACTTCGGCCCAGCGTACGCGCAGCTGGTGGCTGAAACGAAAGTCCTGCTGTTGCATCCTCATTTACCTCTGTGACTGATTGGTGATCAGGGTACCGACGCCGGTATCGGTGAAGATCTCCAACAGCACCGCATTGGGTACGCGACCATCGACGATAATGGCGCTATCGACCCCACCCTGAACCGCGTCCAGTGCGCAGCGAATCTTCGGCAGCATGCCGCCATAGATGGTGCCGTCGGCGATCAGTTCGTCTACCTGAGCGGTGCTCAGGCCGGTAAGCACATTGCCCTGCTTGTCCATCAGCCCGGCGATATTGGTCAGCAGCATGAGCTTCTCGGCCTGCAGCGCTTCGGCCACCTTGCCCGCCACCAGGTCGGCGTTGATGTTGTAGGACTTGCCGTCTTCTCCCACACCGATGGGGGCGATGACCGGAATGAAGTTGCCGGAAATCAGTCGGTTGATCAGGCTGACATTGACCTCGGTGACTTCGCCGACGTGGCCGATATCGATGATCTCGGGCTTGTCCATGCCCGGCGTGCGACGGCTCACCTTGAGCTTGCGCGCGCGGATCAGGTTGGCATCCTTGCCGGTCAGGCCAAGTGCCTGGCCGCCATGCTGGTTGATCAGGTTGACGATGTTCTTGTTGACGAGACCGCCGAGTACCATCTCCACCACATCCATGGTGGCGCTGTCGGTCACGCGCATGCCTTCAATGAACTCGCTGGCGATATTCAATCGTTTGAGCAGGTCACCGATCTGTGGGCCACCACCGTGCACTACCACCGGGTTGATACCGACGGTCTTCATCAACACGATGTCCTTGGCAAAGCTGGCCTGCAGCTCCTCGCTTTCCATGGCGTTACCACCGTACTTGATAACAATGGTCTTGCCGGTGAAACGCTGGATATAGGGCAGCGCTTCGGTGAGGATGCGCGATACCTGGGCGGCGGCGTCACGGTTCAGCATGATGATTCGGTTCTCCTGAATTACAGGTTGTTGAGCTCAAGGTCAGGTGCCACTGCGGCTAGCTGACGACGGAACAGTTGGCGGATACGCTCTAGCCCGGCGGCATCTTCACCCTCAAAGCGCAGCACCAGCACTGGCGTGGTGTTGGAGGCGCGCACCAAGCCCCAGCCATCAGGGTAGTCGACGCGGATGCCATCAATAGTGGTAATACGTGCCTGCTCTCCCCAGTCGGCGGCGGTCTGCAGCGCCTCGATCACCTCGAACTTGCGCTGTTCGCCTACCGTGAGGTTGATCTCAGGGGTATTCCAGCCAGCCGGGTGACGGCTGAACAGGGTGTTGATCTCGTCTCGAGTGGTGCTCAGTATCGATACCAGCTCCAAAAGCCGGCAGGCCGCATACAGGCCATCATCGAAGCCGTACCAACGCTCCTGGAAGAAGACGTGGCCACTCATCTCGCCACCGAGCAGGGCGTTGGTTTCCTGCATCTTGGCCTTGATCATCGAGTGACCGGACTTCCACATCACCGGACGTCCACCAAGTTGGCTGATCAGTTGCGGCAGCTGACGGGTGCATTTCACGTCAAATACGATATCAGCGCCGGGGTTACGAGTGACGATATCTTCAGCGAATAGCATCAGCAGGCGATCGGCACAGATGATCTCGCCAGCGGGTGTCACCACGCCGAGGCGGTCGGCGTCGCCGTCGAAGGCCAGGCCAAGATCAGCATTCTGTTGTTTGACGATGGTGATCAGATCCTGCAGGTTTTCTACCTTGCCGGGATCCGGGTGGTGGTTGGGGAAGGTGCCATCCACATCGCAATACAGCGCGATGACATCGCAGCCCAATTGATCGAAGAGCTTCTCGGCAATCACACCACCGACTCCATTGCCGCAGTCGATGACGACCTTGAGTTGGCGGGCTGGCAATACGTCATCGACGATGCGCTGGCAGTAACTGTCGAGAATATCCACCGACACGCAACTGCCCTGGCCTTCATGCAGCCTGTTCTGTTTCAGCCGCTGACGGAGATCGGCAATGCGCTCGCCGGATAATGTCTGTCCGGCGATGACGATCTTCAGGCCGTTGTAGTCCGGTGGATTATGACTGCCGGTCAGCATGACGCCGGAGCGAGTATCGGTGCTGTGGGTGGCGTAATAGAGCACAGGCGTCGGCACCATGCCCAGATCAGTAACCTGACAGCCGCTGTCACAGAGGCCGCGAATCAATTCGCTCATCAATTCCTCGCCAGACAGTCGGCCGTCCCGGGCTACCGCAACCTTCGTTTCACCAGCGTCGATTGACTCGCTACCGATCGACCGCCCCAGCCAGTAGACATACTCCGGCGTCAGGGTCTGGCCGACTACGCCGCGGATATCATAGGCGCGGAAAATCTCGGCGGGCAGGTCAGGAATACCCGCTCCCGATGCCATGAGCGGATCGTCCAGCGGCAGATCATCCAGTAAATCGATATCCAACACGTCATCTATTGGTGAAGGCTGCTCTTGCGGAGCGGCTGTGGTGGTCTTCGGCAGGGCGCTGTGCGGTTCCGGGTTGGGTTGGCGCGCAGCGGTCTGGCTGGCCAGCTGCATGATGCGTTGAGCCACCGGTTCCAATGGGCCCAGTTGCAGGCCAGCGGCCTTGTGACCGCGGGTCAGGTGATCCAGTGTCTCGGTATCCGCATCCAACGCTCTGCTCCAGCTGCGCTGCAGAAACAGCAGACTGGCCAGCGCGCCGGCCAGCGCCAGCAGGATAGCGGCCAGCAGCAGTAACGGGTTGGGCGCACCCGCGCCCAATGCGGCGCCACCACGGAAGGTGAGCGTCCAAGCCGGATTGTCGGTGCTCAGGGTAACCACCTCGCCCTGACCATTGCCTTGCTGATACAGCGTCTGGGCGGGCGCGTTGGGGAACTGTTGCACCAGGCTGACCTGGCCGGCATCGGCAGGCAGTGACGGTAGCAGACCCAGCACCCGTTGCATGTCGAAGACGGCCAGCAGCGTGCCGCCGATCGGTGATTGTGGCGAGATGCGCAGGGGTTGTACGGCATACAAGCGCCACTGATCGCCGACTTTATGTGCTTCAGCCGGCACCGGCATCCCGCGCTCGGCGCGCCGGATCATGTCCAGCGCCGCAAAACTGAGCGGGGCCTGCTCGTTGTCTATCGGCCTGGCCTTGCCGGGCAGTTGCACATAGGTTGTCAGACTATCGGCGAAATAATAGTGCAGCAGACGATTCAGGTTGGCGTTGTTGTTCTGTTGCAATAGGGTCTGTAATTGGGGATTGGCCGCGACCTGCGCCAGATCAGTATCCAGGCGCGCTAAAGCGCGATTCAATGCGCTCTGTTGTTGGCCAACATACGCATCGCTCAGATCCTGATGGTAGATTTTTGCGGCAGGGGCAAATAACAACAGCCAGAGCAGGGCAAGGGCTGCAGCCAAGCCAGCCAGCATCAGCAGCAACGGCACCAGGGTGCTTGGCAACCCGGTAGGCTGGGGTCGTAGGGAAGGTTTCTTCAGCTTCATCGGGTTACGCCTCCGTGCACAATCCAATTAATGGCTGCCGGTATGCCCAAAGCCACCGGCGCCCCGCTGACTATTGTCAAACTCAGTGACAATCTCCAGGTTTGCTTGCACTACAGGTACCAATACCATTTGCGCGATGCGCTCGCCGGGTTCAATCGTGAACGACTGCTGTCCACGGTTCCAGCAGGACACCATCAATTCACCCTGGTAGTCGGAGTCGATCAGGCCGACCAGATTGCCCAGCACAATGCCATGCTTGTGACCCAATCCGGATCGCGGCAGGATCATGGCGGCCAGCCCCGGGTCGGCGATATGAATGGCCATCCCGGTGGGTAACAGGGCGGTTTGCCCCGGCTCCAGTGTCAGCGAGGCGTCCAGCATGGCACGCAGATCCAGACCGGCGGAACCCTCGGTAGCGTAGCTGGGCAGCGGCCATTGTTGACCAAGACGGGGGTCGAGAATCCGGGCTTGCAGAGCGTGCATGGTATGTCCTCAGGCTGGGTTCTTCAGGTGAGTGGCAATAAAGGCGATGATCTGGCGGGCCAGTTTCTGTTTGCTGGCTCTGGGTAGCGCCTGCGGCGCCAGGCTGCGATCAATCAGGGTGACGGCATTGTTATCAGAATTGAAACCGATCCCCGGTTGACTGACGTCATTGGCAACGATCAGATCCAGATTCTTGCGGGTCAGTTTATCGCTGGCGTAGGCCAGCACATCGTCGGTCTCGGCAGCAAAGCCCACGCACCAGGTGGGGCGCTCAGCATGAGCGGCCAGGCTGGCGAGAATATCCGGATTGCGCACCAGTTGCAGGGTCATGCCGTCTTCGCTGCGGGTGTCCTTCTTCAGCTTGCCGGGGGCGCAGCTGGCTGGACGGTAATCAGCCACCGCTGCCGAGGCAATGAACAGATCTGCCGGTAGTGCTGCTTCACAGGCGGCAAGCATGTCGGCGGCGCTGATCACGTCGATGCGCTCTACCCGTAGCGGGGTCGGCAAATTAACCGGGCCGGCAACCAGGGTGACCCGGGCGCCGGCTTCGGCAGCAGCTTCAGCCAGAGCAAAACCCATTTTTCCCGAGCTGTGGTTGGAAATGTAGCGTACCGGATCGATGGCCTCACGGGTGGGGCCGGCATTGATCAGTACATGGCGACCAGTGAGAAGCTGGCGCTCGAAGCAATCGGCGCAGCGCTGCGCAAGGTCGGTAGGTTCAAGCATGCGGCCCGGACCAACATCGCCACAGGCCTGCTCCCCAGCGGCCGGGCCAAATACCTTGATGTCGCGCTGCAACAGTGTCTGCAAGTTGGCCTGGGTGGCGGGGTCGCGCCACATGGCCTGGTTCATCGCCGGCGCCATGGCTATCTGCGCATCGGTCGCCAGTACCAGCGTGGTCAACAGGTCGTCGCCGCGGCCAGCAGCCAGCCGGGCCATGAGGTCTGCGGTGGCCGGGGCAATCAACACCAGGTCGGCCCAGCGCGCCAGTTCGATATGGCCCATGGCTGCCTCTGCGGCGGGATCCAGCAGATCGCCATGCACCGGGTTCCCTGACAACGCCTGCAGGGTCAAGGGCGTAATGAACTCATGGGCGGCACGGGTCATCACCACACGTACATCGGCACCGGCTTCCTTTAGCCGCCGGACCAGTTCGGCACTTTTATAGGCAGCAATGCCACCGCTGATTCCGAGAACAATCTGCTTATTGAGCAACCGCTGCATCATCTACTCCGGTTGGGGCTTGTTGACGTTTCGTCGCGCCAGGCAAATGGCGCTAACGATAACATATGCCGACCCGGTCACGCCCCTCCCATGCATTGCTGGCCCTGCATTCGGGCCGAACTTATACTCCTGACTCGAATTGCACGATAGGGATGTACGTGCCTGGCTGAACGCAAGGAGCACATCTCATGGCGATTACTGACTGGCCGGCGGCGGAGCGCCCCCGGGAGAAGCTGTTGTTGCAGGGGGCCAGTGCCCTGTCGGATGCGGAGCTGCTGGCGATCTTTCTGCGTACTGGCTTGCCCGGCTGCAGTGCGGTAGATCTGGCTCGGCAACTGCTTTCCAGCTTTGGGAGCCTGCGCGCTCTGTTGCATGCTGACCAGTCGGCCTTCTGCAGTCGACCTGGCCTCGGGCCAGCCAAATTCGCCCAGCTGCAGGCGGTGATGGAAATGGCCCGGCGGCACTTATTCGAGGAGCTCAAGCGCGGCGATGCTCTGACTTCTCCGGGGGCGGTGCGGAATTTTCTCCGCAGCCAATTGGCGGCCTTGCCGCACGAAGTGTTTGCCTGTCTATATTTGGATAACCAGCACCGGGTGATCGCCTTCGAGGAGTTGTTCCGCGGTACGCTGGACAGCGCCAGTGTCTATCCCCGCGAGGTGATCAAGCGGGCGCTGGCGCATAATGCGGCGGCGCTGATCCTGACGCATAACCATCCGTCGGGCGTATCCGAGCCCAGTCAGGCTGATATGCTGCTGACCCGGCGCCTGAAGGAATCGCTGGCGATGGTCGATATACGTGTGCTGGACCATCTGGTGGTCGGTGATGGGGAGCCGGTTTCCTTTGCCGAGCGGGGGCTTTTATAGGCATTGAACGTGAAAAACAATTGATTGGTGCGCTGCTTTTTGATATAAAGCTCCGCTCTTCTCGGGGCTGCGCCGCTGACACTGCATTTGTTAAGCGCGAAAAGTGGTTCCGACTGGACAACAGATTCCTTATTTATGACTTCCAACCAGTTCGGGTTGGGCAAGTGGTTGGAGAGGGTTAACCATGTCTCGAGTATGTCAAGTGACCGGCAAGCGTCCGGTTACTGGGAACAATGTTTCCCACGCTAACAACAGAACCAAACGTCGTTTTCTGCCTAACCTGCAGCATCACCGCTTCTGGGTTGAGTCCGAGAAACGCTTTGTTCGTGTACGCACTTCCGCCAAGGGCATGCGCATTATCGACAAACGCGGTATTGACGCTGTTCTGGCCGAAATGCGCGCCCGCGGCGAAAAAATCTAAGGAGCAGTTATCATGCGTGAATTGATTCGTCTGATCTCCTCTGCCGGTACTGGTCACTTCTACACTACCGACAAGAACAAGCGTACTACTCCCGACAAGATCGAAATCAAGAAATTCGATCCGGTTGTACGCAAGCACGTGATCTACAAGGAAGGCAAGATCAAATAAGATCTGGCTGACTGACAAAAAACCCGCTCATTGAGCGGGTTTTTTGTTGTCTGGGTCTGGCTCGTGTCGCTGGTGGTCTGGAGCCGGGCCGAGATGGGCATGACCCATTCCGGACTCGCACCCCGCCATCCATGGCGCTCGTCTACGGCCGTCCCTGGCCGCAGACGGTCCTGCAATGGGTCATACCCACCCCGGCCTACGAATATCGGCATGGCTGAGGGTTCCGGCGAGGCTGGGAGGCAGGGCCGTGCCGACACGCTGCAAGTACGTCCCTGTAAGCTCGCGGTCGCCATCCATGGCGACACGACGGTCGGCACAACCCTGCCTCCCGGTCTTTCCTCAGAACTCCGAGCCGCTGTTGGTTTTAAACCCTCAGCGGCGCAAATGCTTTTACCCTGATGCCGTGGGAGGCCTGGCTGTGACCGTTTGACGCCATGGATGGCATCAATGAGCCCACAGGGAGGTGTTCACGGCGTGTCACGGACAGGCCTCCCACGGCGCAAGGCACTCAGGACTGACAAGCGCAAATCGAGAGTCAGTGCGCCTCATCCCAGTTATCGCCGACACCGGTTTCCACCAGCAGCGGCACATCCAGCGTGGCGGCGGCGCTCATGCGCTCCTGCAGGCCGGCCCTGACCGGTTCGATCAGATCCTCATGCACCTCCAGAACCAGCTCGTCATGCACCTGCATGACCACCCGTGCATCCAGACCGGATGCCTGCAGCCATTGATCCACGGTGACCATCGCGCGCTTGATGATGTCCGCCGCCGTGCCCTGCATGGGTGCGTTGATGGCAGTGCGTTCGGCCGCCTTGCGCATGGCCTGGTTCTTGGAGTGGATTTCCGGCAGGTACAGCCGACGGCCGAACTGGGTCTCGACATAGCCCTGTTCTGCCGCCTGGGCGCGGGTGTTTTCCATGTAGCGCAGCACGCCGGGATAGCGGGCAAAGTAGCGGTCGATATAGGCCTGGGACTGCTTGCGATCCACACCGATCTGTTTGGCCAGGCCGAAGGCGCTCATGCCGTAGATCAGGCCGAAGTTGATTGCCTTGGCGCTGCGCCGCTGGTCGCTGCTGACCTCATCCAGCTCCACGCCGAAGACCTCGGCCGCGGTGGCGCGGTGTACATCCAGTCCCTGCCGGAAGGCTTCCAGCAGCCCCTCGTCCTGGGCCAGGTGGGCCATGATGCGCAGTTCGATCTGCGAATAGTCCGCAGCCATGATGCGGTAGCCTTCTGGTGCAATGAAAGCCTGGCGAATCCGTCTACCCTCGGCGGTGCGGATCGGGATGTTCTGCAGGTTCGGGTCGGATGAGGAGAGCCGGCCGGTGGCGGTTACCGCCTGGTGGTAGCTGGTATGAATGCGCCCGGTGCGCGGGTTGATCTGCTCCGGCAGGCGGTCGGTATAGGTGCTCTTGAGTTTGCTCAGGGTGCGGTATTGCATGAGCACCTGGGGCAGCTCATATCCCTGGTCGGCCAGCTCGGCGAGCACGGATTCAGCGGTAGAGGGCTGGCCCTTGGCGGTTTTCGACAGGATCGGCAGGCCCTGTTTTTCATACAGGATAGCGCCCAGCTGCTTGGGCGAACCCAGATTGAATTCCTCGCCGGCCAGGGCGAAGGCCTGGCGCTCAAGGGCGGTGAGTTTGCCGCCGAGTTCGTGGCTGTGTTCGCCCAGCAGCCTGGCATCCACCAGGGTGCCGGTGCGCTCGATGCGTGCCAGTACCGGCATCAGTGGCATCTCGATGCTTTGCAGTACCCCGGCCAGCGGACTGATTTCCTGCAGTTTCGGCCACAGGGTCTGGTGCAGGCGCAGGGTGATGTCGGCGTCTTCAGCGGCGTAGGGTGCCGCCTGCTCCAGTGCGATCTGATCGAAGGTCAGTTGCTTGGCCCCCTTGCCGGCGATGTCCTCGAAGCGGGTGGTGCCTATGCCCAGATACTTCAGGGCCAGGCTGTCCATGTCATGGCGGGTGGCAGTGGAGTCCAGTACGTAGGACTCGAGCATGCTGTCGAAGGCGACGCCGCGCACGTCGATGCCATAGTGGGCCAGGACGTTGATATCGTATTTGGCGTTCTGCGCCAGCTTGGCTTTGTGCGGGTCTTCCAGCAGCGGCTTGAGCGCCGCCAGCACCTGGTCACGATCCAGTTGCGCGGGCACGCCCATGTAGCTGTGTGCCAGTGGCACATAGGCGGCCTGGTGCGGGGTGACGGCAAAAGACACACCGACCAGCTCTGCCTGCTGGGCATGCACGCTGGTGGTTTCGGTGTCGAAGGCAAACAGCGGCGCCTCGTGCAGTTGCTGGAGCCAGTGCTCCAGTCGGGTCTGATCAAGGATGGTTTCATATTGCACCTGCACCGCCGGTTGCTGATCGGGCGTTTCGATGGCGTCGCCGGCGGCCTTGGCCTCGCGCAGCAGTTCGTCCAGCCAGGCCTTGAATTCCAGAGTGCGGTAGAGCGCGATCAGCGCTTCGCGGTCGGGCTCGGTCGGGTGCAGGGCGTCGACCTGTACATCCAGTTCGACGTCGACCTTGATGGTGGCCAGTTCCTGGGACAGGTAGGCCATGTCCTTGTGCTCGAGCAGCTTTTCCGGCAGCTTTTTTGCGCCGCGAATCGGCAGCTCGGGGATCTTATCCAGGTTGGCGTAGATCACATCCATACCGCCGCCCAGTCCGTTCAACAGGCCCAGCGCGGTCTTTTCACCGACACTCGGTACGCCGGGAATGTTGTCGGACTTGTCACCCATCAGGGCGAGAAAATCAATGATCAGCTCGGGGCCGACACCGAACTTTTCTTTTACCCCGTCAGCGTCCATTACCGTACCGGTCATGGTATTGACCAGAGTGATGTGGCCATCGACCAGCTGCGCCATGTCCTTGTCGCCGGTGGATATCACCACCGGACAGTCCCGTGCAGCACTTTGCCGGGCCAGGGTGCCGATCACGTCGTCGGCTTCCACGCCCTCGACGCACAGCAGCGGCAGGCCGAGCGCGCGAACGCAGGCATGCAGTGGCTCGATCTGCGAGCGCAGGTCATCGGGCATCGGTGGACGGTGGGACTTGTAGTCCTCGAACAGGGCATCACGGAAGGTCGGCCCCTTGGCATCGAAGACCACTGCCAGGGGGCTGTCCGGGTACTGTTTGCGCAGGCTCAGCAGCATGTTGAGCACGCCCTTCACGGCGCCTGTCGGGTTGCCGGTGGAGGTGGTCAGCGGTGGCAATGCGTGGAAAGCCCGGTACAGATAGGAGGAGCCATCAACAAGAACCAGCGGGGGAATAGAGTCAGTCATGCGTCAGGTCAGCGTTTCCAGAGTAAAAGAGGCTAGAATGAGATCATCATCATTCAGTACAAGGACAAGGTTAACATGACACGCTTGATAGGCTGCGGATTGGCTGCACTGGTATTGCTGGGAAGTATGGCTGTGACGGCACAGGAGGCGCCGCTGACCGGCGAGCCTGATGTCACCATCCGGACTGAAGGAGACAAGACCGTCGAGGAGTACCGCATCAATGGTTTTCTCTATGCCATCAAGGTAACGCCGAAGAAGGGTGCGCCCTATTTCCTGGTTGCGGTGGACGATGACGGTAACTTCACCCGTGCCGATGCGCCCAGTGGCATGCGCATCTCATCCTGGAAGATTTTCGAGTGGTAGTAGCCTGATGTCAGTATTCACACCGGTCAGTCGGGATGAGCTGGAGCAGTTTCTGCTGGGCTTTGATCTGGGGCGGCTGATCGATTTCAGCGGCATCCTGGGGGGTACCGAGAACAGCAACTTTTTCGTTTCTACTGAACGGGGTGAGTATGTACTGACGCTGATCGAGCGGGGCCCGGTGGCTGATCTGGCGTTTCTGGTTCGCCTGCTTGAGTGCTTGCACCAGGCTGGCTTGCCGGTGCCTTACGCGCTTGTGGATCGTCAGGGGCAGGCGCTGCACCAGCTCAATCAGCGGCCCGCGCTATTGCAGCCCCGCTTGCCCGGTCATCATCTGGAATACGCCGATGCCAGCCATTGTCATGCGTTGGGCCACATGCTCGCGCGTCTGCATGGGGCTACGGCGGACACCGGCATGCAGCGGCACAGTGACCGTGGGTTGGACTGGATGGCGCGTGAGGCTGCTGCGCTGCTGCAACGCAGCAGCGGGCAGGCAAGGGATTTGCTGGAGGAGATGCTGCCAGTGGTCGAGCAGCTGCGCAGCCAGCGTCCGGCGCTACCGGAAGCGGTGCTGCATGGTGATCTGTTCCGCGATAATGTGCTGTTTGAAGGGCACCACCTGAGCGGCATCATCGATTTCTACAATGCCTTCAGTGGCTGGGCACTGTATGACGTGGCCATCTGTGTGAATGACTGGTGTCTGGCTGAGGATGGAGGGCTGGATGCGCGCCGGGCCGAAGCCCTGCTGGCCGGCTACGCCAGCCAGCGGCGATTTACGCCGCTGGAAGCAGAGGTCTGGCCCGATCTGCTTCGGCTGGCGGCCCTGCGCTTCTGGCTGTCCCGCCAGTTGGCGGCAGACCAGCATACCGCTCAGAGCGGCGTGCTGATCAAGAATCCCGAGCACTTTCAGCGATTGCTGGCGCAGCATCGTGAGATCACTGTCGGATTGCCGCTGGCGCTTTAGGCCGCGGCAATCAGTTGCTCAGTAGCGCCCCAGCCAGTGACCGTAGGGCGTTGGCAGGGTCGCCAGAGCGGCGTCCTCGACCTGCAGTTCGCGTGCTGCCTGATAGGCCCAGTGCGGATTGGCCAGATGTGCCTTGCCGACCATGACCAGATCAAGCTGGCCGTCCTGTATGGCCTTCTGAGCCAGCTGCGGTTCGCCGAAGCCCCAGGCCGACGACACGGGAATGTCTGCTTCACGGCGTACCCGCTCGGCAATCGGTCCCATGAAGGCCGGTGCCCAGGGGATCTGCGCCTGTGGCGTGCTGAAGCCGATGCTGACACTGATCATGTCCAGGCCATCCGCTTTCAGGCGTCTGGTCAGGTCGATCGACTCGCTGAGGGTCTGCTCGTCCCGGCCATCGAATTCCAGCACCCCGAGGCGGATGGTCAGCGGCAGGTGCGCCGGCCAGACTTCACGCACGGCGGCGAAGGTTTCCCGCAGGAACCGGCTGCGGTTCTCGTAGCTGCCGCCGTACTCGTCGGTGCGCTGGTTGGAGTGCTCGGAGAGGAAACTCTGGGCCAGATAGCCATGGGCGAAGTGCAGCTCCAGCCACTCGAAGCCGACGTCCAGTGCACGCTGGGCAGCGGCAACGAAGTCATCCCGCACCCGGGCAATGTCATCCAGGGTCATCGCCCGTGGGGTGCGCTGCAGGTTGGCGTCGTTGAAGGCAATCGCCGAGGGCGCGATGCTCTCCAGATAGCGCGGATCATCCTCGGCGATATGGTCATCACCTTCCCAGGGGCGGTTGGTGTTGGCCTTGCGCCCGGCATGGGCGATCTGGATACCGGCGACTGCGCCGTGCGCCTTGATCGCCTGGACTGTGGGAATGAAGGCCTGGGCCAGTTCGTCGCTCCAGATGCCGGTGCAGTAGGGCGAGATACGTCCTTCCGGCGCCACCGCAGTGGCTTCGACGATAACCAGACCGGCGCCGCCGCGGGCTTGGCTGCCGTAGTTCTGCAGGTGCCAGTCATTCACCCGGCCATCTTCTGCGCTGAACTGGCACATGGGCGGCACTGCGATCCGGTTGCGCAGGGTGATGTCCTTGAGTGTGAAGGGTTGGAAAAGTGATGACATGATGTCTCCTGGAGGGTTGATCCATTGTTCGATGATATTCGAACAATGGATCAAGCGCAAACCTCGCGTTAGACTGCATGCATGAGACCTTTCAAACACCCGGCGCCGGAAGACTTCGTTCTGGAGCGCGTCCTTCATGCCCTCAGTGATCCGGTTCGGATGGAGGTTGTGCAGCGCCTGGCCAACGTTGCGGAGGCCAGTTGCGGCGAGCTTGACGGCGGACGGCCGAAATCGAGCATGTCCCATCACTTCCGAGTGCTGCGCGATGCGGGGCTGGTGTGCAGCTATGCCGCGGGCACCACGCATATGAATTCCCTGCGGCGCAGGGAAATGGATGCGCGTTTCCCGGGATTGCTGGAGGTCATTCTGGACAACAGTCGCCGTTGAGCCCGGCGGCAGTTGCTCAGAGTTGCTCCAGGCAGCCTGCCAGCTGGCTGGCGAGATTGCTCATCAGTTGCTCATAGCCGCCAGCTCCGTCTGTTACATCGATACCCAGCGGGTCCAGCTCGGCGATCCGCACAGGCATCCCTTCACTCAGCGCCGTTATCCGGGCAGCGGGGAACTGTGGTTCGCTGAACAGGCAGGCGGAACCGGCTTCGGCCAGACTCTGGCGCAGGCTCTGCAGGTGTCGGGCGCCGGGCTGGATTTCGGCTGACAGGGTGAAGACACTTCGCGGTTTCAGACCCAGGCTGTCTTCGAAGTAGCCATAGGCGTCGTGAAATACGAAGTAGGGCTTGCCGGCCAGCGGGCGCAGGCGCTGTTGCAGCTGTTGATCGAGCTGCTGCAGGCGCTGACTGAAGGCCTCGGCATTGTGCTGCAGCCGCTGCTGGTGCTGTGGATACAGCTGGCCCAGGTCCTCGGCCATCCCGTGGGCGATATGTCGGGCATTGCTCAGTGATAGCCAGATATGCGTGTCCAGGGTGCCGGGTGCGTGGTCATGCGGGTCATGTCCATGCTCGGCACCGTGCTCGTGCTCGTGACCGTGATCGTGGTGTTCGTCGTCGAAGTAGCGCAGGGTCAGATGTGGCATCTGGTCAATCCGGCGGGCACTGTCCTGGTTCTCCAGCAAGCGCTGCAGGAAGCGCTCCAGATCCGGCCCGACCCAGTACACCCGGTCGGCCTCGGTCAGCAGACGGCGGTCGGATGGACGCAGGGCGTAATTGTGCGGCGAGGCTGCCGGTGGCAGCAGTGTGTCGGGTTCGGCGATATCGCCCAGCACCGCGGCAGCGATCAGCTGCAATGGTTTGATGGTGGCTACCACCTTGGGCGTGTCGGCGGCGAGCGGGGACGATAATGCAAGTCCAAACAGCAGCGCAGGCAGGAAGCGTGAGAACATGACCGATACCTCGGGAAACAGAATTGTTATATGATAACAGTCATTACGAATAGGGTAACAGGGACTGCATGAATAATTCCTCAGTGTCGGATACACCACATTGCCGGCATGATCATCAGCAGTGTGTCGATGATGCTCTGGCGGCTGCCGAACAGGTCTGCGAGCGCAATGGCGCCCGACTGACCGCGTTGCGCAAGCGGGTGCTGGAGCTGGTATGGCAGAGTCACCGGCCGATGGGTGCCTACGATCTGCTGGAAACCCTGGCCCGGGAGGATGACCGCCGTCCGGCGCCACCCACCGTGTACCGGGCGCTGGACTTTCTCCAGGAGCATGGACTGGTACACCGCATCGCCTCGCTCAACGCCTTCATCGGTTGTGCCAGCCCGGAGCATACCCACCAGGGGCACTTCCTGATCTGTCGTAATTGCCGGGTGGCCTTTGAACTGGATCAGGCGCTGATTCAGCCGGCGATTCGGCAGGTGGCAGCCCAGCAGGGATTTGCCGTGGAAGCGGAAACCGTGGAGATCAGCGGTCTGTGCGCACGTTGCCGGGAGGCGGCATGAGCGACGTGCTGCTCAGCCTGACCGGGGTTGGCTTTCGCCGCCATGGCAATAACATTCTGGAGGACATCAACCTGCAGGTGCGCCGCGGGGAGATAGTCACCCTGATCGGGCCCAATGGTGCCGGCAAGACCAGTCTGGTGCGCATCGTGCTGGGGCTGCTCAGGGCCGACGGCGGGCAGGTGCAGCGCCAGCCACACCTGCGCATCGGCTATATGCCGCAGAAGCTGCAGATCGATGCGACCCTGCCGCTCGACGTGCTGCGCTTCTTGATGTTGGCGCCCAAGGTCAAGCATAGCGCCGCACTGCAGGCGTTGACCGAGGTGGGGGCGCAGCATCTGGCGCAACGTCCGTTGCAGCAGGTTTCCGGCGGCGAATTGCAGCGCATTCTGCTGGCCCGCGCACTGCTGCGCCAGCCGGATCTGCTGGTGCTGGATGAGCCGGTGCAGGGTGTTGATGTGAACGGGCAGATCGAGCTGTATCAGCTGATCACCCGCCTGCGCGAGCGTTACGGCTGCGGTGTGCTGATGGTGTCCCACGATCTGCATCTGGTGATGGCCACTACCAACACCGTGGTCTGTCTGAATCGCCATGTGTGCTGCTCCGGGCGGCCCGAGCAGGTGAGCACCGACCCGGCGTTTGTCGCCCTGTTCGGCGAGCAGGCCAGCGCGCTGGCGGTATATAACCACCAGCATGATCACAGCCACGATATGCACGGCGCCATCGTCGACAGCACCCATCAGCACCCGGACGGATCTCCCTGTAACCATGCCTGACTTTCTTCTCTATGCATTGATCGCCGGACTCGGACTGGCGCTGGTAGCCGGCCCGCTGGGTTCCTTTGTGGTGTGGCGGCGCATGGCCTATTTCGGCGATACCCTGGCGCATTCAGCGCTGCTTGGCGTGGCGCTGGGCATGCTGCTGCAGATCAATCTGACGCTGGCGGTAACGGTTGGCTGCGTACTGCTGGCCGTACTGCTGGTAGCCATGCAGAACCGCAAGTGGCTGGCCAGCGATACCCTGTTGGGGATACTGGCGCACAGCACCCTGTCGCTGGGCTTGGTTGTGCTTGCCTTGACCGAGAGCGTGCGTGTTGACCTGCTCGCCTATCTGTTCGGTGATCTGCTGGCGATCACCCGCGACGACCTGGGCTGGATGTTGGGCGGCCTGGCGGTGGTGTCAGTCTTGCTCGCCTGGCTGTGGCGGCCGTTGCTGTCGGTCACCGTGCATGAGGAGCTGGCGCGGGTCGAGGGATTGCCGGTCAGTGCCATCCGGCTGGCGCTGATGCTGCTGATAGCCATCGTGATTGCGGTGGCCATGAAGGTCGTCGGTGTGTTGCTGATTACCTCGCTGTTGATTATCCCGCCGGCGGCGGCCCAGCGCCATGCGCGCACACCGGAACAGATGGCACTGGGTGCCAGTTGTCTGGGCTGTTTGGCGGTAGTGGGTGGGTTGGCCTTGTCGTGGAATCTGGATACCCCGGCTGGGCCATCGATCGTGGTCAGCGCGGCGGGGTTGTTCATGCTGTCGCTATTGGTACCAAGGCGGCAGTAGCAAATACCGGACTGGCTGGTCTTGCGGCCAGCTAACCCGCATCAATCAGATCTGCGCCTGCAGGTAGTTTTCCAGCCCGACCAATGTGATCAGCCCAAGCTGTTTTTCCAGCCAATAGGCATGGTCTTCTTCGGTGTCCTTGAGCTGGATCACCAGAATATCCCGGCTGATATAGTCGCGGTGCTGTTCACACAAGGCGATACCCTTGGCCAGTGCTTCACGGACGTGGTATTCCAGCTTGAGATCGGCTTCCAGCATGTCTGGGACGGTATAACCGGGTTCAATCGGCGAAGGCCGCATGTCGGGTTTGCCACCGAGGAACAGGATGCGCCGCAACAGGGCATCGGCATGCTCGGTTTCTTCTTCCATCTCATGATTGATGCGCACATACAGCTTGCTGTAGCCCATGTCGTCGTACAGCCGTGAATGCAGAAAGTACTGATCGCGAGCACCCAGCTCGCCACGCAACAACTCGTTCAGGTAATTGACTATATCCGGATGTCCTTGCATGGCGTACACCTCAATGATTCTACGTCGGCTTGAATAGCGCCATTGTGCCCAAGGGGCACGCGAAAGACCAGAAATTGCATGAAAATACTAATAATATCAATGTGTTAGGCTAGCGGTGCCGGCTAAGCATAAACAGCACTGTTATCACCTGGATTGGGTCATGATCTTCGGTAGCAGGCTGCTCAACCGGGCTGGCCGCAGCGGCGGCCGGATAAAGCCAACATATTGCCCGTTGGGATCAATTATCACCACCTGGCCGCTGTGGTCCACCAGATAATTGTCCTGGGTGGTATCGGGCTCGATGTAGGCCACCGACAGCGCCCCCGCGAACCTGGCCAGCTCCGCGGGGTCGCCGCTGGCTCCGGTAAATCCAGCATCAAAGAACATCAGATAGCTGTTCATCTGCTGCGGAGTGTCGCGCTTGGGGTCAACACTGATCATGGTGATCTGTAATTGATCGCGCTGTTCAGCGGGTAATTCATGCGTCAGCTGGCGTAACTCGGCCATGGTCGTGGGGCAGATATCGGGACAAAAGGTATAGCCAAAAAACAGCAGATTCCATTGCCCTTGCAGGTCAGCCTTGCCCCAGGGCTCATTGGTGGCTGAGGTCAGTTGAATATCCGGAATCGGGCGTGGCGCATCAAACAGGAATACCCCTGCTTCAGCCAGCTGTGCCTGATCCAGAGGGGCTGGACGCATTACCTTGTTTACCGTGGCACCGATCACCAGGGCAACTACGGCCACGGCTGTCAGTACCGTTTTCTGAACCCCACTCAAAGCCATCCGACTACTCCAGCATAGTGATCCGCCAGCAGGGCAACGAATAGCCACAGCAGGTACCACAGCGAAAATTTGAAGGTCTTGATTGCTGCATGTTTGCGGCTATCACGATACAAGGCCCAGGCCCAATCAATGAAACGCAGGCCAAGCCCTATTGCAACCAGCAGATACAGCGGGCCGCTCATGTGAATCACATAGGGCAACAGGCTGACCGCAAACAGCATAAAGGTATACAGCAGGATATGCAGCTTGGTGTATTGCTCTCCGTGGGTAACCGGCAGCATGGGGATGGCGACTTTCGCGTATTCCGCCTTGCGATGGATGGCCAGTGCCCAGAAGTGCGGTGGCGTCCAGGCGAAGATGATCAGCACCAGTAACAGGGCTTCGGCGTCGATCCGCCCGGTTACCGCGGTCCAGCCCAGCAGTGGTGGTGCGGCGCCGGCCAGCCCGCCGATAACAATGTTCTGCGGGGTGGCGCGTTTGAGAAAGGAGGTGTAGACCACCGCATAACCGAGCAGCGAACCCAGCGTCAGCCAGGCGGTCAGGGCGTTGATCCAGAGCAGCAGGATGGTCATGCCGACCAACCCAAGCAGCAGGGCAAAGGTCAGCGCATGCAATGGATTGACTCGCCCCTGGGCCAATGGTCTGCGCTGGGTACGCGCCATGTGGATATCGATTCGACGATCCACCACATGATTGATCGCAGCAGCCGAGCCGGCACACAGGGCGATGCCCACATTACCCAGTATCAGTACCTGCCAGGAGATAGCCCCCGGTGTGGACAACAGCATGCCAATCGCCGAGGTGATGATCATCAATGCGACGACCTTGGGTTTGGTCAGTTCCAGATAATCCTGCCAGCTCGCGGCTGTTTGTACGGCTCTGGTGATGGTGCTCATACGATCCCCCTGCGCCCTTGGCGCTTATTATTATGTTCATCTGGCGATGATGGTGAGTATGGCTCTGGTTTCATGGTTACGCTTGCCGAATCAGCCCGGTGTCCAATGTCCGACAGCGTTGCTGCGCTTTGTGCTCACCCTGATTGCGGCAGGGCGCAGGCGGTAATTGACCCATACCAGACTGAGCAGCAGCAAGGCGCCGACGGCGTTATGCGCGACGGCGACGGCCAGTGGCAGGTGGGCCAGTACGTTGGTCATCCCCAGTCCGATCTGCGTGAAAAGTACCAATGAGAGTCCCGCTGCAGTGGCTCTCAGGCCCGCGCGGTACAGCCGCCAGGCCAGCAGCAGCACACCCGCCATGGTCACCAACGCGCCGATGCGATGGGTGAAGTGGATAGCGGTGCGTCCCTCCCCATAAAGCATGCCGCCGAGATAGTTGGGGCCGATTTCCTGAAAGATATTGAAGCCAGCGACAAAATCCATCGCCGGCCACCACTCCCCATGACAGGTAGGCAGATCAACGCAGGCCACCGCAGCGTAGTTGCTGCTGACCCAGCCACCCAACGCAATCTGCACGATGACAACCAACAGCACCGTCCGAGCCCAGGGCCGCAGGGCGGTGAGGCCGATATCGGCAGGTAGTCTTCCGGACAGACGCAGGCACAGCAGGAGCAGGAGACTCAGGGTGGCGAAGCCGCCGAGCAGATGGGCGGTGACCACCTGTGGCCAGAGCTTCAGAGTCACTGTCCACATGCCGAACAGTGCCTGACAGATCACCAGTGCCAGCAGGCCCAGCGGCAGTTTCAGCGGATAATCGCCGCGCCCGCGGTATCTCAATGCCAGCAGGGCCAGCCCGAGAACGGCCAAACCCAGCAGGCCAGCAGCGTAGCGATGGATCATTTCTGCCCAAGCCTTGAATGTCTCAACCGGGGCGTCAGGGAAGCGCACCTGCGCCAGCTCCAGTGCGGTATCGCTGCGCGGTACGCTGAGAAAACCATAGCAACCGGGCCAGTCGGGACAACCCAGGCCCGCATGTACCAGCCGGGTATAGGCGCCCAGTATCACCACCACAAAGCCCAGTAGCAGGGCGCCGACAGCAAACAGAAAGCCGGGTTTACGCATGGTCATCAGCCTATCTTGGACAGTTTCAACAGACGTCGCAGATCATCCAGCAAATGCTTTCCCGGATTATCCGCATCCCGGTGCAGTACCACCCTGCCCAGCGGGTCGATGACCCAGAGTTGCGGGCCCTGTTGCCAATTGGCTGGGTGGGCATTCAGGCTGCTGCGATAGCTGCTCAGCGGCAGTGGTAGCTGCTGCAGACGCGGATAATTCCGTTGCAATTGTTGGCCCAGCTGCTCCGAGGCTGTTTGGCCCAGCGCGAGGACGTGTTCCACCCGATCAGCTTCGCGGCCGGTGGCGATATGAATCTGCCTGGCCTCATGTACCAGCGCCAGACAGGCGTCATCACATTCCGCCGGGGCGGTCACCAGCAGCCGCCACGGTGCGCCATAACCGACCGGTTCCAGCGCCAGTTGCCAGTCCTGGACGGTGAGCACCGGCTCGACCAGCGACGAGTGATTATTCTGTGATTGCGGAATGCCGATCTGCAGTTTGACCATCAGCCAGGCAATCAGAATCGGTCCGATGACGACGGCGGCAATCGCCAGCAGTTTCAGCTGGCCGCGTGGTTTGGACGGCTGTTCAGTCATGCTCATCATTATTGTTATTTCCCCATGGCTCAGACCGGAATCCGGCCCAGATAAACAATATCAGCAGCGCGACTGCCAATGCGAACCATTGCACTGCATAACCCAGATGTTTACTTGCGGGCATCGTCAGCGCCGGCCATTCCAGCCGCAGCGCGCCCGGACTACCCGGCTGCAGGCGCGCCGTCCAGGGAGTCAGTGTCACGCCAGCCTGCTCGCTGAGGGTGGGCAGCTCGATATGGGCTATCAGCTTGGGCCAGCCAGTTCCGCTGGTACTCCGTAACCGAAAACCCTGCCCCGGATCAGGGAGTGCTTCGACGTGCAATTGAAGGCGGCCTTCGGGCGTGGGGACGCTTGGTAGTTGGCGACGATCCGGCCAGGCCAGCCAGCCGCGATTGATGATCAGTTGCTGTCCGCTGGGCTGGTCATGGAACAGCTGCAATACCTCCACCCCGGCCTGTCCATGACGGGTGCGATTGTCCAGTAACCAGACCCGTTGGGGATCAAACCGGCCGGTCAGGTGCAATGAGCGCCAGGCCGGGCTGGTCGATGGCGCAAGGTCAGTCAGCGCGATGGCGGGCTGTTGACGTCGTTCATGGATCTGCGCCTGTAACTGGCGCTTCTGTTCGGCACGATCCAATTGCCATACGCCAAGACAGAGCAGCAGAGGTAAAAAAAACATTGTGAACAGCCATAACGGCCAGCCCGGTGCGAAACGGCGCTTGTCCCGCCCAGAATCAGCCGGGCTATTCGGCATGTGTCGATTCTCCGACCAGCGCTATACTGCAGAACATCCTGTCGAACATGGATCGTCGCTTATGTGGTTGAAAATCATCATCGTGGTATTGCTTGCCGCCATTGTCATCAGTCTACTCAGTGGCGCGCTGTTTCTTCGGGATGCCCGTTCCGGTGGTCGTCTGGTCAATGCCTTGACCCTGCGCATCAGCTTGACGGTAGTGGTCATGCTGCTGATCGCCTGGGGCTTGTGGTCAGGGCAATTGCAGTGGGGTGCTCCGTGGCTGCACTGACCACGGATCTGCCACGTCACAGCACGTAAACAAAGACGAACAGCGCCACCCAGACCACATCAACGAAGTGCCAATACCAGGCAGCGGCTTCGAAGCCGAAGTGGTTATCCGCAGTGAAGTGCCCCTTGTGTACCCGAACCAGCATCACCGTCAGAATGATTGCGCCCATGGTGACGTGAAAGCCATGAAAGCCGGTGAGCATGAAGAAGGTAGAGCCATAAATGCCGGAACTCAGCGTCAGGCCCAGGTCGTTGTAAGCGTGGACATATTCGGCCAGCTGCAAGCCGAGGAAGATCACGCCCAGCACTACCGTCAGCAGCAACCAGTTCTTCAATGCCTTGCGCTTGTCGGCACGTAACGCATGGTGCGCCAGAGTCAGGGTTACGCTGGAGGTAATCAGCAACAGCGTGTTGATAAGCGGCAGTTGCCAGGGGCTGATGGTTTCAGTTGGCCCGGGGAAGCGGGTGGGATCCGGGTTGCTGATCAGCGGCCAGGAGAAATTGAATTCCGGCCATAGCATGCCAGAGGAGCCCTTGTCGCCGAGCCCATCCAGCCAGGGGCCAGCAAAGGTCCGTACATAAAACAGCGCGCCGAAAAAAGCAGCGAAGAACATGACCTCGGAAAAGATGAACCAGGTCATGCCCATCCGGAAGGAGCGATCCATCTGCGCACTGTACAAGCCCTGGCGGCTTTCACGAATAACACTGCCGAACCAGCCGACAAACATCCAGACCAGCAGCAGCAGGCCCGCATAAAGAATGTACTGGCCAGGTGACGCACCCGAGCCGTTGCTCAGCCCATTCATCAGGGTGCCGGCACCAAATACCGACACCAGCAGAGCAATGGAGCCCACAATCGGCCATTTGCTCTGGTCGGGTACATAATAGAGTTCGTGCTTTTCATGACTGGCCATCTGTTGTTCTCCTTATCGGCAGTCGCGATTAATTGCGGTGCAGCGCAGCCAGACCGAGGCTGGGCGCCATGCGTTCAGTCACATCGAACAGCGTGTAGGCCAGCGTCAATCGACGTACATCCGCCGGTATAGCCGGGTCGACGATAAAGCGTACGGGCATTTCAATGCTTTCCCCGGGTTGCAGTACTTGCTGGGTAAAGCAGAAGCATTCGGTCTTGTGAAAGAAGGCAGCGGCCCGCGCAGGCGCCACGCTGGGGATGGCCTGAGCGACCATCACCTGATCGGTCGGATTATGGGCGAGGAAGTTGACCGTGCGGGTTTCCCCTGGATGCAGAATGATTTCGCCCTCCTGCGGGCCAAACGACCATTGCATCCCCTCGGCATTGCTGGAAATGAACTGCACACGGATCTCCCGTGCCATATCCACCGTCTGCCCGGAACCCTGCCAGGCTGCGCCGGCGGTCTTGCCATTGATACCGAAGGCCTGGCACATCACGTCATAGATGGGCACCAGTAGAAAGCCGAAGGCGAACATGCCGCCGACCAACAACATCAAGCGCTTGACCAGACTCCGGGTGCTCAGGCCTTGCTCGCTCATGAGCGTCTCCTATTTCACTTCCGGCGGGGTGCTGAAGGTGTGGTAGGGCGCCGGCGACGGCACTGTCCATTCCAGCCCTTCGGCGCCGTCCCAGGGTTTGGCTGGGGCCGGCTTACCGCCACGGATCGACTTGATGACGATGAACAGGAACAACAACTGGGTTGCACCGAACATGAAGGCGCCGATCGACGAGACCATATTGAAGTTGGCGAACATCATGTTGTAATCCGGAATCCGCCGCGGCATACCGGCCAGGCCAACGAAGTGCATGGGAAAGAACGCCAGATTCATGCCGATAAAGCTCATCCAGAAATGCGTCTTGGCCAGCACCTCGTCGTATATGTAACCAGTCCACTTCGGCAACCAGTAGTAGGCCGAGGCGAAGATGCCGAAGATGGCACCTGGTACCAGCACATAGTGGAAGTGAGCCACCACGAAGTAGGTGTCATGGTACTGGTAGTCCGCCGGAGCGATCGCCAACATCAATCCTGAGAAGCCTCCGATGGTGAACAGGATGACGAAGGCGATGGCGAACAGCATGGGCGCCTCGAAGCTCAGTGAGCCGCGGAACATGGTGGTCGCCCAGTTGAACACCTTCACCCCGGTGGGTACGGCGATCAGCATGGTCGCGTACATGAAGAACAGCTGACCGGTCAGCGGGATGCCCACGGTGAACATGTGGTGCGCCCACACCGCGAAAGACAGGAAGGCGATAGCACCGGTGGCGTAGACCATGGAGGTGTAGCCGAACAGTGGCTTGCGCGAGAAGGCCGGGATGATCATGCTCACCGCACCGAAGGCCGGCAGGATCATGATGTACACCTCGGGATGCCCGAAGAACCAGAACACATGCTGGAACAGTACCGGATCGCCCCCGCCAGCCGCGCTGAAGAAACTGGTACCGAAGTGGATATCCATCAGCATCATGGTCACTACGCCCGCCAGTACCGGCATCACGGCAATCAGCAGGAAGGCGGTGATCAACCAGGTCCAGGCAAACATCGGCATTTTCATCAGGGTCATGCCGGGGGCGCGCATGTTGAGAATGGTCGCGATAATGTTGATCGCCCCCATGATCGAACTGATGCCCGCCAGGTGGATGGCGAAGATGAAGAAGGTAGTGCTCTCCGGCCCGTAGGTGGTGGACAAGGGCGCGTAGAAGGTCCAACCGAAGTTCGGTGCGCCGCCCTCCATGAACAGAGTGGATACCAACAGACCAAAGGCCGCAGGCAGCAGCCAGAAGCTGAAGTTGTTCATCCGTGGCAGCGCCATGTCCGGTGCGCCAATCATCAGCGGCACCATCCAGTTGGCCAGTCCGACAAAGGCCGGCATGACCGCACCGAATACCATGATCAGGCCGTGCATGGTGGTCATCTGGTTGAAGAAACCGGGGTCAACCAGTTGCAGTCCTGGCTGGAACAGTTCCGCCCGGATGACCATGGCCAGCGTACCGCCGAGTAGAAACATGGCGAAGCTGAACCACAGGTACATCGAGCCGATATCCTTGTGGTTGGTGGTCAGTACCCAACGCATCAGGCCCTTGGCCGGACCGTGGGCATGGTCAGCGTGATTATCGATCACTGCACTCATGACAGGTCTCCTATTGGCCGTTCTTGAAGTTGAGAATATCGATAGGGGTAACCACCTCTCCGGTATCGTTGCCCCAGGCGTTGCGCTCATAGGTCACAACCGCCGCGATATCCACTTCCGAGAGTTGCTGTCCGAAGGCCGCCATGGAGGTGCCGGGTACGCCGTTAACCACCACGTTGATATGCGCCGCCACGTCACTGAGTACCAGCTCGCTACCCTTGAGAGCAGGGAACATCGGCGGCAGGCCTTCACCATTGGCCTGGTGGCAAGCCACGCAAGCCGTGGTATAGACGCGTTGCCCGCGTTCCATCAGTTCATCCAGCGTCCATTCCTTGCTGGTCAGCTCGGCTTCGGCAGCGGCGGTGGCTTTCTTCTCGGCCAGCCAGGCTGCAAAATCCTCGGGGCTGCGGGCATCTACCACAATCGGCATGAATGCATGGTCGCGGCCGCAGAGCTCTGTGCACTGGCCGCGATAGATACCCGGCTCGTCAATTCGCGTCCAGGATTCGTTGATGAAGCCAGGGATGGCGTCCTTCTTGACGGCCAGTGCCGGCACCCACCATGAGTGGATGACATCAGCTGCCGTAATCAGGAAGCGAATCTTCTGGCCGGTAGGGAGTACCAGCGGCTCGTCCACTTCCAGCAGGTAGTGTTCGCCCTTGGTCTGTTGATTGCTGATTTGCTCGCGTGGGGTAGCCATGTTGCTCATGAAGCTCACGTCTTCGCCCATATAATTGTACTGCCAGCGCCATTGATAGCCGGTGACGAGGATGTCCAGATCGGCATCCTCGGTGTCGTAAATATCAATCAGGGTTTTGGTGGCGGGTATCGCCATGCCGACCAGAATCAGCAGGGGGATGACCGTCCAGAGAATCTCGACGGTGAGATTTTCGTGGAACTTGGCCGGAACTGCTCCTCTGGAGCGGCGGTGCATGATCATCGACCAGAACATGACAGCGAACACGATGGTGCCGATGATCACCGAGATCCAGAAAATGGTCATGTGCAGATTGAAGACCGAACGGCTGACTTCTGTTGCCCCCGGACTCATATTAACGGTCCAACTGGCGCTGGCATTCCCGGCAAGAGCCATGAGGAATAAGCCACCCAGCCAGGTGCGTGCATGTCGCAACATCCCGGTTTCCCCTTATTTATTTTTTTTATAGTGACTGAGCGTCCCCCAGGGCCCCCTCGGTCAGAAATGAGTATAGACCTGAAGGCGATCATGGCAATCGTTGTCAGTTTATTTTTTTATCAGTTGTCAATAGAGTCGCGGAATAAATATGTAAACAATTGGCACGGGAAATGGGTCGCTTGGCGTCGTGGAGGCGACAAGCCCATTCGCTTTGTTGACGAGCCACTTTGACGATATTCAGGTGCTCTGCTAGCTTGAACCCCCGTCAATCCAAAGCGTTAGGTGAGTCACCTGTCTCGCCATCATCGGAGCTGCCGAATGAAAATTGCCGAGTTGCGCGAGCGGGTCAGGACCGCTCGCGAAGATGAAGCCAACGACAAAGCCTTGGCTCAATGGCTGGATCGTAAGCTGCCCCAATTGCATCGCTCTATCCGTACCCGAGAGGATGCGCGTACTACCCTATCGAATTTCATCCAGGCTTATGTCGAGCGCGTGCCCGATATGCTGGAGGCTGCGCAGTCAGTGGCCAACCACGCGAAGATGCGTCCGCAGCTGATTCCGGTACTCAAGGTGGCGGAGGAATTTTTTCTGCACGACGAAGAAAAATCGGAAACCCACAGTGGGCTGCTTTTGTTGTTGGATGAGGCCTACCTCGCCCATCGACTGGTAGAAGAAGTGAACGACCGCTATGTCGCACAAGGCGGCGAGTCATTGATACCGATGAATAACACCCGGGCCAATCTGATTGTTCATGAACTATTGGGTGAAGAGTACGCGAACCATTTGGACACCGCTGTATTTGAAGCGGTGGCAGGATTATTGCCCGATGAGGTTTTCACCAGTCCCGCGTTTATCGCCTACAAGGAAGGCGTCGGGGAGCAGGATCGGCACGAACTATGGCGTCGTTGGCCGAACATGGCCGAGGAGCTGGGGATAGGGTTGAGTTGGAGGGATAATCTTTAAATTGGTGTGATCGTCGAAGGCGATGAGGTAAGCAAACGCCTATCTCATCGCTCCTGACATAAGGGCTGCGCTCTGCGCAATGGCCTGCAAACGACGGCTCAGCTGTCCTTTTTCTTCAACTTTGGATTGGGAAAGAACTGCGCTACATGGGAGGTGGCGGGTTTGCTTACCTGCTTGATACTGATGCGCGTTGGCAACTCCCTGGGTATCGAATTGCCCCGCTCGTCCAGACTATCGGCATAGCCGCACTCCACACACTCACGGTGGGAGGTACCGTCCTGCTGGTACATGCGGATGGTGTCCATCTTGCTGCACGCCGGGCATATGGCCCCGGCGATAAAGCGTTTTACCGGTTGGCTCGGTTCGTTTGGTTGGTTCATGCCGCTTGCTCCTCAGTCAGGCCGCTGTGGCGCAGCAGGGCGTCCACTGACGGTTCGCGGCCACGGAAGGCAACGAACAGCTCCATGGGCTCACGACTGCCGCCACGGGCAAGGATGTTGTCGCGGAACGATTGTCCGGTAGTGGTGTTGAAGATGCCTTCTTCCTCGAACCGGGAGAAGGCGTCAGCCGACAGGACTTCCGCCCACTTGTAGCTGTAATACCCGGCGGCATAACCACCGGCAAAAATATGCGCAAAGCCATTCTCGAAGCGGTTGAACGCTGGCGGCGGCATGACCGATACCTCTTCACGCACTGCTTGCAGTACCTCCCGCGCGCTGCGGCCGGATTGTGCGTGCAGCTCGAAATCAAACAACGAGAACTCGATCTGCCGCAGCATGCCCAAGCCTGACTGGAAGTTGCGCGCTGCCAGCATCTTGTCCAGCAGGTCTTTTGGCAAGGGTTCGCCCGTTTCATGGTGACCGGAAATAAGCGCCAGACCCTCCGGCTCCCAGCACCAGTTTTCCATGAACTGACTGGGCAACTCTACCGCGTCCCAGGCCACACCATTGATACCGGAGGCAGCCGGGTAATCAACCCGGGTCAGCAGGTGGTGCAGGCCATGACCGAATTCATGGAATAGCGTGGTCACTTCGTCATGGGTCAGCAGTGCCGGCTGATCGCCAATGGCTGGGGTAAAGTTGCCGACCAGGTAGGCTACCGGGCGTTGCAGTTCGCCACCGGGTAAGCGGCGACGGTCACGTGCGCCGTCCATCCAGGCGCCGCCGCGTTTGTTGCTGCGGGCGTACAAGTCGAGGAAGAAACGTCCGACCACCTGGCCGCCTTCCAGCACTTCAAACAGGCGCGCATCGGCGTGCCAGCGGTCGAACTCGGCCACTTCGCGCAGCTCGATGCCAAACAGGCGGCCGGCGGTGTCGAACATGCCATGTAATACCCGGTCAATCGGGAACCAGGGGCGGAGCTCTTCCTGCGAGATGGCGTAGCGGTGCTGGCGCAGTTGCTCGGCGTAATAGCCGGTATCCCAGCTCTGCAAATCATGGCACCCCTGGGTGGCGGCAAACTCGCGCAGTGCCTGTAGATCGGCTTCGGCAAAGGGACGGCTGCGCTGGGCCAGATCACGCAGGAAGCCCAGCACCTGGTCGGTACTGTCGGCCATTTTGGTGGCCAGCGACAGTTCGGCATAGTTGGCATAACCCAGCAGGCTGGCCAGCTCCTGACGCAACTCGAGGATCTCGGCAATCAGCGGGCCGTTATCATGCTGTCCTGCCTGCGGGCCCTGGTCAGAGGCGCGGGTGGAGTAGGCGGTATATACCTCTTCGCGCAGAGCGCGGTCATTGGCGTAGGTCATGACGGCGTAGTAACTGGGGAACTCAAGAGTGATCAGCCAGCCTTCCAGTTGCTGCGCCTCAGCGGCTTGCTGTGCCTGGGCCAATGCCGACTCAGGCAAGCCATCGAGCTGGCTGGCGTCGGTAATGTGCTTTGTCCAAGCTTGGGTAGCGTCCATCAACTGATTGGAGAAGCGGCTTTGCAGCTCGGACAGGCGCATCTGCAGTTCCCCGTAACGCTTCTGCTGTTCAGCGGGTAGTGCAATACCGGAGAGGCGGAAGTCGCGCAGGGCATGCTGGATAATGGTCTGCTGGGCTGCGTCCAGTTCAGCAAAATTGTCACTGTCGGCCAGTTGCTGATAGGCCGCATATAATGCCTGGTTCTGGCCCATCTCAGTGGAGAACTGGCTCAGCAGCGGCAGGCAGCTATTATAGGCATCGCGCAATTCAGCACTGTTCATCACCGCATTCAGGTGGCTGACCGGTGACCAGGCGAGACTCAGGCGCTCGCCCATGTCATCCAGCGGTTCGATCAGGTTGGCCCAATTCCATTGCGGCGGTGGGTTGTTCAGCAGGCTGTCCAGTTGTGCCCGACTGTCGTCGATGATCTGCTCGATGGCCGGTTTGACCTGCTCCGGCTTGATCAGACTGAACGGCGGCAGATCGTAGGATTGCAACAGCGGATTGGACATGGCGGGGATTCCTGAATAGCGTGGGTTCATGCAATGCACCCATGGTATCGAACCAGGGCAACATTGGCACCCGGCCAGCGCCGGGTTGTCTATCTGTTTAAATGAAGGCAACAGCCCTTCAATTCAAGGGGTACGTAATGAATATACGCCGATTTGCTGGCCACGCACCGCAGTTGGGCGAGCGCGTATTTGTTGATGCCAGCGCTGTGGTGTTGGGTGATGTGCAGCTGGGCGATGACTGCTCGGTATGGCCGGCCACGGTCATCCGCGGTGACATGCACCGCATTCGCATTGGTGCGCGCACCAGTGTGCAGGATGGCAGTGTGTTGCATATCACCCATGCCGGCCCGTTCAACCCGGATGGCTACCCATTGATTATTGGTGACGATGTGACCATCGGTCATAAGGTGCTGCTGCACGGTTGCACACTGGGTAGCCGCATTCTGGTGGGTATGGGTAGTATCGTCATGGACGGTGCGGTGATTGAAGACGAGGTGATTCTCGGCGCCGGAAGTCTGGTGCCGGCGAACAAGGTGTTACGCAGTGGCTATTTATATATGGGCAGCCCGGCAAAGGAAGTGCGCCCATTGAATGAGCGGGAAAAAGCCTTCTTTACCTATACTGCGGGTAGCTATGTGCGTTTGAAGGATCAGTGCCTGCAGGAAAGCACTCCTTAGTGAGTGCTGATTTCAGCGCTGCAGGTTTATTTGTCAGGGAGTAAACGGTGCGACGGAAAGCCATAAAGAGACAGTCGCAATTCAGCGAACAGGGCGGCCTGGAGCAGGAAGACAGCCGCGCCTTGTTGCGGGTAATCTATCTTTCCACCGGACTGGCCATCAGTTTTTTGCGATATTGCAGGCGCTGAATGGCAGGTACTCGCTGGCGCAGATCAACGCTTGTATCGTGGCAAGCATCTGGGTCGGAACCAACTGGTGCTCCATGATGTGCTACCAGCAGATCTTCTCCAGACAGATGCAGAGTAGTTGCTGGCATCTGATCATTCCCATGAATAACAGACGGAACGGCGGCAACCCTGGTCTATGATCAGGGGCACGCCGGGTTTGACCCGGCCAACCCATTGGTCATGCGAGGTCAGAATGTCTGCCTATATCAACAGAAAAATAATTCTTCAGCAGCGCCCTCAGGGTGAAATCCGCGACGGCGATCTGGTGCTCACCGAAGCGCCGGTACGGGAACTGCGCGATGGCGAAGTACTGATCAAGACCCTGTGGCTGTCGCTGGATCCATACATGCGTCCGCGTATGAATGACGCCAAGGGCTACATGGATCCTATTGGTATTGGTGAAGCCATCGTCGGAGAAAGTGTCGGCCGGGTGATTGAATCGAAATCACCGAACTACAGCGAAGGCGACCTGGTGACCTGTTATTCCGGCTGGCAGGAATACTGCATCGTCCCCGGTGATGCGCCGATGATCTATAAAATCCAACCCCGTGGCATTCCGTTGCAAGCCTATCTGGGCGTGGCCGGTATGCCCGGCCGTACCGGTTACTGCGGGCTGGTCTATGTTGGCAAGCCACAGGCCGGTGAAACGGTAGTGGTATCCGCCGCCTCTGGCCCGGTCGGCACTGTGGTGGGTCAAACTGCCAGGCAGTTGGGCTGTCGGGTGGTGGGTATTGCTGGCGGCGAGGAAAAGTGCCGTTTCGTGGTCGAGGAACTGGGGTTCGACGCCTGCGTTGACTACAAGGCCGGTAATCTGGACGCGGATCTGGCAGCCGCCTGCCCGGATGGCATCGATGTGTACTTCGAGAACGTCGGTGGCGCGGTGACGCGCGCAGTGGCCAAACTACTGAACAAGGGTTCGCGGGTGCCGATCTGCGGATATGTTTCTGCTTACAATGCCGAGGATGCCAGCAAGGTCGAGACGCCTTTTCAGGTATTCGGTGCGTTGGGCGAGAACAAACCCGAGCATCGTTTCTTCCTCGTCACCGAGTGGCAGGACAAGCATCAGGAAATCACCAGTCTGCTGGCTGAACAGATAGCCAGCGGCAATATCAAGTACCGCGAGACCATAGCTGAAGGGCTGGAGAATGCCGTCGAGGCATTCAAGGGCATGCTCAAGGGCAAGAACTTCGGCAAGCAGCTGGTGCATATCGCCGACTGATTTATCTGAAGGATGGCCGGGTTTCATCCCGGCCATCTGAGTCGTGAGCTGTCGAGCGGGTGCTCGACATGTCATCACGCCTTTGCCCACTCCTGCTCCTGCAGCGCCCGCCACATGATCTTGCCTGCCGGTGACTTGGGCAGAGCGTCAACAAAATCCACCAGCTTCGGACATTTGTAGGCGGACATGTTGGCCTGACACCAGCTCAGGATATCATCGGCCGTGGTGTTCTCATGGCCGGCAGCCAGCACGACTACCGCTTTCACTGTTTCCCCGCGTCGTTCATCCGGCACCGAGATGATGCAGACTTCCTGTACCGCAGGGTGGCCATACAGCAGTGACTCCACTTCCGCCGGCCAGACCTTGTAGCCGGAGGCGTTGATCATGCGTTTGACCCGATCAACCAAGAAGAAGTAACCCTCTTCGTCGTAATAGCCCAGATCACCGGTGCGGAAGAAACGCTTGCCGTCCAGCTCGATAAAGGCTTCGGCGGTGGCCTCCGGACGGCGCCAGTAGCCTTGGAACAACTGCTCGCCCTGCAGGACTATTTCGCCGGTCTCGCCTGTGCCGACTTCCTTCAGGCTATCCACATCAATCACCCGGGAATCCACGCCGATAATCGGAATGCCCAGGCATTGTGCCTTGGGTGCCATGGGCGGGTTCATGTGGGTGGCGCTGAGGGTTTCCGACAGGCCGTAACCTTCTGAATACCGCAGGCCCATCTTGCTTTCGAGCTTGGCAGCAATAGCCGCAGGCATGGCCGCTCCGCCGCCGCCGATGGCCTGCAGGCTGCTCAGGTCATACTGATCGATCTCCGGATCGGACAGCAGGTCCACGACCATGGTGGGAATGTTGCGCCAGGCAGTGATGCCATACCGCTCGATCAGCTTCGCGGCGGTACGGCGATCCCAGCGGGTCATGATCACCTGGGTTGCACCCAGATACACGGCGGCATTCATGCACACCTGCATGCCGGTAACGTGGAACATGGGTACTGAAACCAGCTGCACACCGTTGTGCTGGCTGTTCCCCCACACCGATGGATATACCGTGGTGGCCATGGCGCTGTGATGTGTATGGGCGCAGCCCTTGGGATTACCAGTGGTGCCTGAGCTGTAGGGGATAACGCACATGTCATCCGGGCCGGCGGTCAGCGGGCCGGGCGCGTAAACGGCATCCAGCGCCTGTTGCCATGCGGTCAGACCCTGAACATCGGGCAGCTCGCTGGGCAGCGTGACAGCCTCCGGCAGGCTCAGATCCGTTGGCTCGCGCACATATTCGCCATAGGCGCTGACGATGACTTCGCCTAGTCCGGTACTGCCCACCAGATCGGTGATGTTGTCCAGCAACTCACGGCCGCAGAGTGCAACCTGCGCTTCGGTATCAGCGATCAGGTATTCCAGTTCCGCTTTGCGGTTCATCGGGTTGACCGGAACCACGACGGCGTTGGCTCGCAGAATGGCATAGAAACCAATGACGAACTGTGGGCTGTTCTGCATGTACAGCAGTACGCGGTCACCCGCTTGCACCCCGGCGCGTTGCAGATAGCCCGCCAGCGCTTCCGCCTGTTGCTCCAGCTCGGCGTAGGTCATCGTCGTACCGTAGTAGATGATCGCCGGATGCTGTGGATAGCGCAGGGCGGATACGCTCAGATTGGAATACAGGCTGGTAGCCGGAAGTTCAAGAAAGTGTGGCACCAGATCGGGCCAGACGGCGTAATGACGATCAAACATACGCGGGTCTCCGTGGGGCTGTCTTGTCATTATTGGGGTACAAGCTAAACACGCGCCGGTGCCGAGGGAAACCCTCAAAACCCCCGGTGTTGATGGATCATAAGTCGGGCGGTGCCTCTATCAGGGCAGATACAAGCGGAACTCGCCTCCGCCGAGCTCGCCGCCATTGGCCAACTCGATATAACCCTGACGGCCATCACGCTGATGCATGCTGGCGATACACTGAGCAAAATACAGACCCAGCCCGGTGCTGCCATTGCGTACATCTGCCGCCTGGGTGTCACGGCCACGGCGGCCCAGCATGTGTTCGGGATAACCCTCGCCATCATCATTGACGCAGATCAGCAGCAGGCCATCGTGCGGGCTGGCGCTGAGGTGAATGGCCGAGCGCGTATAGCGGATCGAGTTATTGATCACGTTGCCAATGACCGAGCCGACCAGTTCCGGATCCAGTACGAACAGCTCGATGCCATCAAGACGGCATCTGCCATGAATCTTGCGCGCTTCAAGAATTTCCGCATGCCGCGCCAGTTGCTCCTGCAGTAATTCCTCGACATCCGTCCAGTCCGGGTGCAGCGGCAGTTGATTGATCTGCAGTTTATACAGCCCGAGCATCTGCATGAGCATGCCGTTGAGCCGCAGCGACTCGTATTCGATCACGCCACGCTCGCCGGACTCCGCCAGTTCCGGCGCAAGGCGCTCCAGCCAATGATTCCAGCTCTGCATCAGCAGACCGAGCGAGTTCTTCATGTCATGAACGGTGGAGGCCAGTACGGTAGAAAAATCCAGCTCCGGGTCGTGGTTATCCTTCATAGCGCCTCCAGACGATCACACAATTTAAGATAGCGATCCCGACGATGATCGTCGGCTGGCATATGACTGGCCCGCTGCAGACAGTCGCGACATTCCTGTTGCTGTTCGGCGGAAGGTTGCCGCGCCAGCAGGCGCAGCAGGGATTGGGCGGTGTTCAGCGCAAAACTGATATTACGGGGCTGGGCAATCAGCGCCCGGCGGAACAGTTCCAGCGCCTCGGGGTAGTTTTTCTGCTGATAGAGCGTGATGCCCTGACGGTTCCATTCCAGCGCTTCGGAGCCGGCGGCAAGAATATCCGGGTTATCGGTATGGGCAACGAGGTTGGCCATGACGTCTGGATCATCACCGTACATCTCGGCGCAGGTAGCCAACACCGCATCGGCCTGCTGGCTCTGGCCCAGACTGCGTAATTGCGTGGATACCTGCATGGCGGCATCGGCACTGAAAAAGCCCGGCATCTCCTTCAGTTGTGCTATCGTCTGTTCGCTCAGGCGTGCGGCTTCGGCGCTCTGCCCGAGCTTTTCCATGGTCTGTGCCTGGGCCAGTCGCGAGCGTACCGCCAACGCCGGATCATCCCGCCAGGTGCGGTCAAGTTCGCTCAGGGTCTGGCGAATCTCGACTATATGACGCTGGTTCATTGCCGCGTCGGCGGATTGTGCATGCAGGCTCGACACCAAGCGCAGGTGATTTTCCGGATTACGGAACAGTGAATGTCGCCCCAGCTCCACGGCTTGACGGTAGGCCTTGGCGGCCTGCTCGTGATCCTCATTACGTACGGCCAGTTCACCCATGGTTTGCTGGCGATGCAGGGAGTTGGGCGAAAGGCGCAAGCCCTGTTGCAGGTGTTGCTGGGCCTGCTGCGGATCGTCCAATGCGAGGGCCGTCGCGGCAGCCCCATCATACAGCGCCGGTATCATCGGGAACTGGCGAATACCTTCTTCGTAGGCAGCCTGGGCTTCGGTCAGCCGCCCGGTTACCCGGTACAGATCGGCCAGCGCGACCATCGCCCAGGGAACCGGACGATCACCGATCAGACGGCGCAACAGCTGCTCCTGCTCCTCATGCTGACCCAGCCCGGCCAGGGCACTGACCAGCAAGCGCTGGCACTGCGGAATATAGCGAGGATACGTTGCGATAATCTGCTTGCAGGCGGCCAGCATGCCGGCATAGTCGCTCTCACGCTGGGCTTCGAGCGCCGGGCGCAGCGCGGTTTTCATGGCAATCAGCCGATCCAGACGCTGTTGCAAACTGGCCTGGTTGAACGGCTTGGTCAGGTAGCTGTCCGGCTCACATTCCAGTGCGCCCAAGACCATGGCCTGACTGCTTTCCGCGGAAATCAGCACGAACACACAATGCGGACTGAGCAGCTGCTGATGATGCAGCTCTTCCAGAACCTGCTGGCCGTTCTTGCCTCTGCCGAGGTTGAAGTCATGCAGAATGACGTCATAGTGGTTGCGACGGCACAGCGCCAGCGTTTCCTCACCGGTGCCCACCGCATCGATATGATTGGCACCCATCTGCCGCAGCATGCCAGTGAGGGCCGAGCGGAAGTCGGTGAAGTCATCCACGATGAGAAAACGTGTACGGCTGTAATCGACCATGTTGTATCCAGTTGAGAGCGGTCCTGAGCGTGTGTTGATTGTAGCTGTGACAGCGAGTGGCCACTACTCCTGGCCTGGTATAAGAAACCGCCCCCTTTGGCTTGCTGGCCTGCGAGACAAGTGATCCGCCGGGCACCTGCATCAAGATATTACGGCATTATCCACAGCAGCATACCGTCATCTGGCATTTGATGCGTCGGTGCTCAAGCCGCTCCAGACTGATAGACTGGTTCGACTGATTGGCTTTACGCTGAGCAGAGCGTCGGACTCTTCAGCATAAGAGCAGTAGAGGAATGAGCGTACGCATGAGAAAAGGATGGGCCTTGCCGATGAGCCAGTCACCCGCCCCCCGGGATACTCATATACTGATAATTGATGACCAGCCGGAAGTGCTCAAGCCGCTGTCGAGCTTGATCCAGTCGGTGGGTATGCGCGTCTCTCTGATTACCGACCCGCGCCAGGCGGTGCCGCGGGCGCAGGTATTGTGTCCGGATCTGATTCTGCTGGATGTGCATATGTCATCCCAAGTGGATGGCTTTGCCGTGTGTCGACTGCTTCAGGAAGCGCCGCTAACAAAACAGGTGCCGATCATCTTTCTGACCTCTGCCTCCACTGTCGATAACCGGTTGCAGGGACTGGCGCTCGGGGGCGTCGACTATGTCGTCAAGCCCTTCGCTCCCGAAGAGGTTCTGGCGCGTATCCGTGTTCATGTGCAGCTGGCGCGGCGGGATATGATCGCGTCCGCCCCGTCTGCTGAACAGCCCGGTAGCCAGCATCCGGATCAGATCATCTTGCATGCGGCCATGAGGCTGATCGCTCGGCAGTTGGATGAGCCACCGGCACTCGCCGAAATCGCCCGCTTGGTTGGCACCCACGACAAGAAGCTATCCGCTATTTTCCGCCAGCATCTGGGCATGACCGTTTTTGCCTATATTCGCGAAGAACGTCTGCGCCGCAGTCAGCAATTGCTTATCGACAGCCATTTGAGCGTGCAGGATATTGCTGATCTGGTGGGCTTTCGCAGCGCTGCCAATTTTGCCACGGCGTTCCGTGAACGCACTGGTATGACCCCCAGCGCCTTTCGCAGTCAGGCGCAGGACGAGCCGGTTGATGCGCGGAAGTAACACCATCCCTGTACGGCAAGAACAGCAGTGCCGGCGTGGTGCATATCATCAGGCATCGCCGGCCGCTGTTGCCCTGTTATGGTTTATCGTCCTCTTTTTGCCCATGCTGGCGCAGGCTCAAGTGTTACAACTTGAGTCCTGCCAGTCAGAGCGAACGCTGCTCCAGCCTTGGCTTCAGGCCTACGAAGATGTGCATGGCGACTACACATTGGATGACGTTCTGGAGGCGCCTGGCGGAGAGTCGGACTTGATAAAGGTGCCTCATCTGCAGCCAGAGCTGGGTAGCGCGGCGCTTTGGTTGCGCTTTGAAGTTCTCAATGTCGGGGAAGCGGACTGCAGTATGTGGCTGTTCCCCGGGGCTCCCCGGGCACGAGATATGCAGTTGTTTGAGCAGGACAGCGGTCGCTGGCAGCGGCGTGTAGCGGGTGCCGACTGGCCATTGGCGAGTTGGGATTCGCCACTGCGTCTGCCGGCTTTTGAGCTGCAGCTGCCGGCTGGGCAGTCAGCTGTCTTCATCCTGCGTATGAGTAACTCGCCGCAGCTGGTCACGCAGCCGATGCTGTTGTCGAATGATGGCCTGCTGCATGTTCGTATGTCCGAAGGCACCGTCGACGGAGCGGTGTTCGGTATCGTCGGGCTACTGGTGGTGCTGTGCCTGGCCGTTGGCAGTATCTACCATTGGCCGCTGCTGTTTGCGCATGCCATTACGGTCTTGTTGTATGTTCAGCTGGTTGCATTGCGTACCGGCTACGGCTTTGTTTATCTGTGGCCTGATGCACCGGTACTGGACAATAATCTGGCCATCCTGACACGCGCCGCGCTGGGTGTGGCGGTGATTGGGTATCTGCGCCTGTTGTTACAGGTACGCCGTTTTCCGCGTTACTGGGGGCACCTGATCAGCGCTTGGCAAATTCTGCTGGTGCTGTACGGGTTGGGGCAGGTCCTGTTGGGCGGCGTACTGCTGAACAATATCTTGAGCTGGTCGATCAGTGGGGTGTCGGCCTTGCTCATGTTGTTGGTGACCTGGGTAGGGCACTGCCAGCGTTTGCGCTATAACTGGTTCTGCTATCTGTTCCCTTCCGTACTGGCGCTGCAGATGCTGATACAGACCGGGTTCGTATTCAAGCTGTGGACGTTATCAACCTATGAATACAGCTGGTATTCAATGTCCACCCTGCCTGGAGCGGCCTTCCTGCTGTATACGCTGGTGAGCCAGGTGCAATTGGGGCGACGCCGGGAAAAGCGCGCGCTGCGGGATATCGATCTGTTGAAACAGACCGAAAGAGAGCGGCTCGAGCATACCGTCGCAGTGCGTACCAGCCAGTTGAACGATGCACTGTCTGCGCAGAGTCATCTGTTGGCGCGTATCAGTCATGATTTGCGCACACCCATGCAAGGTATTCTGGATAGCGCCCATCGTATAAAAGACAATGAAGAGCACGTGCAGCACATCGAGCGGTCTACCCTCTTGCAGCTGGATCTGATCGATGAGCTGTTGGAGTTTTCGCGCAATGAGCTGCAGCAGATGGAGCTGCTGCTGGCGCCCGGGTATCTGTTTGGGTTCCTGAAGGAGATCGCAGAGATCGGCCGCTTTCTTGCCCAGCGCAACCATAACCAATTTACCTGCGAACTCGCCGACGACTTGCCTCTGCTGGTCAACGCTGATTTCAGGCGGCTACGCCAAATCCTGATAAACCTGTTAGCCAATGCGGCCAAGTTCACTCATGACGGTACTATGAGGCTGTACATCCGTCGCAGTGGCGAGAATGAAAAAGGGCAAGTGCTGCTGAGCTTCACTGTGGAGGATAGCGGTATCGGGATTCCTCCTGCGGAGATCTCCCGGCTGACTGAACCCTTCCATCGAGCCAGCAATGCCGAGAGCCATCAGGGCTCCGGGTTAGGCTTGTACATTGTCCGGCAGATGCTGGCGCGCATGGATAGCCAATTGCAGATCGAGCGTCCCGCCCGCGGCGGCAGCCGGTTCGGTTTCACGTTGCAACTGGAGTTGGCAGCGGAGCGTGAACTGGATACGGTCATGGATGAAAAACATATGCTCGACATGGACGGAGAGGGCAGGCGGATCCTTGTGGTAGACGATACCGACATCAGCCGGGAGATGCTTTATGAGCTGCTATCCGGTTACGGTTATGACGTACAGCTTTGTGCTGGGGTCGACGAGGCGCGGGAATATCTGATGGCGGAGTCGCCGGATATGGTGCTCTGTGACCAATACATGCCGTTATCCAGCGGCTGGGTGCTGCTGGAGTGGATCCGGCAGCATCGACCTGGACTACCCGTGGTTCTGCACTCCGCCTCACCGCCCCGTCCTCCCAGGGAGTATCAGCAACTGGTATTTGACGCCTGTGTTCTAAAGCCGGCCCGTACGGACAGGCTGCTGAGCTTGATCGCTGCTACTTTGGGTCAGATGCCTGACAAGTACGTCTGACTCCGGCAACCGGGCTGCAGCATGCGGTGCAGCCGGAACGCATGGAAACATCCACCATCTTTCTCCTTCCCGTCTCGTTGAGCTGACTATATGCCCTTGCGCAAAGGGTTGTGGCCCTTCAGCAAAGGTTTCCTCTCATTTTCTATGGGAAAATCGACAGTATTATGGCGGGCAGGCTGTTTGCTGGCGGGCTGTGTCAGTTTTTTATCGTGCATGAGGGTAGGGACGGGTCAATGGGTAGTTTTGCCGTTCTACAGGGTTCCCACATTTTGGTAATACATCCGCGGCCGGAGGAACTGCGTGTTTTGCTGAATCGGTTGCAGGCTGCCGGAGTGCATCTGTCCATGGCAACGGCATCTCAGCAAGGGTTGCAGCGTGCCCAGGTCATGGCTCCCCATCTCATCCTGCTCCATGTGCAGATGCCGAAGATGGATGGCTTTGTGTTGTGCCGGTTGTTACGCGAGGCTTCCGTTACCCGCGGCACTCCCATCATTTTTATCAGCACGGCCTCGACTGTCGATGAGCGTCTACAGGGCTTTGCCTTGGGTGCGGCGGACTACCTGACTCAGCCCTTTGTTCCGGAGGAGGTCATGGCACGGATCTGCATCCATCTGGCGCGCAAAGCGAACCCTGTCGAGCGAACAAGAGAGCAAGGCAGCACTGCTTTCCGGGATGCCGATGAAATAATCCTGCACGCGGCCAAGCGCCTTATCAATCAACAGCTCGACTCGCCGCCAGCATTGGCTGATATGGCCCGTTTGGTCGGTACCCATGGCAAGAACTTGACGGCGATCTTCCGGCGCTATACGGGCATGACTGTATACGGCTATATCCGTGCGGAGCGGCTGCGCAGAAGTGAGGAATTGCTGGCCAACAGCAACGCCAGTATCCAGGACATTGCTGAGCTGATCGGCTTTCGCAGCGGGGCGAATTTTGCCACAGCTTTCCGTCAGCGTACGGGCAAGACCCCCAGTGCCTTTCGCAACCACAGCCGCAGGGTAAAGCACCAGTGACCAGCCAGGCTTCAGCGTTGTGCCAGAAACCAGCACCGAAGGATCGCGTAAGAAAAGGTTTGTCCGCTCTACCAAAGATGCGGGGACGGTATTTTTGGCTTAATAGCAAATTGCCAACAGGCTGACCGCCGGGTCATCAATGACAGAACACGACACTCACGTCTTTTGAGAGGAAAGTATGCATAAGGAAGTCCCCTTCGCTCGTCTGGCGCTTGTAATGTGCCTCGGTATAGCTCCCCTGATGGCCTCTGCTGCGGAGCAAAAAACCGACCTGTTATCGGTTGTCCAGAGTACATTGGAAACCAACCCCGAATTGCGCGCACAACTGGACGCCTTCAATGCGTCGACCGAAGATCGGCGTGAGGTATTCGGCGGTTATCTGCCGAGCATCGATCTGAACGCCTCGATGGGTCAGGCCAATCGGGAATTCGATAATCGCGGCGATTATTCGCGCAATTATGCGGAAGTTTCACTGACGCAGATGCTGTTCGACGGCTTCCGGGTGCGTAACGCCCTGGCCAAGGCTGATCACACCAGTCGGGTGCGCTATTACGAGTTACTCGATGAGGCCGAGACCAAGGCACTGGAAGCCAGTGAGGCCTACTTTGATGTGTTGCGGCACCGCGAGCTGGTTGCATTGGCGCAGGACAATCTGGCCAACCACCAGCGTGTACAAGAGCACATCGGCCAGCGCGCCGAGCGCGGCGTCAGCAATCGTGCCGACCTGCAGCAGATCGAGGGCCGTCTGTCGCTGGCGCGTTCCAATCTGATGACCGAGGTGGCCAACCTGCAGAGCGTTACTGCGCGTTATCAGCGCCTGGTCGGCCAATTGCCAGCCAATGAGCTGCAGCCCTATGACGTACCGGCGACCAGAGTACCGGCGGAGCTGGGCCAAGTGCTCAGAAACGTCTATGCCAATAACCCTGCGCTGTATGCCGCCTTTGAAAATACCGAAGTGACTCAGGCCGCGCTGCGGGAGACCAAGTCCAATCGCTACCCGACCCTGGAGTTCGGCCTGCGTCATGGCACGTACAAGAACAACAACAGCTTCGATAACCGTACTGATCCCAGCTCCTACGGTGACGAAAGCATTGTTGAGCTGCGAGCCCGCTACAACCTGTACCGCGGTGGCAGCGACCGGGCCGCCGAGCGTGCCGCTTACCAGCGCATCAACCAGGCTGAGAGTCTGCGTGACAAGGCCTGTGTCGATCTGCGCCAGACCGCGACCATTGCCTACGGTGACGTACTCAACCTGCAGGCGCGCACGCCTTCGCTGGACCAGCACCGCACCGCCTCTAATGCCGTACTGGTTGCCTACCGCGAGCAGTTTGATATTGGCCGTCGCTCCCTGCTCGACGTACTGGATTCGGAAAACGAGGCATTCCAGGCAGAACGGGCCTATACCAATGGTCAGTATGACCTGCAGATCGCTCGCCTCTACACCCTGCACAGCATGGGTGAGCTGTTGAATACCCTGTCGTTGTCCAGTGAGGCCATCCCGCCGCTGGAAGATCTCCGTTCCACGCCAGCCTATGACGAGGCCAGTCGCTATTGCGAAGTGGTCGCGGGCGGGGTGCTGGATATCGACCAGTACCTGCAGCCGCAGCGGACTCAACAGGTAGTCAGTCTGAGTGGTGATGCGCTGTTTGATGTTGGCAGTGCAGCCATCCGTCCGGGTACCGAAGCTCGTCTGCAGAACTTGCTGCAGCGCGTGCAGGAGCAAGGCACCCTGCGCTCGATCAATATTGTCGGGCATACCGACAGCACCGGTTCGGCTGGCTTGAACCGTCAGCTATCGCTGGAACGAGCAATATCGGTGCGCGAGTTTCTGATCCAGCAAGGTGTCGACCGGGCGATGGTTTCCGTTGCGGGTGCTGGAGCCGATCGTCCGGTAGCCAGTAACCAGACCACTGAAGGCCGTGCTGAAAACCGTCGGGTTGAGCTGCATATCAACCGCGCCGAGTAAGGAATCGGTCTGCGCCGCTGGCGCCTCTCCTGACAGCTTTATCCGAAGGTGAGCATGGAAACAGTGCCCGACGATGCACTGGCAGCCTGCCTGTCATGGCTGGCTGCCAAGCACGGAAACACTACCAGTCGTGATGCCATTGTCGATGGCCTTGCGCTGGTAGACAGTCGTCTGTCGCCTTCGCTCTTCGCCGAGGCGGCGGAGCGGATTGGATTGATTGCCCGGATTACCCGTCAGCCGTTGGGCAAACTCAATCGGATGTTGCTGCCCTGCGTGGTCCTGCTCAAAGATAACCGTGCCTGTCTGCTGCGACAGCTCGACCTGCAGGCCGGTACGGTCGAGGTATTGCTGCCCGAACTGGACATGCAGCCACAGCCGCTGACCGTGCAGGAATTCAACGACCGCTACACCGGCCTGGTGATCTACTGCCGCCCGGCTTTCCGCGCCGCCGACGGCGATGTCATCCTGGATGCCGAGGATGACAGCCGAGGGCACTGGTTCTGGGGCGTAATCCGTACCAATCGCCCGGTATACCGTGACATTCTGCTGGCGGCGTTATTCATCAACCTGTTCGCCCTGGCCATGCCACTGTTCGTGATGAACGTATATGACCGGGTGGTGCCCAACCAGGCTACCGATACGTTATGGGTGCTGGCCATCGGTGCCGCTGTTGTCGTCTGCGCCGACCTGGTGTTGCGCCTGCTGCGCAGCTGGTTCGTCGAGCTGGCCGCCAGCCGGGCTGATATCAAACTGTCGGCACGCATCATGCGGCGGATTCTCGGTATGCGCCTGGAACATCGCCCGGCCTCGGTCGGCTCCTTCGCTGCCAACGTGCAGTCCTTTGAGTCGGTACGCTCATTTATCGGCTCGATGACGGTGACGGCGCTGGTGGATCTGCCGTTCTTCCTGCTGTTCGTCATGATCATCCTGTTGATCGCCTGGCCGATGGCAATCCCGGTGCTGGTTGGCGCCGTACTGGTGGTGTGCTATGCGCTGTCAGTGCAGGCGAGAATGCGGCAGCTGAGCGAGGTCTCCAGTCAGGCCAGCGCCCAACGCAACTCGGGGCTGATCGAGAGCCTGTCGACGGTGGAGACGCTGAAAAGCTTCAACGCCACCAGTCGCATGCAGGCGCGCTGGGAACAGGCTACCCAGTTTCTCGCCGGTTGCTCCGGCAAGCAGCGACTTTTGGGCATGTCGGTCGGCGCGCTGGCATCCTGGGTGCAGCAACTGGTCGCGGTGAGCATGATCATCGTCGGCGTGTATCTGGTCATCGACGGGCAAATGAGCCAGGGCGGCCTGATCGCCGCCTACATGTTGTCATCCCGGGCCATGGCACCGATCTCCCAGACCGCCTCGCTGCTGACCCAGTACTACCAGGCTGCGACGGCGCTGGAGTCGGTGGAGCAGATCATGGCCCATGAGCAGGAGCGCGCACCGGGAAAACAACTCGTCAGCCGTCCCCATCTGCGTGGTGAAATCGAGCTGCGCAATGTCAATTTCAGCTACCCGGACGAAGAGCGCAGCGCGCTGAATGGCATCTCCCTGCATATCCGTGCGGGCGAGCGGGTCGGTATTCTCGGCTGCAATGGCTCGGGCAAAACCACCCTGGAAAAGCTCATTCTGGGCTTGTACCGTCCCACCTCCGGTCAGGTACTGATAGATGGTGTACATCTGGAGCAGATCGATCCGGCCGAGCTGCGGCGCAGTATCGGTTATGTGCCCCAGGAAGTGCAGCTGCTCAGCGGCAGCGTCTACGACAACGTCACCCTCGGACTGGATCGGCCGAGCACGGAGCGACTGCATCAGGCGATTAACATTGCGGGACTGAAAACCCTGGTCGGCAATCATGCGGATGGCCTGGCCATGCCGGTGGGTGAGCGCGGTAGCCGGCTGTCCGGCGGTCAACGCCAGGCGGTCGCGGTGGCCCGTGCAGTGATGGCGGACAGCAGCATGCTCCTGCTGGATGAGCCCACCAGCGCCATGGACAGTGCACTGGAAAACCACGTACGCAAGGCGCTGACGCAGTTCAGCCTGGGCCGCACCCTGCTGTTGATTACCCACCGAGTCAGCCTGTTGGACATGGTCGACCGGCTGATTGTGATGGACGCAGGACGGATCATCGCCGATGGCCCCAAGCAGAAGGTATTGCAGGCGCTGGAACAAGGCAGTATCGCGAGGGCAGCGCCATGACCAGCGAACGCAACATAGCGCCTGCTACCGAGCAGAAGCTCGCCGAGCAACAGGTATTTGAACAACTTCAACGGCTGGATGCTGTGGGCGCGGTGGGCAAGCCGGGTATCGATCGCCTGTTCAAGCCGCTGTTCGCCGCCTTCCGGCGTCAGCCCAGCGACTGGCAGCTTGACGCAGAGCAGAGCATGCAGGATCAGCAGGTACTCCGCGCCCGTGGCCTGCTGTATGTGATTGTGCTGATTTGTCTGTTGCTGGTGGTATGGGCGGCACTGGCCAAGGTAGATGAAGTGACGCGGGGCGAAGGCAAGGTGATTCCCTCCCAGCAGCTGCAGATCGTGCAATCAGTGGATGGTGGGGTAGTGCAGGAAGTACTGGTCAGCGAAGGTGCCCGGGTAGCGCAGGGCGACGTGCTGGTGCGGATCGACCCGACCCGTTTCGTCGCCAGCTTTGAGGAAGGCAGCGTGCGTGCCTTTTCCCTGCGTGCCAAGGTGGCGCGGCTGCAGGCGCTGATCAATGATCAGCCCTATGGGGCGATTATGGAGGACAGCCTCACTCCGGCACAGCAGCAAGTGCTGACGCAGGAAGAAAACTACTACTACGCCAGCATCGGCGAGCTGGAACAGCGGCTATCGGTCGCCCGGGAACAGCAAACCCAGCGCCGCCAGGAATTCAACGAGGCCCAGGCCCGGCTGCGTGCCGCCGAGCAGGCTTACCGCATGTCCAGCCAGGAGCTGAACGTCACCCGGCCTTTGCTGGCTTCCGGGGCCGTCTCGGAGATCGACATCCTGCGGCTGGAGCGGGATCAGGCCGCTGCTGACGGCGAGCGACGCTCGGCAGCCGCTCGGGCCCGCCAGGCCGAAGCGGGCATCCAGGAAGCCGAAGCGCGCCTGGCTGAAGCGAATCTGACCATGCGCAACCAGTGGCGTGCCGAGCTGAGCCAGGCCAGCGCTGAACTCAATAGTCTGAGCCAGAACGTCGGTGGCCTGGCCGACCGCGTCAAGCACTCGGAAATTCGTTCGCCGGTCAACGGCACCGTACAGCGGCTGCTGTACAACACCATTGGCGGCGTGGTGCAGCCGGGCTCCACAGTGCTCGAGATCGTCCCCGCCGATGATCGCCTGCTGGTCGAAGCGAAGATCGCACCCAAGGACATCGCCTTCCTGCGCCCGGGACTGCCCGCAACCATCAAGCTGCACGCCTATGACTTTTCCATCTATGGCGGGGTTTCCGCAACCCTGCAGCACATCAGCGCCGACACCATTACTGATGAGCGCGACAACACCTATTACCTGGTGCGGGCCATGACCACCGACAGCGAATTCATCGAGCGGCTGTCCGTCATTCCCGGCATGACCGCACAGCTGGACATCATGACCGGCAAGAAAAGCATTCTGTCGTATCTGCTTAAACCCTTATTGCGCGCCAAGGCCAATGCCCTGAGCGAGCGTTGAAAATTTAACCATCGTCGGCTCCGGCCGTATTGGAATCTGTAATCGAGGTCGTTATGAACACTTTGGCAACCGTAGTAAACCTGATTGGTCGTGCCTGGGCTGTATCCGCCGAGGGAGAGCGTCGCGAGATCAAGGTCGGTGATCGCCTGCGTGGCGATGAAATGCTGATCACCGAGCCGGGCGCCCGGGTGGATCTGGCCTTCGATAATAATCAGATTCTGAGCTTCCTTGGTGAGCAGCAGCAAACCATCGGCGAGGCGGCTGAGGCCGCTCAGGCAGCGCTGCCACTGGCTGCACTGCGCCCGGTGGCCGAAGGTCGCGGTCAGCCCGATGCCCAGCCGCAACCAGCAGATGACGTGCCAGAAGGCCATAACTTCGTCCAACTGGTGCGCATCAATGAAATTCTCGAAGCCGATGGTATCACCCCACTGACCGTCGCCCGCATCCAGGAAATGCTGCGCCCGCTGGGCATGAGCCTGCCCGAGCGGGTCTATGAGTTGGACGAGTGGCGGGAGCACCGCGGTGGCGATGAGCGCCATGAAACCGGCCCAGCTGCCCGCAAACCCGGTCTCAGCATTGAATTGCAGGGCGCCGGCCCCGACGGTGTGTACAACGAAGAAGAGATCGGCCCGGATGGCACCGTCCCCGCCGAGGTGACCCTTGATGATCAGGTACGCGAAGGCGATCAACTGGTGATCAAGGATGGCAAGGGCAATATCCTGCTTCACCGCCCGGTCACTGCCGAAGATCTGCGCGACGGTGTCACCATCGAAGTACCGGTTGAGCCAGGCGATCGCAACGTCACGGTCGAAGCCACCGTCACCACACCCCAGGGCTTCACCGGCACTGATCGTGATGGCAAGCTGGTGGATAACGATGTGCCCGGTGTCAGCGTCGAGCTGCAGGGTGCCGGCCCGGATGGTGTGTACAACAAGGAAGAGATCGGCCCGGGCGGTACCGTTCCCGCGCAAGTGACCTTGGACGACAAGGTCGAAATCGGCGATATCCTCAAGGTGACCGACAATGACGGCAATGTACTGCTCGAACGGCCAGTCACCCAGGAGGATCTGGATAATGGCGTTATTGTCCAGGTGCCGGTGGCTCCGGGCGATACCGAGGTCCCGGTCACTGCCATGGTCACTGACCCGGCGGGCAACTCCAGCAGCGACAGCGACAACAAGCCGGTGGACAATACCGCGCCCACGGTGACTGTCGAGCTGCAGGGTGCCGGCCCGGATGGTGTCTACAACAAAGCTGAGATCGGCCCGGACGGTACGGTGCCGGCCCTGGTCACCCCGGGTCCGACCGTGGAAGTCGGCGATACGCTGGTGGTCACCGACAAGGACGGCAATATCCTGCTGGAGCGCCCGGTGACCCAGGATGACCTGGACAATGGCGTGATCGTCCAAGTGCCGGTATCCCCCGGCGACACCGAAGTGCCGGTCACCACCACCATTACTGACCCGGCGGGCAACAGCGGCACCGATACCGACAGCAAGCCGGTGGACAACCTGCCCCCGGTCGCTACGCTCATCCTCGACCAGAACGACATGGATGCGGACCAGATCAGTCTGGATATCAGCACCTATTTCAATGATGCAATCGGTGGCAAGAGTCTGACCTACAGCGCTGCTGGCCTGCCCACAGGCTTGAACATCGACCCGGTAACCGGTGTTATCAGCGGCACCATCGACCATTCCGCCAGCCAGCAAGACAGCGACGGCGATGGCCAGGCCGATGGCCTATACGGCGTCACCATCACCGTGACCGATGAGGCTGGCAACAGTACTGATGCGACCTTCATCTGGACCGTCGGCAATCCGCCACCGGTGGCTGAGAACGACAACAACACCACACTGGAAGACACCCCGTTGCACATCGCTGCCGCCAATGGCGTGCTGGCCAACGACAGCGACCCGGATGGCGATGAGCAATTGACCGTCATCGAGTTCACCGTGGATGGGCAGGCCTACAATGCCGGTGACACTGCCAGCATCCCCGGCGTGGGTGAGCTGACGCTCAACGAGAACGGCAGCTACAGCTTCGTGCCTGAACCGAACTGGAATGGCAACGTTCCTACCGTGACCTACACCGTCAGTGATGGAGAGGGTGGTACGGATACGGCTGAGCTGGACATTACCGTGACGCCAGTACTCGACATCACCTTGACCGCCTCGCCGCAGGTGACCGAAGGCGACAAGATCACCGTTACAGCCAGCGTGGAAACCCCGGTGGCCGGCGAGCCGCTGCATATCATCCTGAACAACGGCCAGACGATCACCATCCCGGTTGGTGCCACCAGTGCCAGCATCGAAGTGGACAGCCGCCCGGATGATGCCTATGAGCAGGGCACTACCACAGAGACATTCGAGGTAGTGAATGCCGTCGGTGGAAATGAACACATCAATGACTCCAGCCTGGGCAGCAGCGCCACTACGGAGATCATCGACGATTCCGACGTCACTACCGTCAGCGTCACCACCACGGACGTCACCGAAGACGATGCTGAAGTCACCTTTGTCTTCCAGCTCAGCAATCCGCCCCAGACCGGTGAAACAGTAACCTTGACCGTCGAGGTGGCGGGAACGGATCACACCGTCACTATCGATGGCACCGGGCGTGGCGAGCTGAGCGTGTCGGCCCGGAGCTCGGACGTTTACGTTGATCCCGATACGCTGACCGCTACCGTTACCGATATCAGTGGCGGCAACTTCGAAGCGACCGACCTGACCGGTGCCAGTGCCACGGCACAGATTACCGACACCATCGACACCGTCACCGCCTACCTGAGCGTGGATCGCACCAGCACCGAGGAAGGCACTGGCAATCTGGTCTACACAGTGGAATTGCGTGATGCCAATGGCGATCCGGTCACTGCCCAGAACGACGTGACTGTCAGCACCACGCTGGGTGCTGTCATCATTGCAGCCGGTGACAGCAGCGGCACCCTGAACGTGCCGGTGCAGAACGACGATATCTACCGGGACGGTGAAACCGTCAACAACGTCATTACCGATATCAGCGAAGCCAATGCCGGTGATCCGGGCAGCTTCGAGCAACTGGGTTATGACAATACGCCGGTCAGCACCACGGTCGACGACACCATTGATACCGTCACTGTGGTTCTGACTGTGGATCGCGATACGACGACAGAAGGTACCGGTGACCTGATCTATACCGTCGAGCTGCATGATGCCGATGGCAACCCGGTGACGGCCAACAACGACATTCTGGTGGTGACCGCGCAGGGCAACATCACCATCCCGGCCAACAGCAGCAGCGCCACCCTGAACGTACCGGTACAGGGAGATGATGTTTATCTGGATGGTGAAACCGTCAGCAATGCCATCACCAACGTGGTGGAAAGCAATGGCGGCGCGGCTGGCAGCCTGGAAGCCCTGACCTTCGATGGCACCTCGGTATCCACCGTCATCAATGACACCCCTGACACAGTCACCGCCTATTTGAGCGTGGATCGCACCAGCACTGAGGAAGGCACCGGCGATCTGGTCTATACTGTCGAGTTGCGTGATGCCAATGGCGATCCGGTCACTGCCCAGAATGACGTGACGGTCAGCACCACGCTGGGTACTGTCACCATCGCAGCCAATGACAGCAGCGGCATCCTGAGCGTGCCGGTGCAGGGTGATGATGTCTATCTTGATGGTGAAACCGTCGATAACGTCATTACCGGCATCAGCGAAGTCAACGCCGGCCAGCCGGGCAGCTTTGAGCAACTGGGTTATGACAATACGCCGGTCAGCACCACGGTCGACGACACCATCGACACTGTGACCGCGTACCTGAGCATGGATCGCCCCAGCACTGAGGAAGGCACCGGCGATCTGGTCTACACAGTGGAATTGCGTGATGCCAATGGCGATCCGGTCACTGCCCAGAACGATGTGACGGTCAGCACCACGCTGGGTCCTGTCACCATCGCAGCCAATGACAGCAGCGGCATCCTGAGCGTGCCGGTGCAGGGTGATGATGTCTATCTTGATGGTGAAACCGTCGATAACGTCATTACCGACATCAGCGAGGCCAATGCCGGTGACCCGGGCAGCTTTGAGGATCTGGACTACGACGACACCGTGGTAACTACCGTTGTCAGCGACACTATCGACACCACCAGCATCAGCCTGACCGCGGGTCCAGATCTGACCGAGGCTGGTGGCACCCTGACCTACACCGTGACGCTGGGTGCGGATGTCCGCCCCGACGACGATCCTGTCGAAGTGACCTTCACCGACCTCAATGGTGACGAACAGACCATCACCATCAATTCGGGCAGCACGGGCACTGTGGATGTCATCATTCCCGATAGCCTGTTCGAGGACCCTTACCTTGAAGCACCGGAGGATCTGCTGGTGGCCACGGATGTGGTGGTCAGCGGCGGCGCGGACTTCGAGCAACTGGGCACCCCGAGCGTGGGCACCATCGAGCTGACCGACAGCATCGACACCACCACCCTGACGCTGAACGACGTTACGGTAGAAGAAGGTAGTGGCATGGCCAGCATCACGGCCAGCCTGGATCATGCACCGCAGAGCACCCTGGTGGTGACGCTGAACAATGGTGCGGTTCTGATCTTCGAGCCGACCTATGTGCCCGGCGACCTGGTGACCTCGACGCCATTCCCGATCAACAACGGTGAGGACGTCTATAACGACGAGAGCCAGTTCGACCTGTCGGTTGCCAACACCTCGGGTGGTAACTTCGAGTATCTGGATACCAGCGATACCGCGACCGTCACGGTCACGGACACCATCGACATCACCAGTATCAGCCTGACCGCGGGTCCAGATCTGACCGAGGCGGGTGGCGACCTGACCTATACCGTTACCCTGGGCTCGCCCGTGCGAGCGGGGGATGCGCCTGTCACTGTGGAGTTTGTTGACCTCAACGGTGATACCCAGACCATCACCATCAACAGTGGTGCGACAGGCAGCGTCACGGTCAGTATCCCGTCGTCCCTGTATGAAGATGTGTATGTTGAAGATCCGGTGAACTTGCCGGTAGCAACCGATGTAGTGGTCAGTGGTGGCGACAGCTTTGAAGGATTAGGCGTTCCGTCAGTAGGCACGGTACAACTGGTGGATACCATCGACACCACCAGTATCAGCCTGACCGCGGGTCCGGATCTGACCGAGGCCGGTGGCACCCTGACCTACACCGTGACACTGGGTGCGGATGTCCGCCCCGGCGACGATCCGGTATCGGTGACCTTAACCGATCTCAACGGTGACGAACAGACCATCACCATCAGTTCGGGCAGCACGGGCACTGTGGATGTCACCATTCCCGATACCCTGTTCGAGGACCCCTACCTAGAAGCGCCGGAGGATCTGCTG
>Ga0172382_10000209_pt1 | contig 106799 bp, 90 predicted proteins | sample Leawel138RmetaG_FD_122245 | JGI IMG/M metagenome (GOLD analysis project Ga0172382, IMG submission 122245) | Leachate microbial communities from a municipal landfill in Southern Ontario, Canada - Leachate well 138R metaG | ecosystem: Engineered > Solid waste > Landfill > Unclassified | place... | reverse complement strand
TCCTCGTGGCGCCGCTGCTGCTGACGATCGGTGAGCCGCCGCGCCTGTTGCGCGCGCAAGCGGATGCCGCCGCGGCGCCCGGTATCTTCGCCGTGCTGCGCGAGCACTGGCGCGTGCTGGTGCCGCTCTACATCGGCTTCGTCGCCAATATGGTGGCAAGCTTCGGCACGTCGGCGTGGATTCCGACGATGCTTATGCGCGATTATGGCATGACGGCGGCAACCGTCGGTGCGATCCTGGGGACGCTGCTGCTCGGCATGGGTGTTGTCTCGCCGATCCTTGGCGGATGGGCCAGCGACTTCGCCGCGCGGCGCAATGCCGCTGCCGGCAGGCTGTGGCTCGCCTTCGCGATGTTCGCGGTCCAGGCGGCGCTCGGCGCAATGATCGTGCTGCTGCGTGGGCTGGAGCCGACCCTGGCCGCGCTCGCGCTCAACTCGCTGACCGCCTCGTGCCTTGCCGCCTCGGCGATGGTCGTCCTGCAGGAAAGCGGGCCGCCGCAGGTCCGTGGCCAGTCGATCGCGATCTATCTCGTCGCGACCAATGTCATCGGCATGGGCCTCGGCCCGTTGCTCGTTGCGCTCCTGACCGACCGCCTGTTCGCGAGCGAGGCGATGGTGCGCGAAGCGGTCGGGCTGACGCTGGCCTGCACGGGCGGGGTGGGCGTGCTGATGATGCTGGTCGCGCTGGCGGCCGGCAAGGCGCGCGTGGAAGGGGCCCGGCCTGAACCGGCATGACTCTCCACCCCGCGCTGCTCAACCGCCGATCCGTTCCGCCAGTAACTGGCTGCGGCGGACCTTGCCCGCCTCGTCGCGTAGCGCCTGCGTGGTGAATTCGAAGCTGCGCGGCACCTTGTAGCGCACCAGCCGTGCGCCGGCGAACGTGCGCAGTTCCTCGATGCCGGGCTGCGCGACACCGTCCTCGAGCTTGATGATTGCATGCGGCACCGCGCCCAGATCCTCATCGGGCAGGCCGATGACGATTGCGGTCTCGATCGCGGGGTGTTCCATCAGCGCGGCTTCGATCTCTGCGGGGTAGATGTTGCTGCCGCCGCTGAGGATCAGGTCGGTGCGCCGGTCCGCGATGTAGAGATAGCCGTCCTCGTCGAGCCAGCCGTAGTCGCCAAAGGATTCGAAGCCGTCCTCCAGCCGCCGGCTGTCGGCGCCCCGGTATTCGTAGGTCGGCTGGCCGGCGCGCGCGCGCATGTATATCTCGCCGATCTCCCCCGGCGGCAGCGCCCGCCCATCCTCGCCGCGGATCAGGATCTCGCTCTGGCTGCGCCCGACCGACCCGCGATGCGCCAGCCATTCGACGCCGCTCAGTTGCGTCGTCGCAAAGCCTTCTGTGCCGCCGTACATCTCCCAGATGCGCTCGGGTCCGATCCAGTCGATCCAGAATTCCTTGAGCCAGGGCGGAATCGGCGCCGCCGTGTGCCAGAGCGTCTGCAAGGACGAAAGGTCATAGGCTGCGCGTACTTCGGCCGGCAGGCGGGCCACGCGGTTCATCATCGTCGGGACGAGGTTGACCCATTCGACCCGGTGGCGATCGATCAGCCGCAGCAGGTCCTCGGCATCGAACTTCGTCATGCCGACCACCGAGCAGCCGTTGAGCATGCTCATGTGGGTCATGGCGAAGGGGAAGTTGTGATAGAGCGGCGCCGGATTCAGCATGACGCCGCCTTTGGGGATCATCAGCACCGATCCGTGCAGGGCCTCGGCGGGCATGGCCGAGGGCGTGGCGTCGACGATCACCTTCGGCCGGCCGGTCGACCCGCCCGAGGTGATCGCTTTCCAATGCGATGCGACCTTGCTCTGGAGCAGACTGGAATCGGGATGGTCGCGGCCGAAATCGGCGGACCACGCACCGGTCGCGGCGGCGATCTCCGGGTCCTGCGCGATGACGCAGCGGGCGCCTGCGGTCTCGATCACCCCCAGCAATTCGGGCAGCGGCAGCCGCGCGGAGACGACGGTGGGCGTCGCGCCCAGCTTCCAAAGCGCGAAGGTCAGCTCGAACAGCGCATTGCCGTTGGGTAGCGCCAACACGACGAAATCATTCTGCGCGACGCCGGCGGCGGCCAGCGCATGGGCGCGGCGGCGCACGCGGTCGGCCAGCTCGCCCCAGGCCAGCACGTCGTCGTCATGGCGCACCGCCCAACGGTTTTCCCCGAGCCAGGCGGCGTTGCGTTCGGGTATGTCGCCCAGCAGGATAGTGTCGGCCATCCTTATCCCTCCATCAGTCCATCGGCGCGCGCGGCTTTCATGGTGTTCTGCAGGTGCGCCCGCACGTTCTCCGGCAGGCGCGAGATATCGATAGGGAAGCCATGCACCAGCATGTTCTGCAAATGACCGATCTGGTGATTGGCGAAAGCGGCCTTCATCGCATCGCGCCGGCCCATCGCGTCCTGCGCGGCGTTGACCGACTCTTTCATCAGCTTGAGGGCGAACCGATCGGTCCGGGCGATCGACAATGCGAGGTCGAGCGCCTTGGCGGACAACCGGGCGCGCGGCACGACATGGTTGACCATGCCGCAGGCAAGGGCGTCGGCGGCGGTCATCCAGCCGCCGGTGAACAGGAACTCCTTGGCCTTGCGCACGCCCAGTTCATAAGGGTGGTTGAAGAACTCGACGCCGGGCACGCCCATGTCGGAACCGGTGTTGTCGCGGAACCGCGCGTCGTCGGCGGCGACGATGATGTCGCACATCCACATCAGCATCAGCCCGCCCGAGATCACCGCGCCCTGGACTTCCGCGATGACCGGCTTGGGTGCATTGCGCCAGCGCTCGGTGATTTCCAGGTAGACCTCCCGCTCGCGCGCATAGGCGCCCTCCCAGCCCGGCCCGCCGTACTGGCCCCACAAGGTGACGCGCGCATCGGCGGGCGGCGTGCCGCCCTCGCTGCCCGAAAGGTCGTGGCCGGCGTTGAAATGGTCGCCCGCGGCGGCGAGGATGATGACGCTGATATCGTCGTCCTGGCAGGCCCGCTGCATCGCCGCATCGAGTTCATAGGTCATGACCGTGCCCTGCGCATTGCGTTTTTCCGGCCGGTCGAGAACGATCCGCGCGACTTTGGGCGCCGCAACCTCATAGCGCACCTGCGGGTGCGCTGCCGGCGTCATGTCTGGTTCCATGGCCATTTTCTTCTCCGCGATAATCTGTTCCGGCGCCTCGCTACGAGCATTCATAACTGACCGCTAGTCATAATTTTGTCGGCGTCGGGGCGACCGCTCGATGCTGGCGACGGAGATGCTCGTTTTGCTACAAGACTGGGGGATTCACTGCTGTTGAGAACAAAGCAATTTTCCGTCCTGTGATCAGAAAGGATATTTGCCTCAGGAGTAAAACTGTCTAATGGTCAGTAATTGCCTGCGATCGAACGGCGGGACTTGGGAGGGACAAATCATGCAGACGAGAGAGATCCATCGCGATGCCGGGCGGGCCGCCCTCGCTTGGTGTCTGGCGGCGAGCGGCTTCCTCGTCGCGCCGCACGCCGCGGCGCAGGGAGTGCCGGGCTTGGCCGAGGCCGATGACGGCGCGATCATCGTTACCGCCCAGCGCCGTTCGGAGCGGCTGGAGGATGTGCCAGCCTCGATCCAGGCCATCAGCGGCGAGGCGCTCAAGACGGCGCAGATCACCCGTTTCCAGGACCTGCAACTGATCGCGCCCTCTGTTCAGATCAGCCGCACCGGCACGCAGAACCAGCCGGCGATCCGTGGTGTCACCACCACGTTTGCCGGCGGCGGCCAGGAAACCAACGTGGCGGTCTACGTCGACGGATTCTACAACGCTGACCCGCTCTCGATAAACCAGGACTTCGCCAACATATCGAGCGTCGAGATCCTGAAGGGTCCGCAAGGCACGCTGTACGGTCGCAATGCCACCGGTGGGGCGATCCTGATCACCACGCGGTCCCCGGGGAACAGCCTGGAGATGGAGGGTGCCGTCTCCTATGCGCCGCGCTTCAACGACCGCAAGGTGGAGGTCTTCGTCGGCGGCCCGCTCGACGAGCGGACCAAGCTCAGCGTCGCGGGCTATTTCCGCAAGAACGACGGCTATTTCACCGACATCAACAATTTTGCGCCGAATGCGCCGATCCGGCCGAACAATCCGGGGAAGCGCGGCGGCAGCCATTCGGCTCCGTTCGAGAACTGGTCGATCCATCCCAAGCTGGAGATAGACTTCGCGCCGGTGAAACTGACGCTGTCCTACAAGCACGCGTTCCTCAACGATTCGCGCTCGCTGGCCTATCGCGTCACCGGCCACGTCCCCGGCAATCCGGTGCAATACAACGGCTATCCGCTGGCGACCGAGATGGACACGACCTCGCTCAACTTCCAGCCGGTCAACCGGTCCGAGATCGACGAGTATCAGGCTACCGCCGAGATCGCCGTGGGCAATCTCGGCACCGTTACGTCGCGCACCGGCTACCGCAAGCAGAAGGACAGCAGCAGCTACGACCTCGACGCGACGCCGCGCGACCCTGCATCGGGGCCGGGCTACAGCTTCAACGGCGGCGGCAACACCGGCCGCAAGACCTTCACCCAGCAAGTCGACTTCGCGAGCAGCTTTGGCGGTTCGCTCAGCCTGCTGGCCGGCCTCTTCTACTACAACGACGAGTGGCAGGGCCGCACCACGGATGACAGTGGCTCGGGCCCGGGGCTGACCGCGCTCGACTACAAGACCGAAGCCTGGGCGGCCTATCTCGACGGTACCTACAACGTGGGCGATCTCTATATCACCGTCGGCGGTCGCTACAGCGAGGATCGCAAGAACGTGTTCTCGATACGCACCGATGCGGCGGGCACGGTGATCGCCGCGGCCAATACGGCAGCCTTCACCGCCTCGCCGGACGGGGTGGTGCGGTACAAGAGCAGCGCGTTCACGCCGCGCGCGGTGATCCGCTACAACCTGACGCCGGAAAGCAACATCTATGCTTCGATCTCGCGCGGCTTCAAGTCGGGTACGATCTCCAGCACCGCGCCCTACAACGCGCTGAAGCCGGAGAAGGTGACCGCCTACGAAATCGGCTACAAGGCAAGCCACGGCGGCCTGAGGGCCGACATCGCGGCGTTCTATTACGACTTCAAGGACAGCCAGGTCTCGGCGCTCGACCCGACCCGGCCGCTGCTGACCAGCCTGTTGCTGAATGCGGGCGGATCGAAGATCTACGGCATCGACACGACCTTGTCCTATCGCGTGACCGAACGCCTGAACCTGCGCGTCTCGCTCGCCTATCTGCATGCGCGCTATCGGGACTTCGAAAACGCCACCAACACCGTGGTCAACCCGGCGACCGGCCTCAACACCTCGGTGGTCGGCTCGTGGTCGGGGCGCCGTATCGTCCGCTCGCCCGATTGGTCCGGCAGCGCATCGGCCGATTACACCGCGGACTTCGCCGGCGGGCAACTGGTGTTCAGCCTCAACGGCACCTTCTCCAGCCGCTATGCAACCAGCAATGCCTCCTATGATTGCGACTATTCGCTGCAGAATGGAATCAATGCCTGCAATCCCGGCACCGACAACCGTATCCAGGGCCGTTTCGAGGAGAACGGCTACGTCCTTGCCAATGGCCAGATCGCCTGGACCGATGCCAGCGACCGCTACACACTGACGGTCTTCGCCACCAATCTCACCAACACGCGCTACAAGACCAGCACGGTGGGGCTGTTCTACGGTGACTATATCTCGTTCAACGAGCCGCGCGTAGTCGGCGGCTCGATACGCGTCAAATATTGACGGCCGATCCGGACCGGCCGCCACGGAGCAGGTGGTGGCCGGAACGGCGCCCCGGTTGACACCCGGTTGATGAAGTTGCCGGTGTCCTGGGAAACGAAACCGCGCCCTTGCGCGCGCGCCCGGCCACCAGGCGTCGTCCGATCCGGGCACATGGGATACCGCATCGCCAGTCGGCGAAATTCATGCGACGGGGCAGGGGCGTGCAGCATCCCTTTCGGATAGCTGATCCATTCCATGTAGGAAAACTCGCACCGGTCCGGTCCGACCGGCACCGGCGCCGGCAAGCGCTATCGGCGGGGGGAAATCCTGTATGCGCCGTTGTCCTGCCGGTCGACCTTCAGGTCGTCCTCGGATTCGAGGACCCGCAGGAACTTCCATGCGTCCTTCGAGCGGAACGAGGCCGTGAATTTTCTTTCCCCCAGCGCCGGGGTGCTGACGGTAACCCCCGGTCTGTAGTATCGGTTCACGTCATCGACGATGTCGGCCAGGCGCGCATCGTTGTAGACGAGCCAGCCGTCCCTCCACGATCCGCTCAGGCCGAGAGCGTCGCCGGTCTGTGCGCGCAGGTGGACTATCGGCCGGCCTTCCCCGTTGCGGCGGACCTCGGCGATCTGGCCGCCGCGCAGCGTGCTGAGCCGCTGCGATTTGGGCGAGCCATCGCCCGACCGGATCTCCACGGTACCATCGACGACGCCGATCTGAGTGACCCGGGCGTTGTCCCTTACGTTGAACTGGGTGCCCACGACCCGTACCGACGAGGTGCTCGTCTGCACGATGAAGGGCCGCGACGCGTCCTTCGCGATCGTGAAATAGGCCTCTCCCCTGCCAAGCAAGGTTCGCCGTTCGCTGCCGGCCAGGACGACGTCCACGCTGGTCATCGGACCGAGCGTCACCGTTGAGCCGTCATCCAGCCGGATTTCCTTGATCTGCGCGATGTCGGTGGAGAAATGCAGCGGCTTGGGCGGGGTGGCCGGCGTGAAAAGGAACGCGGCGACCGATGCCGCTACCCCGGCGGCTATTATCGGGCGATAGGACCGTCTCCAGAACGGCAGGGCGGGGCGGTCGTCGCCGGATGCCTGCGTGTTGTCGTTCGTAGCTTCACATGATGCCGGGCCGAATCCGGGCGTGTCGCCGAGCAGCGCCCAGATCTCCTTCATCTCAAGGTAGATGCGATGATTTTCGGGGTCCGCGCCGAGCCAGGACTGTAAGGCTGCGACATCGCTCGCAGAACAGTCGCCATCGACCTCGCGTACGATCCATGCGGCCGCTTCGTTCCGAATCTGCTCTTTGTCTGCGCCAGTCTTCTGCATGCTCGTTACTCGGGCTCGTCGAGCGCGCGGTGGCAGGCCACCAGCGCCTTGGCGATCAGTTTTTTGACCAATGTGGGCGAGCAGTGCTTCCGTCGCGCGATTTCGGCACTGGACAGGCCCTGTATCCGGCTCATCAGCAGCATCTCGCGTGTCCTTGGATCGAGATCGGCAATAGCTCTTTCCAGCAGACCCAGCCTCTGCTTGCCTTCCAAGACGCGCTGGGCGTCGACATCGTCACTCCCGTCGCTCAGTGACTGGACCTCTCTGGCATAGTCCATCTGCACCGAGTGGCGGCGGCGCTGATCGATCACGAAATTTCTGGCGCTGCGCAGCAGGAAGGCCCGCGGGTTGTCGATATGGCCTTCGGCCTGTGCGAAATACCGTTCGAAAACCGTCTGCACGACGTCTTCCGGATCGGGTGGGCCGACGCCGAAGTGCCGCCGGACGTAGTTCAGCACGGCGTTGCGATGGGTGCGATAGACGGCATCCACGGCATTGTCGCTACTGTCGCTGCTCCCCACCGCCAAGCCTTCCTGAACCGCCGATTGTATCGGCCGGCCTACGCCAACGATTGCAGAACTCGGCGCGCCGTCCAAGCCCGAATTGCTCCGCAGGGCGTGATCGTCAATGGCGGTAATAAAAAGTTATGTTCAAAATCAATGCATTACATGGGATCTTCATTGGTGCGGGTGACGATCGACCTCTGTGGGGCGTCATTGTTTGGAAGCTCCCAAGGATCGGGAGCGGGAGGACGCGCGGTGGTCGCCGTCTACAGGGAGTGCGGCAATGAAGGGTGCATGGGGAGCAAGCGGACTGGCGCTTTTGGCGGGGATCGGCATTTCGATCGCGGCGCCGGCAGCACAGGCAGCGGCGCAGGAACAGGTCAGAAGCTTCGATATTCCCCGCCAGCCGCTCAACTCCGCGCTGACCGCTTTCGCCCGGCAGGCGGATGCGATCGTCGTCGCCTCGTCGAACCTTACCGCCAGCAAGCAGTCGCAGGCGGTCCATGGCACGATGCCGGCGCGTGCAGCGCTGGAGCGGATGCTTGAGGGATCGGGCCTTGCCGCGACAGCCGGTGCGGATGGCGGCTATGTGATCAAGCGCGCCCGGGTGGCGACGGTTCGGCCTGCGGCGATCTCGCGGATCGCGCCGGAGCCTGCGGCGAGGCCGGAGGCGCAGGGCGATACCTCGGGCGGCCTTGATGACATCGTGGTGACTGCGCAGCGGCGCGAGGAAAACCTGCAGGACGTTCCGGTCGCCGTCTCGGTCGTCAGCGGCGCGTTGCTGGAAAGTAGCGGGATCGCCAACACCGACGCCATCTCGCAAGCGGTGCCGGCCGTCCAGATGCAGCGCTCGGGACCGAGCGGCCTGTTCTACGTCCGCGGGGTCGGCACGACCAATGCGGCAGCGGGTGAGGAAGGCGCCAACGCCTTCTATGTCGACGGTGTCTACATCGCCGACCTTGCCCAGACCATCACCTACTTCAACAGCATCCAGCGCATTGAAGTGCTCAAGGGGCCGCAGGGCACGCTGTTCGGCAGGAACGCCACGGGTGGCCTGATTCACATCATCACGCGTGAACCCGGCGACGAGTTGGTGGTGAAGGCGAAGGCCGGCTACGGAAACTACCAGACCGCCACCGGCCAGCTCTATGTCGGCGGTCCGGTTTCCAGTAATCTCAGCCTCGACATCGCGCTGACCGGGCAGGACCAGGGAAAGGGGTGGGGGCGCAACCTTACCCGGAATACCGAGGTCAAGAAGGACGACTATTGGGGCATGCGCTCGAAGGCGGTCTTTCGGCCGTCGGATAGTCTGAAGATCACGCTTGCGGGGGACTATTACGATCTCAAGGGCGACACGACGATCGCCTGGCGCATCGACGAATCCAACCTTGGCCAGAACGGGTATCTCTCGCCGGGCGGCCACGACACGACGGCGAACGACCCTTCTCTGTCGCATGTCCGCAACTGGGGTGTCAGCCTGACCGTTGCCGCGGATTTGGGCTTTGCCGACCTGACCAGCATCACCGCCTATCGGAATAGCCGGAATCACACGTTTTTCGATATCGATACCGGTCCCACGCCGTTGGTGCATTACGACTATGTGATCCGTACGCGCTCGCTGCAGCAGGAACTGCGGCTGGCCAGCAAGCAGACCTACCCGCTGGAATGGCAAATGGGCGCCTTCTACCTGCGGACCAAGGCCAGCAACTTCCAGGCCCAGCGCGGCTCCGTATATGCGCCGCAGGCCCGTCTGGGCCAGAACATCGACGGCAGGATGACGACCGATTCCTATGCCGTCTTCGGCCAGGTGACCTATGCGGTCACTCCCACGACGTTCCTCACCGGCGGGTTGCGCTATACGGACGACCAGAGGACGTTTCGCGGCATCCTGACGCCGGTTAACCTCGACGGGAGCTTTGGCGCGCCAACGATCTATCCGCGCCCCGGCCTTGATCTGTTCGATCGCGAGCTGAACTACAATGAGCTTACATACCGCCTTTCGCTCCGTCAGGATCTGACCGACCGGATCAGCGCCTACGCTTCGTTCAATCGCGGCTTCAAGTCCGGCGCCTTCAGCCTGCAGAACTTCAACAACCCACCCTATCTTCCGCAATATATCAATGCCTATGAAGTAGGGGTGAAGTCGGAACTGTTCGACCGCCATCTGCGGCTGAACATTTCGGCCTTCCGCTATGATATCGATGATTACCAGGTGCGCAGCATCGTCAACGGTATCAACTACGTGTTCAACGCAGCTACCGTTAAGGTGGATGGCCTCGACATCGATTTCGAAGCCAGCCCCGTGCGGAACGTGCGGATTTTCGGCGGCGCGACGCTGCTCGATTCCAAGTTCCGCGATTTCAAGAACGGTTTCTATTACGTGCTGGCGCCAGGCAACTGCGCCACCGGACCGACCGGTCCCCAGACCGGCGGACTTGTCGAGTGCGTTGGCGACCTGTCGGGCGGGGTGACGCCGAACGCGCCCAAGTTCGCGGCCAGTATCGGCGGATCGTTCCGCGTGCCGGTGAGCGAGACCGGCGAATTGGTGTTCAGCGCCCTCTATAGTTACAACAGCGGCTATGCTTTCGAGCCGGAGAACCGGCTGCGCCAGGACAGCTTCAGCATTCTCAACGGATCGGTCGAGTATCGGCTGAACGAGCGGTTCGCCATCGAACTGTGGGGAAAGAACCTGACCAACACCCGGCACTATTACCAACGCACGTCGAGCCGTTTCGGCGCCTGGGCCAACCAGGCGGCGCCGCGGACCTACGGTGTGAACCTGTCGTACGATTATTGATCGTCCGCGCAAGGCGGGCGGCACCGGCATGGAACGAGAGATGACCAAGGCTTACGATCTCAAGATCATCAACGGAGAAATCCTTGACGGGTCGGGGGGGGCGCCGGTGCGGGGGGACGTCGCCATGCGCGACGGCGTCATCGCCGCGCTCGGCGACTGTCCCGGCGAGGCGGCCGAGGTGATCGACGCCAGCGGGCTGATGGTCGCCCCCGGCTTCGTCGACATCCATACCCATTACGACGGTCAGGCGACGTGGGAACACCAGCTCAAGCCGTCGTCGCAGCATGGCGTGACCACGGTCGTCATCGGCAACTGCGGCGTCGGTTTCGCGCCGTGCCGCCCCGAGGAGCGCGCGATGCTGGTCAAGGTGATGGAGGGCGTCGAGGATATTCCCGAGATCGTCATTACGCGCGGACTGCCCTGGCAATGGCAGACCTTTCCCGAGTATCTCGATTTCCTGGCGGGCCGCCGCTTCGACACGGACATTGCCGCCTATGTCCCCCACGCCGCGCTGCGCGTCTTCGTCATGGGGGAGCGCGGCGCGCGGCGCGAACCGTCGACGGCCGCCGACCGCGAAAGGATGACCGAACTGGTGGTCGAGGCCATGGCGGCGGGTGCGATCGGCGTTTCCACCTCGCGCTCGCTGTCGCATCTCGATTCCGACGGAAACCAGGCACCGCACGTCTGCACCGACAGGGAGGAACTGCTCGCGCTGGCGCGGGGATTGAGGCAGGCGGGAAGGGGCATGTTCCAGCTCGCCGGCGGATTTACCGGGCAGCAGCTCGAGGACGTGTTCCCGGGGTCTGCCGGATCGGCGATCGAGGACGTGCTGGCGCACGAGGTCGGTCTTTACGTCGACATCTGCCGCGAATCCGGACGTCCTTTGACCTTTTCGCTTGCGCAGGTGAATGACGAGCCGTCCATGATCGACCGCGCGCTCGAACTGGTCGAACGCGCCAACAGGGAGCCGGGAATCGTCATCCGGCCGCAAGTTTTCCCGCGGCCGATCGGGCTGCTGTTCGGCCTTGATCTGTCGCTCAATCCGTTCAGCTTCCACCCGTCGTACAAGGAGGTCGAACATCTCCCTCTCGCGGAACGGGTGGAGCGCATGCGCAGCCCGGAACTGCGCGCGCGCATCGTCGCGGAGGGGCAGTGCGAGCAGCTCGGGGCGTCCATGCAGCGTTTCCTCAGCAAGCGCGCCCTGGCCGGCTACCCCTTTGCCGGGACCATCGATTACGAGCCGGACCCCGCGACCAGCCTTGCCGCGATCGCGCGGCGGGAAGGGTGCGCGGTCGAGCAAGCGGCCTACGACGCACTGCTCGCGGCGGACGGCAAAGGCCTGATCTTCCTGCCGATCAACAACTTCTCCGGGGAAACCCTCGACAGCATCCATGGAATGCTGGTGAGCGACCAGACTCTCATCGGGCTCGGCGACGGAGGGGCGCATTATGGCTTCATCTGCGATGCGAGCTATCCCACGTTCCTGCTCAGTTACTGGACGCGGGACCGCGTCAAGGGCAACGGGCGGCGGATCTCGCTGGGCGACGCAGTTCATCGCCTCACGCGCCGCAACGCGCTTGCCCTCGGCCTGACGGATCGCGGCCTCATAGCGCCGGGAATGAAAGCGGACCTGAACATCCTGGACTATCAGGCGCTGCGGCTCGGGCCGCCGGAAGCCGCCTACGACCTGCCGGCTGGCGGTCGCCGCCTTTCGCAGCGGGCGGAAGGCATCGTGGCGACGGTGGTGGGCGGAGAGATCACCTATCGCGACGGGAAGGCCACGCAGGCGCTGCCCGGGCGGCTGCTACTTGGCGGCGTCGCAGGCTTGAGGGCCAATCCAGACATATCCGTGGGAGAAGATCATGAGTGAACGCGTGAATCTGCTGAATGCCTCGAGACATGTTTCCGAGCTGGCGGACGAGCCCTGCAAACCGCTGCCGTTCAAGCCAATTTCCGCGGACTCGCACATCACCGAGCCGCCCAACTGCTATGTCGACTATATCGATCCAAAATATCGCGATCGCGCGCCGCGCATGCAGATCAACGACAAGGGTGGGGCGGTCTATGTCGTCGAGGGCATGGTCGACGGGAAGCCCTATTCGGTGAGCTACGGCGGGATGTCCGCCGCCGGCCGGAACCCGCGCGAGATCGATATCGCGGGACTTCGGTTCGAGGAGGTGCACGAGGGCGGCTACGACGGCAAGGCCCGCATCGCCGCACAGGACCGGGACGGCATCGGAGGCGAGATCATCTATCCTTCCGTCGGCATGGTCATCTGCAATCACCCCGACGCCGAATTCAAGCAGGCCTGCTTCAAGGCTTACAACCGGTGGCTTGCCGAGTTCCAGGCCGCCGCGCCCGATCGGCTTTTCGGCCTCGGCCAGACGGCGGCGTTGTCGGTCGAAGCGACGCTGCAGGATCTGCGCGAGATCAAGGATGCGGGTTTTTGCGGCGCAATGTTCCCCTGCGAGCCGGCGACGGAATTCGAATACGACGACCCCCGGTTCGATCCGGTCTGGGAAGCGGCGGTCGATCTTGGCCTGCCGATCGCCTTTCACATCCTCACGTCGAAGAAGGGCACGAAGGTGCGGCCCGATTCGCCCGACGAAAAGGGGCGTGGGATGGCGTTCTTCCACCACACGTTGATCCGGGCGAACCAGGACGTATTGAGCAATTTCGTCTGGGGCAGGGTGTTCGAGCGCTTTCCGCGTCTGCGTGTCGTCTGCGCCGAAGCCGATGCGGGCTGGGTGCCGCATTTCATGTACCGGCTCGATCACTTCTATCACCGCCACCGGTTCCATCAGGACGTGCCCGACATGGAGCGCCTGCCCAGCGAGCAGATCCAGAACAACGTCTATTTCACGTTCCAGGACGATATCGTCGCGCTTCACAGCCTCGACATGCTCGATCCCAAGCGGCTGCTCTGGGCGAACGATTTTCCGCACTCGGATTCGACCTGGCCCTGGAGCCAGCAACTGTTGACCGAACATATGGCGCACCTTTCGGAAGATGAGCGCCGCTGGATTCTACGGGACAACGTCATCGAGGCATTCAACCTGCCGAGCTGACCACGGACGGCCCGAATACGAAGACGCTGGTTCTCGGGAACGAGAGCGATCATGCGACCGCCCTCGTTCCCGCTTCTCCGGCCAACCTGCGAAAGATCGCGATGCCCCCAGTGAACGAGCCTGCGCCCCTCGACGCAATTCCCGAACGAGTGGACGCAGACGGCAAAGCGCCGTACCCGCGCGCCTGGTTCGCAACTGGCATGCTGGCGCTGCTGGCCGCCATCGCGATCCTCGACCGCAATATCGTCACGCTGCTGGTCGATCCGATCAAGCATCATTTCGTCCTCTCGGATGTGCAGATGAGCCTGCTGATCGGGGCGGCTTTCGCCGTGCCCTTCGGCGTGCTCGGAATCCCGGCCGGATGGGCGGTCGACCGATTTTCCCGGCGGTCCGTCATCGCGCTGGGCATCTGCGCGTGGAGCGTGGCGACGATGGCGACGGGGGCCGTCCGGTCATTCGGCGGGCTCGTCGTCGCGCGGTCGTTCGTCGGTGCGGGGGATGCGACGATCGGTCCTGCGAATTCCTCTCTGCTCAGCGACCTGTTTCCGAAGGGTAAGCTCGCCCTGCCCATGGCGATCACGGGAATGGGCAACAAGATTGGGCAGGGCGGTGCGCTGATCGTCGGCGGATGGCTGGCCTCGATGATCGACCCCACGAAGAACATCGCACTGCCGCTGCTCGGCGAAACCGCCGGTTGGCAGCTGATCTTCCTGCTGGTCGGCCTGCCGGGCCTGCTTATCGTGCCGTTTGTATTCCTGATCCCCGAGCCATCCCGTGCGCTGGCGGAAGGCAAAAATCAGCCGGACAGCAGCTTCGTCGCCTTCTTCGCATACTGGAAGGCGAACGCACGCTTCCTTCTTCCGCATCATCTTGGCTTCCTCTTTCTCGTGGCCATGTCGAACGCGGTGATGGCCTGGACGCCCGCCTTCCTGATACGCAGTCACGGCTGGAGCGCCGCTACGGTGGGAAGCTGGCTGGGAACGGCTCTCGTGATCGCGCCGCTCATGGGCATGCCATTGCACGGGATGTTCGCGGATATGCTTTATCGCCGCGGCTGGCGTGACATCCATTTGCGCTATCCGATTGTGACCGCCATCCTTGGCGTTCCATTGCCTATCTGCGGATTCCTGGCTCCGATACCCGAGGCGACGGTGATCTGCGTCGGTCTGTTTCTGTTTCTGGTGTCCGGCTACGCCAGTCTGCCGTTAACGGCATTGATGACTGTCCTGCCGGGTCGGTTTCGCGGCAAGGGAACTTCGATCGTCGGTTTGTTCTGCGGCGCCGGCGGCGTGATGCTTGGCCCACTCTTGGTGGGCTATATCACCGACGCCATCATTCGCGATCCTGCGAAAGTAGGAATTTCGGTCATGGTGTCGCTTGTCGTCTTCCTGCTGCTGTTCGTCCTGAGCTTTCTGATGGCGCTGCCCGCGCTGAGGCGGAGCGTGTAAGGTCTCCGTAGGGCCTGGTCTTGCGATCAGGTCACGGCTTTGCCGCGAACGACGGACGCGCGGTGTGCAGCCTCTGTGGGGTTCCGGCCTTTGCGCACAAGCGCGACGCGCCGCTCAAACCGTCCGTTTTCTTCGGTCAGGATTCGGCCTGTGCCGGCCACAGGCCCTTGGCGATCAGCCTGAGCAGGACTTTTGCGGTCAGGTCCTCGCAGCGGACGGAGGCATGGGTCACCACGCGCGTAGCGTTGCGCATAAGCGAAAGCCTGCGCGCAATGCCGGGGTTGCCGATCCGGCCGATGCTGACGCGTCCGGCGGCGAGGTCCTCGGTAACCACGGTGATCGGCGCGATCGAATAGCCGTGGCCGCGCCCGATGAGTTCGCCCAGATGGCTCATCGCATCGAGTTCGAGCTTCGTCGTGATGGCACCGCCCGCCTTTGCCACCTCCTGCTCAACGACTTGCCGCAATCCGTGTTGTGGGCCGGGCAGGATCATCGGCAGATCTTGCAGGCGGGCGACCTCGACGGCCGCCGGTGCGTCCGACGTGCCCAGTTCGCCTGCGGGACCGACCAGGAACAGTTCCTCACGCGCCAGCCGCCGGGCCGAAAGGTGCCGTACGGGCCCCATGTCGTGCAGGATGCCGAGGTCCACCTTGCCGAGATCGAGCCAGCCGCGGATCTGGCCGGTGAAGGCCTCGACCAGCCGGAACGAGACTTGCGGCGCATGCGCCAGGAAAGCTTCGACCAGGGTGACGCCGGCGACCTTGCTGATCGAGTAGGGCACCGCCAGCACGACCTCGCCGCTGACGTCCATCGTCAGGTCGCGAACGTCCTCGATAGCCTGCTCGGTCGCGTTCATGATCTGGCGCGCATGCTCGAGGAAGACGCGGCCGGCCTCGGTCAGATCGACGCCCTTGGGCGTGCGCCGGAACAGGCTGAGTCCAACCTCGTCCTCCAGCCGCAAGAGCTGCTGGCTGAGCGACGGCTGGGCGATCCCCAGCGATTCCGCGGCGCGGCTGATCGACCGCGTTTCTGCAATCTTCAGGAAGCTCCGAAGATGGCGCGTGTCCATCTTATTCCGCGGCGACGCTCAGATGCGCGGCGTGATGCGCCGGGCGCATGTCCACGACCCAGCGCACGCTGCGCCGCATCGGCTCGATCCCGTCATGCGGCGATCCGGGGGGCATGTGGTGCGAATTGGCATAGACCGTCAGCGGGTCGCCGCCGGACAGCGACACCAGGCGCTGAACGCCGGCCAGGGCGAACGCATCCAGCAGGCCCGCGCGGCGTTCCTCGGGATAGAGGCCGACCGTCTGCGTCGTATCGTCGCACCACTTGATCACGTCGCCAAGATCGTCGACCGGGACGAAGTTGACCACCCGGTTGTTGAGCTTGTCGAAGAATTCGACCCGGTCGTTGAACTTCGAGACGATGAAGCCGCCATGCAGCGTGTCGCCCTCGACATGATAGAAATCGTCTTCGAGCGCGACGGCTGCCATCTCGGCCTCCAACTCCCGATTGCGCGCGATGAACGGCACCGACAGCAGCGGGGGAAGCGTGGCGTATGCGGCAAGCATCTTGCGGCCAAGCTGGACCACCCTTTCGATGCTCTCGTCGTCGGTCGCGCTCTCGACGTAGACGATCCGCGTGTTGGCGCAGGCGGTCTGGTTGTAGAAGCCGGCCAGGGTCGCGAGGCCGATGGCGCATTCGTCCATCACCGCCTCGCTCGCGAAGGTTTCGCGGCCGACCATCGACATCGAATACTTCGGATTGAGTGCCGTCAGGTCGATGCCCGGCGTCAGGAACTTCTGGATGTGCCTGACCGAACTCATCCCGCCCCAGGCGGTGATCTTGTCGATCCGGCTGGTGCGGACGATCTGCTGGTCCATGTATTCATCGCCGCCCTTCCAATAGGCGACGGCGATATGCCTGGTCACCGGGTGATCCGGGGCGATGTCGATCAGCGTGCGCGCGATGGCATTGGCGGTGAGCGGATCGTTCGACGGCGACTTGATCAGGATGTCCGACTTGGTAAGCCCGGCGCGGGCGATGGTCATCGCCGCGACGACGGGGACGTTGCCCGCGGTGATGTGCAGCTGACGCGTGCCGATCGCCCGGATCGAGACCGTGTCGTAGTCGCCGCCGCTCGGCACCCAGCCGTCGATGTATTTCGTGCCGATGGTCTTTTCGACCAGCGCGGCCATCCCCTCTGCGGCGAACATGTGCGGCAGCGCATCGTAGACGCCGCGCAGGATCGGTTCGGCAAGGCCGCCTGCCTGCAACGCAAGCTGGAAGCTTTCCTGCAGCAGCGGGTTGTCTGCCAGGACGAGACGCTTGCCCAGTTCGGCCAGTACCGCGATGATCTCGGCCATCGGCGTGTCGTGCAGGTCGCGCAGCCGCGAGGTATCGCCCAGCACCAGGTCGTGGATATGCTTGTGGGGATCGGCTTGGCGGAAGTCCGCGCCGCCGCGCCCCTTGTAGATGACTGCATCGTCGCCCGGCATGATGACCTTGCCACGCGCGATGATGGGAATGTCGAGCACGCCGGACATCACGCTTCGCCCGCCACGAATTCCATGAACTCGTTGTAGGCCTGTTGCGATCCGGCGCAGGTGATCTTGTCCTCTCCGCCTTCGTTCTCGCCGATGCGGCGGATCGACTTGGCAATGCGGGGAGCGCGCCAGCCGGTTTCGGTATCCTCGTCGTCCCAGTGGATCGTCACCTCGTCGCCCGAGGTGAAGCCGCCCCAGTAGGACTGGGGAATGAGGTCGACCAGCACGAGGCGGCCCGTCTGCACACCTTCGCGCGGCAGTGCCTCGCCATCCGGCCCCATCAACAGGGGCACCGAATAGGGCGGCAGATAGAAGAAGCCGTCCTCGGCCAGCGGCGCGTTGCCGATGCATTCGGAGAAGCCGTACTGGTTGCCCATGAAATCGACGCCGAAGAACGCCTTGATCTGGTCCTCCCAGTCATCGGGCGCGTCCTTGTAACCCTTCATGCCGCCGCCGCCGGAGATGATCGAGCCCGGCGCGAACGCGCAGCGCACGCCGCGGTCGAGCCCGGCGCGGGCGACCCGGTACAGGTCGGAGAAGGTGCCGCCGATCTTCACCCGCTGGCCCCGGTATCGCTCGATCAGGCCGGTGAACCAGTCGTCGAGGTCGCCGTCCTTCGAGCGGCCCTGCGCGAGCATCTGCTGGCGTTGTTCGAGCAGCGCGGGATCAAGCCCCAGCGCCGCGACCTCGCCCTTGTCCTCGGCGGCCTGCAGGCGCCCCGAAAGCGCCATGAGATCGGCCGGGATATGGGTGTCGTAGAGCGTATGATAGTGCTCTTCGCCGCCCGCCATTTCCACGTTGAACAGGCTCATCATCTTGAGCATGGTCTGGTAGCCGCCGCGATAGCCCGGGAAGAACGTCGGCAGCTTGGTGGTCCACGCGTCCACGCCGCTGGCGGCATAGTTGACGTTGAAGAAGTGGAATTTCCACGGGCCGAGTTCGTCCTTCGAACGTGGCACGAACGAGAGCTTGCCGGTGGTTCCGCTCGAATAAGTGACCAGCATGCCGAACGCCTCGAGGCGGCCCAGCCACTCTTCGATGGTCTTCAGGCCGGTGAGGTCGATCCGTGTCAGGTCGTGCGCGGTCAGCTTGTCCAGCCAATTCGTCAGCTTGGCGAAATCGCGGTTCTCGATGATCTGGATCGGATAGTTCTTGAGGACGCGGTGATCGAAGCAGACAGGAAGGATGTCCTCGATCCGGTCGATCGCATCGACGCCCTGCCGATCGGCCAGTTTCTTCAGCGCGGGGATGCGGTCGCGCAGGCGGCGGAACTGGATCTGCATGGCTTCGAGCTGCAGCTTTTCGCGCTCCTCGCGCGGAATGGACATAAGCTCTTCCCAGCTGCGGTAGGTCCAGGCGGCGGGATGGTCGGGCAGCAGGCTGATGGCCATGGCGAATCCTCTCTTTATTCGGTTGCACGATATCTACCGCACGGGCGCGCGTTGGCCGCACGGTATTGCTTGCTGAGAGCGATAGGAAAAACCTATCGCTCAATCGCCAAGCGCATCAGAAGCTCGGCGACGCGCTCCGGCCCAGTCGCCATCATGTCGGGGCCGGTGATTGGAAATCGCGATATCAAAAGGGCGGATCGCCTGCCTCAATCCGGCTATGTAAGGATGATGGTCCACGCTTCGCCCTTCGCCCGCTTCGCTCCTCCACTGCGTCCGGCCAGCCCCCTGCGCCGGGCGATCACTGCCGCCACACGGACCCCGGAACCGGATGCCGTCGCAGCGCTGCTTCCCCTCGCCACGCTTCCGGAGCCTGTTCGCGCGGCGGCCCGGGCGATTGCCGGGGATCTGATCGCCAGGCTGCGCGCCAAGCCCCTGCGCAGCGGCGTGCAGGCGTTCGTTCAGGAATATTCGTTATCCAGCCAGGAAGGCGTCGCGCTGATGTGTCTGGCCGAGGCGCTGCTGCGCATTCCCGACGATGCCACCCGCGATGCCCTGATCCGCGACAAGCTCGCCGACGGCGACTGGGCCGCGCACGTCGGCGACGGCCGGTCGCTGTTCGTCAACGCCGCGACCTGGGGCCTGGTGGTCACCGGCAAGCTCGCATCTAGCGCCGACGACAAAGGGCTTTCCGCCGCGCTGATCCGGCTCGTCGCGCGGCTGGGCGAGCCGGTGATCCGGCGCGGCGTCGATATCGCGATGCGGATGATGGGCGAACAGTTCGTCACCGGCGAAACGATCGAGGCCGCCCTGCGCCGCGCGAAGCCGCTCGAAGCGCGTGGCTTTGCCTATTCTTACGACATGTTGGGCGAAGCGGCGACGACGGCTGCCGACGCGGCGCGCTATTATGCCGACTACGAGCGGGCGATCCATGCGATCGGCCGGGCCTCGCGCGGATGCGGAGTCTACGAAGGGCCCGGCATTTCCATCAAGCTTTCGGCGCTGCATCCGCGCTATTCGCGCGCCAAGGCGCACCGAGTGATGACCGAACTGGCTCCGCAGGTGGTCGCCCTGGCCACGCTCGCCAGGCGCTATGACATCGGCTTCAACATCGATGCCGAGGAAGCCGATCGCCTCGAACTGTCGCTCGACATTCTCCAGTCGCTGGCGGAACACCCCGATCTCGCGGATTGGGACGGCCTGGGCTTCGTGGTCCAAGCCTATGGCAAGCGTTGCCCTTCCGTCATCGATTTCATCGTCAATCTCGCCCGCGCCAACCGGCGGCGGATCATGGTGCGGCTGGTCAAGGGCGCCTATTGGGATGCCGAGATCAAGCGCGCCCAGGTCGACGGGCTCGGCGACTTTCCGGTGTTCACCCGCAAGGTCCACACAGACCTGTCCTACATCGCCTGCGCCGGCAAGCTGCTCGCCGCGGGCGACGCCGTCTTCCCGCAGTTCGCGACCCATAATGCCCAGACGCTGGCGACGATCTACGCGATGGCGGGGCCGGCCTTCGGCAGGGGGGACTGGGAATTCCAATGCCTGCACGGCATGGGTGAACCGCTCTATGAAGAGGTGGTCGGAGCAGACAGGCTCGATCGGCCATGCCGGATCTATGCGCCGGTGGGCACGCATGAGACCTTGCTCGCCTATCTCGTTCGCCGGCTGCTGGAAAACGGGGCGAACTCCTCGTTCGTCCATCGCATCAGCGATCCCGACGTCCCGGTCGCGGCGCTGATCGCCGATCCCATGGAAGAGGTCCGTGGGATGGGAGAACCCGGCTCGCCCCATCCCGCGATTGCGCTGCCCCGGGATATTCTTGCGCCACGGCGGAATTCCGCCGGGCTCGATCTCAACGACGAAAGCGTGCTCGCGGACCTCGCCGCTTCGCTCCGGCGCAGCGCCTCCGGGCGGTGGGAAGCCAGGCCCGCGATGGGGTTGGAAATCGACCGGAGCGTACGGCCGGTTCTCAACCCGGCCGACAGCCGAGACCGCGTGGGCAGCGTGGTCTGGGCGCTCGAGCGCGACGCAGCCTTTGCGGTAGAGGCCGCAGCGGCCGCGGTGCCTGCCTGGGCGGCCACTCCGGCGGACAGGCGCGCCTCGATCCTCGAATGCGCGGCGGATGGCCTCGAGGCGGCGATGGCCGACCTGATGGCTCTGGCCATCCGCGAGGCCGGCAAGTCGGCGGCGAACGCGGTGGCCGAAGTGCGCGAGGCGGTCGATTTCCTGCGCTATTATGCCGCCGAGGCGCGGCTGACTCTCTCGCCCGAGCAACGGCCGCTGGGGCCTGTCGTGTGCATCAGCCCGTGGAACTTCCCGCTTGCGATCTTTACGGGCCAGATCGCGGCGGCGCTGGTCGCAGGCAACAGCGTCGTGGCCAAGCCTGCCGAGGAAACGCCGTTGATCGCGGCCCAGGCAATCGCGATCCTGCATGCGGCGGGCGTGCCGAAGGACGTCCTGCAACTCGTTCCGGGAGACGGGGCGATCGGAGCCGCCCTGGTCGCCGCCCCGGAAACCGCCGGTGTCCTGTTTACCGGGTCGATCGAGGTCGCCCGATTGATCCAGCGCCAGCTCGCGGGTCGCTGCGCGGCCGACGGCAGCCCGATTCCGCTCATCGCCGAAACCGGCGGACAGAACGCGATGATCGTGGATTCGTCGGCACTCACCGAGCAGGTGGTCGGTGACGTCCTCGCGTCGGCCTTCGACAGCGCGGGTCAGCGCTGCTCCGCCTTGCGGCTTCTCTGCCTGCAGGAGGAGATCGCGGACCATACGCTCGCGATGTTGAAGGGAGCCGTGACGGAACTGTCGGTCGGCCCCACCGATGCATTGGACATCGATGTCGGGCCCGTCATCAGCGGCGCGGCCCGGACCGGCATTATCGGGCATATCGAAGGGATGCGGACCTCCGGTCACGCCGTTCATCAGGTTCCGCTGGGCGGCGCCTGCGCGCATGGCACGTTCGTTCCGCCGACCATCATCGAGATCGGGGCGGTGTCAGAACTGAAGCGCGAAGTCTTCGGACCGGTGCTTCACGTCCTGCGTTTCCGCAGCCAGGAACTGGACGGCCTCGTCGACCAGATCAACGCCACCGGCTATGGCCTTACGTTCGGGCTTCATACCCGGCTCGACGAGACGGCGGCACGGGTCGGCGGGCGGATCGAGGCGGGCAACCTCTACATCAACCGCAACATCATCGGCGCGGTTGTCGGCGTGCAGCCTTTCGGCGGCCGTGGCCTGTCGGGGACCGGGCCGAAAGCCGGTGGGCCGCTCTATCTGTCGCGCCTGGTCGCAAACCCCCGCCGCGCAGATCATGGCCTATCCGACCGACCGGCGCTGGCCGCCTTCGCAGACTGGCTCGAGAACCGGGGCCATGCGAGCCTGGCTGCGGGCGCCCGCGCGATGGGAACCGCATCGCGCTGGGGGCTGGAGATCGAATTGCCCGGCCCCGTGGGTGAGCGCAATGTCTATTCCTGCCACGCGCGGGGCAGAGTGCTGCTCAAGGCGCGGACCCGCGAGGGTCTCTACGAACAGTTGGCGGCGGTTTTCGCCACGGGCAACCGCGCGGTGATCGCGGCGGGTGCCGGCAAAACGTGGTTGGACGGGTTGCCTGCTCGCGTGGCCGAGGCGGTCGCATGGGCGCAAGCCGGAAGCATGGAGCCCGAACTCACAGCGGCGCTGGTCGAGCATGCCGACGATCTTCGGATGCTGTCCGAGGGCCTGGCCGCGCGCAAGGGCAGGATCGTTCCGCTCCAGCTTCGCAAGCCCGACGGCTACGTGCTCGACTGGCTGGTCGAAGAAGTATCGCTATCGATCAACACGACCGCGGCGGGCGGCAACGCCAGTCTCATGACGATCGCCTGATCCTGGAGCCATTCCGGTTCTGATCGAACCGAAACGTCCAGCTATCTGTGATCTGCGCAAGGGGGCAAGACCCAGTAAATCAGCGGTTCAACGACAGGCGGAGACGGTCCGTCCGTACCACTGCACAAGTTCGAGATAGTGGCTTAGCGATCTCGCCGGCAGCGAAGTCCAGATCCAGGTCGCGCCCAGCCGCTGCAATTCACCCACTTCGTCCTGGAAGCGGCGCGCGTCGCTTTCGCTCATGCCGCCGGGACGGGAGGGGGGAGCTACGGCAATGTCGAATGGCCCCTGGCAACCGTGCTGCTCTCGCAAATCGTGCAATCGCCGGACCTTCTCGCCGAAGTGTTCCATGGACACCACGCTCGCGCGCATGACCGAAGCATCACTGGTCGGCACGCTGAAAAACGGAGCCCAGCCATCGCCGACCCGCGCTGCCCGCTCGACAGCGCGATCGCTGCCTCCGCCCACCCAAATGGGCGGGGGCGGCACGGGAACCGGCCGCGGTTCGTTGCCGACGGCGTTGAAGTGGCGCCCGCGCTTGACCACCGGTCCGCCGGCCCAGGCCGCCCGGATCGTGTCGATCGCCTCGTCGGTGAGCGCGCCGCGCTCCTCATAGCGGACGCCGAGAGCCTCGAACTCCTCGCGCTGATAGCCGACGCCGACGCCCAGGAGCAGCCGGTCGTCCGACAGGATCTGCAGGGTTGCGGCCGCCTTGGCGGTGAGGAAGGGGTTGCGATACGGCAGGACCACGACATTGGTCATGAGCCTGAGCCGGCTGGTTGCCGCGGCGACGAAGGCGAGCGCGGTCAAAGGGTCGAGGCTGTCGTGCGCCGCCGGATCGGTGCGCAGCCATTCGGCCGACGGCGCCGGATGCTCGGACATCAGCCCGGCATCGATCCCGGCTTCCTCCAGCGCGCCTCCTATGCGCTGCACGAGCGCGAGACGCTCTCCCTGAGCCTCGGCCAGAAACTTGACCAGCGGCATGTTGAAGGCGAACTGTGTCATAGCCCTGCTTTCCGTATTGTGGCGTCAGCTCTGCGCCGCGCTCGCATCCCCCGCGCGATGAAGGGTCTTCACATAGTGGAAGCGCGTGGCCGGATAGGTTTCGGTCGTGATGAGCGCAACCTTCTCGCTGGTGCGATAGACGCTGCGCACGACGATCGTGGGAGAATTCTTCGGCGCCTTCAGTTCCGCCGCCAGCTTCGCGGGCATCAGATCGGCGGTAATCTGCTGGGTCATCGTCATGATCCGCTCGCCGAACATGTTCTCGATCAGCGGCAGAATGCGGCCGGCATGGGTCGAAAAGATACGGCCGATCGCGGCGAATTCGCCGTTGATGTAGTATGTCACCCAGTTTTCGGGCGTATCGGAACCGTGCGCCTGGGCGACGCCGGCAACGGCCAGCCATTTTTCGGACTCCGGCACCCCCACCCAGCCGGCCAGTTCCGGATCGAGCGGCGCGAAGGTCATCGTGCTGACCGTGAACTGCCAGCGAACCGAGAAGGCGAGGATGTCGTCGATCGACAGCGCGTGTTGAAAGTTCGACGCGGCGGGTTGGGGCGCCAGCACGAACGTGCCCGCCTTCCGGCGCGTCTCGATCAACTTCTCGCGCCGCAAAAGGCCCATGGCCTCGCGCAGAGCATACCGGCTGACTCCCAGGCTCTCGCAGAGCTGGTTCTCGGTGGGCAGCCGCGAGCCGACCGGATAGTCGCCGCGCAGGATGGCGTCCTTCAACTGGCGTGCGATCGTCTGGTAGACAGGTGGGTGCTTCACGTCGGAGATCGATGCCGTCCTTCGCTCGATCGGGTCGACAGCTTCCACGGCTGTCAACGCAAGCCAGCTGCCGGATCGCGTTGCCATTGCTCCAGGAAGCTGCGGTCACGCGCATAGGCAGGGCAGTTGTCGATGTCCAGATGCGACCATTTGGCGCTGATGCCGCCGTCGACGGCCAGGCATTGCCCGGTCACATAGCCGGCCATGTCCGACAGCAGGTAAAGCGCGCTCGCGGCGATTTCGTGCGCGGTGCCCTGCCGCCCCATCGGTACGGCCCAGCGGTCGCGCTCCGGGTCCGCCTCCATTGCCGCGGTCGGCGTGGCGACCGGGCCGGGGGCGATGCAGTTGACCCGGATACCGTCCGCGGCGAGTTCGATCGCCATGGTCTTCGCCGCCGAGATGACTGCTGCCTTGGCCGCTCCGTAGCCGATATGAAACGGCGTTGCCGTCAGGCCGCTGATCGAGGCTATGGCGACCAGCGCGCCGGGCCGGCGCAGCTCGCGCAGTCGCTTCGCCACGGCCTGGCTGAGAAAGAACATCGAATCGAGGTTGTAGGCGAAGAGTTCGTGCCAGTCCTGCCGGGTGACCTCGGTGGCCGGGCCCCAGTAACGGTCGGGCACGCCGCCGACCACCGTGACGAGGCCATGCACCGGCGCATCCAGGTTGCTGGCGCAGGCCATGATCCGGGCGATACCCTCGTCGTCGTTCAGATCGGCCTGAACCGGCGTGATCGGCAGTCCCGATGCCATAAGCGGGCCGAGGTCCCGCTCGAGGTTTTCGCCCGAGCGGTCCACGCCGATCACCGTGGCTCCCACCTCGGCGAGCAGCCGGGTCAGCAGTGTGCCCATTCCGCCACCGCCAGCACCCGCGACGATCACCGTGCGTCCGCCAAGACCGAACAGGTCCGGGGGAAGGCCGCTTCCGCTCACGTCGCGCTGCCCAGAATGCCGCTGCGGTTGAAGGTGGGCTGGTCGAGATCGGGCATGGCTGGCGGGGGGCCGAAGTCGGGTGTGTCGTAAAATTGCCCCTTCAGATCCGGGCCGCCAACGTATTCGGTCATGAACAGCCGCCAGGCGAAGCGCAGCCGGCCGTCCTCCTCGACAAAGCGTTCGTAGTAGGTGCCGATCGGGCCATAAGCGGTGCCGTCCGCCAGGACGCTCTGCTCGGAAACGTACGTCCGTGCCGTGATCGCACCGTCCCGGACATCGATGATCGGCGTGCGGAAGGTGAGCAGGATGCGGCCGTAGCGGGCGAATGCTGCGGTCATGAATTCGGTAATCGCGCTGCGGCCGTCGATGACAAAGCCCGAAAGGCGCCATTGCGCGTCGCTGGCGAAGCAGGCGCCGAACGCCTGCGAATCCTTGCGCCACACGGCGTCGACGTAGTGCGCGTGAAGCTGCATCACGGCGGCCTGCGCCCGCATCCAGTCGTCCATTCGGCGTCCTCCCTGCACAACCCGAAACGCATCGGGGAACATATATCATTCTGACCTAATGATGGCACTCATGGATTGTCAATCGCGATAAACCGTGAGTTTTCAGATTATATATTCAGATATACAGGATGATAAAGTCCTATTTTCATTCGAATGAAATGGAGTTATGGGACGCGTCAGGAGCCAAAAAGGGGAGGGCCTGTTGGTAACGAAGACGTCCATCTGCCGGAGTTGTAACGCATTCTGCCCGGTGGATGTGGCTGTCGAGCACGGCCGGGTGACCCAGGTCCGCGGCAACCGCCGTGCGCCGCTCTATCACGGCTATACCTGCCCCAAGGGGCGCGCGACGCCGCTGCTGCACAACGGGCCCGACCGATTGCTTCACAGTCTCAAGCGGCTGCCCGACGGGCGCTTCATCCCGATCACGAGCGACGATCTGGCCGATGAGCTTGCCGTGCGGATCGGGCGGCTGCTCGAGCGGCATGAGCCGCGGGCGATCGCCGCGTATCTGTCCGGCGGCGTGATCGAGCAGCCGGCCGCCTCGGCGATGATGATCTCGTTTCTCAGGGCGATCGGCTCGCCGATGTTGTTCTCGGCGGCGACGATCGACCAGCCCGGCATGGCGATCGGCTACGCGCTGCACGGCCGCTGGGCCGGCGGGCGGATATTGCCCGAGCAGCGCGACATCTTCGTCATCGTCGGCGGCAATCCGATCAATTCGAAGCAGTATCTCCCGCAGAATCCCGGAATGCAGATCAAGGGCATGCGGCGCGGCGGCGGCAAGCTGGTCGTGGTCGATCCGCGCCGCAGCGAAACTGCCCGGCTGGCGGATATCCACCTGCAGCTGCGCCCCGGGGAGGACCCGGCGGTCCTGGCCTGCCTGATCAACCTGCTGCTAGAGCAGGGCGACGTGGACCGGGCTTTCGTCACCGCCAATGCCGAGGGGTTCGATGCGCTGGCGGATGCCGTGAGGCCGTTCACCGCTGCGAGGGTCGCCGAGCGCGCCGGTGTGCCCGAGGCCGAGCTGCGGGCGATCGCGCGGGCGCTTGGCGAGGCGAAGACCGGCGACATCGCTTTGGGCACCGGGCCGAGCATGGCGACTCGCGGATTGCTCAGCAGCTATCTGGCGCTCTGCATCAATACGCTGCGCGGCTGGTGGGCGCGCGAGGGTGACCCCGCCATGCACCCCAGCGTCCTGCTGCCGCCGCGCGAGTTCCGCGCCCAACCGATCGCGCCCCGGCCGGCCTGGGGTTTTGGCGAGAAGACGCGGATCAAGTCCTTCGAGGAGACGGTCGCGGGGATGCCGCTTGCGGCCTTGCCCGAGGAAATCCTCACGCCCGGGCCGGAGCAGGTGCGCGCGTTGTTCCTGCATGGCGGCGCGGTCAACAGCTGGCCCCAGACGGCCAGGACGCGCGAGGCGCTGGCGGCGCTCGACACGCTGGTGATCCACGACACCGTGCTTTCGCCGACCGCGCGGTTGGCCGACTATGTGATCGCGACGAAGATGCAGTTCGAGATTCCGTCGGTCACCGTGCTGAACGAGTTGATCTCCGCCGGCGGGCATTCGGGCTATGGCTGGGCCGATCCCTACGCTTCGGCTCTTCCGGCCGTAGTCGATCCGCCCGAAGGCTCGGACCTGCTCGAATCCTGGCAGATCTACTACCGGATCGCGCAGCGACTGGGGCTGCCGATGGCGCTGATCAACTGGAAGTCGGAAGGCACCGCGCCGCCCGCGCTCGACATGACGCGCGAACCGACGACCGAGCAGATCTACGACCTGATGTGCGCGGGTTCGGCGGTTCCGCTGTCGGAAGTCCGGCGCTATCCGGACGGCCGCGTGTTCGATGATGTCCGCAAGACCGTGATCGGGCGCGAGCCCGGCTGCACGGCCCGGCTCCAGCTTGCCGATCCGGACATGATCGCCGCGCTGCGGGAAGTGGCGGAAGAGGCGCCGCGGCCCCGCGAGGCGGCCGGGGAGTTCCCTTTCCTGCTGATTCCCAGTCGCTTGCAGAACACGACCAATACTTTCGCGCGCGCGGAAGGCGCCTTGCCATGGCGCTACAACCCCGCGTTCCTCCACCCGGCCGACATGGCCGAGCTTGGCCTGGCCGCCGGCGCCGAGGTTCGCATCCGCTCGCGTCATGGTGAGGTCCGGGCGATCGTCGAGGTCGACGAAGGGCTGCGGCGCGGCGTCGTCGCGCTGATGCACGGCTTCGGCGAGTGGGACAGCGACGATCCGCGCGTGGCCGGCACCAACGTCAACCGCCTTACCGCCTGGAACGACGACTTCGAAAAGTACACCGGAATGCCGCGCATGGGCGCGCTTCCGGTCGCGATACAACCAAGCGGGAGGCGCGCGTGACCAAGACCGACCATGAACAGGTGCAGGAACTGATGGCGAGCTATGCCAATGCCATCGATGCCAAGGACTACGGCGCGATCGGCGATTGCTTCACGCAGGACGCCGAAGCCAAGTATTCTGACTTTTCGCCGTTGCTCCGGGGCCGCGAGGCCATTCTGCTCCACATGCGTAAGGCGCTCGAGCCGCTGAGGGTGACGCAGCACATTTTCGGCAATTTCATCGTCGACACCGATGGCGATGCCGGGACGGCCTCGTGCGCGATCATCGCGCAGCATATCGGGCCGGAAAGCGATCCGAAAACCTACCTCTCGGGCGGCCAGTACTCGCTGAAACTGCGGCGCAGCGCCGGCCGCTGGCAGATCGCGTCGGCGATGGCGCAAGAGGTGTGGTCGAGCGGCGCAAGGGAAATGCTGCCGCGTCAGGGCGGCTCGTAAATTCACGCTTTCATGAACGTGCAGATCCAAATCCAAATCCAAATCCAAATCCAAATCCAAATCCAAATCCATAAGGGAGGAACCATATGACCGCGTCCAGACTGACCCTGACGTTTTCGGCCGGCCTGTTGCTGGCTTCGACGCCCACCTTCGCGCAAAGTTCCGGAACGCTGGAAGCAAGCGAGGGCGCGGGGCTGGAAGAGATCATCGTTACCGCGCGAAAGCGTGCTGAATCGCTTCAGAGCGTTCCGGTCGCGGTTACGGCGATCGGTGGCCAGGACCTCAAGGACAATCTCGCGACCGACCTCAACAAGATCGGCGAACTCGCGCCCCAGGTGAACATCTCGCAGGGCGGCTCGGGAACCGGTGCGACGATCACCATTCGCGGCATCAGTTCGGGATCGAGCGACGCGGGTATCGATCAGAGCGTCGCGGTCGAGATCGACGGCATTCCCATCAGCCGCGGGCGTATCCTTTCGGCGGCGATGTTCGACATGGCACAGGTCCAGGTGCTGCAGGGTCCGCAGGCGCTGTTCTTCGGCAAGAACTCGCCGGCGGGCGTCATTTCCATTCGCTCGGCCGATCCGACCAACCGGCTGGAAGGCTATGTCACGGGCGGTTACGAGTTCACCTCAGACCTGCGTTTCCTCGAAGGCGCGATCTCCGGTCCGCTCAGCGACACTTTCGGCGCGCGTGCCGCGTTCCGGGTGAGCAAGCAGGACGGCTGGATCAAGAACGTCGCCACGGCGATCCCCGATCGCACCAACCCGGCCGTGACCGTGCCCGGCGCCACTTACGGCAGCCGCGGGCCCGCCGGCGAGGATATCGCCGGGCGGCTCACGCTGGTGTGGAAGCCCGATCCGCAGTTCCAGGCGCGCTTCAAGCTGTCGGTGAATTCGCAGGACCGCAACAACGGCTTCGCCACGACCGAGCCGTTCTGCCTCAGCCCCACGACCAGCCCCACTGCCGCCGGCGCGCCGCTTCCCGGCGCGGACTGTCGCAAGGACCGCCAACTGGCGATCAGTTCGGTTGCGCCGGAATATGCCGTGAACCTGCCCTATTCGAACAACGGCGTTCCCTATCTCGATTCGAACATCGTCCTCGCCTCGCTCAACCTCGAGCAGAACTGGGATAACGTGACGCTGACCTCCGACACCGGCTACTACGACCAGAAGGTCAAGCAGGTGACGGTCGGCGACTGGTCGCCCTATGCCTCGATCTGGTCGCCGTCCCGCGATTCCTACAGGCTCTTTACGCAGGAACTGCGCATCAATACCGAGCTGGACGGCCCGATCAACTTTATGGCCGGTATCTATTACGAGGACTTCTCGCGTTCGTTCTACAACGCGCCGGACATCGGCCATGTGTTCAACCCGGTTGCCCAGAACTATGCCTCGGTGGAAATGGATTCGCGCGGCAGCGGAGACTATCTTTCGGTCTTCGGGCAGGCGCGGTGGAACATTCTCCCCGAACTCGAACTTTCGGGCGGCGCGCGCTGGAGCCGCGACAAGAAGAAGATCGCGATCGAGAATCTGTCGGTCGGGCCGAACTTCGGCTTCCTGCTCCCGGTCGGCGCGGTCCGCAGCGCCAGCTATTCCGACGATCACATCTCGCCCGAAGTGACGCTTACCTGGAAGCCGGAAGCGGATCACACGATCTACGTGGCCTACAAGACGGGTTACAAGGGCGGCGGCCTGTCGAACCCGTTCCTGCTGGCTGCCTCGACCAGTTCGGCCGATCTTCACTTCGAACCGGAAACGGCGCGAGGCTTCGAAGGCGGCTACAAGGCGACCGTCTTCGACCGGAGGCTTCGCTTCGATCTCGTCGCCTATCGCTACACCTACAAGAACCTGCAGGTCGTCTCGTACAACCCCACGACCATCAGCTTCGTGTTGCAGAACGCCGCGGAGGCGCGGCTGACGGGCGTGCAGGGGTCGTTCGAGTGGCTTGCGGCCGAAGGTCTGACGCTTAACGGCAACATCGGCTACAACAACGCCAAGTACACGAGCTTTCCCGGCGCCCAGTGCTATGCCGGGCAGACCGCGGCTTCAGGCTGTGTCGGCGGACAGCAGGATCTCGCCGGCCGCAGGCTGAACCGCGCGCCCAAGCTGACCTTCACTGTGGGCGGTGACTACGAGGCCGACCTTGGCGACTGGACCGCCCGGATCGGCGTGCAGACGTCCTACAGCAGCTCGTTCGCGACCGCGACCGACTATGCGCCCGGCGGGTTCCAGAAGGCCTATTGGCTGCTCAATGCGAAAGCGCTGGTCGGTCCGGCCGACAAGTCGTACGAGTTCGGTGTGATCGGCCGCAATCTTACCAACTCGTATTACATGCTGAGCACCGTCGGCTGGTCGGGAAGCGGCAATCCCGACCAATACGTCGGCTTCTTCAACCAGCCGCGTGAGATCATGCTGCAGGGAACGATCCGGTTCTGAGGCAAGCGACGATGGGAAGCCCCGGCAGGCAGGAATGGCAGCGCTTCTGGTACCTGCCGGTGGCGGCCGCGGTCGGTTATTCGACCGCGGTTCTCCACACTTACGGGCTGGGGCCCTTTATCGCGCCGCTCGAGGCCGAGTTCGGCTGGACCCGGTCATCGATCTCGGCGGGCATCTCCATTGCCGGCATCATCGGCGCCCTGTTCAGCATACCGCTCGGCATGGCCGTCGATCGCTTCGGCCCGCGCATCGTCGCTTTCATCGGCGTGACGGTGATGACCGCGGGCTTCGCGTCTCTGGGCATGGTCGGCGGACAGCTCTGGCAATGGTATCTGACCTGGATCGTCATCGGCATCGGCAATCTTTTCGTGCAGGCCACCGTCTGGACGAGTGCGATTACGACGCGCTTTTCGGCATCTCGCGGGATGGCGATCGCGGTTACCCTGTCGGGCGGAGCGATCACCGCAACCTTCCTGCCGATCATCGCGACCTGGCTGATCGATTCCTATGGCTGGCGCGGTGGGTTCGGCGCGATCGGCGCGATATGGGCCGTCGTCGTCCTGCCGACGCTGTTCTTCTTCTTTCGGGGCGGGCGCGACTTTCGGGGCGGGCGCGACGATCCGCGCGGCAAGGCGGAAGGCGCGCAGGCCACTGGCAGCGATGCCGCCGGCGTGCTGGCGGTGCCCGGATTTTACCAGTTGCTCCTGGCGAGCGGCATCTTCACGCTCACGGGCATCGGCATCGTCGTCCATTTCGTGCCGATCCTGCAGGACTTCGGCGCCGATCCGCTGGCGGCGGCGGGCGTAGCGGCGCTGATCGGGGTGTTCTCGATCATCGGGCGGCTGGGTACGGGCGTCCTGCTTGATCGCTTCCGGCCCAACCTGGTCGGCGCTTTCGTATTCCTGATGCCGCTGATTGCCTGCCTCCTGCTGCTTTCCGCTGGCGGGAGCGCGGTAGCGCAGACCGCCGCCGCCGCCTGCTTCGGCCTGGCGCTGGGGGCGGAAGTGGACGTTATCGCTTTCCTCGTTTCGCGCTGCTTCGGGCTGAGGCGTTATGGCGCGATCTTTGGTGCCATGGTCGGCGCGATGGCGCTCGGCAGTGCCGCGGGGCCGCTGGCGGCAGGCGCGATCCACGACGCTTTCGCCAGCTATGCTCCGTTCCTCCTGGCCAGCGCCGCGTTCCTGGCGGCGGGCGCGCTTGCCCTGGGCTTGCTGAAAGTGCCGCCGGTGGAACCCTGATCGGCACTCGATGCTCCGCGGCGCCCCGCGGCGCATCGGCGCGGCTTTTCCTACAGGAGCCGGATCGGCTATCGGCAAGAGATGGCTCTAAGCAGGCCCTGCCAATTCCTTTCCCTGAACAACGTCAACTTCGCCAACCGAGTGTCAACCGAGACACCAAAGCGGGAAGGCCGGCGGGGCAGATGCCGCCGGCCTTCCCACGCCCTGCCGCGTGGCTGTCAGCCGAACACGTCGACCATCCGGGCCGTGTCGAAAATGAACGGCCGCAGCTCCACGACCTTGCCGTCGCGCACGCGCCACAGTTCCATGATCGGCGTCCAGAAATGCTTGCCGGTCTTGTGGCCGGTCGCGCCGATCTGGAGATGGACAACGACCACCTCGCCGCTCGCGAAATAGTCGAGAACCTGGTATTCCAGATCCTTCCACGCCTCGCGCATCTTCTTCAGGCCGAATTCCATCGCCTTCTTGCCGACATAGCTGCCGCCGTAGGGCAGCGACGGCGGCTCGTGAAACTCGCAATCGTCGGCGACGAGTTCGAGCCAGCCCACGCGATCGCCGTGATCGGCATATTCGTAGACCTTCTTGATGACGGCGATGCTTTCCTGTTCCTGGGATCCCATTTTCGTCCATTCCTCTTCCGGTTATCATGATTGCGCGCCGGTTAGAACCTGAAGCCCGTGACGGCCCGGGCTCGTTCAGTCCTTCGGCTTCAGCGTCACCCAGATATCGATGGGCGCGATGAACTTGCCGGGGGCGGGCTTGCCGACCTCGATACGCTCTGCCGTGACGAGTTCCCCGGTTTCAAGGTTGAAGCGGGTCCAGGGCTTCGGCATGCGGCCGAACTTCATCTTCTGGACGGGCCGGCCGGTGGCCGTGTTCATGATCGTTGCGATGATGCTCATCGGGCGGCTGTTATCGGCCCGGCGACCGATCTGTCCAGCTTCCCGCCAGGCCAATCTACAGGTTCGCGAGACGCGTTCCAGGAGCTGTGCGAAGGCGCTGCAAGCCGTCCGCGAGGCGGATCACGCCCGCTTGTCGGCGCGGATTCCGGCCGGCCGATGGCCCGTCGTTCGCGACAGCGCCGCCACTGTCACGCAGGCTACATACTGCCCTCCTAGCTGGCCCCCGAAATCAGCCAATGAGGGGCACGACAATGCAGCCGACTTCACATCTTCTCCAGCGCTCGAGCAGCGCCGTTCTCGCGATCGCGAGCCTGTTCGCCCTTGCGCCGGCGGCCTATGCGGAAGGCGCGGGCCTCGCCGACGGGGCGGCGGAAGCCGATGAGTATGCCGACGGAATCGTCGTGACGGGTTCGATCATCTCGTCGCAGCAGGATTCGATCGCCGCCAAGCGCCAGGCCGACAATGTCGCCGATATCGCCGCCGCCGACGCGGTCGGCCGCTTTCCGGACCAGAACGCCGCGGCCGCGCTTTCGCGCCTGCCCGCCGTCGCGGTACAGCGCGACCAGGGCCAGGAACGCTATATCCAGGTGCGCGGCGCGCCCAACCGCTGGACGTCGGTGAACATCGACGGGATTCCCGTGATCGGCGTGGACGAGGGCGGTGATACGCGCGCCTTCCGCTTCGACGCCGTTCCGGCGGTGCTGCTCTCGCAAATGGTCATCAACAAGTCGCTGACCTCGGAGCTTCAGGCAGACGCCGTGGTCTCGACGATCGATCTGAAAACCTACTCGCCGATGGAGCGCAGGGGCCTGCACCTGTCGGGCGACGCCGGCTATGGCTTCATGGAACTGGGCGGCGGCGAACAGCGCCAGGGCTCGCTCCGCCTGTCGTGGTCGAACGATACCTTCGGAATCGTCGTCGGCGGCTCGCACTATCGCCGCAAGCAGTTGACCGACAACCGCGAAGTCGGCGCCTACGACGCGAACGGCCCGACCGAGTTCGACATCCGCCAGTACCAGATCGAGCGCTGGAACAACGGCCTGTTCGCCGGGGTCGAATACCAGCCGGCCGAAGGCCAGCGCATCTACGCCAAGGCGATCTTCTCGGAGTTCAGCGACAACGAGCGGCGCAACCAGTACGAGTTCCAACTGGCCAATGCGCAGGCACAAGGCACGCGCACGCTGCAGTCCGGCACGCTGACCAACGTGCCGCTGCGCGGCAGCTTCAACTTCGCCGAATATCGCAACCGCAACTACATCGGCACGATCGGCGGCGATTACGAGAGCGACGACGGCTTCAACGCCTCATTCAAGATGAACTATGCCCGGATCGACAACGCGACCTACCTGCCGCTGGTGCAGGCCTCGACCAGCGGGGCGAACAATCTCTCGTTCAGCTACGACAACAGCGATCCGCGCTTCCCGATCGTGAACCTGACGGGCGGTACGTTCAATCAGGCCAGCCTCAACGCGGCGGGCGCATATGTCATCGCGGGGCGCCAGGAAACGGTTTCCGACAGCTACACCCTGAAGCTGGACCTCTCGCAGCACCTGGGCGACGTCACGCTCACGGCCGGCGGGCTTTACGTCGATCGCGACATAGCCGGCACCAACTTCGCCACCGCCAACGTCGTGCCGATCGGCGCGCGCGGCGCCAGCGTGGGGCTGCCGTTCGACATCAACAGCTATGTCACCGGCAAGCCCTGGGATACGGGGTTCCCGCTTGGGGTCACCTTCAACTACGTCGACAATGTTGCGATGCGCCGGGACATTGACACGCTGCTCGCCCGGCTTCAGGCCTCGGGGGTCTACGATCCCGCCAAGGACGTGCCGTTGAGCGACCGTTATGCGCAGCGCGAGAAGACGCTGGCCGGTTATGTCATGGCCCGGATCGAGAGCGGTCCGCTCACGGCGGTGGGCGGCGTGCGCGTCGAACGCTACAGGTTCGACAACGACGGCCAGGTGCTGGCAGGGGGCAGCTACACCCCGCTTACCTACAGCGACAGCCGGACCGACTTCTTCCCGAGCCTGAACATCAAGTACGCGGCTACCGACAACCTGGTGCTGCGCCTGTCCGGCCAGCGGGGGGTCTCGCGCCCCGCGTTCGGCGCGATCCGGGTGGGCGCATCGATCAACGACAGCAACACCCCCGGCACCATCGGCGGCGGCAACCCGGCGCTCAAGCCCGAATACACCTGGGGCGCGGACGCCAGCGTGGAATACTACCTGCCCGGTAACGGCATGGTCTCGATTGCGGGCTTCTATCGCTCGGTCGACAACGTGTTCTACCAGAGCCAGATCCCGGTCGGCACCGACTTCTACAATTTCGGCGGCGTCGATCGTTCCGGCTACCTCTTGACCGGAACCTACAACGGCGAGAGCGGCAAGCTCTATGGCGTCGAACTCAACCTGCTCAAGCAGTTCGACTTTCTGCCCGGCGCGCTCTCGGGGCTGGGGTTCCAGGGCAACCTGACGCTGCTGGACGGGAACTTCGACACGCCGACGATGAAGGGGCTGCCGTTCCAGGGTATGTCCAAGACCATCGCCAACGCATCGCTGTTCTACGAAAAGTACGGCATCTCCGCGCGTGTCAGCTATCAGTACCGCTCGGACTGGCTGGATACGCTCGGCGGCTTCGGCAGCGGCGAGTACCGCAAGGGCTACAGGAACGTCGACGTGTCGCTGCGCTACGCGCTGACCGAGAACTTCTCGCTCTTTGCCGATCTCGCCAACCTGACCAATGAGAAATACATCGCCTATGAAGGGACGATGGCCCAGCCGACCGAGGTCGAGCAGATCGGTTCGCGCTATCTTTTCGGCGTTCGCTTCAGCTTCTGACGGGGAGACTTCGTATGCACACCGCACTTCGCATCGCCCTTGCCGGGCTCGCGCTTGCCGCCGCAGCGCCCGCCTTCGCCGGCGAATCCGCCACTCTCGTGCGGATCGACGCGGCGAACGTCGAACTCGACGCGCGTGCGGTCAGGCCCGTATCGGTCTGGATCAGCTCGGATACCCGGATCGACGACAGCGATACCAGGGCGGCCCTTCCGGATACGGCGGGCAGGCTCGAGCTGGCGATCCCCGCCAGCGAACGCCGCTATGTCATTCTGCGTGACGCCGACGGGCACGATACCGTCGTCACCGAACGCTCGGTGGCCCTGCAGCAGGGCAGCAATTTCCGGGACGTCGGCGGCTATGCGACCCGGGACGGGCGGACGGTACGCTGGGGCAAGGCGTTCCGCTCGGGCGCGATGCCGATGCTCACCGAGGCGGACTATGCCCTTGTGCGGCAACTCGCGGTCGACAGCGTGGTCGATCTGCGCTCGCTCGACGAGCGCGAGGTGGCGCCCGACATGATCGACGACCGCACCGGCGCGCTGTTCATTTCCAACGACTATTCGATGAAGCCGCTCATGGCGAAGATCAGCGAAGGCGACGGCGAGAACGCCTATCGCGGTATTGAGAAGACGCTGGCGCCGCAGTATCGCTCGCTGTTCAGGCGTCTCATCGCGGACGAGGGTGCCGTCGTGTACCACTGTTCGGCCGGGCAGGACCGCACCGGCATCGCCACGGCGCTCCTCTACGATACGCTGGGGGTGGATCGCGAGACGATCCTCAAGGACTATCACCTTTCGACCGCGCTGCGGCGGCCCGAATGGGAAATGCCCCGGATCGACCCCAAGGACTATCCGAACAACCTGATCGTGCAATACTACTTCGCGCGCAGCCGGGAGGCCGATGCCCGCAGCGAGCCTGTCCGGGCGGAGCCGCTCTACACGCCCACGGGCATCTCGCACCTGGCGCAGTTCTTCACTTACGTCGATCAGGAATACGGTGGTTCCGAAGGCTATCTTCGCCGGGAACTGGGCTTTGCCGATCAGGACATCGCCCGGCTTCGCCAGGCGATGCTCGACTGAGACGGCGGCGTTCGAATCCGCGCGGCGGCCGGCGAGGCGCGGCGACGGCAGGGTTGGAGGAGACAATCATGAAATCGCTTTGGCAACTGACACGCCGCGCCATGCTGATCGGCGGCCTTGCGCTCGCGCTCGGAGGCACATCGGCCGCGGCCCGTGACGAAAGCTTCACCATCGCGGTGATCCCCGACACGCAGAACTATCTGGACTACACGCACCAGAAGAACGAAGGCTTCCCCTTCGACGCGAGCGCGATGTTCCTCGAGCAAATGCGGTACATCGCCGACAATGTGGAAAGCCGGGGCGGGGACATCGCCTTCGTTACCTCGCTCGGCGACGTGTGGCAGCACCAGACGCTTTCCATCGATCCGGAGCATGAAAAACGCGGCTTCCGGCGCATCGCCAATCCGATGATGGACAAGCACTTCGCCCCGACCGACAAAGTACGCACGGTGGAAATGCCGATGGCGCACAAGGGCTACAGCCTGCTCGACGGCAAGGTTCCCTTCTCGGTCGTTCCCGGCAACCACGATCATGACGCGATGTGGATGAATGCCCTGCCGCCGTCCGCCGGCCGCCCGTCCGGGGCCGCGGCGACAAGCCCGCGGGCGACCCTCCACGCCGGCGGCGTCAGCAACTTCAACGCGGTGTTCGGCGCGGGATCGCAATTCTTCAAGGGTCGGGACTGGTACGTCGATTCCTTCAACGGCGGCGCGAGCAGCGCGCAGATCTTCACCGCGGGGGGGTATCGCTTCCTCCACATCGGCCTGCAGTTCGACCCGCCCAACGATGTGCTGGCCTGGGCGGCGACGGTGATCGCGCGCTATCCCGGCCTGCCCACGATCGTCTCTACTCATGACTACCTAGACACCAAGGGCCGGCGGCGCCCCAACCCCATGGTGGACAACGCGGCGATCGATCCGCAGGACAACAGCCCGCAGATGGTGTGGGACAAGCTCATCAGCCAGCACGACCAGATCTTCATGGTCCTGTGCGGGCACCAGCATGCCCAGGCCTTTCGCGCCGACTACAACCGCTTCGGGCACAAGGTCTATCAGATCCTCTCCGATTACCAGAGCCGCAACCAGACCCTGAAGGACGCGGGTGGCGATCCCGGCGCGCGCACGGGTGTGGGCGATGGCTGGATGCGGCTGATGACGTTCGACATGGCGGCCGCGACGCCGACCGTGTTGGTCAAGACCTACTCGACCCACTACCGGCGGCGGAGCACCGAAACGCCGCAATACGTGGCCTGGTACAAGGCGCAGGAACAACCCGAGCTGGCCGACGCCGAATTCGTCGCGGCGGACGACTTCACGATAACGCTGGCCGATTTCCGCGCCCGCTTCCGCCAGACGGCAAACGCGGAATAGCGCGCCGGGGCCAGACGCGTCCGCGGCAGGGGCGAACTGGTTTGCCTTGGGGGGCGTTCGGTCGAAAGGTGCGGCAGCGTAAGAGGTGCATCGCCGTCAGGTGGCAGGCTCCTGGGTCCGCTTCTGATCCTCCTGGTCGATCGCCAGGAGTGACGCGCCCCTTGTCTCGCGCATGAAGAGCGCGGAGACGAGGCTGATACCACCGGCGACAAGCACGTAGATCGCGATCGGCGGCCAGTCGTCGTACTCGCGAAGCAGGGCCGTGCCGATCAGCGGCGCCCAGGACCCGGCGAATATGGCGGTAACCTGATAGCCGAGTGACACGCCCGAATAGCGCATTCTCGTCGGAAACATCTCGGCCATGATGGCGGGCTGCGGCGCGTACATCAGGGCATGGACGATCATTCCCAGGAAGACGGCGGCGAGGATCGCCGTGAGTCCGGCGGTCTCGAACAACGGAAAGGCCACGAATGGCCAGGCCATCGTGAGCGCGGCACCCAGAACATACACCGGCTTGCGGCCGATCCGGTCCGCAAGGCTCCCGACCATGGGGATCGCCGCAACGTGCAGGATGTGCGCACAGAACAGCAGTGCGAGGATTTCGGTCGTGTCGACCCCGATATGTGCCAGATAGGTGATCGAGAACGTGACGACCATGTAATAGAGGATGTTCTCGCCGACGCGAATTCCCATCGCGGTGAAAACGCCGCGCGGATAGTGGCGGAACACTTCGGTCAGGCCGTAGCCGGCGTTCGCGCGCTCTTCCGCCTCGGCTTTGGCGGCCTGGAAGATCGGCGAATCCGTAACCTGGGTGCGGATGTAGTAGCCGATCGCGACGATGATCACCGACAGCCAGAAGCCGATGCGCCATCCCCAGCTCAGGAAAGCCTCGTCAGTCAGTGTCGCCGACAGGACCAGAAGGACGATCGTCGCCAGCAGGTTGCCCAGCGGTACGCCGGCCTGCGGGAAGCTGCCCCAGAAGGCTCGACTGCGGTTAGGGCTATGCTCGGCGACAAGCAGCACGGCGCCGCCCCATTCGCCGCCCAGCGCAAAGCCCTGGATGAACCGCAACAGCACCAGAAGAACGGGTGCCCAGTAGCCGATACTGTTGAAAGTCGGTAGGCATCCCATCAGGAACGTGGACACGCCGATCAGCATAAGGCTGAACTGGAGCAGGGACTTGCGACCTATGCGGTCGCCGATGTGACCAAAGACGATTCCGCCCAGCGGCCGCGCGATGAAGCCCACGGCATAAGTCGCGAAAGCCGCGATGACGCCGTCGAGTTCATTGCCGGTCTGGGGAAAGAACAGCTTGCCGAACACCAGTGTTGCAGCGGTCCCGTAGAGGAAGAACTCGTACCATTCGACGACCGTTCCCGCCATCGATGCGCCAACCACCTTGCGCAGGTAAGGCAGATCTGCAGTTTCTTCGTGCTTCATGGCGTGAACTCAAAAAATGATGGTGGGCGGGTTGCGCGCAACGGTGGCTCGCGGTTCGGAAGGGATCGGTCTACGGCCGATCCGGATGTACTGTGCCGGGCGTGGCCATCGGACAGCCGGGCTGGCATGTCACGCTGGCATGGACCGCGCGCCAGGCATCCCCATGGGCTTTTTTTCGAATTATGGTGGAAAACGAGCCGTGAAATCCTGAAGCCGCATGGTTCTCCGCCCGGCAAGTCGAGTTCATGGGGCCATGCGGGAAACCCCACTGCAGGGGTCTCGCAGCCATGCCGCCGTGCGCTGTGTTACACGCCCACGAAGGCCTCGGAAATACCCGGTATCGCCCGGCGCGGTAACGGCGAAGCCGGCGATCGACGCCGACAAGCGTGAGCGACACATTCGCAACCTTTTCGGGTTGCTTCGATGTTGCTGGCAGGGCTGGGTCGGCTAGACAGGCTGATGGCCCTGCCGGCAGAAGATGCCGCACAAGGGATATGAGACATAGCCGGAGCCATGATGTCCGAAATCCTGAGGGAGCAACTGCTGCAGTCGGGGGTCCTGGCGTCGGGGACATTGCTGGCCGCTTTGTTCGCCATTCGCTTCCTGGGCGGCCGCGCCTTGAAGCGGGGGGGCTTCCCGCCGCTGGTCGTGCGCCGCTGGACCGCCAGTCTGCGCAACGTGCTGATCCTCGTTGCGATTGTCGGCCTGGTGATGATCTGGGCGCCGCAACTGCGCACGTTCGCGCTGTCGCTCACCGCGTTTGCCGTGGCCTCGGTCGTCGCGATGAAGGAACTGATCCTGTGCTTCTCCGGCTCGGCCTTGCGCACCTTGGCCCGTGCCTACTCGGTGGGCGATTATATCGAGGTCGGCGGCAAGCGCGGCGAGGTGATGGATTTCAACCTGTTGGTCACGCGGCTCAGGGAGTTCGAGAAGCGGGACGGGTCTTTCCATCGCACCGGAAGGGAGATCATCCTTCCGCACAGCCTGCTGTTCAGTTCTGCGGTGCGGGTCGAAGGCCATGCCGGCGGACGCGTCAGGCACGTGTTCAGCATGACCTTCGAGCCGGACGCCAATCTCTTCGCCCAGCGCGCCGCTCTCGAAGAGGCGGCGCGAGAAGCTTATGAGTCCGTCGCGCCGGATGGTGCCTCTCCCGCCGTCACGGTCAGCGTCGGCACGAGCGAGATTGGCAAGTACCGAATCGAGGTGGCCTTCCATGGCAAGCCGGAGTTCGTCGGCGACGCCGAGCAGGCAATGGCCTGCCGCATCGGTGACCGGGTTCACGATCTGCGCACCGCAGGAAAGCTTGCGGTGGAACAACACGATTAGAGATCGTGCAAGCTGTCGGCCAGGTGACAGGGGTTTACCGCATGCTGAAGTGTCTCCGCGCTGACGATCAGAACCAACTTTCCGAATGGCTGCCCTTGCTCCGGCCAGGATTGTGCCGCGCCCGCCTGCTCTGGCTGTTTGGCCCCAGAATTTGATGGTGCATTGTCCGCAAGCGAAACCAGGCAACTTGCGCGCGCGAAGGAATTGCATATCCGGCGCAGGTCCCTATCGCTGGCGCCGCTGGTCGTAGGGGCGAGCCGGGGAGCCAGATTGCCGTATTCCTATCGTCATCGCGTGCTCGTGCCCGGTCTGATCGCGCTCGTGCTGGTCGCGGCGCTGGCATCGCTCGCGCTCGGCGCGGTGCCACTCGCGCCGCAGCGCGTGCTGGCGGCGCTGGCGGGCCACGGCGACCGGATCGCCGAGATCATCGTGCTCGAGCTGCGTCTGCCGAGAGCGATGATCGGGCTTGCGGTGGGTGCGATGCTCGGCCTTTCGGGCGCGGTGCTGCAGGGATACCTGCGCAATCCGCTGGCAGAGCCGGCGGTGCTGGGTGCGTCGAACGCGGCGGCGCTCGGCGCGGTCGCGGCGATCTATTTCGGGCTGGCGGAACGGCATGTGCTGGTGCTGCCGCTGCTGGCGATCAGCGGCGGGCTGGGCGCGCTGATGCTGCTGTTCGCGCTGGCGGGCCGGTCGGAAAGCCCGCTGACGCTGATCCTCGCGGGCATCGCCGTGTCGACGCTGGCGGGGGCGGGGATCAGCCTGGCGCTGAACCTGTCGCCCAATCCCTTCGCGGCGATGGAGATCATGACCTGGCTGCTGGGGTCGATCGAGAACCGTTCGATGGCGCATGTCTGGATCGCGCTGCCCTGCATCGCGATCGGCATCGCACTGCTGCTGTTCGACGGGCGCAGCCTCGATGCGTTGTCGCTCGGCGAGGATGGCGCGCGGTCGCTCGGCGTCGACCTCGCGCGCGCGCGGCTGCGGCTGCTGCTGGGCGTTGCCGTCGGCGTAGGCGGGGCCGTCGCGGTCTCGGGCGCGATCGGCTTCGTCGGGCTGGTCGTGCCGCATCTGTTGCGCCCGTTCACCGACCGCAGCCCTTCGGCGGTGCTGGTGCCCTCGATGCTGGGCGGCGCCGTGCTGCTGACGCTGGCGGACGTGCTCGTCCGCCTCGCCCCCACGTCGAGCGAACTCAAGCTGGGCGTGGTCACGGCCTTCCTGGGCGTTCCGGTGTTCCTCGTCTTCCTTCTGCGGGAGCGGCGGCTATGGTGAGCGTCGCGATCGAGGGCCTGTCGGTCGAGCTGGGCCGCCGCACGGTGCTGCGCGAGATCGGCGCGACGCTGGCGGCCGGGGAACTGATCGGCGTCGTCGGTCCGAACGGCGCCGGCAAGTCCACGCTGGTGCGCGCCATGCTGGGGCTGGTGACGCCGTGCGGCGGGATGGTCCGGCTCGACGGCCAGGACACCGCCCGGCTGGCGCCGCGCGCGCTGGCCCGTGCCCTGTCCTACCTGCCGCAGGGCCAGACGCTGCATTGGCCGCTCAGCGTCGAGCGGCTCGTCGCGCTTGGCCGCCTGCCGCACCTGGGGCCGCTCTCGCGCCTGACCGCGGCTGATCGGCGGGCGATCGACGATGCCATGGCGCGGGCCGACGTAACGGACCTCGCCGGCCGCATCGCGACCGAACTATCGGGCGGCGAGCGCGCGCGGGTCATGCTGGCGCGGGCGCTGGCGGTCGGCGCGCCGGGGCTGGTCGTCGACGAGCCGCTGGCCTCGCTCGACCCCGGGCACCAGATCGACGTGATGGAACTGCTCGCGCGCGAGGCGCGGGCAGGGGCGCTGGTCGTCGCCGTGCTGCACGACCTGACGATGGCGGCGCGTTATTGCGACCGCCTGCTGCTGATCGGCGAGGGCGAACTGATCGCCGACGGCCCGCCGGCCGAGGTGCTGACGGCCGAGCGCCTGCGTGCCGTCTATGGCATCACCGCGCTGGTCGACACGCAGGGCGCGGCCCCCCTGGTGGTGCCGCTCGGGCGTGTCGGGGCCTGATTTCACGGGCTGAATCGAGCCCTCAGGCCAGCGGTGCCAGCAGTTCGAGCACCTTTTCGTCCTCTCTGGTCAGCAGGCCGCCGCCCTTGGGCATCACCTGAACCGCGACCTGGTCGGCGCCGGCGTCCCAATGGTCCTGGATGCGCCGGCGGATCGCGGCCTCGTCTCCCCAGGCGAGCATGGCGTCGGCAGCCCGGTCCGATACTTCCCCGGCGAGATCAGCTTCGGTCAGGCCCATGCGCAGCAGGTTGGCGCGATAGTTGGGGATGGCGGCCAGGCCCGAGGCCAGGCCCCGCCCGATCGTGCGCGCCGCACCGGGATCGCTTTCGAGCAGGACCTTCTGCTCGACCAGCAGCAGCTTACCGGGGCCAAGAATCCCGCGCGCCGTCGCGGTGTGGCCGGGGGTGGTGGCGAATGGATGCGCGCCGTCGGCATGGGTGCGGGCCAGTTCCAGCATCTTCGGCCCCAGCGCGGCGATGACGGTCAGCGGCTTTTCGGCCGGCGGGGGGCCGGGATAGTCGATCGCGGTCATCGCCTCCAGGTAGCTTCGCATCGTCGCCACCGGCTTGCGATAGGCGTGGCCGCGCATGTCCTCGACGATGAAGGCGTGGCTCGCGCCCATGCCGAGCAGGAAGCGGCCGTCCCATTGCTCGTTGAGGCCATGCTGCGCGCCGATCATCATCGTGGGATCGCGCGAATAGATGTTGGCCACGCCCAGCGCGACCTGGAGCCGCTGCGTGCCGGCAAGGATGCGCGCGGCCAGCACCATCGGATCGCTGCCCATGCCGTCGTTGATCCACAGCGTGCCATAACCCCACGCCTCCAGCCGGCGCGCGAAGGCGACAAGTTCCGCCGAGCGATAGCCGATCGTGTTGATCCAGACCGCCAGTCGGTCGATTTTCATGAGCTGTCCGTTCCCTTTCCGATCGGTGTCTGCGCCGGATCATATGGTGTGCACGGCGCCGATCAATCGCCGGAACGCGGTTCATTCGTCGAAAGCTCCGTTGACGCGGCGTCCCCTGCCATGGAAAAGGCGGCCCGCGGCGTGACCCTGCCCGGCAGGGTCGGTGCCGACCACTCGCGGGACCGGACGACCCATGCGTCGACCCCGCAAACGAGGCCCGGAATCAGGAAATCGACGGCAGGCAATGGCAAAGATCGGCAAGCGCGACGTGATGCGGCTCATCGGCAGCGGGATATTCACCCGTTACCGCCCGCTGCTCACGCATCTGACCGTCACGCGCTACTGCAATCTCGACTGCGGCTACTGCAACGAGTTCGACAAGGTGTCGAAACCGGTGCCGTTCGACGCGCTCAAGGCGCGGATCGACCGGCTGGCCGATCTCGGCAACGTCATCGTCACGCTTACCGGCGGGGAGCCGCTGACGCATCCCGACCATGCCGGGATCATCGCCCATATCCGCCGGCGCGGCATGGTCGCGACCACGATCACCAACGGCTTCCTGCTCACGGTCGAGGCGATCGAGGCGATGAACGCGGCCGGCTTGCAGGGGCTGCAGATCTCGATCGACGGCGACAAGCCCGACGAGATCAGCAAGAAGACGCTCAAGTCGCTGCGCGGCAAGCTGCAACTCCTTGCCGATCACGCGCAGTTCCCGGTCAACATCAACTCGGTGCTGGGCATGAGCGAGGAGCGCACGGCCGAGGCGATCATCGTGCGCGACGTGGCGCTCGGCCACGGCTTCTCGCACACGATCGGCGTGCTGCACGAAGGCGACGGCACGCTGGCCGCGCTCTCGGAAACCCAGCGCGCGGTCTATGACAGGGTGGTGGCCGAAGGCGGGACGGCGCACCGTTTCAACCGCTGGCTGTTCCAGCAGAACCTCATCGACAACAAGCCCAACGACTGGCACTGCCGTGCCGGCTCGCGCTATCTCTACATCTGCGAGGACGGCCTGGTGCACTACTGCTCGCAGCGGCGCGGCGAGCCGGGCGTGCCGCTTGAACGGTACGGTCGCGAGGACATCGCCCGCGAGTTCGAGACGCGCAAGTCCTGCGCGCCGTTCTGCACCGTGTCCTGCGTCCACCAGATCTCGGCGATGGACCGCTGGCGCTCGGCCAAGGGCGCGTTGGTTTGAGCTAAGGGGCCGCCCATTCGGCGATGCGCTTGCCCGGCGGCACCGCGGCGATCAGCGCGTCGGCGATCTTCAGTGCCATGGGCGCGAGGCGTGCGCGCCAGCCGGGGCGGGCGGCGTTCGGCCGGACCCCGGCCTCGCGCGCCGGGCCCAGCAGCGCGCTTTCGAACTGCGCGATCAGCGCGCGGTCATCCAGCACGGCGATATATTCGGCGTTGGCCCGGTAGGCGACGAAGTCGAAGTTGCACGATCCCAGCACCAGCGCCTCGCCGTCGATCAGCGCGGCCTTGACGTGGGTCATCTCGGGCAGCAGCCGCACCTGGATCGGCCCCTTGCCGTGCGCGGCGAACAGGTAGTCGCGCATCACCGGCTTGTTGTTGGGGCCGGGCACGTAAAGCGTCACCGGCACCCCGCGCTGCGCCGCCGCGGCCATCGCGTCGACGAAGGGGAACGAGGGATAGGCGCTGACCACCTCGATCGACCGGCGTGCCGAGGCGAGGCGGTCGAGCAGTGGAGCAAGCCGCGCGGCGTTACCCACTCCATCGAGGTTCACCAGGTCGAAGCCGGGAAGCTGTACCCGCTCGGGACCGGGAACGCCTTGCCAGTCGCAGTCGAACTGCCGGGCCATGGCGTCGGCGATCGCGGTATCGTCGATCCGTAGCATCATGTCGTGCCACGCGAAGTTATGGTCGGAGAAGTTGATTCCGCCGATCCAGACGGCATCGTCCATGACCAGCAGCTTCTTGTGGTTACGGCGCACGTAGCGCAGCGGGTTGCGGCCCACCGGGTTGGTGACGCGCACGCCAACGCCCTGCGGGGCCATCGCGGCGAACATCGCCCAGGTCGCGCGCGCCTCGGCCTGGAGTGCGCTGTCGCGCGAGAAGGCGAGCAGTGTGTCGTTGAGGTTGTGGCGCGTGTAGTCGTCGACCAGCACGCGCCGGTCGGCGGCCCTGGCGGCGCCGATGGCATCCGCCACCCCCAGGCCTGCCGCGTCCCCCTCGAAGGTCATGGCCTGGATCAGGACGCGGTGCCTCGCCACCGCGATATCTGCGCGCGCTGCGTTCCAGAAGGCTTCCGATCCGACGAAAAGCTCGAAACGCACGCGGTCGCTCCACCGGGAATGAATCGCCGCGCGCCTTGCCAGGCGGGCCAAGCGATGGCAAGGGTCGCGCCAAGTTCAAGGCCACCGGTCACAGGGGCCAACGGAGGTGCAATGCACGGGATCACCGCGCCGGCGCAGGCGCTTGGCCGCAGGATCAGGGTCCTCTTGCTGCTCTCCTCGCTCCATGGCGGCGGTGCGGAACGCGTGGCCGTCCACCTGGTCAACAAGCTCGATCCGGAGCGGTTCGACACGCGCATGGGCCTGTTGCGCGCGGCGGGCCCTTATCTCGATCAGGTCGCGGACCGCAGCCGGCTGCTCGTCGCGCCCGACGGCGAGGAGCATTTCAACTACGACGGCCCGAATTCGGCCCAATACACGCTGGGCAAGGTTCTGGGCGGCGCGATGCGCGCGCCGCTCGCGTTTCGCCGCATGATCCAGCAGACCCGCCCCGACGTGGTGATGAGCTTCCTCAAGGGCACGACGCTGCTGACCTGGCTTTCGCTGCTCGGTACGGGACGCAACCGCCCCAAATGGATCGCGCGCGAGGGCAACAACACGCTCGCGGTTCTGGAGGAGGAGGCGCCCAACAAGCTGATCCGGGCGATGTCCACCAGCGTCACGCGTCGCGCCTACAGCCGCGCCGATGCGGTCCTCGCCAATTCCACCGACATGGCCGCGGGGCTGGTGAGCGACCTTGGGATCGATCCCGCGAAGATGCGGATGATCAACAACCCGATCGATCTTTCCGGCATCGCCGCGGCGGCGGACGAAACGATCCCTGGGGCGCCCAATCGTCCGTTTATCCTCACTGCCGGGCGGCTCGAGTACCAGAAGGCGCACGAGGTGCTGCTGCACGCGTTCGCCAAGAGCGGGGTCTGGCGCAGTCATGCGCTGGTAATCCTGGGAAAGGGCAGCCGGCTTAACGAACTGCACGGTCTGGCCGCGCGACTCGGCATCGGCGAATACGTCCGTTTCATCGGCTTCGTTTCCAATCCCTATGCCTGGATGACGCGTGCCGAACTGTTCGTACTGCCCTCGCGCTGGGAAGGCTTCCCCACCGTTGCCGGAGAAGCCATGGCCTGCGGCACGCCGCTGCTGCTCACCGATTGCCGGTTCGGGCCGCGCGACGTGGTCGAGGCCGGCGTGAGCGGCACGATCGTGCCGGTCGACGATGTGGGCGCGCTCGCGGCGGAGATGGCTCGTCTGATCGCCCACCCCGAGGAGCGAGCGCGGCTCGCGGCAGCCGGGCGTGAGCGGGTCAAGCTTTTCGACATCGACAACATGGTCGCGCACTACGCCGAACTGTTCGAGGAGTTCGCCTACGCGCGCGCGGTCGACGGTCCCTTGCAAGGCAATCCCGATGGCCAGCGATGGATCGGCTACTCCGCTGGCGCCGCCGCCGAAAGGCCGTAACGCCGGATGCCGTCGTGCCGTCGCGTCGCGGTCAGGGCGCGCGCGATTCGCTTGCAGAGATTTTCGCACAGGCCTGCCTTCGAGCAGTCCGCGAAGAGATATCCGCTGCCGAAAGGGTTAATCCGGAGATAACCCTGAGCGAGGCCGTGTGGTCGCCACGGGTGGGGTGTTGGCGCAAAAACCCGCAAGAACCTGCTGGATGCCGGCGGGAAACGTGCCGCCATCGACCTCTTTATAGTAACCATGCATTTCTACGAGGTGGCCGAGAACGCCGGTCTTAACGACACCTTGCCTAATGCCCCGTTGACCAAAGTTGGTTGTGAGATGGGGCATAAATTAATGAAGCTTAAACATATTCTGTTGCTGACGGTATGCGCGTTGCCGACTTCCGCCTTTGCCGAGGACGCGGCTGTGTCCGACGCGCAGCCCGTCACCGAAGCGGCGCAGCCGGTCGCCGAGACCAGCAAGACTGCGGCTCAGTTGATGACCACCGGCGTCGCGCGCGCCCGTGACCGGCTCGACAGCGCAACGTCCACCAGCATCCTGAGCGGTGGAGAGATCGAAAAGCTGGGCGCCCGGTCGCTTGCCGAGATTTTCCGCTACATTCCCGGCATGCGCGCCGAAAGCACCGGCGGCGATGGCTTCGCCAACATCTCGGTTCGCGGCCTGCCGATCGCGCTGGGTGGTTCCAAGTTCCTCCAGATCCAGGAAAACGGCCTGCCGACGCTTGAGTTCGGCGATATTGCCTACGGCACGGCCGAACAGTTCCTGCGTGCCGACCTCAACCTCCAGGGCATCCAGGTGATCCGTGGCGGTTCGGCTTCCACCTTTGCGTCGAACTCGCCGGGGGGCATCGTCAATCTGATCGATAAGACCGGCGTTACCGAAGGCGGGTCGGTCCAGCTCTCGTCGGGCCTGGATTTCGATATGAAGCGGATCGATTTCGATTACGGCGCTCATATCAACGACACGCTGCGCTTCCATGTCGGCGGCTTCTATCGCGACGGCGAAGGGCCGCGCAATACGGGCGTCGATGGCTTCAAGGGCGGCCAGATCAAGTTCAATATCACCAAGGATTTCGACGGCGGCTTCATCCGCTTCTACGGCAAGCTGCTGGACGATCGCACGACACCGACGTCCTACCTTCCCGTGCGGGTCACCGGCACCAATGCCGATCCGCATTACGAGAGCCTGCCGAATTTCGACATCAAGCGGGATTCGATGATGTCGCGCTATTACGACAGCTTCCTGGCTCTCGATTCCAACAACGTGCCGGGCCGCGACAAGTTGAGCGACGGCGTGCATTCCAAGGTCAAGTCGTTCGGGGTCCAAAGCAAGTTCGAGCTTGATGGCTGGACGATCAACGAAGCCTTCCGTTATTCCGATATCTCCGGGAACGTGGTGCAGCCCTATTACCTGCCCCACACCATCCCGGGCCTGCCGACTTCGATAAATGCTGCATCGGCTATCATGTCCATGTTCAGCGCCACGGGCATCAGCTATGCGTCGGGCCCGAATGCCGGTCAGGCCATCACGAACCCGGCTGCCCTCAACGGCAACGGGCTCCTGGCCATCATGAGCCTGCAGGATACGCGGATCAACAGCCTCAACAACTTCACCAACGACTTGCGCGCCAGCAAGGTGTGGAAGCTGGGTGAAGGCGAACTGACGTTCACCGCCGGCTTCTACAAGTCGTCGCAGGAAATCGACACCGCCTGGCGCTACATCACCATGGTCACGGACGTGAACGGCGATGGCAAGGCCAACCTGATCAACCTTTCCGCTGGTCCCGTTTCGCTGACGGAGAACGGCATCCTCGGCTACTCGGGGCTTCTCATCGGCGGCACGCGCAACGATCGCTACGACCTGAGCTACAAGGTCAACGCGCCTTATGGTTCGGTGAACTATACCTTCGGGAGGCTCGCTCTCGGCGGCAGTCTGCGTTACGACTTCGGCAGCGCCAAGGGCACACTTGCCGGTACGACGTTACCTGGTCGTCCCCCGTTCTCGACCTATGACGTGAACGGCGACGGCATCATTTCCCTGCCGGAAATGCGGGTTGGCGTCATTCCCTACAGCCAGCCGGCTCCGGTGAACTACAGCTATGACTACCTGTCCTACTCGCTGAGCGCCAACTATCGCATGGCTCAGGATTTCTCGCTCTTCGCCCGTTATTCGAAGGGTGGGCGCGCCAATGCGGACCGGATTCTCTTTGCGAACTATGTGTCTTCCACCAGCGGCGAACTGCTGGTGAAGGACGCCGCTTATGATCCGGTGCAGCAGGCCGAAGGTGGCTTCAAGTATCGTACGCAGGATCTTGAAGTTTACCTGACCGGCTTCTGGGCGAAGACCAAGGAACACAACATCACCCTTGACCGTTCCTATCGCGCCTATGGTCTGGAACTGGAGGCAGCCTATCGCCGGGGTATCTTCTCGATCACGGGCGGCGCGACCTATACGAAGGCCAAGATCACCGACGATGCGCTTGATCCCACCACCATCGGCAATGCGCCGAAGCACCAGGCGGACCTGATCTTCCAGGTGACGCCGCAGGTGGAAACCAAGCATTTCACCATCGGCGCCGCCATCCAGGGCACCACGGGCAGCTTCGCCACCGATTCCAGGGGGCTGAGGATGCCGGGCTACACGGTCGTCAATGGCTTCGTGCAGTACCGCCCGTCGGAACGCTGGTCGGTGATGGTGAACGCGAACAACCTGTTCAACGCGCTCGGCCTCGTCGAGGTCAACGACAGCGTTATTCCCGCGAACAACATCACCACGGCGCGGGTCATCAATCCCCGCACGATTTCCGCATCGCTGCGGTTCGACTTCTGACCTGTACCTGGCGACCGCGGCGTGCATGCGCTGCGGTCGCCAGCCACGTCGCAGGGTTCCCAATCGAGAGTAAAAAAAGATGCTGAAATCCGCGAAGATCCCCCGGAAGCTCGGCCTGTCGTTCACCATGATCTGTGCCATGGCGGCGGTCGTGATGATCGTGTTCCTGGCCAACATCCTGATGATCAGGGGCTCGACGGATCGAAACAACGAGAGTCAGGAGATCCATGCGCAGGTGCTGGCGCTAGAAACCGCGTTGCTGAGGCAGAACAGCCAGTTGCGCGGATTTCTGGTGACCGGGGATGAAGGCTACCTGAAGTCCTATTACGAAGGGCGCGACGATTACGACAAGGCCTCGGGCAAGCTCGAGAACCTGCTGGACGTGCCCGAACTGAGCGCGGCGCTGCTCGAATCGCGCGAAGAGACGCTCAAGTGGCGCAAGCAGTGGGGCGACCGCCTGATCGCCCGCGTCAAGGGCGGCGATCGCCAAGGCGCGGCGGACGAAGTGCGCGCGGCGGGCAAGGCCGTGCTGGTCAGCGCTGCGGTGCTGCCGCTGCGCGCGATCCGCGATGCCCAGGTCGAGGCGATCAAGAGCAATTCGCAGCGCCAGGAAACCGCGATGATGGTGGCGTTCATCACGCTCACGCTCGGCGGCATTGCGCTGATCGGTCTGGCCATCACGCTGGCAATGATGCTGACCAGGATGATCGCCCGTCCGATTACCGGGCTGACGCAGGCGATGGCGGAACTCGCTGCCGGCAAGAACGACATTGCCGTGCCCGACACCGACCGCGCCGACGAGCTTGGCGACATGGCCCGTGCGGTGCTGGTGTTCCGCGACGCGGCGATCGCCAAGGAGACCGGTGACCGCGACCGCGAGCAGGCCATGGCCGAGATCGGCGAGAAGCTGCACGACCTGTCGCAATCCGACCTGCGCGTGCGCCTCGATGCCCTGCCGCCGGCCTTTGCCGGCCTGGCGCGGGATTTCAACGGGGCGCTCGAACAGCTCTGCGGGGTCATGGGCTCGGTGCGCGGCACGATCGATTCGATCACCACCAGCTCCGGCGAGATCCGCCAGGCGGCCGCGGACCTGTCGAAGCGCAGCGAGCAGCAGGCTGCGAAGCTGCAGTCGTCTACCGCGGCAATGTCAGAGATCACCGACAAGGTCGCCGAAAGCGCGACGATCGCCGCCGGTGCCAGCAAGGCGATGGTCGAGGCGCGCGTCGAGGCAGAGCAGGGCGGCGAGGTCGTCCGCAAGGCGATAGAGGCGATGCACGGCATCGAGCAGGCCAGCCGGGAAATCGTCGAGATCATCACCGTGATCGACGGCATCGCCTTCCAGACCAACCTGCTCGCGCTGAACGCGGGCGTCGAGGCGGCGCGCGCCGGCGATGCCGGCAAGGGCTTCGCGGTCGTCGCCAGCGAGGTGCGGGCGCTGGCCCAGCGCGCTGCCGATGCCGCCAGCGACGTCAAGACGAAGATCACCTCGGCTGCCGAGCACGTCAATTCGGGCGTCGAACTGGTCAACGAGACCGGCGGTTCGCTTGGCCGCATTATCGAGCGCGTGGCGAGCGTCAGCGACTCGATCGGGGCCATGGCCTCTGCTGCCGAGCAGCAATCGAGCGGTCTGCGCGAGGTCAATTCGGCGATCAGCTCGATGGACATGATGACCCAGCAGAATGCCGCGATGGTGGAGGAAACCACCGCCGCGACCGAACTGCTCGCCAAGGAGGCCGAGGACCTGTTCCGCACCTTCTCGGCCTTCAAGGTCGACGATGGCCACGGTCGCACCTCGGTCCCGGCCTCGGCGCCGGTGGTGACGATCCCGCGCGCGGCCTCGCCGCGTCCGGCTTCGATCCCGGCGGTTGCCGGCAACCTGGCAATCCAGAGCGACGACGACTGGTCGGAATTCTGAGCTGAATCCGAGCGGCTACGGCTGAGGACGGCGGTGGCCGTCCGCCTGGCCTTCGCCCCGGCTGCGGTTGCAGTCGGGGCGTTTGCGTTGCGCCAGCCGGCCTCGGGTTTCGGCTTTCGGCGCAGCTTTGATTTGAGGATAAGGTAGGGTGAACCGGTGCGAGCCTCAGCCGCGCCAGTCGATCCAGGCGCCGTAGGCGTGGCAGATCGCCAGGATGCGGCTCGTGCCGCCTTCGCCGGTGCCACCCGGCCAGCGGGTCAGGCGGAGCTGCACCTCGCTGCGGTCGGAATTCCATTCGAGGCCGATCCAGGCGAGCGGCCGCTCCGGCGTGGCGAGTGCACCGGCATGCATGATCGCCGTCAGCGCCGCGCGGCGTTCGCGCTCGGGCAGGTACTGCAGGACCATCGAATGCTGGACGACGCGGCAGACGCCCGCGCGCTGCGGTTCGGCCAGCTTGCGGACGAGCCAGGGGGCGGCGCTGTCGCGCTCCACCGGAGGTGGGCAGGCGCGGTTGAGCGCGATCGCGTGGCGCAGGCGTTGGGCCCGCGCCGGGTCGTCCGCCCAGACGTAGGATAGCAGCCGCTCGCGCGTGAACGGATCCTCGAGCCGCAGCGGCCGCAGGTCGACGCCCCGTACCGAGGCGATCCGCACTGGCACCTGCACCGGCGGCGTGCCGCGCCATTCGGGGGCGATGCGAACGGACGAACTGGCGGTACCGGCCGCGACGCCGCCCAGATCATGAGCATAGCGATCGAGCATGAGGTTTAGGCCGGCGCTGGCGCCGATCTCGAGCAGTTCGAAAGGCATCCCGCCATCGTGCGCCAGTGTCATCAGCGCGGCCATGAAAGCCGCCGAGCGCGCCACTTCGTTGGTCTGCGTCGGATGGTCCATCCATTCGAGGATGGTGGCCTCGCCGTCCTCGAACGCGGCACCGACGGCCCGATCGAAAGCGGCCGCGGGCAGGTGCGCCTGCGGAGCGGCATAGAGTGCGGAAAGCGCGGCAATCGCGCCGCGCCGGGCGAGCGCGTGCAGGCCGGCGTTCAGCCGCATCGCCATGGCCGCGGATGAGGGATTGCCGGGCCAGTTGCCGATCAGCGCGGCAAGCCGCGGCGCGCGATCGAGCTGCCGCCAGGCTGCGGCGAGCACTTCGCCGACAAAAGCCGAGCCGAGCGAACGGGCGATGCCCGACTGGCGCAGCAGTTCGCCCCGGGCGTCCCGCGTTTCGGCGCGGGTGGCCGGCTCCAGGCGTTTGTGCGTGATGCGCGGGCCGGCACGGACAGCGTCCCTCTCGGTTCTGGGAATGGCTTTGCTGCTCACGTGTACCCGCAGATTTGCCGGATTACTTCGATGCCCGGACTGTCCTGCCGACCTAGCCGTGCGTGGTTAACGTCCGGGAAGCCGGGCCCCCGGAAATATACCTGTCACCGCGGGAAAATCTGTTTCCGCCGGAGACGATTGTTTCAATGAAAGACGCGGCCGCCATCCACGGCGAGCACGCTGCCGGTGACGAACGAGGCTTCGTCGCTGAGCAGGAAGGCGATGGCCTCGGCGATTTCGTCTGCCCCCGCCACGCGGCCCAGCGTGTATTGGGCGACGAAGGCAGCCGCGCGCGCCGCGTCCTGGCCGTGCAGGATGTCGACGGTCATCGGGGTGTCCGCCACGCCGGGGCAGATGCAATTGGCCCTGATGCGGGGACCGACGTCCCTCGCCAGCGCCTTGGTGAAAGCGATCAGCCCTCCCTTCGAGGCGGCATAAGCGGTCGCGCCGGGGGCGGTCGGTAGCAAGCCCATGCCGCTTGCGACGTTGACGATCGATCCCGCGGCCTCGCGGCGCAGTATGGGCGCGGCCGCGTGGCAGACGCGATAGGGCGCCGTCAGGTTGATGGCGAGCACACGGTCCCATTCCGCCGGAGCGAGATCGTCGATCAGCGCGCCGGACGGCACGCCGGCGCAGTTGACGATACCGTCAAGGCCGCCGAGTCGGGCCGCGGCCTGCTCCACCGAGCGATCGATCGCCGCGGTGTCGCGCAGATCGACCGGCAGCGCCGCGCCGCCGGTCTCGCCGGCCACCACGTCCAGGCCCTTTGCATTAATGTCCACGAGGGCCAGCCTGGCACCGCCCCGGGCAAGCAGCCGCGCGGTCGCCCGGCCGATGCCGGAAGCGGCTCCGGTCAGATAGACGCGCCGGCCGGCGAAGCGCAGGTTGCGGTCGGTGGCATCTGCACGGGTCATGCCGCATTCTCCTGTCGATCCCGGTCCTGTCCGGCGTCGGTCTTTTCCCCCGCGCGCGACACTACCAGCGCGGCCGCGACCAGCATCATGCCCAGACCATCCCCCACGGTGAGGGTTTCGCCGAAGGCGAACCAGCCGGCAAGCACCGAAATCGAAGGCTGGGTCAGCAGCATCAGCCCGATCAGCAATGGTGGGAAATGGCGCAACGAATAGACCAGCAGCCCCTGGCCGATGATCTGGCTGCCCAGCGCGAGAACCAGCAGGGGCCACCAGTGATGCGGCATGATCGGCTCACCGAGCCAGAGCGCAAAGCCCAGCAGCGGCGGCGCGCCCGCGAAACTCGACCAGGCGAGCAGCGACCAGCTTCCCAGATGTGTCCGCTCGCTTTGCAGCAGCAGGATGTAGAAAGCGTAGAAGAAGCCAGCCAGAAGGCACAGCAGGTCGCCCACGAACGTGGTCGTGCTGATCTCGAGACTACGCCCGAACAGGATCGCCGCACCGGTGAAAGCCGCGGTCAGCGCCAGCCATTCGCCGCGGTGCGGCGCTCGACGCAGCGCGATCAGGCCCCAGACCATCAGGATGAGGCTGCCCGAATTGCCGAACAGGGAAGCGTTGCCCAGCCGGGTGCCAGCGATGCCGAGATGCCAGGCGGCCAGATCGAGTGCGAAGAATAGGCCCGCGCCGAACATGACCAGCCAGGTCCGCCGTGAAAAGCCGGTCAATGGCTGGCGGTTGGCAAGGGCAAGCAGGGCCAGCACGGGCAGCGCCAGAGCCAGCCGCCAGAATCCCGTCGCTACCGGTCCGGCATCGGACAGGCGCACCGACCAGGGGCCGAGCGCCAGCGCCACGTTGCCGCCCACGAGCGCGGCGAAATGTCGCCAGGTCCAGTCATGGCGGCTCGGGGCAATGCTGCGGGAGGTCATGTGCTCTCGCGCAAGCTGTCCCCGCCAGGGTTGTCAACTGCTTAATCCTTTCGTCTCGCGATGTGCCGTGGCTGGACGCGTGCGGAATCGGACGTGCCGCGGGCTGTCGGCACGATTAGGGAGGTCGGCATGACAGCCATTTCCCGCGCCCACCTGCGTTTCGCCTCGGCCTCTGCGGCGATGCTGCTGGCGAGTTGCCCGGCGGCGGCGCAGCAGCCGCCGGCGCCCTATACGCTCGTCGAGAGTGGCCGGACCTTCACCCGGCTGCAGGACGCGGTGAACGCGGTTGGCGGCGGTGCCGCGACAATCCGCTTCGCGTCGATGCGCTTTGCCGACTGCGCGGTGCAGGAAGCCGGAGACATCACCTATGTCGCCGAAACACCGGGACGATCGGTGCTCGACGGCGTGGCTTGCGAGGGCAAGGCCGCGCTCGTGCTGCGCGGCCGTGCCGCGCGGGTCGAAGGGCTGGTGTTCGCGAATATCCACGTTCCCGATATGAACGGTGCGGGCATCCGGCTCGAGGGCGGGAACCTTGCCGTCTCGCAGAGCTGGTTTCGCGACAGCGAGCAGGGCATCCTCAGCGCGGACGATCCTGCCAGTTCCATCGTCATCGACAAGTCGACTTTCACCCGGCTCGGCACCTGCGAGGGTCCGGGCGGCTGCGCGCATTCGATCTACATCGGCGAATACGGCACGCTGACTGTCACCCGTAGTCGCTTCGAGGCGGGCCGGGGCGGGCACTACGTCAAGAGCCGGGCGCAGCGCGTGGCGGTGCTCAATTCCAGCTTCGACGATTCGCAGGGCGTCGCGACGAACTACATGATCGACCTGTCCAACGGCGCCAGCGGCACGATCGCGGGCAACTGGTTCGTCCAGGGCGCGGACAAGGAGAACTATTCCGCCTTCATCGCCGTCGCCGCCGAAGGCAGGGCGCGCAGCTCGAACGGCCTTACCGTCGAGGGCAACGACGCCCGGTTCGCCGCCGGTATCCGGCGCGAGAGCACTTTCGTCGCCGACTGGTCGGGCGACAGGCTGGTGCTGGGGACGAACACGCTGGGCACCGGAATAAAGCGTTCCGACCGTCGCTGATCCGCGCTTCATTGCGCAGTCAGCATTCATCGCTTATCCGGAGCGGATGCTGCCGCGCCTGCCATCGCTGACGTTTTTGCGCCTCTGGGCGGCGCTGCTGCTCGCGACGATCGGGCTGCAGGCGAGCGTGCCGGCCGCGGCGTCGTCCGAAAAGACCCATGGCTCGGCCTTCGCCGCGACGACATTTGAAGTCGCGGTCCTCATCCCGCGGGACGCCCGGGCGTTGCGGCAGGTGCTCGCACCGCTGCCACTTGCGCTGCCGCCCCTTGCCGTGCCCGCCTCCGAGGTACCCGCGCGCGCTTTGACCGTGTCCGAACCGCCAGCGGCGCATCCGGACGCCACCGGTCCGCCGCTGCGCCACATTCATTCCTGGGAACCCGCACCGCGCGCGCCGCCGCGCGCCTGATCTTCGTCGCCGTGCGCCGCAAGGCGCACGTCACGCATCTGCAAGATCAGGACGTTTCTCATGACTCAAACGCAAGACGGCACCGCCCGGCGCGCCGTGATCGAAGCGGCGCTCGCCGAATACCCGGATCTCACCAGCGAAACGCTCGCGGACGTGATCGCCTGGTTCCGCAAGGAAGCCTCGGCGTACGACGTCGCGATGGTCGCCAGCAACGCGGCCATCGCCGAGCGCTATCGCCGTTTCCGGGCCGATCACATCGATCGGTTGACGATCAAGGATCTGATGAAGGGGGTGGCTTTCGCCGCGGCTATCGCGGTGATCGGCGTCCTCATCATCTGGCGGGCGCTCTAGCGCCGCCCGGGGGCGGAGCCGACCTGGACCTCCGGAGCCGCCCCCATTTACCCGCCCTTTTGCGGGTCGTATTTATGTGAGCAGATGCCCTGTGCGGTCGCGCTTGGTCGCGAGATAGCGGGCGTTGTGCGGGTTGGCCGGCAACTGGTGCGGCACCCGCTCGGCAACGGTGACGCCTTCCGCTTCGAGCGCGCGCACCTTGGCGGGGTTGTTGGTCATCAGCCGGATGGCGTGGACGCCGAGCAGCCCGAGCATGCGCGCGGCCACCGGAAAATCGCGCGCCTCGGTGGGCAGGCCGAGGCGGTTGTTGGCATCGACCGTATCGAAGCCCTGGTCCTGCAGGCGATAGGCGCGCAGCTTGTTGATGAGGCCGATGCCGCGCCCTTCCTGACGCAGGTAGAGCAGCACGCCCCAGCCGCCCGCGGCGGCCTCTTGCGCCATGGCCGCAAGAGCGGCGTCGAGCTGCGGCCCGCAATCGCACTTGAGGCTGCCCAGGATGTCGCCGGTCAGGCATTCGGAATGGAGCCGCACCAGCGGCGCGCGTGCGCCGTCCTGGGCGCCGATGACGAGCGCGACATGCTCGCGCAGGTCGTCGGCCGAGCGGAAGGCGATGATCTCGGCGTCCTCGGCGGCGGCGATCGGCAGGCGCGCGCGCGCGGCGATGGCGAGATTGGCCGCGTCCTTCCAGGCGGCAAGGTCCGCCGGGGCCACTGCCTGCGCTTCGCCGGCCCGCTCCGGGTCGACGAGGAAGGCGGGCAGAACGCCGGCAAGCCGGGCGAGTTCCATCGCCGCTCGCGCCGCGCCCGGCTGGTCGAGGTGGTCGGCCGCGAAGGGACCTTTCATCGGATAGAGCAGGTCGAGCGCCGGATCGGCCACGGCCCGCGCCGCGGCGAGATCGAAAGGCTCGGCTGCGCGGATCAGGACGGGCGCCTCGGGCGCCGCCGCCTCGCGCTGGTTGGCGAGCTTCAGCGTCGCCGCGCGCGCGGCGGAGATCAGCATGCGCCCGGCCTTGGCATCCTCGGCGAAGCCCGTCTCCGCAGGCAGCAGGGTGAAGCCTCCCTCCACCGCGATCGGCCAGCCGTGGCGCAACGCGTCCAGCGCGAGCGCGACCCGGCGGGCCGGCGAGGTCACAGCGCAAACTCCGTGATCAGGGGTACGTGGTCCGAGGGCTGCTCCCAGCGGCGTGTTTCCTCGACGAAGCGGTGCGTGATCGACTGCTTCGCAAGGTCGGGCGAGGCCCACATATGGTCGAGCCGGCGGCCCTGGTCCTTGTTGCGCCAGTATGAGCGATAGCTCCACCAGGAATAGTTGCGCTCGGGCGCGGGGATGTGCTGACGGCCGAGGTCGACCCAGCCGTGCGCGTCGCGCAGGGCGCCCAGCGTCTCCACCTCGACCGGCGTGTGGCTGACGACCTTGAGCAGCGCCTTGTGATCGTAGACGTCGCATTCGAGCGGGGCGATGTTGAAATCGCCCACCAGCAGCGTCGGCCGGTCGAGCTTGTCAGCCCAGCGTGTCATGCGGCCCAGGAAGTCCAGCTTCTGGCCGAACTTGAGATTGACTTCGCGGTCGGGGATATCGCCCCCGGCGGGGATGTAGACATTCTCCACGATCAGGCCCTGGCCGGGCCCCAGCAGTTCGACGCCGACATGGCGTGCCTCGCCATTGTCCTGCCAGTCGTGCCGTCCGAATTCGCGCAGCGGTATCCTGCTGACGGTTGCGACGCCGTGATAGCCCTTCTGCCCATGGACCGCGCGGTGGACGTAGCCGAGCCTCTCGAAAGTCTCGTGCGGAAACAGCGGCTCGGTGCACTTGATCTCCTGCAGGCAGAGCACGTCGGGCGCCTGCTCGATGAGAAAGCGCTCGACCTGCGGCGCGCGCAGGCGGACGGAATTGATATTCCAGGTGGCGATGGTGACCATGACAGGGGCTTTAGGTGCCTAGCCGCGACATTTCCAGCCCGCGGGCCAAAACCGCCCATCGCCTTAAATGCGGGGGTGCGATTGCCGTCCTTCCGGTGCAGGCAAAGGAAAACCCTCGTCCCGGGGGCAAGAGGGACGAGGGTTCCTTTGAGCGTTCGTCACGCTTTGCCAAGGCGACCTATCAGGAGGCGCGGGCAACAGGGGGGAAACCCGCCTCAGGCCGCCTTGACCCTTCCTATGTAGGTCATTTGTGCTTGCTGCCAAGTGAACGGCGACAGGAAATGTGTCGCAACTTGTCGCATTGGACGCACGACGTGCGCCGATGCGTTTTCCTTCATCGACGAGATGGGGAACGCGGGTCGTTCCAGCGAAAGGTGTTGTCGGGCACGGCGATGCCGTATTCGTGATTGGACAGCCGGATCGTGGTGCGCTTGTTCTGCGAATCGAGCGCGACCCAGTTCACCAGTTCGAGCCCGCCGGGGGCCGAGGCCTTGCGCATGAAGACGAGCGTGATGACGCCGTATTCAGGATGGCCGCGGTCGCGTACCTCGATGCTGATGACGTTGGGGTCGGCCGTGGGCTGCAGCGTACCATAGCGCGCGACGTCGCGGTTGGGATCGAGCAGCGCGCCGAGCGGGCTGTTGCCGATCGGCCAGCGCTGGACCTGCCGCACCTCGTAGTCGATCATCGTCAGCGCCTTGCCGTCGGAGACGATGAGCAGCGGCACGCCCTGCTGGTACTGGAAGCGGATGCGTCCGGGGCGCTTGAGCGTCAGCACGCCGCTCACCCGCTGGCCGTTGCGGTCGGTCTGGATGAAGTCGGCGCGCATCGTGGAAATGCCGCGCAGGGCCGCGACCGCCTGGTCGAGCGGGCCGGTCTGCGCCTGGGCGAGCGCCGGCTGCGGGGCGGACGGCACGCAAACGACAAGCGCCGCCAGAGCGGCGGCGCCGAAGGTACCTGTGAGGGTGCGGGTCATGCGGTTCATGCACTGGCTCTTGCGATCAGCGCCTTGAACTCGCGCTGAACCTTACTTGATCTTGGCTTCCTTGAACTCGACGTGCTTGCGCACGACGGGATCGTACTTGCGAAAGCTCATCTTCTCGGTCGTGTTCCGGGGATTCTTCTTGGTCACGTAGAAAAAGCCGGTGTCGGCGGTCGAGACCAGCCGGATCTTGACGGTTGCGGGCTTCGCCATGGCGCTATCCTAAAAACGATGAGAGCGGCGAAAGCTCGCCGCCCCGGAATGCGTCGGCCCTTGGGGCAAGGCCGGGGGAAAGTCAAGCGCGCGGTCCGCGCAACGCCGCCAGCGTCCGGGCGCCATCGACCAGAAAGTCGGTGTCCTTGCCGGCCAGCACCAGGTCGTAGCCCTCCGCGAACATCTCGGCGACGGTGCGGCCGGGATAGAGCGTCGAGGCGAGGAACTTGCCCGAGGCGCGTATGCGCGCGGCGGCGTGATCGACGAGGCGACGTAGCTCCGGGTCGTCGAAGCGGTTGAGCTTGCCGATCGAGGCGGACAGGTCGCGGGGGCCGATCAGCGCCATGTCCACGCCGTCGACCGCGCAGATCGCATCGACGTTCTCCACGGCCCGGGCGGATTCGATCTGGGCGACGAGCAGGCGGTCGTCCTCCGTCGCCGCGCCATAGTAATCGCCATCGGCACCGAATCGCGCGGCGCGCAGGCCCGCGCCGGCGCCGCGGACCCCGCGCGGCGGATAGCGGCAGGCGCGCACGAACGCCTCGGCCTGCTCGGCCGTGTCGACGGCGGGGCAGACGATGCCGCGCGCGCCATTGTCGAGCAGGCGCTGCGCATAAGTGAGTTCGCCGTGCGGCACGCGCACGATGGCGCGGATCGGCGTTCCGCCCATCGCGCGGTCCTGCGCGATGAAATCGGCGAGCGTGCCGGCGCCGTGCTCGTGATCGATCATGACGACGTCGATGCCCGATCGGGCGATGATCTCGGCGACGTCGGGCGAGGGCAGCAGCATGACGATGCCGAGCTGCTGCTTGCCCCGGACGAGGCGCTGCTTGAGGGAATCGCCGGTCATGGAATCGTCGCCTCCGTTTGTGCCGTCCTAGGCCGGGCGAGGGGCGGCGGGCAATCTTCGCTTGCGGAGCCGGCGGCGGATAGGAATAGTTCGGGCAACCGGGAGAGGACTACCATGACTGATTTCATCGCGGCCGAGGCGGGCATCCGCGAACTGCATGCGCGCTATACCGACGCCGTCTGGCGGCAGGATTTCGATGCCTTCGCGGGCTGCTTCGCCGAGGACGGCGAATGGCGCATCTCGGGCATGGCGCTCAAGGGGCGGACGCAGATCAGGGAGAAGATCGCCGCCATCCTCGCGCGCCTCGACCGCGTGCTGATCAGCTTCCGCACGCCGATCCTCGAGGTGGGGCAGGGTACTGCCTTCGGTCGCACCTATATCGACGAGCGCTGCGCGTGGAAGAATGGCGATACCAACATCTCGCTCGGCCTCTATTACGAGCATTTCGTCGAGCAGGACGGCCGCTGGCTGTTCCAGTGGCGGCTGTTCCAGATGCTCTATCGCGGCGACCCGGACATGACGGGCACGTTCTACGACTTTCCCGACTATGGCCCGCCGCCGGCCATGCCGCCGCGTGACGCCGTGCCGGAAGACACCGCGACCGCGCGCTGGGGGCTGGAAAATCCGGCTTGATGCGCTTGCGCATCCACTCCGCCAGCCTCGCTGCGTTACGGCCTCTGGCTGCGTCCCGGTTGACACGCGATTGACGAAGTTGACGAAGTTAACGGTGTCCAGGGACACAAACCGCACCCCGTGCGGCGACCTGCAAACAGGCGCCCGTCGGTACGGGCAAGAGGCGCGCTGCGGCGCGAGCCGGCGGGCTTCGCGTGACGAGGATGGGATTGGCGCCATTCCCTGCGGATAGCCGAACCGGCCCATGTAGGAAATCGCGCCCGTTCGATCCGGACCGGAAAGACCGCGGGGCGCGTCTCTACGCTGCGCCGCCGGGCTGCGTCACCCGCCGCCCGTCTCCATCGCCGAACTGGCCGCTTCCTTGATCCACTGGCCCGAATCCGTCGCCTGCTCGTAAATGTCGAGGTGGCGGATCTTGTTGTCGGCGTTGAAGCGATAGACCGCCATCACGTTCTTCCTGATGAACGTGTCGCCATGATAATGGCGTTCCTCGATTTCCTGGAACACGGTGTCGCCCACTTCGGTGACGTGGAACACCGTCATCTCGAACTTCGTGCCGCCCGCCCAGTCGATGATGAACTGGAGGTACTGGTGCCAGTCCAACTCCTCGAGATAGGCGCCGACGCGCTTGAAATTGGCGGTGTCGACGAACTCCGCCCAGGGCGCCCATTCTTCCGGCGTCGAGGCGCCCGAACTGGCGAGGCGGGCGTGCGTCTCGCAATAATCGTTGACGATCCTGGTCAGCGGGCCGGTCTCGTCGACCGTGCCCGTAGCGGTGATGATGCGCACGCGGAACTCCCTTGTTTCTCGTTTCTTTCCTGTCGTGGTCCGGCGGGCGCGGTCAGCGCCCGTCGCCGGATTCCACCCAGCCGTCGAGCGCCGAATGGAAGTGCGCCAGGCGCACTTCCTGCCGGGTCAGCGCCATTTCCCTGGGCGTCGAATTGCGCAGGCCGGTCTGCTGCCGCTCCATCTGGTCGTAGTCCTGCTCGAGCGCGAGGAAATAGCTGAAGTGGTCGCCCTCGGCGATCTCGAGCAGCGGCTCGCGGCGCCCGGCGCGCTGCTCGGGCGGCAGCCACATCAGGTTGATGACATGCCAGATGCAGCGGTTGGGATCGCCGCCGGGATGCGGAACCGAGATGATCACCGTCGCCTCGCTGGCGCGGATCGTCATGAACAGGTTGGGGAACACCAGATGGAAGTGGTTGTCGCTCATCTGGATGTCGGTCAGGCGGCTGACGTCGAGCCCCCTCTGCGTCAGCGTGTCGCGCGTGGCCTGCTGCAGCAGCAGGCGGCCGTTCACGCCTTCGGGAAAGGTCAGGCTGCCGTCCGCTCCGCGATGCTGCGCTACCAGTTCGTCGAAGCGCGGCAGCACTTCGGCGACGCCGGGGAAGGTCGCAGGCAGGTAATGGACCGATTCGATCTGCTTCTCGGGACCGAAATCGTCGAGGTTGGCGTCGCCGAACGGGCCGGTGGCGACGCTGTGATCGCCGAAGAAGCCATAGCGCTCCTTCGATTCGTCCATGGCCTTGACGAGTTCGGGGTGCACGCCCTGAACGTGGTAGCCTTCCTGGAAGGCGTCCATCACCACCTTCCAGTTGCAGTCGATCGCCTCGCGCACGTTGAGGCCGACCGGAACCATCTCGTCGAGCTTGTAGGGCTCCAGCAGGTCCTTGATCTCGCCCAGGAATTCGGCAAGCGGGCCGGCGTTCCGATCCGGATTGAGGAAGACGAAGCCGGCGAAGCATTCGACCGGCACCTCGATCAGGCCCAGTTCGGACTTCTCGCCGACGAACTCTTCCACGGTGCCGTCGAAGTCCGGCTTGGCAACGGCGAGCAGCGCGCCGTCGAGGCCGTAGGACCAGTTGTGATAGGGGCAGGTGAACCGCGCCGAATGCCCCTTGCCATCGCAGAAGGCGTTGCCGCGGTGGCGGCAGGCGTTGACGAAGCCGCGCACCTTGCCGTCGCGGCCGCGCACCAGGACATAGGACTGGTCGAAGATATTGTAGACCATCCAGTCGCCTGCACCGGGGATCTCGTCGGCACGGCCAGCGACCTGCCAGACGCGCATCCACAGCCTTTCGCGCTCGCGCAGGTGGTAGCCCTGCGAGTGATAGCGCTCGGTCGATACGCGCATGCGGAACGGGGTGAAATCGATGTCGGCGATCAACGGGCCGTGGTCGATGCATTCGCCCGGTTTCGTTGCAGACATGCCTTGATCCTCCTGCCCAATATCGGTGCCGCGTTCGCTCGCGGCCGCGCTGCTTTCGGGAGCGAGCCTAAATCCTGGCGCGAGTTGGATCAATCAGTAATGTCAGGGTGTATTCTTATTTTTTGAGCGGTGGCGGTTCCTGCGCGCCTTTCAGGAACAGCCGGGTTCGGTAGGTGATCTGACGCTCGAGATCCTCGTCCGGCACGCGCCCCCAGATCACGAGCTGGATCGATCCCTCCAGCACCAGGATGAGGAAGGCGGAGGCCGCGTCCTCGGCATCCGGAATTTCCGCTTCGCCGGGGCGCAGTCGCCGCCGGAACAGGTCCGTCAGGTAGCCGATCACCGTCTGCGCGGTGCGCTCCCAGAGGTATTCGGCGATCTCCGGCCTGTGGAACACCTCGGTATTGGCGATCCGCGCCAGCCGCATGACCGAAGGCCGCCGCATGTTGGCGACCCACACCTTGGCGATGTTGCGCAGCGTTTCCTCCAGGTCGTCGCGTTCCTGCCCACGCATCGTTTCGACCGGGATCACCCATTCCTCGATTCCCCGCTGCAGCGCCGCGCGGAACAGCGTCTCCTTGTCGCCGTAGCGCGAATAGATCGTCCGGCGCGACATGCCCAGGGCATTGCAGATGGCGTCGATCGTGGTCGCCTCGAACCCGTTGTCGAGGAAGAAGTCGAGCGCCTTGTCGAGCAATTCCTCGTTGCGCTGGGCAATGACCGCGGCGGTCGGGCGGCCGGGGCCACGGCCCGGCTTGCGTACAGGTTTTTCAGACTTGCCGGTGAAGAGAGGTCTGATCCGTTCCGCTGTCATCGTCCCAACGAGCCCCTTCCCCAGGCGGCGTAGTCGCTTGCGCCTCTGCGCGATCGCAGGGGGGCGGGCAACGCAATTTGCGGGCCGATGCCAATGTGGACGATTTTACCGGCGGTGTCGAATGCCCCTGGCAAGCCCGGTGCCGCCGCTCTCCGCTCAGGCGAACGCCTCTTCGCCCACCAGGGTCGTGCGGTGCATCATCCGTCCGCTTTCCAGCGGATAGGGATCGACCCGGTGGAGCACGCCGGTGTTGTCCCAGATCAGCATGTCGCCCACGGTCCAGTCGTGGCCGTAGGTGAACCTGGGCTGCGTCACCCAGTCGATCAGTTCGGCGATCAGGGCGTCGCTCTCGGCCCGGTCCATGCCGACGACGTGCGAGGCGTGACAGCCGATGACCAGCGACTTGCGGCCGGACCCGTGCTTCCACACCAGGTTGTGCGTGCGGTTGGGAATGCTGCGCCAGTAGGCGACGTTCGCGGGTGTCGGCTCGACCTCGGCGCGCTGCATCGAGGTTTCGAAGCTGTGCAGCACCTTCAGGTTCTCGATGCGGTCCTTGAAGTCTTGCGGCAGTTCCTCGTAGGCGGCGTAGGAGTTGGCGAACCAGGTCCTGCCGCCGACCGCCGAGAGCTTGCGCCCGGTGAGCAGCGAGGCGAAGACCGGCACGTCGTCGTGCGTGCCGTCCATGTGCCAGAGGAACGAGCCCTTGAGGTATTCGGCCGTGGCGCTGACCTTGGTATCGAGGGTGATCTTGTGGATGCCGTCCTTGCCCTCGGCGCGGACCGTGCCGAGCAGCCCGGCGAGGCGCACCTGCTGCTCGTCGGTGAAGCCGAGCTGCCTGAACACGAGCACGCCGCGCCGGATCAGCAGCGCGCGCAGTTCCGCCGCGCCTTCGGGCGTCAGGATCTCGTCGGCGCCGGACCGCACTTCGGAGCCGATTCGTTCGGAAAGATCGACAGCCTCGATCATCGTATACGCTCCCTCTCGTGGCCGCGGCGTTTCAGAGCACGGTCGGTGTAAACATACCATGTGGTTCTTTTGCGCTATCCACCGCGCGGAACCCCGCGTCAAGCCTTGCCTTTTCCCATCCGCCATCCAGGCTGCAAATGGGTGGCCGGGGGCTTCTGTCGGGCGTCACCACGCGGCGCGGCCGCCGATCAGGCATCCGACCATGCTCTCGACCCAGCTCTCGCGTTCCGTGACCGCCACGGTGCGGTTGCTCAGCATGACGCAGCCGTACCACCCCCGCAGCAGCAGGGTGAACGCTTCGGCCGGGACGCGCGGGTCGCGGCAGGGGACGCCGTCGGCGTCCGCGCACTGGCGGATGAACTCGGTCACCTGGGCTATGCCCAGCTTCGTGCTTTCCATGGCCGCATGGTCGATTTCGGGGAACTGGCCCGATACGCTGTAGATCAGCCGGTTGATCGCCAGGAGATCGCCTTCGAGGCTGTAGGCCAGCGCCCGGTTGGCATAGGCCGTCAGGCCCTTGCGCAAATCGGTTCCGCCATCCGCACGCAGATAGGTCGTGGCCGACATTCGCTCGATCTGCTGATGCATGATCGCGCGGAACAGATCGCCTTTCGTCGCGAATCGCGCCAGCAGCGTTGTGCGCGAGACGTTTGCGGCGGCCGCGATGGAACGCATCGACGACCCGCCATAGCCGTGGCGGACGAATTCGGCCAACGCCGCCGCGAGCAGCCTGGTCTCGATTTCGAGGACGTCGTCAAGCTTCGGCCGTCCGCGCGGGCGCAGCGGGGGTCTGGCGGGTTGCCGGTAGGGGGCGATCGCGGCTTTCGTCATCGCGCAAGGATAGCAGCCCGGCGTCCCGGCCGGAATAGCCGGTCCGCTCCGGACGCGCCGCGTTCGGGGCGGTCCCGGACCCTATTGCTCGCGCTTCACCGCGTCGATGATCGAGGTGAGGCCAAGCGCTACGGTAAAGGCTCCGAAAGCCACGAGCACCAGCATTTCGAAATGCGCGCCGAGAAAACCGATCATGAAAATTCTCCCCATGGAACTGCAGTAACGCTGCAGTCCGCGAGGATGCGTTTCCTTGATCGGGATCAACGACGGCGCGGAACGTCGTCTCGTTGCCGCGCCGTCCGGCGGTCAGATGTGGATCGGCTTGCCGCGCACGGCCATCGCCGCTTCCTTGACCGCCTCCGAATGCGTCGGATGCGCGTGGCAGGTGTAGGCGATGTCCTCGCTCGTCGCGCCGAATTCCATCGCCAGCGCGGCCTCGGCGATCATCGTGCCGGCAACGCTGGCGATGCACCAGACGCCGAGCACGCGGTCGGTCCGGGCATCGGCGATGACCTTGACGAAGCCGTCGGGCTCGCGGTTGGTCTTGGCGCGGCTGTTGGCCAGCATCGGGAACTTGCCGACCTTGATCTCGCCCCGTTCCTTCGCCTGCTCCTCGGTCAGGCCGACGCCGGCGATCTCGGGGCTGGTGTATACCACGCTGGGGATCACCGCGTGGTTCACGATGCCATGCTGGCCGGCGATGTTCTCGGCGACGGCCACCCCCTCGTCCTCGGCCTTGTGCGCCAGCATCGGGCCGGGGATCACGTCGCCGATCGCCCAGACGCCGTCGACCTTGGTGCGGAAGGCGTGGTCGGTCTCGATCTGCCCGCGTGGATTGAGCGTCAGGCCGATCCGGTCGAGCCCCAGACCCTCGGTATTGGGCCGCCGACCGATCGCGACCAGCACGCAGTCGGCTTCCAGCGTTTCCGCCTCGCCCCCCGCGGCGGGTTCCACCGTCAGCGTGACCTTCTTGCCCCTGGTCGCTGCCTTGGTGACCTTGGTCGAGAGCTTCAGGTCCATGCCCTGCTTCTTGAACAGCTTGGCCGCTTCCTTGCGCACCTCGCCGTCCATGCCGGGGAGGAGCTGGTCGAGGAATTCGACGACCGTGACCCTGGCACCCAGCCGCCGCCAGACGGAACCCAGTTCCAGCCCGATCACGCCGCCACCGATGACGACGAGATGCTGCGGCACGCGCTTCAGCGCCAGTGCGCCGGTCGAATCGACGATCAGGCCCTTGGCATTGTCCACCTGGACACCGGGCAGCGGCGTCACCGACGAGCCGGTGGCGATGACCACATTCCTTGCCGTGTAGCTCTTGCCGGCGACCTCCACGGTATGCGCGTCCTTGAAGCTGGCGAGACCCTTGAGCCAGTCGACCTTGTTCTTCTTGAACAGGAAGGCGATACCGGCGGTCAGTTCCTTGACCGCGGCCGCCTTTTCGCCCTGGAGCGCGCCGAGGTCCAGCTCGACCGGGCCGGTTTTGACGCCGAACCTGGCAAGCGTACCGTGCGCCGCCTGCTCGAACAGTTCCGAGCCGTGCAACAGTGCCTTGGAAGGGATGCAGCCGACGTTGAGGCAGGTGCCGCCCAGCGTCTCGCGCGCTTCGACGCAGGCGGCCTTCAAGCCGAGCTGCGCCGCGCGGATCGCGGTGACGTAGCCGCCGGGCCCGGCACCGATGACGAGGACGTCGTAATCGTAGTTCTGGTCAGCCATCGGGACCTCCGTAGCGCATGGGCTTCGACAAGCTCAGCTTGAGCGGGTCTGGGAATTTCAGGGCACGCCAACGCAGCATCCGCTCATCCTGGGCTTGGCGAAGGATGTCGCGCAAGGCTGGCCCTACAGATCTATCAGCAGCCGCGTCGGGTCCTCGATCGCTTCCTTGATGATCTTGAGCGCGGTCACCGCCTCGCGGCCGTCGATCAGGCGATGGTCGTAGCTCAAGGCGAGGTACATCATCGGTCGGATCACGACCTGACCGTTGCGCGCGACCGGCCGGTCCTCGATGCGATGGAGGCCGAGCACCGCCGACTGCGGGGGGTTGATGATCGGCGTCGACATCAGCGATCCGAAGACGCCGCCGTTGGAGATGGTGAAGGTGCCGCCCTTCATGTCGTCGAGCGTCAGCGTGCCTTCGCGTGCGCGCTTGCCGAAATCGGCGATGGTCTTCTCGATCTCGGCGAAGGACATGCGGTCGGCATTGCGCACCACCGGCACGACAAGGCCGTTGGGCGCCGAGACCGCGACCGAGATGTCGACATAGTCGTGATAGACGATCTCGTCGCCCTCGATATAGGCGTTGGCCGCGGGGATGTCCTTGAGCGCCAGGCACGCCGCCTTGGCGAAGAAGCTCATGAAGCCCAGGCGCACTCCGTGCTTCTTCTCGAACAGATCCTTGTAACGCTCGCGCGCGGCGATCACCTCTGTCATGTCACAGTCGTTGAAGGTGGTGAGCAGCGCCGCGGTGTCCTGCGCCTCCTTGAGCCGGCGCGCGACGGTCTGGCGCAGGCGCGTCATCTTGATGCGCTCCTCGCGGCGCTCGCCGGCCGTCGCCGGGCTTGGCGCGGGGGCGGTCGCGGCGGGAGCGGGGGCCGCCTGCTTGGCCTGTGCGGCGTGGACGACGTCCTCCTTGGTCAGGCGGCCGTCCTTGCCGGTACCCTTCACGGTGGCCGGGTCGATGCCGTATTCGAGCACCGCGCGGCGGACCGAGGGGGACAGGACCGCTGCCTCGGTCTCGGTCGCCGCCGGCGTGCCCTTGGGCGGAAGCGTATCGGAGGCGGGCGGGATCGCCCTTTCCTCGCGCGGGGCGACCGGCGCGGCGCCGGCGACTGCCGTGGTGTCCTCGATCGTCGCGATCACCGCGCCGACCAAGACGGTCTCGCCCTCCTTGGCGATGTGCTGGCCCATCACGCCGGCGACGGGCGCCATGACCTCGATCGCGACCTTGTCGGTTTCCAGGCTGGCGATCGGCTCGTCGAGTTTGACGACATCGCCCGGCTGCTTGAGCCACTGGCCGATGGTGGCCTCGGACACGGATTCGCCGAGAGTGGGGACTTTGACTTCGCTGGACATGCTGGACCTTCCTGCGATCAGGATTTCTTGCCGCTACGGCGGCGGATCTCGGAGCGGACGGACAGGCCGAGCGCATCGGCGATGAGCGCGCCCTGTTCGGCCTCGTGCCGTTTGGCGAGGCCCGTCGCGGGTGATGCGCTTGCCGCGCGGCCGGCGTAGCGCGGGCGCGCGATCTCGCATCCGGCTTCTTGCAGGGCTTCCTCGATCAGCGGCTCGACGAAGAACCAGCCGCCGCCGTTGCGCGGCTCCTCCTGGCACCAGACGACGTCCTCCAGGTTGGGCATCCTGGAGATGCGCAGCGCCAGGGGCTCGCCGGGGAAGGGGTAAAGCTGTTCCAGCCGGATGATCGTCACGTCCTTCAACTCGGCCGCGTCGCGCGCTTCCATCAGGTCGTAGCCGACCTTGCCCGAGCAGAGCACGAGCTTGCGCACCGCCTTGTCGGACGGCGGATTGCGGTCGGACATGATGCGGCGGAAGTGGCTTTCGCCGATGAAGTCCTCAAGCTCCGATTTCGCCAGCGGATGCCGCAGCAGCGATTTGGGCGTCATGATGATCAGCGGCTTGCGGAACGGCCGGTGCATCTGCCGCCGCAGCGCGTGGAAATAGTTCGACGGCGTGGTGATGTTGCAGACCTGGATGTTGTCCTGCGCGCAGAGCTGCAGGAAGCGCTCCATGCGGGCCGAGGAGTGCTCCGGCCCCTGGCCTTCGTACCCGTGCGGCAGCAGCAGCACCAGACCGTTGGCGCGCAGCCACTTGGCCTCGGCGGCGGCGATGTACTGATCGATGATGATCTGCGCGCCGTTGGCGAAGTCGCCGAACTGTGCCTCCCACAGCACCAGCGTCTTGGGATCGGTCATCGCATAGCCGTACTCGAAGCCGAGCACGCCGTATTCGCTCAGCGGGCTGTCGAGCACCTCGAAGCGGCCGTGCGGCACGGTCGAGAGCGGTACGTACTTGTGCTCGTCCTTCTGGTCGACCCAGACGGCGTGCCGCTGGCTGAAGGTGCCGCGGCCCGAATCCTGGCCTGACAGGCGCACGCCGTAGCCTTCGGAGATGAGGCTGCCGAAAGCCAGCGCCTCACCCGTTGCCCAGTCGAAGCCCTCGCCGGTCTTGAATGCGCGCCGCTTGCCGTCGAGCACGCGGTTCAGCGTCTTGTGGATGGCCAGGCCTTCGGGAACCGTCGTCAGCGTGCGGCCGAGGCTGTCGAACAGCTTCTGTTCGATGCCGGTAGGCACGTTGCGGCGGGCGGTTTCGGGGTCGATCGGCTTGTTGAACCCGCTCCAGCGGCCGGCGAACCAGTCCGCCTGGTTGGGCTTGTAGCTTTTGGCCGCCTCGAATTCGGTCTCCAGCGTGGCGACGAAGTGGTCGGCATATTCACGCGGGAAATCGCCGTCGATCACGCCTTCCTCTACCAGTCGCGCGGCATAGATCTCGGACACCGGCGGGTGCTGGCGGATGCTGGCGTACATCAGCGGCTGGGTGAAGCTCGGCTCGTCGCCCTCGTTGTGGCCGAAGCGGCGATAGCACCACATATCGATGACCACGTCCTTGTCGAACTGCTGCCGGAAGTCGATGGCCAGCTTGCAGGCGAAGGTCACCGCCTCGGGATCGTCGCCGTTGACGTGGAAGATCGGCGCCTGGACGCCCTTGGCGACGTCCGACGGGTAGGGCGAGTTGCGCGCGAACTGCGGGCTGGTGGTGAAGCCGATCTGGTTGTTGATGATGAAGTGGATGCAGCCGCCGGTCGCGTAACCGCGGATGCCCTGGAAGCCCAGCGTCTCCCAGACGATGCCCTGACCGGCAAAGGCGGCGTCGCCGTGAAGGAGCACGGGCAGCACCTGGTTCATTTCGTGCAGGTCGTCGCGCATGGTCAGCGTCGCGCGGGCCTTGCCGAGCACCACCGGGTCGACCGTTTCGAGGTGCGAGGGGTTGGGGACCAGGCTCATGTGCACCTTGATCCCGTCGAACTCGCGGTCGGTCGAGGTGCCGAGGTGGTACTTGACGTCGCCCGAGCCGCCGACGTCCTCGGGATTGGCGGTGCCGCCCGAGAACTCGTGGAAGATCACGCGATAGGGCTTGGCCATGACGTTGGCGAGCACGTTGAGCCGGCCACGGTGCGCCATGCCGACGACCATCTCGCGCACGCCCGTCTGGCCGCCGCGCTTGATCACCGATTCCAGCGCCGGGATCATGCTTTCGCCGCCATCGAGGCCGAAGCGCTTGGTGCCGACGTACTTCTTGCCGAGGAACTTCTCGTATTGTTCGCCGCGGATCACTGCCTGCAGGATCGCCTTCTTGCCCATGACGGTGAAGTCGATCGACTTGTCGGCGCCTTCCATGCGCTCCTGGAGGAAGCGGCGTTCCTCGACGTCGGAGATGTGCATGTATTCGAGGCCGATCTTGCCGCAGTAATTGGCGCGCAGGATGTCGACGATTTCGCGCACGGTCGTCCATTCGAGGCCGAGCGCGCCGCCGATGTAGAGCTTGCGGTCGAGCGCGTCGCCCGAGAAGCCGTGGTATTCGGGCGTGAGGTCGGCCGGCAGCTCGCTGCGGTGCAGCCCCAGCGGATCGAGGTCGGCGGCGAGATGGCCGCGCACGCGGTAGGTGCGGATCAGAAGCTGCGCCCGGATCGAATCCGCCGCGGCGGCCTCGACCGCCGCCTCGTCGACCGGCACCCCGGCCTTTTGCGCCGCCGCCTTGACCGCGGCCTTCACCGCCGTGGGATCGAGCGCCTGCGTCAGATCGTCCTCGACGGCGCTGCCCAGCGGTGGCCAGCCGGCACGCTGCCAGCTCGGGCCCGGCTGGGGATCGTCGGGAAAGAAATCCAAGCTTTCGTTACCCATTAATCCAAACCCCTTGCACCCCCGCGAAGGCGGGGCTCCGGCGGGCTGCAGAGGGCCCCTCCGTGATGACAGTGGCAGTTGTAACCGTAACCGTAACCCCGCGTGAACCAGGAAACCATCCGTTCGCGAAGCTGTTCCATGCGCCGGTCGGATCGCGGCCCATCCCGATGCAACGCATTCCGCCCGGCCTGTTCGTCAGCAAATGGACGCAGCCGGGCTTCATGCATGTGCTCCTATTGCCCCGCCGGACGGACGGGGGGATCGGTCGGTTGGAGAGGGGCCTCAATCATCGTTCGATCCAGCCTCCCGAGGGTGCCCGCCTTTGCGGGGCTTACGCCAGTTCCTTCAGCAGTCCCGCCAGCGTCGTGCCGAGTTCCGAAGGCGAGGGGGAGACGCGGATGCCGGCCTCCTCCATCGCCGCGATCTTGTCCTCGGCGCCGCCCTGGCCGCCCGAGACGATCGCGCCGGCGTGGCCCATGCGGCGCCCGGGAGGCGCCGTGCGGCCGGCGATGAAGCCGACCATCGGCTTCTTGCGCCCGCGCTTCGCCTCGTCCTTGAGGAACTGCGCCGCCTCTTCCTCGGCCGAACCGCCGATCTCGCCGATCATGATGATCGACTTGGTCGCGTCGTCGGCCAGGAACAGTTCCAGCACGTCGATGAAGTTGGTGCCGTTGACCGGATCGCCGCCGATGCCGACCGCGGTGGTCTGGCCCAGGCCCTCGTTGGTCGTCTGGAACACCGCCTCATAGGTCAGCGTGCCCGAGCGGCTGACGACGCCGACCGAGCCCTGCGAGAAGATGTTGCCCGGCATGATGCCGATCTTGCACTCGTTGGGGGTCAGCACGCCGGGGCAGTTCGGGCCGATCAGGCGCGACCTGGTGCCCGAGAGCGCGCGCTTGACGCGCACCATGTCGAGCACCGGGATACCCTCGGTGATCGCGACGATCAGTTCGATCCCGGCGTCGATCGCCTCCAGGATCGCGTCGGCGGCGCCGGCCGGCGGCACGTAGATGCAGCTCGCGGTGGCGCCGGTCGCGGCCTGGGCTTCCGCGACGGTGTCAAACTGCGGCAGGCCGAGGTGGCTGGTGCCGCCCTTGCCGGGGGTGACGCCGGCGACCATCTGCGTGCCGTAGTCGAGCGCCGCCTGGGTGTGGAAGCTGCCGGTCGAGCCGGTCATGCCCTGGGTGATGACCTTGGTGTTCTTGTCGACGAGAATGGACATTCAGTGCTCCTGGGGAGGGGAGATCGGTCTTCGTCCGAATGTTGACTGACGGCGGGAAATCAAGCCAGCGAGTTGTCGATGCCCTTGCAGGCAACCAGCAGTTCCTTGACCGCGTCGATCGAGAGCTGGAGCTTGCTCTTGGCCGTATCGTTCAGCGCGATCTCGACGACCTGTTCGACGCCGCCGGCGCCGATCACCACCGGCACGCCGACGTAGAGGTCATTGACCCCGTACTGGCCGGTCAGGTGCGCGGCGCAGGGCAGGACGCGCTTCTGGTCGCCCAGATAGCTCTCGGCCATGGCGATCGCCGAGGCGGCCGGGGCGTAGAACGCCGAGCCGGTCTTGAGCAGGCCGACGATCTCGCCGCCGCCGTTGGCAGTGCGCGTGACGATCGCGTCGATGCGCTCCTGGGTCGAGCGACCCATCTTGATGAGATCCGGCACGGGGATGCCCTTGACGGTCGAATACTCGACGATCGGCACCATCGTGTCGCCGTGGCCGCCGAGCACGAAGCTGGAGACGTCGCGCACCGAGACGCCGAACTCTTCCGCGAGGAAGGTCGAGAAGCGCGCCGAATCGAGCACGCCGGCCATGCCGACCACCTTGTTGTGCGGCAGGCCCGAGAATTCGCGCAGCGCCCAGACCATGGCGTCGAGCGGGTTGGTGATGCAGATGACGAAAGCGTCGGGTGCGTTGTCGCGGATGCCCTCGCCGACGGCCTTCATCACCTTGAGGTTGATGCCCAGCAGATCGTCGCGGCTCATGCCCGGCTTGCGCGGCACGCCGGCGGTGACGATGACCACGTCGGCGCCCGCGATGTCGGCATAGTCGTTGGTGCCCTTGAGGCTGACGTCGAAGCCCTCGACCGGGCCGCACTGCAGCAGGTCCAGTGCCTTGCCCTGGGGAACGCCCTCCACCACGTCGAACAGGACGATGTCGCCCAGTTCCTTCTGCGCGGCGAGATGGGCCAGCGTGCCACCGATGTTGCCGGCGCCGATGAGGGCGATCTTCTTGCGAGCCATGATAGACGATGTCCTTCAATGGGGCGTCGGGCAATGGCGGCCTGCGGTGCCCCGACCGCCGGCAGGCGCCCGGTTTCGTTCGGTCCCCTAGGCGCGAGACGCGCGCATTGCAACCGCGAAAACGGTTGAAAATATGGTTTTACTCTCTGCTATATAATAATAGTTCTCATTAGCGATAAATAACCTGCGCCCGTGCTCTGGCTGAGCGCCCGGATCAGCCGCTCAGGCACTGATCGTCGGGCTTCTCGCGCTCCTTGGCCAGCAGCATGGCGGCGAGATAGTCGGGCACCGGGCGGCTGAAGTAATAGCCCTGGCCGAGCGTGCAGCCGGCCTCGGATACGGCGCGGACCTGCTCGATCGTCTCGAGGCCCTCGGCGACGATTTCCATGCCAAGGGTCGCGCCCATGCCGGAGACGGCACGGATGATCGCGTCGCTTTTCTTGCCCTGGTTGATGCCCGAGACGAAGCTGCGGTCGACCTTGATCTTGGAGAAGGGATAGGTGTTGAGATAGCTCAACGAGGAATAGCCCGTGCCGAAATCGTCGAGCGCGAAGCGTACGCCGGCTTCGGCCAGTTCGTTGATGAAGCTCTCCGTGTTCCGGCTGTGGTCAATGAGCACCGTTTCGGTGATCTCGAGTTCGAGCCGCGCGGGCGAAAGTTTCGCCTCGCGCAGCGCCGAGAGGATGCCGAGTGCGGCGCCCGGCGCCTTTATCTGAAGTGGCGAGAGGTTGACGGCGATGGTCACTTCTTCGGGCCATTGCGCCGCGGCGCGGGCGGCCTGGGCGGTGATCCAGTTGCCCAGCGTGATGATCGCGCCGGTTTCCTCGGCGACCGGGATGAACTCGTCGGGGCGCAACTCGCCCTTTTCCGGGTGGAACCAGCGCACCAGCGCCTCGAAGCTGCGGATGCGGCCAGTGGCGAGATCGACCACCGGCTGGAAGAAGATCGACAGTTCGTCACGCTGCAGGGCAAGCCGCAGCTCGCTTTCGATCTCGCGCCGGCGGACGAGGTTGCGGGTCATCGAAGGGTCGAAGAACGTCACCTGCTTGCGGCCGTTGACCTTGGAGCGATAGAGCGCGAGGTCCGCACCCTGCATCAGCGTGTCGAAGTCCTCGCCGTCGTCCGGATGCAGCGCGATGCCCATCGAACTGGCGATCTCCAGCCGGTTCTCGTCGATGCGGATGGGACGGCTGATTTCCTCCATCATCCGCTGGGCGAGATGCTCGACCTCCTGGCGGCTGTCTGTCTCGCAGGCGACGATGAACTCGTCGCCGCCGAACCGGGCAACCGTGGCGTTGTCCGGCGCCACATGCCTCAGGCGGGCCGCGATTTCGGCGAGAAGCTTGTCGCCGGTCTGGTGGCCGAGCGAATCGTTGACCTCCTTGAAGCGGTCGAGGTCCATCCAGAACAGCGCCAGCTTTTTGCTCGGATCGAGGTGGGGCATGCGTTCGAGCAGATGGTGGTTGAGGCCGGCGCGGTTGAGCAGGCCGGTGACCACGTCCGAGCGGGCGAGGATCTGCATTTTTTCGGCGAGGCAGGCGCTGGTTTCGGCGGCGGCGATCGAATTGCGCAGCGTGCGAAAGACGTTGAGCGTGATCGTGATCATCGCCGGGATGACCAGCAGCGTGCTCACGCCCAGAACCTTGTAGGCCCAGCCGGGCTGCATGAAGAAAGCGAAGATTGGCGGCACCATCGTCAGCAGAAGCTGGCCGATGGCGATGGCCGGCCGGCCGGCGTTGCGCGCCGCGATGCCCACGCCATAGCACATGGCGCTGCATACCATCGTCAACTGCGCGACGATCGGCGCGTCGAGGAATACGGTATAGGCGCACAGCACGCCCACCATCAGCGCATAGCTGAACGCGCCGATTTCGAAGATCAATTCGAGCGGCAGCGTCGCTGCGTCCTTGCGGCGGGGCAGGACGAAGGCGGCGAAAACCCGGGCGGTGGCAATGATCGAAAGCGCGACCGCGGCATTCGTGATCATCGGTTCGCGCGATATATAGGCGGCGGTGGCGGCGGTGGCGATGCCGGTAAGGGCGGCGATCGCGAGGCTCGTGGGATTGGTGTACAGCGTCTCGACCAGAATGCTGCGCACCCTGTCGTCCAAGGTATCGGTGCCCAAGCGCACGCGCATCAAGTTACGTAGACGCGAAATTGGAACGGCTCCCATTCGACTTGGCGGCGATAGCGCAAAGCTGTCACCGAATGGTTAACCGCGTGGTGAGAATTGAGCCACCCACGCATGGGGGGAGGGGGGCGGCCGCCCGGTGGCGAGCACCGTGCGATCAGCGTTGGTTGGCGGCGACGGCATCTGCCATGCGCCGGTCGAGCATGCGGCAGATGCCGAGCCACCAGCGGTAGTCGCTGCGGTTGCCGGCGAAGAAGGCTGTCTCCGCGTTGTTTCGGGCCGCCTCGGCCGCACCCAGGCCGTATGTCGCGAAATGACGCAGCGCCGCGCGAAGCATCTTGTCGTCGGTCGTGCCCCGGATGTTGTCGTTGGCGGCCGTGGGGGGCACCACCGCTCCGATCACGCGGCGGACGGTATCGTCTCCACGGCGGGCGGCAGCGAAGCGGATCGTCATTGCAGCAGGGCTCCGGCAAGTTCTCTCCGCCGTCCTATCGGCGCGGCGCCTAAGCCTTGGTTGTGCCCTATGGTTGCCGGAAGGTTCACCAATCCTCTCTTTTCATCCCGGGTGCGGGAGGAGAGTGGATCGCGGACGGGGCTCAGTTGCCCGGCTGCACGATCCAGCGGCCGCTCTGCTGGTATTCTGGCAGCACGTCGCTGGCATTCGGCAGGCCATCGCCGCGATAGAGCGCATCGCCGCCGCGGCGTTCCAGTTCGGCGGCGTAGACCGGCGCCGATGCAGGCTTCGCATGGCCGGGCGCGGCGACGGCGGGGAGGAAGGCGTCGCGCTGCGCCGCCTGGAGGCCGCTTTCATAGGCGCGCTGGATCGCGACGGGATCAGGAGCCGCCTCGGCCGCGCGCGGTGCGGTGTTGCGCGGATGCGGCGCGGCCGGCGGCTCACCGCCCAGATAGGCGAAGCGGAAGGTTGCCGGCTGGCCGGCAGGGCCCTTGAACCGATAGAAGCGATGCGCGCCTATCGTGCCCAGATAGTCGAGACTCTCGGCCCAATAGGGATGCACCGCCACCGTGTGGTAATGCGTGGCCAGGCCCGCCGGCGCATAGACAAAGCCCGACAGCGCCTCGCGCGCGACGTCTTCCGCCCGTCGCCAGAACATGCGGTTCGGCACGCGCGCCAGCGCGCCGTCGCAGGTGAAGCTGAACTGGCAGCCGGTGGTCCGCTCCGATCCCTGATAGACGACGCCGCAGACCGTGCCGGGGTACGATGGATGCGCGACGCGGTTGAGCACCACTTGCGCCACGGCGCGCTGGCCGGCATCGGGCTCGCTCGCCGCCTCGTAATAGATCGCCGCGGTCAGGCATTGTACCGCGCGGCTGCGGTCGACTCCGCTGTTGCCGAGGCGCATCGCGCGCGCCGCCGGACCGGCCGGCTCGACGCGTGTGGGCGCCGGCTCGGCGTCGGAGTGGATGCCCTGCCCGAGCGGCGCGGGCGCCGGCTCGCCGGCGAGGTAGTAGAACGCGGCGCCGGGGAAGCTCTCGCCGGGCCGCTCGAACGGCATGGGCGCCACTGGCGTCCCGGCTGGCCCGGCGGCGGCGATGCCGAGGGCCCAATCGGCCGGCATGGCGAAGGCGGGCAGCGCTACCGCGGACAGCAGCGCCAGCGCGCGCCGGCCATGACGCCGCGGCGCCCTTGCCGCGCCCAGACTGCGCGCGCGCGAACGTCGCAGCCGCGCGGAGAAATCGCGCGGGCGCTGTTCGGAAGTAAGGGCGAAACTGGGGTCCATCGGCCTCGCTGGTCGCTACGCGTCTCACGCGCGTATCGTGTCGCGGCGCGCTTCGCAGCCGGTGAGTCTCCGGCGTGCCGAAGCGGCACAACGCCAGCCGATAGGCTTAACCCCTTAAGCAATATCCCTCGGTGCGCCGCGAGAGGCGCGGCCCGACGGGTGGCGGCCGGTCAAAGGCCGGTGAAAAGCCGCGTCTTGTGCGGCTTGTCGGATTTCCGGTTCCTCGTCAGTCGCCGATGACGATGCAGGTCGAAAAGCAGCGAGCCCGTCGCGAATCTGTCGTCGCGGCCGTAGATGCGGCGGCGATAGGGGGCGAGATGGCCGTAGGACATCGATTTTCCCTCAGTCGTATTGGGGCTCCTTTTCGGCGCGGGGTGGGGGTGGGGGGAAGGTGCGCCGAAAAGGAACCGCCAAAATGGAAAACGCGGCAGGCTGAAAAGGGTTCCGGATGAGTGGCGGGGAGCGGGCGGCGGCCCATCCCGAATGTCACCGGCCGTTGTGCCGGCGCAAACGGAAGGCCAGCACCAGCAGAGAGACCCCGGCGGCCAGCGCGTAAAGGCCGATCAGCCATGCGAGCGACAGCATCGTCGCTCCCGGCGCGATCCAGAACAGTGCCAGGATACCGACGGCGAGCGCGATGGACAGGGCGCCCGACAGGAACAGCAGCCACTCGCCCCGGATCAGACGGCGCAGGCGAATGGCCGCAACGATTTCCAGCACGCCGGTCGTGATCGCCCAGGTTGCTACCAGCGCGATCGCTAGGACTGCGTAAGCGACTGTTCCCAGAAGCGGGAAAAAGAAGAAGATCACGCCCACGGCGATACCCAGCAGTCCCGACACGATCAGCGCCGACCAGCGATCCTGGCGCGCCCGGGCGCCGCGGATGCCGCTGACGAGGCGCAGCAGGCCGTCGGCGAAGCTGTAGGCAGCGAAGACCAGCGCCAGGGTGAAAAGCGCGATGCCGGGCAGCAGCAGCACGCCGATGCCGAAGGCGATTGCCAGGACGCCGCGAAGCGCGAACCAGCCCCAGTTGTGCGACGGCAACAGGTCGCGGACGAACAGCGAATCGCTCGTGAGATTCGGTCGCCATGAGGTCTGGCCCAGAGGTGAAGGCATCGTCGGCTCCTGTCGGCGGCGCGGGACTATAGGGATGGACGCCGCAGGCGGGCCCTCTTCCTGCCCGAGAAACGGCGCGGACAGCATTTTGGTTCCGCGCCGTCGCGGGCGAGTTGCCGGTGTAGCCTTCGCTCCCCACATAGCCCGGGGCGCCCCCGCCGCGCGCCTCCTTGCTCGAATCGAACAAATCTGGAACACCGGCTTCCCATGAGTCTCTCCCACATCACCGTGCGCGGCGCGCGCGAGCACAACCTCAAGGGCATCGACGTCGCGCTGCCGCGCGAGAAGCTGATCGTCATCACCGGGCTGTCGGGCAGCGGCAAGTCCAGCCTGGCGTTCGACACGATCTATGCCGAGGGGCAGCGCCGCTATGTGGAATCGCTGTCCGCCTATGCGCGCCAGTTCCTCGAGATGATGCAGAAGCCCGATGTCGAGCATATCGACGGGCTCTCCCCCGCGATCTCGATCGAGCAGAAGACCACCAGCCGCAACCCGCGCTCGACCGTCGCCACGGTGACGGAGATCTACGACTACATGCGCCTGCTCTGGGCGCGCGTAGGCGTGCCCTATTCGCCGGCGACGGGCCTGCCGATCACCGCGCAGACCGTCAGCCAGATGGTCGACCGCGTCATGGCGCTGCCCGAGGGCACCCGGCTCTACCTGCTCGCCCCCGTGGTGCGTGGCCGCAAGGGCGAATACCGCAAGGAACTCGCCGAGTGGCAGAAGGCGGGCTACACCCGCGTGCGCATCGACGGCGAGATGTACGCCATCGAAGAGGCGCCCGCGCTCGACAAGAAGTACAAGCACGACATCGAGGTGGTGGTCGACCGGCTGGCGGTGCGTGAGGGCATCGAAACGCGGCTGGCGGATTCGTTCGAGCAGGCACTGAAGCTGGCCGAAGGGCTGGCCTATGTCGATCTGGCCGATACCACGGTGGCGGAACTGGGTGCGGGTGCTTCGACCAGCTCAGCACGAGCGGATGCGGATACGGACCCTAAATCCGCTCAGCCTGAGCCTGTCGAAGGCCACGCGCCCAGGGCCGCATCGGGCCTCAAGGGCGCCGGCCTGCCGCCCAACCGCATCGTGTTCAGCGAAAAGTTCGCCTGCCCGGTCTCCGGTTTCACGCTGGAAGCCATCGAGCCGCGCCTGTTCTCGTTCAACGCCCCGCAGGGCGCCTGCCCGGCCTGTGACGGGCTGGGCGAGAAGCTGCTGTTCGACGCGCAGCTCGTCGTGCCCAACGAGCACCTGACGCTCAAGCAGGGCGCGATCGTCCCTTGGGCGAAGTCCAATCCGCCGAGCCCCTACTACATGCAGGTGCTCGCCAGCCTGGCGAAGGAATACGGCTTCGACCTCACTACTCCCTGGGCCGAGCTGCCGGGCGAGGTGCGGCTGATCATCCTCCACGGCAGCGGCGGCAAGCCGGTCCCGCTGACCTTTATCGACGGCAAGAAGAGCTACACGGTCACAAAGGCGTTCGAGGGCGTGATCGGCAACCTCAACCGTCGCATGCTGCAGACCGAGAGCGCCTGGATGCGCGAGGAACTGTCCAAGTACCAGACCGCGCAGCCCTGCGAGGTCTGCGACGGCAAGCGGCTCAAGCCCGAGGCGCTGAGCGTCAAGATCGCCGGCGAGGACATCTCGATGTCCACCCGCCGCTCGGTGGCCGACGCCTATGCCTGGTTCTCCACGCTCGAGGACAAGCTCAACGCCACGCAGAAGCAGATCGCCCACGCTATCCTCAAGGAGATCAACGAGCGGCTGGGGTTCCTCAACAACGTCGGCCTCGATTACCTCAATCTCGACCGCACCTCGGGCACGCTGAGCGGCGGCGAGAGCCAGCGCATCCGCCTCGCCAGCCAGATAGGTTCGGGCCTATCGGGCGTTTTGTACGTTCTGGATGAACCCTCGATCGGCCTCCACCAGCGCGACAACGACCGGCTGCTGGAGACGCTGAAACGCCTGCGCGACCTCGGCAACACGGTAATCGTCGTCGAGCACGACGAGGACGCGATCCGCCATGCGGACCATATCGTCGACCTCGGCCCCGGCGCCGGCGTCCACGGCGGGCAGATCGTCGCGCAGGGCGCGCTCGCCGACATCCTCGCCAGCAAGGACAGCCTCACCGGCCAGTACCTCACCGGCGCGCGCGCGATCGAGGTGCCGGCCAAGCGCCGCAAGGGTAACAAGCACAAGCTGACGGTCGCCGGCGCGCGCGCCAACAACCTGCGCAACGTCACCGCCAGCATCCCGCTCGGCACCTTCACCTGCATCACCGGCGTCTCGGGCTCGGGCAAGTCGAGCTTCACGATCGACACGCTCTATGCCGGCGCCGCGCGGCAGCTCAACGGCGCGCGCGTCATCGCCGGCCCGCACGACGCGATCCGCGGGCTCGAATACTGCGACAAGGTGATCGAGATCGACCAGTCGCCGATCGGCCGCACCCCGCGCAGCAACCCGGCGACCTACACCGGCGCCTTCACCCAGATCCGCGACTGGTTCGCCGGCCTGCCGGAAAGCGAGGCGCGCGGCTACAAGCCCGGGCGGTTCAGCTTCAACGTCAAGGGTGGCCGCTGCGAGGCCTGCCAGGGCGACGGGTTGATCAAGATCGAGATGCACTTCCTGCCCGACGTCTACGTCACCTGCGAGGAATGCGGCGGCAAGCGCTACAACCGCGAGACGCTGGAGGTGAAGTTCAAGGGCCACTCGATCGCCGACGTGCTCGACATGACGATCGAGGATGCCGAGGCGTTCTTCAAGGCGGTGCCGCCGATCCGCGACAAGATGCACATGCTGAACGAGGTCGGCCTCGGCTACGTCAAGGTCGGCCAGCAGGCGACGACGCTTTCCGGCGGCGAGGCGCAACGCGTCAAGCTGGCGAGGGAACTGAGCCGCCGCTCGACCGGGCAGACGCTCTACATCCTCGATGAGCCGACCACCGGCCTCCACTTCGAGGACGTGCGCAAGCTATTGGAAGTGCTCCACCGCCTCGTCGATCAGGGCAACAGCGTGGTGGTGATCGAGCACAACCTCGACGTCATCAAGACCGCCGACTGGATCATCGACCTCGGCCCCGAAGGCGGCGTGCGCGGCGGCGAGATCGTCGCCGAAGGCACGCCCGAGCAGGTCGCGGCCAACCCGCGCAGTTTCACCGGCCACTACCTCGCACCGCTGCTCGAACGCGGCAGGGTGGCGGCGGAATAATGCCCTCCCCGAGCTTTGCTCGGGGAGGGGGCCTTCGGCGCGGCGGATGGCGGAGGGGCATCCGCCTCCCGAGCGGACCCGCGCGATCGTGCCGCTCGCCGCGTCAATGTTCCGCAGCGGCCAGCGCGAAATTGAGCGTGCCCACCGCTTCGAACACCCGCTTGCGGAACTTCCATCCTTCGGCCGTGCGCACCAGCGTATCGGCGTAGATGCCGAAGTATTCGACGCTCTCGTTCCGGCCCTTGAGCTTGCCCGCCTCGCGGATCGTCGAGCGGGCCGTGGCGGTGTCGCCGTCGATTGCGATGAGCGCCGGGCCGTTCTGCTGCAGCACGAATTCGAGTTCGGCCGAGAGCAGCGGGAAGGCGCCCCGCAGCGCATCGTGGCCTTCGAACTTGAGGTCGAGGTGCGGGATCTCCCAGGCGCCGTCGGCCGTGAACAGCGCCAGCACCGGGTCCCAGTCGCCCCGGCCGGTGAGCAGCGAATAGGCGGTGATCACCCGCTGCACTTCGTAATGGTCCTCCGGCATCGCACATCCTCCCGTTTTTTGCATTCCGGCTCATGCCAGATCGGCGCGGCTTCCGCGCGTCCAAACTGCGCGGGCGTAGCATGATCGCGCGCTTTACAACGGCTCGCCTGCGTCGCATTCTGCGCGCTGCAGCGCTCCGGGGAATACGGGGCGGGAGAGTTCGCCATGGCAGCGCCGACACCGACCGGGCTCGTTACCGATTTTCTTGCCCGCTGGACCGATCCCGGCGGCCTGGACGCGGCGATCCGCGACACGTTCCTGCCCATCACCGTCTGGGAGAACGTCGGCCTCGCCACCACTACCGGGCCGGAGGAGGCGATCGCGCTCAACGCCGGGTTCGAGGCGCAGTTCGGCGTCGAGACGATCCGGGTCGAGGTCCGCGCCATCGCCGCCGTCGGCAACAAGGTGCTGACCGAGCGGCTCGACCACATGGTCGATGGCACCGGCAAGGTGCTGCTCTCCGCAGCGGTGATGGGCATCTTCGAGGTCGAGGGCGACAGGATCGCCGCCTGGCGCGACTATTTCGACTCGGCCGGTGCGCTCGTGTTGCAGGCCCAGGCTGGCCAAGACCATGCCGGACAGAACCAGGATGGGCAGAACCCGGACGGGCAGGGGCACGGCTGATGGCGAGCGCCGGCGACATCGTTCGCGCCTTCATCGCCAGGTGGGAGGAGCCCGACGGCTTTCGCGCGGCGGTCGAACGCTGGTTCACCGACGCGACGGTGTGGGAGAACGTCGGGCTGATCACCACCACCGGCAAGGCGGAGGCGGTCGGCTTCTACGAGCAGTTCAGCGCGCAGACAGGCATGGCGGCGATGAAGATCGAGATGCGCGCGCTGGCCGAAAGCGGCGGCAAGGTGCTGACCGAACGGATCGACTACATTCTCGACGCCGCCGGCAATGCGGTGATGACGGTGCCGGTGATGGGCATCTTCGAGATCGAGGACGGCCGGATCGTCGCCTGGCGCGACTATTTCGACACGATTGCCAATTCGGGCACGGATTCTCCGCCGTCCGGCTGACCGCGGCGGCGCGGGAGGGAATGCGAACGAGGAAGATGTCATGACCTACAGACGACTGCTTTTACCCATGCTGATCGCTGCCGGGCTGGCGCTGCCGCTGGCCGCACAGGCTGCGACGGTGAAGCTCGGCGCCACGCTCAACGGCACCAGCGAGACGCCGCCGGGCGATCCCGACGGTACCGGTACCTTCGTCGTCGAAATCGACCCCGACGCGGGCGATTTCTGCTTCACCGTCACTTCGGCCAAGATCGGCACCCCGACGATGGCGCACGTCCACTCGGGCGCCGCCGGCACGAGCGGTCCGCCGGTGGTGACGATCGACCCCACGGGCAACGACGAATGCATCGCGGCGGAGCCGGATGTGCTCAGGCCGATCGTTGCCGCGCCCGAGAACTACTACGTCAACATCCACAATGCCGAGTATCCGGGCGGCGCCATTCGCGGCCAGTTGGCGAAACAATAGGCTTGCCGGCATCTCCCCGCTGCGGCGGCGGCGGCGGGGAGGGGGAGGGAGCGGCCTTTTGCGGGGCGCTCTGATTATGCGCAGAGGGTCGCACGGACCCCGAGGTGCCGGCGGCGGGTCTCGAGAACGGCGCTGCCGAAAGAACCGGTGGCTGCGCCGCTGGAATGGTTCTCCATGCCCTTCGGCGTTCTTTTTGCGCGAAAACCGCGTCGGCTTTCGGTCTCGAACACGATAGGCGGCCCGCAACAAGATGGGGCCGGCATCGCTGCCGGCCCCTTTTGTCGCCTGCCTGACTGCCACTCGCGGCCATCTGCTTCGTGCGTTTTCGCGCGATCCCGGCTTGAGCAAGCGCCTGGCCGTTGTGATGCCAGTACCGAACATCGCGAGTGCGTTCCGCACCGGAGGTGCTGCGGCACCGTGATGCCCGTCGCATCGGACCCGATCGGCCTGGGCTCGGCTGTGCGGCGGCCCCTTCCGATCGTTGCGCCTGTCGCCCTGGTCGGTCGTTCGGAACCTTTCGGCCTTCCGGACCGGCAAAGCCTCGACCGGCGATAAGGCCGGCGATGGGTCCCGTCAGGCGGCGGTCCGGTTCCGAAGAACCTTTCCCTCCGCCTGGCGGTTCCGACCTCGTCGTCGCATTCCGGCAGTTCGCCTGGCCTTGCGGCCTTGCTCTGTCGTGGCTTTCCGGAGATTTCGTTCCGTCCGGTCGAAACCGGGCTTTCCGTCGCTCCGTCCGCGCCGCGGCGATTCGGTCAACGGCTGCGCGCCACTCGCTGCATCTGCGGTTCGCCAAGCCTATTCATGAAGAATCTGCGTGACGTGTTTTCCAACGCTGCTGCGGGCATCGTCGCCGTATCTCTCGGGTCGATATTACCTTTTTCTCTGAGGGGCTTACTCCACAGAGCTTCGGGTCATTCTTCCCGTTCGACACAAGCAGGCTGCGCCTCGCGGCCGAGTCGCGCAAGCGATTTCTACGACAGTTATCCACAGTCCACCGCATTCGCGGCGGACAAGTCTGAAAAACGCCGCGAAGCAATTGGCTTCGCTCCCGAAAAGCCTCAGCGGTCGCGCTGTGCCAGTAGCCTCAGGCGCAGGGCGTTGAGCTTGATGAAGCCCGCCGCGTCCTTCTGGTCATAGGCGCCGGCGTCATCCTCGAAGGTCACGTGCCGCTCCGAATAGAGGCTGTCGGGCGACTTGCGGCCGACCACGGAGGCGAGCCCCTTGTAGAGCTTCAGCCGCACCGTGCCGTTGACCTTCTCCTGGCTGTGGTCGATCGCCGCCTGCAGCATCTCGCGCTCGGGCGCGAACCAGAAGCCGTTGTAGATCAGCTCCGCATAGCGCGGCATCAGCTCGTCCTTGAGGTGCGCAGCGCCGCGGTCGAGCGTGATCTGCTCGATGCCGCGATGGGCGCGGGCATAGATCTCGCCGCCCGGCGTCTCGTACATGCCGCGGCTTTTCATGCCGACGAAGCGGTTCTCGACCAGGTCGAGCCGGCCGATGCCGTGCTTGCGGCCTAGGTCGTTCAGCGCGGCGAGCAGCGTCGCCGGGCTCATCGCCTCGCCGTTCAGCGCGACGCCGTCGCCCTTTTCGAAGTCGATGGTGATGTATTCCGGCTGGTCGGGTGCGTCCTCGGGATTGACGGTGCGCGAATAGACGTAGTCGGGCACCTCTTCCCACGGGTCCTCGAGCACCTTGCCCTCGGACGAGGTGTGCAGGAGGTTGGCGTCGGTGGAGAACGGGCTTTCGCCGCGCTTGTCCTTGGGCACCGGGATCTGGTGCTGCTCGGCCCAGGCGATCAGCGCGGTGCGGCTGGCGAGGTCCCATTCGCGCCAGGGGGCGATGACCTTGATCGACGGCTCCAGCGCATAGGCGGACAGCTCGAAGCGGACCTGGTCGTTGCCCTTGCCGGTGGCGCCGTGGGCGACCGCGTCGGCGCCCGTCTCGCGCGCGATCTCGATCAGGCGCTTGGAGATCAGCGGCCGGGCGATCGAGGTGCCGAGCAGGTAGTCGCCCTCGTAGCGGGCGTTGGCGCGCATCATCGGGAAGACGAAATCGCGCACGAATTCTTCGCGCAGGTCGTCGATGTAGATGTGGTGGTCGGGAATGCCCATCAGCCGCGCCTTGGCGCGCGCCGGCTCAAGTTCCTCGCCCTGGCCGAGATCGGCGGTGAAGGTGACGACCTCGCAGTTGTAGGTGACCTGCAACCACTTCAGGATGACCGAGGTGTCGAGGCCGCCCGAGTAGGCGAGAACGACCTTCTTGATGTCCGACATGGCTTAGCTCCGCTGGAATTCCGCGGCGCGCCTAACAGTCCAGGTCCTACATCGCAACCGCTACTCAGCCGCCTCCCGGGCTTTGGGTGCGAGATGCCACTCGGGTTCCTCCTCGAGCGCGGAGAGGCGCGCGGTTTCGGCGGAGATGTAATCGCGCGTCATCGGCACCGCATCGCGGCGCTTCATCGACTGGATATGGAAGTTGACCATGCCGGTGCCGCGGAAGCTCTGCTCGGCGCCGACGAGATAGAACTGCCACATGCGGAACATCCGCGCGTCGTAGAGCGCCGTGATCTCCTTCTCGTGCAGCGTCGTGCGGCGGTACCATTCGGCCAGCGTATGGGCGTAGTGGTAGCGCAGGATCTCGACGTCGCCCACTTCCCAGCGCGTGCGCTCCAACGCGCCCACCATCTCGCTCAGCGAAGGCAGGTAGTGCCCCGGGAAGATGTAGGTGCGCGACCACTTGTCGGTCACCCCCGGCGGCGGGCTCGTGAGGCCGATGGTGTGGGTCAGCATGACGCCGTCGTCGGCCAGCAGCTCGTTGGTCTTGGCGAAGTATTCGTCGAAGTTGCCGCGGCCGACGTGCTCGAACATGCCGACGCTGCTGATGCGGTCGAACTGGCCCTTGATGTCGCGGTAGTCGATCAGCTCGAACCGCACCTTGCCGGAAACGCCCGCGGCCCTGGCGCGTTCGTTGGCGAAGGCGACCTGGTCGGGCGCCAGGCTGACGCCCAGCACTTCGCAGCCGTAATGCTTGTTGTAGAACAACCCGAGCCCGCCCCAGCCGCAGCCGATGTCGAGCACGCGCATGCCGGGGCCGAGGCGCAGCTTGGCGGCGACGAGCGCCTTCTTGTCGATCTGCGCGCGTTCCAGGCTGTTCGCCGGGTCGCGGTAATAGCCCATCGAATACTGGCGGTCCTCGTCGAGGAACAATTCGTAGAACTGGCGGGTGAGGCCGTAATGGTGAACCGCGTTCTTGCTCGCCTGCCGGCGGGAGTTGATCTGGTCGAGCCGCGCCGCCAGCCGGTCGACCGACTTGCGCAGGAAGCCCTTGGCGTCGAGCGAGCCGCCGCCGCGATTGGCCTGGGCCATGATGAACAGGACCAGGTCGCGGATGTCGTGCGGCGGTTCCACCACCAGGCGGCCGTCCGTATAGGCCTCGCCCGCGCCCATGCGCGGGTCCTTGGCGATGTGGAGCGCGGCATCCTTGTCGGTCAGGCGCACGGCGATCGCCTCGCCGTCGCCGGGCCCGTATTCATAGACCTTGCCGTCATGGTCGGTGATGACGAGCCGACCCTCGCGGATCAGCCGGCGGAGCATCTTGTCGAGCAGCCACATAGGCCCGGACACTAGCCCGCGCCCGCCGTATTGCAAGCGTCAGAGCCGGCCGAGCGCGCTCGAGAGCTGCCACAGTCCCAGCGCCAGGAACAGCAGTGCCGCGGCGATACGCGTGGCCTTGAGCGATATGCGCCGGACCAGCTCTTCGCCGAGGAACACCGCCGGGGCGTTGGCGATCATCATGCCGATCGTGGTGCCGGTCGCGACCGCGAGCACGCTATGGTACTGCGCGCCCAGCGCTACGGTGGCGATCTGCGTCTTGTCGCCCATTTCGACCAGGAAGAAGGCGATCGTGGTCGTCACGAAGGCGCTGCCGCGATGGCGGAAGCCCTGTTCGTCGTCGAGCTTGTCGGGAACCAGCGTCCAGGCCGCCATGGCGATGAAGCCCAGCGCCACTGCGATGCGAAACCACGGCGCGTCGACCAGGCCGGCGACCTCGCGCCCGACCAGCGCGGCGAGCGCGTGGTTGGCGATCGTGGCGGCGAAGATGCCGGCGAGGATCTGCCATGGCGCGCGCAGCCGTGCGGCCAGGACGATGGCCAGCAGCATCGTCTTGTCGCCGATCTCGGCAAGCGCGACCACGGCGATGGAGGTAAGCAGGGCTTCCATGACAGACTGTCTCCGGGCCGGGCTATGGACAAGACAACGACATCGCGGGCTCCCGCCCGGCCAGGCGGAGGCGCGACGTCATTGGTCTCGCCGGAACGGTGCCCCGTCCTCCGCGCGCCATGGCCTCTCGACCAAGCATGTTGACGTGCGGCTCCGCTGCGAAAGCGGCTGGCTACTCCCCAGATGACGGGTGCCCGCTAGACCGGGGTGCGCGCGAATGCAATCTTCTATTCGCTATTCCCGCGCGAGGTAGAGCACGTCGCGCGGCTGGCGGAGCAGGTGCTGGCCGGAATCGACGAACAGCGTCTCGCCGCTGGCCAGCCACCCTTCGGCCAGGAACAGCGCCGCGTCGGCCAGCTCCTGCGGATCGGCCAGCCGTTCGAGCAGGTTCATCCGGCCGCTCGTCAGGTGCTCCTCGGGCAACTGGTCGAAGCTGGGCAGCGTCGCGCCGGGGGCGAGGCCGTAGACGCGGTCGGCGGGGTCGTCCTGCGCCATCGCCATCATGCGCACGGTCGCGGCGAAGGCGTGCTTGGCCATCGTATAGGAGAAGAAATCGGGATTGGTGTTGACCAGCTTCTGGTCGGTCAGGGCGATCACGCGGCGACCGCCCCGGGCCCGCGCGCGCGCGAGGAAGGCCTGGGCCATGCGGGCGGGGGTTGCGGCGTTGACCGTGGCGGCTTCGGCGAAGATGGCGGGATCGAGCCGGCGCGCCGTGTCCGCGTGGAACACCGCGGCGCTGTTGACCAGCACGCGCCAGTCATCGAGCCGGGCGGCGAGTGCCTCGACCATCGCGGCCGAGTCCTCGATGTCGCCGAGGTCGCACGAGACGCATTCGGCCGAGGGCAGGGTGGCGGCGATCGCCTCGGCTGCGGCCCGCGAACGGCCGTAGTGGATGACGACGTGCCAGCCCGCCCGGCCGAAAGCCGCGGCGATGGTCGCGCCGATGCGCCGGGCGCCGCCGGTAACGAGGACTGCGGGTTTCATGCCGCCCAGCGAAGCACGAAAGAGGCTTGAGGGGAAACCGAAAAGTTGGTTCGTCCCCGGAGTCGACCCGCCCGTTTCAGCCCAGTGCGGCTTCCTTCTCGGCATAGAGCCGGTCCAGCTCGGCACGGCTCTTCTTCTCGGCGGCGGTCTTGAGCTGGCCGCAGGCGGCGTCGATGTCGCGGCCGCGCGGCGTGCGCACGGGGGCGCTGATGCCGGCCTCGAAGACGATGTCCGAGAAGCGCCTGATCCGTTCGGGCGTCGAGCACTCGTAAGGCGCGCCGGGCCAGGGGTTGAACGGGATCAGGTTCACCTTGGCGGGCAGCTTGTAGTGCTTGATGAGCCGCACCAGCTCGCGCGCGTCTTCGTCGCTGTCGTTCTTGTCCTTGAGCATCACGTATTCGAAGGTGATGCGCCGCGCGTTCGAGGCGCCGGGATAGTCGGCGCAGGCCTGGAGGAGTTGCTCGATGCCGAACTTCTTGTTGATCGGTACGATCTCGTCGCGGATGTCCTTGGTCACCGCGTGGAGCGAGACCGCCAGGTTGACGCCGATCTCCTCGCCGCAGCGCGCCATCATCGGCACGACGCCGCTGGTCGAAAGCGTGATGCGCCGCTTGGACAGCGCCAGGCCGTCGCCGTCCATCACCAGCTTGAGCGCGTCGCGCACGTTGTCGAAATTGTAGAGCGGCTCGCCCATGCCCATCATGACGATATTGGTGAGCAGCCGGCCGTCCGAGCTGTAGCCGCCTTCGTCGTCCTCGTCGTCATGATCTCGGGTCCCCGCGAAGGCGGGGGCCTCGGGCCGCAACGCCGAACCCGGCCGCCCCCCGCCTTCGCCGGGGCTCTGAGCGCCCTTCGGCCATTCGCCCAGCGCGTCGCGCGCGAGCATGACCTGGCCGACGATCTCGCCCGGTGTCAGGTTGCGCACCAGGCGCATCGTGCCGGTGTGGCAGAAGCGGCAGTTCAGCGTGCAGCCGACCTGGCTTGAGACGCACAGCGTGCCCCGGTCCGCGTCGGGGATGAACACCATCTCGAAGTCGTGGCCGTCGGCGGTGCGCAGCAGCCACTTGCGCGTGCCGTCGCTGGAAAGCTGCGCCTCGACCACCTCAGGCCGGCCGATGACGAAGCGTTCGGTCAGCCAGGGGCGCATCGGCTTGGCGATGTCGGTCATGGCCTCGAAGTCCGTCACGCCGCGGTGGTAGAGCCAGTGGAACACCTGGCGCGAGCGCAGCCTGGCGGCCTTGGCGTCGAGCCCCGCCTCGGCGAACAGCTCGGCGATGCGCGGGCGGGGCAGGCCGATCAGGTCGACGCGGCCATCCTCGCGCGGGGTGATGTCGCGCGCGACGGGAAGCGGGTCGATATGCCCGGGGATCTGCATCAGTTGGGTGTCGGCCATGGGAGCGGCGCATATAGCCGCAACCGCGCGCGATTTCTACCGCAACTGCACACAGCCGACCGCGGCGGCGTCCATCGCCGTCGCCGCGCCCGCCAGTTGCCAGGTGTTCGAGAAGCGCCGCCCTTGCGCATCGCGGGCCGAAACGGTCATGCGGGTGGCCGATCGCATGGCGGCGACGATCGCCGCGTCCATGCGCCGGTCCGCCGCCCAGGCGTCTCCGCCGCCGCCCGTGAGCCGGAAGCGATCGCGGCCGATCGAGAGCACGATCGGCGTGCCCGGCGCCAGCTTGCGCGACAGGCGGAAATGCACTTGTCCGCGCACCTCGCGCCGGGGCCAGGTGCCGATCGCGGCGTAGGGCTGGTAATCGCGCGCCTTGGTGCTCGGCACGGCCATGGCGATGGCGTAGCAGCGCGGCACCGCCGGGTCGCGGAACGCGCCCCAGCCCGAGAACATGCCCAGGCTGTCGCGGGACAGCGCGGGGGTGGCCGTGACGAGAAGCGCGAGAAGCGCGAGAAGCGCTGAGGGCGGCGCGAAGTTGACGCAGTTTACACGGTTCATGGGAAGCAAACCGCGGGGCGTATCGTGGCTGGCGCGGGGCCTCCGCTCGGCACGGTCCGCGCCATCCGGGCGCAGCGATCGGCGACTTGCGAGGAAGTACCCGCACCATACGAAAAAGGCAGGCAAAAGAACGATCCGGCGCAGCATCTCGCCGGCCTTCTTGCAGAAAGCGCCGATGTAGGAAAGGCGTGGCCCCGCGTCCCCCTTGTCCCGCGCGGCGGAAGCAAGGGGGAAGGGGGAACGAGGGAACGGGGGAACGGCTTACGCCACTTCGCGCTGGACTTCGCCGATCTTCTTGCCGTCCTCGAAATAGCCGAGGCCGTAGTCGCCCTTGATCGTGGTGCGCAGCGTCTGGCGTTCATATTTGGCGTCGCAGCCCTCGACCGCATGCAGCATCCGCCAGTTGTCCCAGATCACCATGTCGCTGGGCTTCCAGTCGTGCCAGTAGGCCGCACTGCTAGTGCCTAGTCGATTGATTTCATGGCATATTTCGTCGTAGACTTCTTCGAACTCGGGAGTCTCGCGGTTCTCCACGCCGACCGACATCCACGGGCCGATGTGCAGCACCTTTTCGCCGGTCTTGCGCGTCCATACCGCCGGATGCATTGCCCGCGGGAAGATCGCGACTTCCTTGAGCAGCGCCATGATCTGCGGCGAGGTGTCCTCGAAAGCCTTGAAGTTGACGCCGAAGCGCATCTTCGTGAGCCGCGTGTCGAGCGTGTAGATCACGTTCAGGCCCTCGATCTGTTCGAGCAGCGCCTTGGAAAAGTTCCGGTATAGCTCGATCCCGTCCATGAAGCCGGTGCGGCCGCCTTCGGGCGCGACGATCGGCGAGCGCAGCACGCCGGCGTAGTTGAGTTCGTCGTTGTAGCAGTGGTCGAAATGCCAGGGCGAGAAGCGCGCCAGCTTGCGGCCGCCGATCTCGACGAGGCCGCCGGCGTCGTTGTTGCCCGCCTGGGGCTTGTAATGCATGTCGATCACGCCAAGCGCCGCCTCGCCGGTCTCGTCGTCGCGCGGGGTGCTTTTGGTCGGATGGTCCTTGAGCGGGCCGAAGATCCGACTGACCGCCACCTGCATCTTCGCGCTGGGTTCCATGTCCTCGAAGACGATCATGCCGCGCGCCTCGAACACCGCGTTGATCTCGTCGCGGACGCCCGCGTCCTCGATATTGTCCCAGTTCAGGCCCTTGATGCGCGAACCGAAGTTGTGTTCGCTCGTGAGATTGCTGACCTTAATGCCGGCCATGTCCATCCTTCTCCCAATCCTGCCGGCGGCCTTCTGGCCCCGGCCGCGAGTTCCTATGCCCCTATGCTGTTGGCCCCATATGCTACTGGCAATGCCTTTGCACAAGGTGACGAGCGGATCGTAACCCTTCGCGACAGGCTCGACAATATGCCGTCGCCATGTTTTTGAACGCTTGATCAGCAAGCCGCGTCTGCGCCAAGACGGGAAGGCGGCGCTCGCGCCGATCGGGGGGACGGAAAGAGAATGCAGCCATTGCGCGACAACGCACGCGTCCTGGCCGCCGCGATGGCGGGGACGGCGGTCGAATACTACGACTTCTTCATCTACGCGACCGCGGCGGCGCTGGTCTTCGGGCCGCTGTTCTTCCCTTCGGAATCGGCGGCGGCGCAGACGCTGCTGGCGTTCATGAGCTTCGGCATCGCCTTCATCGCCCGGCCCATCGGCGGCATCGCCTTCGGCCACTTCGGGGATCGCATCGGCCGCAAGTCCACGCTTGTCGTGTCGTTGATGCTGATGGGCGGCTCGACGCTGGCGATCGCGCTCCTGCCGACTTACGAGATGGTCGGCTGGGTCGCGCCGGTGCTGTTGTGTGTCATGCGCTTCGGCCAGGGCTTCGGTCTCGGCGGCGACTGGGGCGGGGCGGCGCTGCTTGCGGTGGAGAATGCGCCGAAAGGCTGGGAAGCGCGCTTCGGCGCCGCGCCGCAGTCGGGCGTGCCGATCGGTTTCCTGCTGGCGAACGGCCTGTTCCTCGCCATCGGTTTCTGGCTCTCGGACGAGGATTTCGTCCGCTGGGGCTGGCGCATCCCCTTCGCCGCCAGCGCGCTGCTGGTGGCGCTCGGCCTGTGGATGCGCCATCGGATCGGCGAAACGCCGCAGTTCCGGGCAGCGCTGGAGCGCGAGCCGCCGGTGCCGGTGCCGGTGGCGCAGGTCCTGCGCTACCACTGGGTCGCGGTCCTGGCCGGCAGCGCCGGGGTGATCGTCGTCTTCGCCACCTTCTACCTCGGCACGGCCTGGGCGCTCGCCGAACTGACCGGTCCGCTGCGCCATCCGCGCGAGGCGGTGCTCGGCGTCCAGCTCATCGCCAACCTGACGATGACCGCGGGCATCTTCTTCTCCGCGTGGTTCGCCGACCGCACGAGGCCGGCGACGGCGATCTCGATCGGCTCGCTGGGCGTGATCGCGATGGGCCTCGTCTTCGGACCCGGCCTCGCCTCGGGCTCGCTGGCGCTGGCCGGGATCACGCTGTGCGTCACCATGTTCTTCATGGGAATGACCAACGGCCCGCTCGGCAGTTGGCTGATCAGCCTGTTCCCGGTGCGGCTGCGTTACAGCGGGGTGTCGTTCGCGTTCAATTTCGGCGGCATCCTTGGCGGGGCGGTGACGCCGATCGTGGCGCAACTGTTGAGCGGCGCGGGAGCCGGGGCCTATACCGGCCTGCTGCTGTCGGCCTCCGCGGCGCTGTCGCTGCTCGGCCTGCAACTGGCGCGACCGGCCGCGACCCCGGCGATGTCTAGATCTTGAACGTCACGCGCCCTTCGGCGTCGATCGGCCAGGCCGGGTTGAAGGCGATTTCCCAGGCGTGGCCGTCGGGATCGGAAACATAGCCGCGATAGCCGCCGTGCGGCGGCGCATCGGGCTTGCGCAGCAGCGTGCCGCCCGCCGCGACCAGGGCTTCGACGACCTGCTCCACCTCGGCTTCGCCGGGGACGTTGTGCGCCAGCGCGAAGGCCGCGGGACCGGCGCCGGACGCCTGGTGCCTGTCCTCGTCGAGCTTCGCCTTGAGCCAGGTGCCGAGCACGAGCCCGTTCATCTGGTAGAAGACGATCTCCTCGTTTTCGAACACCGGCGTCCAGCCGAAGCCGTCGCCGTAGAAGCGCCGTGACCGGGCGATGTCGGCGATGCCGAGCGTCACGACGGAAATCTGCTGCTGCATGGTCTGTTTCTTCGCGTCAAAGCCCGGCAATGCGGGTCGTGGTGGCCTTCCCCACCCGGTTTTCAGGGATAGCTGATCCCGATCACTTCCCATTCCTTCTCGCCGCCGGGCAGCCGCACCCGGCGCAGGTCGCCCACCGCCGCGCCGCGCAGCGCGCGGGCAAGCGGGGCGCTCCAGCCGATGCGGCCCTCGCTTGCGTCCTGCTCGTCGTCGCCCACCAGCGTCAGCGTGCGCTGGTCGTCGTCCTCGTCCGCGATGGTGACGGTGGCGCCGAACCAGACGCGGGCCTTGTCCGCCTGCGCCGCCGGGTCGATCGCGCGCAGCGCCTTCATGCGCCGCGCGAGATACGCCAGCTCGCGATCGATCTCGCGCATGCGCTTGCGCCCGTAGAGATAGTCGCCGTTCTCCGAGCGGTCGCCGTTGCCCGCGGCCCAGCTCACCACCTCGACGATCGCCGGGCGCTCGGTGCCGAGCAGATGGTCGTAGCGCGCCCGCAGCGCGGCGAGGCCGGCGGGGGTGATCGGCGGAGCGTTGGGCTTCATGGCCATGCTCTAGCCCGGCGAATGCTTGCCGAGGAAGTGGCTGAGCGGGGCGGGGCCGGTGTAGCGCGCCCGCGTCGGATTCATCGCTTCATAGATGACGGCGTTTTCCAGCACGCGCTGGACGTAGTTGCGTGTCTCGGTGAGCGGTATCTTCTCGATCCAGTCGATCCAGTCGATCGAGCCCCGGCGCGGGTCGCCGTTGCTGCGCAGGAACTTGAGCACGTTGCCCGGCCCCGCGTTGTAGGCGGCGACCGCCAGCGGATAGCTGCCGCCGAAAAAGTCCATCATCCGCGCGAAATAGGAATCGCCCAGCCGCATGTTGTAGCTGGCATCCGTCATCAGCGCGGATGCGCTGTAGGAGAGACCGATCTTGCCGGCCTGCTCGCGCGCGGTGCCGGGCATGAGCTGCATCAGGCCGCGCGCGCCGGCATGGCTGACCGCGTTCATCGAGAACTGGCTTTCCTGCCGGCTGATGGCGTGCACCATGGTCCAGTCCGAGCCCGGCGGGGCGGGGATCAGCGGATAGGCGACTTGCTGGAAATTGCTCATGCCCTCCGAATGCGCCGCCTGGCCGAGGATGACGCCGAGGTCGCGCCTGCCGAGGCTGTTGGCCAGCTCGGCGACGAGTTGGTGGTCGGCTTCGCTTTCCGCCTGGTTGCTGATCTCGCGGAAGAAACGCACCGTCGTCCGCCAGTCGGCGTCGCGCGCGACCTCGCGCACGGCGGCGGTGATCGGCCTGGCCATGAAGGCGGCGCGTTCGGCCGCGTTCGGCTTGCGCGCCGCCGCGCCGGCCAGCGACGGGATCGGCCGGCCGAGCCGTTCCAGCGCGAGCATGCCGTAGAACGCGGTGGGGTGGGCGGCGGCCATCTCGAAATAGCGGTTCGCGCCCGCCGCGTCGCCCGCCCGGGACGCGGCGCGGCCGGCCCAGTAGAAGCCCTTGGCCCGCGTCTGCGGCGTCTGCGCCGCCGCGCCGTAGCGGTAGAACAACGGCGCGGCCGACGTCGCATTTCCCAGCGAGGACAGCGCCTTGGTGCCGCCAAGCCACATCAGCGAGGTATAGTCGTCGCGGATGCGATAGCTCTTGGTGCTGACGTCGGTGCCGGGCGGGAAGGTGTCGTCGATCGAGGCGGCGATGCGGACCGCGCTTGCCGCATCCGCGCTGCGTGCTGCCGACAGCAGCTCGGCGATCCACTTTTCCGCGTCGAGCGGGGGCGTCCGCGCCGGCGGCCGCGTCGCCAGGAGCTGGACCGCCGCGGGTGCGTTGCCCGCGCGGCGCGCCTGGCGCACGCTGGCGTAGATATAGCCGGGATCGCGCAGCGCGTCGCCGGGCACCGGCAGGCCCAGGCTGGCGGGCGAGGAGCCCTGCAGCAGCGCGAGCCGCGCCATGAAGCCTGGCCGGGCGGCGGGCGACACGTAGGTCATCTGCCGCGCCGCCGCCTCGGGTGCGCCGGCCCAGAGCAGCGCGTCCATCCGCGTGTCGTGGTCGTCGGCCGTCAGCCGCGCGGCCAACTGCTGGAACAGCGCGGCTTCGGCGGCATCGCTCATCGGCCCGCCCCGCCAGGCGGCCAGGCCGACGCCGCGCGCCTCGGGCCGCTGCAACGCCGCCAGCGCCAGCGCATAGCGCGCGCGGGCCGGGTTGGTCAGCGGCGGGAAGCGATCGAAATAGGCGACCAGCCGGTTGAGGTCGGGCGAATCGCGGTCCAGCGCCTTCTCGGCATAGCCGCGAATCTTCTCCTCGTCGGGAAAGCCGGGATAGGTCTGCAGGAACTGGGCATAGTCGTCGAACCGCATCAGGCCGTTGGCGGACAGCACCCGCCAGCGGTCGATCGCCTGGCTTATCGAGCCCCGCTGCGAGGCGATGAGCTGCTGCCGGGCGCGGTCCCACTCGCTGCCGTCCTGGCAGCGGGCGGGCGCGGATGAGAGGGCCATGAAAAGCACCAGCAGAAGCGAAGACGCACGCATGCTGGACATTTGGCGGCAAGGCTCCTTATCAGGCGATGAATGAAAATAACCCGACCCCGCCGGCCGGAATGCCGTCATGGGGCAGAATCAGGTGCAAAGTCCATGTTTTCCGGTTCCATTCCCGCCCTGGTCACACCGTTTCGCGATGGGGCGTTCGACGAGCCCGCCTTTCGGCGGCTGGTCGACTGGCAGATCGACAACGGCTCGTCGGCGCTGGTGCCCTGCGGGACGACGGGCGAGAACTCGACGCTGTCCAATGCCGAGCACCACCGCGTCATCGAGGTCTGCGTCGAGCAGGCGGCCGGCCGCGTGCCGGTGATCGCCGGCTGCGGCAGCAACGACACGATGAATGCGCTGCTGCACATGAACTTCTCGAAGAAGTGCGGCGCGCAGGCGGCGCTGCTGGTGGCGCCGTATTACAACCGGCCGAGCCAGGAAGGGCTGCTCGCCCACTTCGGCTATCTGGCCGAGCACAGCGACCTGCCGATCGTGCTCTACAACGTGCCCGGCCGCACCGTCACCGATCTCAAGCCCGCGACCGTCTGCGAACTGGCCCGCCGCCATCCCGGCCGCTTCGTCGGCATCAAGGATGCAAGCGGCGACCTGTCGCGCGTCACCGACCACCGCAGGGGCATCGCGGGCGCCTTCGTCCAGCTTTCGGGCGACGACGAACTGGCGCTGCCGTTCAACGCGGCCGGCGGCGTCGGCTGCATCTCGGTCACCGCGAACGTCGCGCCAAAGCTCTGCGCCGAGTTCCAGCAGGCCTGCGCCGACAACGATTTCCAGAAGGCGCGCGAGCTGAACGACCGCCTCTATCCGCTGCACTACGCCATGTTCGAGGACGCCTCGCCCGGCCCGTGCAAGTATGCGCTGTCGCAGGTGCACGACTGGATTGCCGAGGAATTGCGCCTGCCGCTGGTCGCCTGCGACGAAGCGGCGCGCAAGGCGGTCGATGCCGCGCTGAAGCACGCCGGGCTGGCCTGACGGCCCGGGTCGGGAGAGAAACGATGGCCGAAAGCACCAGAGACAAGACGGCGGTGACCGGCATTTATGCGCGCAAGGTGCTGCAATACGGCGAGATCATCGAGCGCACGGTGCGCGCGGCCAAGGAACCCGGTTTTACCGAGGCGGGCTGGGACGAGCTTGCCGCACTGCTCGACGTCGACAGGTTCGAGCGCGTCGGCAACGACAAGGTGGCGATGGGCTGGGCCGTCTATCGCGGCCTGCTCATGCAATGGGCGACGACCACCGACTTCCGGAGCGAGTTCCGCCGCATCAGCGAGGTGGGCAACCTCGTGTTCCTCGAGCTGACCGAGCACAACACGCCGCGCGGCGGGTCGGAAAGCGTGGTCAATTCCTGCACGCTCTACGAATTCGACGATGCGGGCAGGCTCGTGCACCTCGATATCTACCTGCAGCATCAATAGGGTCCTTCCCCAAGCTCGCCGCAACCCCTACATGCCGGGCCATGGTCCGCCCGCAGCACGCTCAGTTCGACAAGAAGAAGACCGTCGCGGAGAACCGCCGGGCGCGCTTCGACTATCACATCGAGGACACCTTCGAGGCCGGCATCATGCTGACCGGCACCGAGGTCAAGTCGCTGCGCTTCGGCGAGGGTTCGATCGCCGAGGCCTATGCCGCGATCGAGAACGGCGAAGCCTGGCTTATCAACTCGAACGTGCCCGAGTTCAGCCACGGCAACCGCTTCAACCACGAGCCGAAGCGGCCGCGCAAGCTCCTCTTGCACGAGCGCGAGATCGATCGCCTGCAGGGCGCGGTCGAACGCAAGGGCATGACGCTGGTGCCGCTGTCGATCTATTTCAACAGCCGCGGCCGCGCCAAGGTGGAACTGGCGCTGGCCCGAGGCAAGAACACGGCCGACAAGCGCCAGACGATCAAGGATCGCGACTGGAAACGCGAGCAGGCGCGGCTTATGCGCAACCACGGCTAAGGCGATATTCAGTCATGTCCGCGAAAGCAGGCATATGACACAGCTTCTACAAGAGACGATGCGGAACAAGTTCACCACCTGGGTGCATCGCACGATGCCCAAACGCGAGGAGCTCGAGGCCAACCGCTTCGTCGCCCCTTTCGCGCGTCGGCATGAGCTGTGGCGCTTCACCCGCCGTTCTGTGCCGCGCGGCGTGGCGGTGGGCCTGCTGATCGGCATCTTCGCGTTGATCCCCGGTGTCCAGATCGTCGGCGCGGCGCTGCTGTGCGTGCCCTGCCGCGGCAACATCCCGATCGCCGCGGCGATGACGTTCCTGTCGAACCCGGCGACGACGCCGCTGATCATCGCCGCCGCGATCTATCTCGGCAACATTCTCGGCTATCGTGCCGATCTGTCCACGTTCTACGGTCTCTACGAACACGGCGCGGGGCTGCGGGAGTGGATGGGATGGCTGCTGTCGGATGCGGCGCCGGCGCTGGTGATCGGGCTGTTCATCATCTCCACGGTGGCGGCCGCGATCGGCTACCTGGTCTCCGCGTTCGTCTGGCGCTGGTGGGTCGGCCACAAGCGGCGGGTGCGGCAGATCCGGCCCGATGTGCTTCCCGAAAGCACCGAATGAAGGGCAGGCGCGCATGAAGGCCGCGGCGTCCAACCGCGGCCTGGCCGACTGGCTGCTGGTCGGCGGGGCGCTGGTCCTCAGCCTCGGCCTGATCTGGGCGGTGACGCGCGAGCCGCTGGCCGTCATCGCCTATGGCGCCGGCCTGCTGGGGCTGGGCGCCGTCGCCTATGTCCTCACCCGCGATCGCCCGGTGGCGAAAGAGGCGGAATTCACGCTGCCCGACTGGTCGGTGACCGTTGCCGCGATCGAGAACCCCGCGCTTGCCGTCGCCATTATCGATCGCGCCGGCCGGCTGGTCTGCGCCAACGCGCGGTACGAGGAATGGTTCGGCGCCGGTCATGCGCCGCCCCGCCTGCCCGTGGACGAGGCCTCGGTCGAGCGGCTGGGCCGTGTCGCGCGGGCCGCCTGGCGCGATGGCGCGGGCAGCACCGACCTGGTCGAAAGCGCCGCCGCCGACGGCACGGGGCGGCGCTGGAAGGCCGAAGCCCGGCGCACCGGACGCGGCGAAGATTTCCTCGTCTGGCGCTTCGCCCCCGTTTTCGCCGCCGATCCCGTTGCCGAACTCGTCCAGCAGCTCGATGGCAAGCTCGGCCGCGCGCTCGACCGCGCCGGCATCGCCGCGGCCATCGTCGATCCCGACGGAGTGATCCGCGCCGCCAGCAGCGGCTTCGCCGCGCGCGCCTCGGGCGATGCGCTGGCCTCGCACATCGGGCAGGACTTCGTCTCGCTGCTGCGGCAGGATGAGGGCGATCGCATAAGCTGGGCGCGCGAGGGGCGGCGCGGCGCGCCGCTGACGCTCTATTACATCCCGGTGGCCGATCCCGATGCGCCGGGCGAGCCCGATCCCGACACCACGCCCTCGCTGATGCTGCTGGTCGATGCCGGCGTCGGCCTGGGCGGCGGCAACAGCGAGGCGAGTTCGGCCGCGCCGCATCTCGAGGCGCTGCTCGGCCAGCTTCCGCTGGGCCTCGCCATGGCCGATCGCGACGGGCGGCTGCTGTTCGCCAACCTGGCCTTCATGCGCGCCGCCGGCCGCGAGGGAGAGGCGCCGCCGACTTATCCCACCGACCTCGTCGTGCGCGAGGACAAGGGCGCGTTGTCCGACTCGATCCGCCGCTACGGGCAGGGCCCGGCGACCGCCGGCGACATCGCCATCCGTCTGGCCAGCCAGCCCGACGATCCGGTCTCGCTCAGCCTTGCCGGCGTGCGCGGGCTGGGCGAGGCGGCGGTGCTGCTGGGCCTGACCGACAGCTCCGAAGAGACGCGGCTCAAGCGCCAGGTGGCGCAGGCGACCAAGATGCAGGCCGTGGGACAGCTTGCCGGCGGCGTCGCGCACGACTTCAATAACGTGCTGACCGCGATCCTGGGCACCTGCGACCTGATGCTGCTGCGCCACACGCCGGGCGATTCGGACTATGACGACATCCAGCAGATCCGCGCCAATTCCAACCGTGCCGCCTCGCTGACGCGCCAACTCCTGGCCTTCTCGCGCCAGCAGACGCTGCGGCCGGAGGTGCTGCAGCTTCCCGATGTCGTCGCCGAGATATCGCAGATGCTCAAGCGGCTGATCGGCGAGAAGATCCAGTTCGTGGTCACGCACGACCGCGATCTCGGCCCGGTGCGCGCCGATCCCTCGCAACTCGGCCAGGTGGTGATGAACCTCGTGGTCAACGCGCGCGACGCCATGCCGCGCGGCGGCCGGTTGACGCTGATGACCAGGCGGGTCACCACCGCCGACGTGCGTGCGATGCGCAGCGAGATCGTGCCCGTGGGCGATTACACCGCGCTGATCGTCGAGGACACCGGCGTCGGCATCCCGCCCGAGCACCTGGGCAAGATCTGGGAGCCGTTCTTCACCACCAAGGAGCAGGGCCGGGGCACCGGGCTGGGGCTTTCCACGGTCTACGGCATCGTCAAGCAGTCCGGCGGCTTCATCTTTGCCGATAGCGAGGCGGGCCGGGGAACGCGCTTCACCATCTACCTGCCGGTCCACCACGGCGCGCCGGCAGCGGGCGCGCCGGCGCCGGCCGTGCCCCAAAGCAACTGGGCCGGCGGAGGCACGATCCTGCTGGTCGAGGACGAGGACACGGTGCGGATGGTCGCCGAGCGCGCGCTCGCCCGCCAGGGCTACAAGGTCGTCACCGCGCGCGACGGCGAGGAAGGACTGGAGGCGCTGCAGGCGGGCGGCGCGTTCGACCTGGTGGTGAGCGACGTGGTCATGCCCAGCATGGACGGCCCCGCCATGACGCGCGAGATTCGCAAGCTCGTGCCCGATATGCCGGTGCTGTTCATGTCGGGCTACGCCGAGGAACAGCTCCGCCGCCAGATCGATATCGAGAACGTGCACTTCATCCCCAAGCCGTTCTCGGTGCAGCAGATTTCCGACAAGGTGGCGCAAGTGCTGGGGGCGGGGCGGTAGGCGTTTCCAGCCCCGCGCTACCCGAAAAAGGCAAATATATCAGGCACTCTCCGGGCTTGCTAAAAATAGGGGTTTATCCCCTTCGCATACGGTGATTGACTCCCTTCTCTGCGCGCAGGATAAGGAGGCATGGGGATCGTATATACCTGCGGCAAATGCGGAAGGCGGTTTCAGTCCAACGCAATTTGCTTCGGCGGCACAGGGCAGGCCTATCTCAGTGGCAACCGCGTAAGCTGTCCGGATCGCAACTGCGATGGTATGGGGCATCACGAGGCAGGGCACTACACGTTTGTCGATGGAGTCATTGCCGCCTTCACCGCTGAGGGTATGACTCGACGGAAAGTCGAGGCCTTCCGAGATGTCGCTGAGCGAGCCAAGCGCCAGGAGATTTCCGGCCAACAAGCAGTTGTAGAAGCCGGATCAATTGATCCCGTTCTGGCGAAGGTTGCGGAAGTCGCTCAAAAAATGGGCATTAACTGGGATCGTCTGATCGCGATCATCGGGCTTCTATTGGCCTTTTATACGTCGTATTCGTCTGACGCTGACGTGCAAGCTGCCCTAAAAGAGTCTCGGCATCAGACCGAGCTTTCGCAGAAGATGCTGTCAGAACTACAAGCGCAGAATGCGTCCTTGCATGCACTAGCGACCAAATCAGAGACGCAGCCCCAAGGCCAAGCAAAAACGAGCGAAGCGAAAATCCGCCGGGGGAAACTGAAGGCGAAATCGCTTCACGGAACGACATTATCTAGCCCTGCGCGCTAAGGTGACGTGTGCGGTCATAGCTGATAGAATCGCACGATGAGCACCCTTAAGCAAGCCCGCGACGAAGGTAAACTCGACCAGTTTGCCAAGGACCACGAGAAGGACGCCCCCGGCGACGAGGACGCCTTCAACGCGACTTTGGCGTCAATGACCGGAACCTCGAAAGCAGTTCCGGGAGCATCGTCTCCGGACGATTGCGACGATTGAAGCGATACTCGAATTCCTTGACGTAGCGGTTGAGATACTTCGGGCTGACGCTGGTATGCGTTCCACCGATTGACCGCTTCAAGTGGCTCCAGAAGCTCTCAATGGCGTTCACGGTTGCCCCACCATCCGACACGTATTCCTCGATGCTGTGATTGACGCTTTTGTGCCAATAGCCGTTGATGGTTCCCAGCCCGCCATAGGCGCGGTGTTCGTCGGTATGGACTTGCGTGTAAGGCTGGACGTTCTTGACGATGCGGGGCAGCAAAGTGCCGCTCTTGCGATCTGCAACCACTTCCGCGACAACATCACCGCCCTTTTCGAGCATACCAAAAACAACGGTCTTGCCCTTGCCGCCCATGCCGTTGCGACGATACCCGCCAACGTAGGTTTCATCGATCTGCACAGTCTTGAACGGCCCGCCAAGCGGGCGATCACCGTCTACGTCCGCCATGTGCTCGCGAATGAGCGCGGCCATGCGCCATGCTGTCTTGTAAGTGACACCTAGCTGGCGCTGCAATTCCTTGGCGCTGACACCGTGCCGCGTGGTCGTGAACAGGTGGATGGCATAGAACCAAAGCTGGAGTGGGGTCCGCGTCTTTTCGAACGGGGTGCCAACGGTCGGGTGCAGGTGGTGGCCGCACCACTGGCAGGAATAAGCCCGCTCTGCCTTGATCCGGAACCACTTTGAAGCGCGCTCGCACTTGGGGCACTCGAAGCCCTGTCCAAAGCGGACTTCGAACAGGTGATTGAGGCAGGTTTCGTCATCCGGAAACTTGCGGAAGAACTGCGCGGTAGTGAGGGGCTTCGTGCTCATGCCCCATTGTATAACTGACCATATTACGTATGGCAAGGGGATACGCCCCTAAAAATATATCGTTCCTCTCTTGTTCTATGAGAACAAACGCGATACGAATCGCGCATTGACCTTCCGGGTCGGTGCTCTAGGCAAGGGGACTTGAAATGGCCGCTCAGCTCAAGCTGATTCAGGAAGGCAGGGAAAAGGACAGCATGGACCGTCAGAAAGCGCTCGAGGCAGCGCTGGCGCAGATCGACCGCGCGTTCGGCAAGGGTTCGGCGATGAAGCTGGGCTCGAAGGAGGCGATGCAGGTCGAGGCGATTTCCACCGGCTCGCTCGGGCTCGACATCGCGCTCGGCGTCGGCGGGTTGCCGCGCGGTCGGGTGGTCGAGATCTACGGGCCGGAAAGCTCGGGCAAGACGACGCTGGCGCTGCACTGCATCGCCGAGGCGCAGAAGAAGGGCGGCACCGCGGCCTTCGTCGACGCCGAGCATGCGCTCGATCCGGTCTATGCCAAGAAGCTGGGCGTCGACATCGACGAACTGATCGTCTCGCAGCCCGATACCGGCGAGCAGGCGCTGGAGATCGTCGACACGCTGGTGCGCTCGAACGCGATCGACGTGCTGGTGGTCGATTCGGTCGCCGCGCTCGTGCCGCGCGCCGAGATCGAGGGCGAGATGGGCGACAGCCACGTCGGCCTGCAGGCGCGGCTGATGTCGCAGTCCCTGCGCAAGCTGACCGGCTCGATCAGCCGTTCGCGCTGCCTCGTCATCTTCATCAACCAGTTGCGCATGAAGATCGGCGTGATGTACGGCAATCCCGAGACGACGACGGGCGGCAACGCGCTCAAGTTCTACGCCTCGGTCCGGCTCGACATCCGCCGCACCGGCCAGATCAAGGATCGCGACGAGATCACCGGCAACGCCACGCGCGTGAAAGTGGTCAAGAACAAGGTCGCGCCGCCGTTCAAGCAGGTCGAGTTCGACATCATGTACGGCGAGGGCGTGTCGAAGATCGGCGAGATCCTCGACCTCGGCGTCAAGGCCGGCATCGTCGAGAAATCGGGCGCCTGGTTCAGCTACGATTCGATCCGCATCGGCCAGGGTCGCGAGAACGCCAAGCAGTACCTCAAGGACAACCGCGAAGTTGCCGACCGCCTGGAAGCCGCCATTCGCGGCCGCACCGACGGTCTTGCGGAGGAGATGATGACCGGTCCGGACGCGGACGACGACATCTGATCCTCCAAGGAGCGCCTCCGGGCGCTCGGAAAAACGGAACCGGCGCGGACCGCAAGCGGCCGCGCCGGTTTTTTTGTTTGCGGCGATGGTCTCGCCCGCGACCGGGAGGGGGAACCTACATCGGATCGCGGTAAGGGCCGGCGATGTGGCCGCCGTCCACCACCAGCGAGGCGCCCGTGCAATAGGAACTCTCGTCCGAGGCGAAGAACAGCGCGGCATGGGCGATCTCCTGGGGGCGGCCCATGCGCGCTATCGGCTGGCGCGCCACCGCCTTGCGCAGCCGCGCCATCGCCTTGCCGGCGTTCTTCGCCACCATTGGCGTCTCGACGATGCCGGGGTGGATGCTGTTGACCCGGATGCCCCGCGCGCCGAGTTCCAGCGCCAGCGAGCGGGTCATGCCCGTGACGGCGAACTTGCTGCCGACATAGGTGCTCAGCCCCTCGACGCCGACGAGGCCGTCGATCGACGAGATGTTGACGATCGAGCCGCCGCCGCGCGCCTCCATCGCC
>Ga0172382_10000208_pt1 | contig 106879 bp, 97 predicted proteins | sample Leawel138RmetaG_FD_122245 | JGI IMG/M metagenome (GOLD analysis project Ga0172382, IMG submission 122245) | Leachate microbial communities from a municipal landfill in Southern Ontario, Canada - Leachate well 138R metaG | ecosystem: Engineered > Solid waste > Landfill > Unclassified | place... | reverse complement strand
CTTTTTGCAGGGGTGAAATTTATCGATGGCTTACCGGCTAACCTAACCCTGCCGGATGAACAACAGACCGCCGCCTGATCTATGTCAGAAAATGCTCATACACCAGATTTGACTATAGCTCACTCCCAGACTGAACCCTGCCAGTTGCGGACTATGCACATACAAATGCCCGCCCAACGCCAGGGAATGCGTATCCTGACCAGTATGGGCATGATTGAGGTAGCTAAAGTTAAGCAGGCCAACCATGGCCGATATTTTAGTGTTAGCAATAGCCTTATCCAGAATGGAATTGGCAGGAATCAGCGAATTGGTCGGGGTGGCCGCCTGGGACAATGCCGGTGCGCCCAGGGCAATGGCACAGGAAACGGCCAGGCTGCAGGCCAGAAAGCGTCTGGATGGAATCCTTCCAGACAATGATGGATAATTACTATAATTATATTTTTTAATCATGGCACTCTCCTTATTTTCAGTATTTATAGCGCCCTTATGCAGGGTGTATTTGCGATAACCACTCCTTTTTCTCTTTCCCGATCTTTCGGGGGTTCATCAAACCGTACTGCGTTTCTTCAAATAACCGAGCATGACCGCCAACAAAATAACAACACCTTCCACCAGCTCGGTATAGAAGGGTGAAATATTCAATAAAACCAGACCATCCAGAATAGTGCTCAGTAACAGCGCGCCAAGCAGTACACCCCAGACGGTGCCTCGGCCGCCAAACAGATAAACGCCGCCAATAACTGCCGCCGCAATAGCTGGCAGTTCGTCGCCGCGACCGGCATTGGGGTCAGCAGTGGCCAATTGGGCCGCGAAAATCACACCGGCAAGCCCTGCGGAAAATCCGGAAAAAGCATAGGCCAGACTGCGCAGGCGGCGTACCCGAATTCCCGCACGATAGGCGGCGACACGATTCCCACCGATGGCGTATAAATAAGCGCCAGAAGCGCTCAGACCCAGAAACAGCGCGACCACAATGACCATCAAACCCGCAATCCAGACCTGATCAGGAATACCCAGAATATGGCTTTCGCCAATGGCATTAAAACCATTGTCATTGATATTCATAGGCTCCCCATTGGTAACAATCAGGGTCAGGCTCGAAAAAATCGAAAGTCCGGCCAGCGTGGCTATAAAGTCCGTAATATGGAGATAATTGATGACGACGCCCTGTAAAAGCCCTGCCGATGTGGCCGCCAAAAGCGCCAGAAATAGCGCCAGGGGCCAAGGAAAACCCAGCAACATCATGGTTGCGGCGAGGGCACCCGTGAGCCCGGCCACGGCGCCAACAGAAAGATCAATTCCGGCGACCAACATCACCATCAACTCACTTAATGCCAGCAGCACCAATGGCGCCGCATCAGTCAAAATGCTGAAAAAATTATTGCTGGAAACAAAATGAGGGGCGACAAACGCTAAGAAAATCAGCAGGGCAATAAAAGCCAACAAAACCCCCTGATCCATCAGAAACTGGCGTAGGGCGTGCGCCTTCAGTTCCGAGGCGTTCATGCAGCCACCCCCTTACCCACCAGCATGGCTTTGACGACCGTGTTCTCATCCAGACTTTCTGGTTTCCCATCCAGCGCCTTTTCACCGCGTGTAAGTACCGTGATGCGCGAAGCCACCTGCCAGACGTCGGGCATGGTGTGGGTGATCAGAATCACCGCCACACCCGAAGCCGCCAACGTCTGAATCAAATGGAGGATGGCAGCGTGCTCGCCGACCCCGATGGCGGCAGTGGGTTCATCCATAATCACCAACTTCGCCTGCCAGTAAGCGGCCCGGGCAATGGCTACGGCCTGCCGTTGTCCCCCCGAAAGCTCTCCTACCGGTTGCCGCAGAGGGAGTTCAATAGCAAGTTTCTGGAGAGCCAGCGCTGATTGTTTGCGCATTTCGCGGCGCGCCAGGATGGGGAAAATACCGAGCAGACGTCTTTTGCGCTCCCTGCCTAGAAAAATATTGGCGGCAACGTCCAGATTTTCAGCAACCGCTAAGTCCTGATACAAGGTTTCAATACCCAAATCCCGAGCATAACGGGGATCAAACTGACGCACGGCCTGATGGTTAAAATGCATCGTCCCCGTGCTTGGCGCCTGGGCACCCGCAATGATTTTTACCAGGGTAGACTTGCCAGCACCATTATCTCCCAGCAAGGCCAGCACTTCTCCTGGCCAGATGTCCAGATCAATGTCCCGCAAAGCCTGGACTGCTCCAAAGCGTTTACCAATGCCGCGCAAGCTCAGCAGAGGTGTCTGGCCAGCTCTTTCAGTGACCCTGCCTGCAGATTTCATGAATGGCTCGGCGCAAGATCCATATGCAAAGGTACCGGAACAAAAACTGTACCCGTAGACAGATAACTGTAACCAGCCTGGACGCCCAGGGCTCCCATGACTGCTGGCTGCTGCGCCACACTCAGGGCAATTTTGCCTTGTTTTACCAATTGCGTTTCGCCGACACTGCCGCTGCCGATCATGGCGATGGTGAGTCCTTTTAAACGACCAGCCGCCGCTGCAGCACGCATGGCGCCAATGGCCATTTCACCATTTTCCGAATACACGGCGTTGAGTTTCGGGTTGGCAATGAGGACGTCGCGCATAACCGTGAGCCCACCTTCGCGACTAAACCCGCCTGATTGTCTGGCCACCACCTTGATATGCGGGTAACTTTTCAGAACCGACTCACAACCGGCGGTTCTCTCATTGGTTGCAGAGGCTCCGGATATTCCCAGAAGCATGAACAAGTTACCCTGTCCATGGAGTTTATTGGCAATATATTGACAGGCTTGTGCTCCCGCTTGTTTGTTATCCGAAGCAAAATAGGCAATGGCATGACCACCATCAGCCTTACGATCAATATAAATGACGGGAATATGTGCGGCATTGGCTTTTTCAACGGCAGGGACCAAAGCTTTGGCGTCGGTGGGATTAATCAGCAATAAATTCACCTTGCGGGCAATTAATGTATCTATTTGATTACTTTGTGTAATTGAATTATTATTACCATCTTCAACCAGTAATTGTACGCCAAGCTTCTTAGCTTCCGCTTCTGCACCACTTTTAATGGTGGCAAAATAAGGGGTCATGGCGGACAACATCAGACCGAAAGTATAGTGCTGGGGGGCGGCATCCTGCGCACTCGCCATGCCAGAAAACCCCAAAGATAAAGCCATTGCAGCCATCAATACCGAAGTCGTTTTGTTTTTCATGGTCAAGCCCTCGAGTAATTATTGGAATTTGTCGAAATATTCTGCGCAATAAAACTTTCTATCGTCGCGCGCAGCGGCAACGAAGCTTGTGCACCTTCACGGGTTGCAGCCAACGCACCTGCGGCGTTGGCAAAAATGACGGCAGATTCCATAGAATGGTCGCTGGCAATAGCAGCACTGAAGGCACCGGCAAAAGCATCTCCACAGCCTGTGGTGTCGACGACATCGACGCTAAACCCGGGAACCAGACCGGATTTCCCCTGCCTTATCGCCCACGCAGCGCCAGCTTTACCGAGTGTAATAACTGCCGACTGCCGTCCTGATGCCAGTTTCTCAACCATGGCAATAGCGTTTTGCGCGTTAACTGGCTCAGATAAGGCGAGTAATTGCATCGCCTCCAATTCATTAACCAGAAGAATGTCCGCAAGAGAAAGAATTTCTTCCATTTTTTGTTGCACTGGTGAAGCATTGAGGATGACTAAACCACCCATCTTGTGCATTTGCTGAGCGCTAGCCTTAACAACTTCCAAAGGAACTTCCAGTTGCATCAAAAGAATATCTCGTTGCTGAATGGCAGGCAGTACCTGTTCTGGAGTCAGAGCAGCATTTGCACCGGATATGATGGTAATCCGATTTTGCCCGCTTTCTTCCAGTAAAATAAAAGCCAGACCGGTAGGTGTATCTGAACGGACGAGCGCGGTAAGTTCAAGGTTCTCTTGCACTAGATTGTCGTGGAGGAATTCACCATAGGCATCACAACCCAAACAGGCCACAAAGCACACCGAAGCACCCGATCTTTGCGCCGCAACCGCCTGATTAGCCCCTTTACCACCGGGATACATCACATAATCGGTACCAAGCACTGTTTCACCAGCATCGGGGGCACGGGCTACGCGCAGGACAATGTCCATATTGCTGCTCCCGACAACAATCATTGCACAACCTCTTGAATATTGCCACGAGGTTTAAACGACTGCGCAATAAGAGAATGAAAAAGTTTGTTCTTTATAAAAATTATTTTCACCTACACCCCCGAGCCCGAAATGAAAACCCAGGCTATTTTTTCAGAATCTAACGCTTTGTGACAGTAGGTATAGTCTGAGAATTCACGAAGTGCAAGTTAGAAAGGCATCAAGACAATTAACATATTTTAATTTTATCTAATAGTGGATAGTTTTAATGGATTTTTCAGAGATTATTACCCAAACCATTATATATTTTAATCAGCAAAAACCTTTTGATAAATTTCTTTTGCGAAACTCGTGCTTAACGGCTCGGCTTCGGAGACCGTGAATTTTTTGTTTGATTCCTCATTGGAGGCGACTCGTAAAGGAAGTACTTCAGGGCTTTTCTTCGCATAAAGCTTGCGTGCAAAAGCGTATAAATGCGTAACGAAAACAACCTTTATGCCCTTTTCCAGCAGAGCATTACAAATCTGCCAGGCAATTTCGGAGCCCTCACGTTCATTGGTTGCGGCAAACGACTCGTTAAACAAAACCATAGCTGTCGCTTTGACTTTAGGGACCAGAGCAGCCATGCGGAGAAGCTCTTCATCAAATTTCCCACTACGCATATTCGTATCCTCTTCCAGCTTGAAGTGGGTATAAACCTCATCACAAAGACTCGCTGTGAATTGTTCAGCGGCTACTGGCAATCCACTCTGAAGCAGTAACTGATTGACGCCCAAAGCTCGCAAAAAGGTGCTTTTCCCGCCACTATTGGCACCTGTTATGAGGATAAATGACTTATTTTCAGCCTGGAGATCGTTCAAAATCAGCTTCTCCTGCTGTAACAGGGCAAGGCAGGGATCATAAAGTTTGCTGGCCACACAAACGGGATTCTGTCCGCTTAACGGTGTTGGAAGGCAGAAAACATAACCCCTGTTTTTCAGCGCCGCGCACAAGTTCAAAGCTGCTTGGTAAAAAGCCGACTCATCACGCAATCGACTAAAAAAATTGAGAAACTGCTGAAAAGCAACATCCATAATTAACGCTACCGACTCCAAAGCCGCGTCGCGAAATTCGCTCAATGCCGTTAAACCGCTTTCATCACGCTGGGAAATGGTAAAGGAATATTCCTCTGTAGAACTATTTAATGAGAAAATCTTATGTAGCCAACTGGTTGATGGCTGCTCCCTATTCAGTAAAAATTCGCTACTGCGATTATTATGATCTAACTTTGCGTTGACCGAAAAACCATGATCAAAACGTAATACAGAATTCTGTAAACGAAGCTTATTCAATACTTCGTCACTGAAATCTGTTTGCAAAAACTTAAAAAATGACTGCAAACCGGTAGATTCGGCATCTGCATATTGAGTACTCAGATTGCGGATTTTGATCAATTGCGCAAGCAGCATATCCATCAATTCCACATTAGTGCGCAAGCGCCTGCTGGCGGATTTCGCAGATAACCAGAACCTCAAAGAATCCCGATAGGCTTCCAAGGTGTCAAGGCTGAGCTGATAAATCTCGGATACCAACAGCGGATGACGCATGAAATCCTTGAGTATCTGTTGTCGGAAAAGGATAACAGACTTTTCATTGCTACGTTGGCCAAGCAGTATTTTGCGTACAGCCTCAAGAATTTTTTCATCCTTATTGGCCATTACCGAAAACAATACAGATAATTCCAGATCAGCAATTAACCGTTCTGAATGATCAGGAATATTCTTAAAATCATACATTCTGTCATCAGGATATAACAAGCTTATTTTATTCATCAATTTCCCCCATCAACATGGAGTACGTCAATCCATATTTTTCAGCAAGAGACAAAGCATAGGCCAGGCCATCAGCGGGCTTTCGACATATTTTAAATGTTCTACGAGTTAAATCTTCGGTATCCACCATGCTCATCAAACTGACCATCTGCGGACTGATGAGAGTCAGCGCATCAATAAATGTTACCCACACCGTAACTATTTTTTTTGCTAGCAATTTACGGATTATTTGTTCGCTTAAATACAGTGCATCATCATAGGTTGTCGAATCGAATAATTCATTCATTATAAAAATACTGGAGGCAGTAGCCTCTTTCAGGTTATCGTGTATCCGGATTAAATCCTCTTCCAGCTTTCCATGTCCAGCACGAATATCCTCACGATATGAAAAATGCGTATAAATTGCATCGCAAAAACCAAGCTGTGTATTCAGACCAGGCACTGGACATCCCAACCCGGCCAAATGGTGCAGTTGACCAAACATTCTGGCAAAAGTGGTTTTTCCTCCTTGATTGGGTCCAGTGATCACGAAAATTTGCTCGTCATTGATAAGAGATAAATCATTAACCACAACCTTCTGCCCGGTTTCTTCCATAAGTCTGGTTGCCAGCGCCAGATCAAATGTCTGTTCGGCTCGCACTTGTTTATTGCTTATGTCTATATTTGGAATGCAAAACGCTAACCCCAGATGCTTTAAGGGAGCGATATATTCCAGATAAGCCAAATAAAATTGTAATTCTCGCTCCCAGATCAGGATATTATGATCCATAAAAGGATACCGTGAGGCTCTCAGCGAGTCAGATGGATATTCAACCTCACTCGCCACAAGTGGCCGCATATACTGCTTACAATAACTATCCAGTCGAGCAAAAGGTTCTGGATACAATTGAGCCACCCCTTCCAATATCTGTGCTTCAACATGGTTTAAATCAACTGTCTGATTGCCTACTATATTATCATCATCAAGCGGAATATCCGATAAATATAAATTTTTGGCTACCTCTCCAGCATAGTCATCTTCTTCACAGCGGCGGACAGATACTTTATTTTCTACAATGACGACACAATATCTAATTTTTTTTAGACTTTCGCAAAGATTCGCAGTTTTATTTTTAAACTCAACAAATGTACTTGTACATAAAATTTCTATGAATTGATTTATTAGCTCTTTCAATCCTACTGATTTTACTTGTAATGATTTCAAGCCTTCCAGAAAGTCTTCAAGATTTTTCTGATACCGCAACGCCAGTTCCAGATAACAACGTTGCTGTTGCAGTGGGTAATACAAATTCTCTATGCGATCTAACGTGTTGCGAATATCTGCCAAACATTTAGAATATGATAATATAGTTTTATAAACCTTTTCCTCCTCGAAGTCTTTCATAATTTCCTGACGATACTGGATTTGTTCCAGATTTTTATTTAAATTATAAAAATATTGATATAATTTATATTCTTCCCTGCCGTCAACAATATGACTGATAACCTTATCCAGATTAAGGTCATGAAAATAAACAGGTTTAGCAATTTTTACGAACTGCTCCTGATCAGCATCAACAAAAAGCAAACTCAACCTTTTCAATTAATAACCCCCTATTTCTTAAAGTAATATTCTGTTCATATTTGTGTCATTTATGGTATGCTTCTATATACCCGATAAAGCCATTCAGCATAAAATACTTTTGGCATCATTATGTCCTGCACTTACCTTGATTTATCCCATCATATGAACTATCTATAAAGAAATTGGTTGTATCTGCTTATTTCGATTTTCCCAAATTCTCAAACTCTATGCGTTATAATCACTATCAGGAGGAGCTTGATGTCTAATTCCTATGACTTACTGATTATAGGCGGTGGAATCAATGGCGTTGGAATTGCCCGCGATGCCAGCGGTAGAAAACTCTCCGTGCTCCTAGTTGAGCAAGATGATCTTGCCGCACATACATCCTCTGCCAGCACCAAACTAATACATGGTGGCTTGCGTTATCTGGAATACTACGAATTTCGCCTCGTCCGTGAGGCCCTCATGGAACGCGAACGGCTTCTCGGCATTGCCCCCCATATTATCTGGCCTTTGGAGTTTGTTCTGCCCCAAAGCCCAGATGGTCGTTCTTCCTGGCGGATTCGTGCGGGGCTTATGCTCTACGACCATCTCGCCCCACGCTCTCGTTTGCCCGGTTCAAAAGCCGTGCATTTCGGACCACATCCAGCAGCGGCAATTCTGAAGTCCGAATTCGCCAAGGGGTTCACCTATGCAGATTGCTGGGTGGAAGATAGCCGACTGGTTGCCCTCAATGCTTTGGATGCATCTGAACGGGGTGCAAAAATCCTGACTCATACGCGGCTGCTTGCTGCGCATCCGGAAAAGCAGCTGTGGAAAGCGCAACTGAAAGATCAAGTAACCGGAAAGGAAACCACTGTTTTCGCCAAGGCTTTGGTCAATGCTGCCGGACCTTGGGTCGGTGATGTGCTGGTCAAGGAGCTCGGCATTCAGACCCATAAAACCGTCCGCAAGGTCAAGGGAAGTCACATCATTGTGCCTCGCATTTACCAGGGTGATTACGCCTTTATCCTGCAAAATCCCGATAAGAGAATCGTATTTGCCATTCCCTATGAGTATGAATACACCTTGATTGGCACCACAGATATTCCCTACGATGGCGATCCAGCCCAGGTCAGCATCTCCCCGGAGGAAACGGCTTACCTCTGTGAAAGTGTTTCCCGTTATTTCCGAACCCCGCTCCATCCAGACGACGTCGTCCGCAGTTATTCCGGGGTACGCCCTCTCTATGATGACCATGCGGCCAATGCTTCCGCAGTCACCCGGGACTATGTGCTGGATATGGAAGGCGGCAATGATATTCCGCCTTTGCTTTCTGTTTTCGGGGGTAAAATTACGACTTATCGGCGCCTCGCCGAACACGCCCTATCCCTGCTTCAGCCCGTTCTCGGGCACCCCAAGAATCACAGTTGGACAGCAACAGCGCCACTTCCCGGGGGCGATATCAGCAACGGGGATTTTGCCGGATTCGTCCGTATGCTCTCTGAACAGTACCCGTTTTTGTCGGCGCACCTGGCTTACCGTCTGGCACGTGCCTACGGCACAAGAGCTTTGAAAATATTAGGTGATGCCCGTCAGATGACGGATCTGGGTGAAGACTTTGGCGGAGAGCTGACCCAGGCAGAAGTAGATTATCTGGTCACCCAGGAGTGGGCGCGGGAATCAGAGGACATTTTGTGGCGACGCTCCAAAATGGCCCTGCATGTGCCTGCTGACACCAACGAGAAACTCAAAGCATACCTGCAATCACCAGAAATCATCGCAAAAATCGGACAAGGAGGAGCCTGAGACCATACTGTGACAATCTTTTTTGAGGAGGATATCAAAATGTCAAAATATGTAGGGGCCATTGATCAGGGGACAACCAGTACCCGTTTTATTGTTTTTGATAAACAAGCCAACATTGTTTCCATAGCGCAAAAAGAACATGAACAAATTTATCCCAAACCCGGCTGGGTAGAGCATAATCCGCTGGAGATTCTGACGAACAGCAACGAGGTCATCGGGGCCGCCCTCGCCAGGGCAAACCTCAGCGCCAGCGATCTGGCGGCGGTAGGCATCACCAATCAGCGGGAAACCACCGTACTCTGGGATCGTCATACCGGCAAACCCCTTTGTAACGCTCTGGTGTGGATGGATACCCGCACTGACCAACTGGTACAACGCTTTGCCCGGGATGGTGGACAGGGAAGATTTCGCAGCAAGACCGGACTGCCACTGGCCACCTATTTTTCCGGCCTGAAACTGCTGTGGATTTTGGAAAATGTGGAAGGAGCCCGACGCCAGGCCGAAAAGGGCGACGCGCTTTTCGGCAACATCAACACCTGGATGGCCTGGAATCTCACGGGTGGCCCTGACGGCGGCGTGCATGTTACGGATGTAAGTAACGCCAGCCGTACCATGCTGATGGATTTGCAAACTTGTGCCTGGGACAAGGACATGCTGGATCAATTCCATATTCCCGAAGCCTGCCTTCCCAAAATCGTGCCATCTTCCGCGCCTTATGGAGAAATCAAGACCGCACCACTGCGCGGTACGCCCCTTGCCGGAATGCTCGGCGATCAACAGGCTGCTCTGGTAGGACAAACCTGCTTCGCTCCGGGAGAAGCTAAAAATACCTACGGAACCGGCTCTTTTCTGCTCATGAACACCGGCACCGAACCCGTACAGTCCAATGCCGGGCTTCTGACCACACTGGCTTACCAGTTTGGTGATGAAAAACCCCGCTACGCACTGGAAGGCGCCATCGCCATTACCGGAGCATTGGTGCAGTGGTTACGGGATAATCTTCACTTTTTTGATGTCGCCGGACAGATTGAGCCACTGGCGCGGAGCGTACCGGATAATGGCGATGTTTATGTGGTTCCGGCTTTTTCGGGCCTGTATGCCCCCTACTGGAAAGATGATGCGCGAGGAGTCATTGCCGGCCTGACCCGCTTTGCCAATAAAGCCCATATTGCCCGCGCAGCGCTGGAATCGACGGCCTATCAGGTGCGCGACGTGGTTGAAGCCATGGAAATTGACAGCGGCATTCCTCTCAGCAGCCTGCGCACGGATGGCGGCATGGTAGTGAATGAGTTACTCATGCAGTTTCAGTCCGACATGCTGAAAGTACCGGTCCTGCGCCCGAAAATGATCGAAACCACGGCCTTGGGCTCCGCCTACGCCGCCGGGTTGGCCGTAGGTTACTGGAGTAATATTGAAGATCTCCGCGCCAACTGGGGTATTGATAAGACCTGGGAGCCGAAGATGCCCGACGCTGATCGCGACCGTTATTATCAGTCCTGGAAAAAGGCCGTTTCCCGTTCTTTTGCCTGGGTGGACTGAAAGCCGAGAAGGAGATTAAAAATGGCTGAAGATACTTCTGTAAAATTCGGTGTCAAGGCAGGGTGGCGCGCCCAGTCTGTCTGGTCAGAAATGCTGGCAGAATTTGTGGGATGTTTTGTATTGCTGGCATTTGGAGCGGGCTGTGTGGCGGTTGCCGTAGTCGGTCTTACGGAATCCCACCGGACCATGGTTATTTTTCAGGGGGCAGGGGGCTGGATGGTCATCGTCTGGGGATGGGCTTTTGCCGTGGCCATGGCCGTTTATGTGGCAGGCGGGGTCTCCGGAGCGCACATCAATCCGGCAGTCACCCTGGCATTTGCCCTCAAGGGTAATTTCCCCTGGCGAAAAGTCATACCATACTGGATAGCTCAGGTAGCGGGCTGTTTTGCTGGGGCTGCTATTGTCTACTACGATTATTTCCGGGCTATCAATGCCTGGAATTTGGCCAACCATGTCGTCTCCCGAGCGGATCCTGGGGGCCTGACCACATTCAGCATATTTGCGACGTTTCCTGCCGCGTATTACGGAAGCCATCTCGGTCTGATGCTGCTTGATCAGATCATCGCGACTTTTTTCCTGGTGCTTTTTGTTTTTGCCATCATCGACAACATGAACGTGGGACCAGGGTCCAACCTAGCGCCATTGATGATTGGCTTTGCCGTCGCAGCTATCGGCCTGTCATTTGGTGTAGGTACAGGCTATGCCATCAATCCCGCCCGTGATTTCGGACCCTGTCTGTTTTGCTGGCTGCAGGGCTGGGGACCCAACGCTTTTCCTGGACCCCATGGTTATTGGTGGGTGCCCATTGTGGGGCCTCTTATCGGTGCCGCCATTGCTGTCTATTTCTACGATTGGTGCATCAGCAGAACCCTCTGCGTGCGTGCCAGGCTGCTGAAAGAACGTCAGCCCCGTGTTGAACAGAAGGGCCTAGGTTTCAAGCTGGAAAAGCTTCAACAGGCTCTGGATGAAGTCAAAACTCAAATTGATGGTGCCGACAAATAAACCCGGGAGGTGTGTCATGAAACAATTGGTCAATGCTCCGGATCAGGTTGTCACGGAAGCTTTGCAGGGCATGGCCCTGGCTTATCCTGACCTGATCCGTGTCCATGAAAACCCGCATTACATTGTACGCGCCGATGCGCCCAAAAATGGTAAGGTCGCCCTGGTTTCCGGGGGTGGATCAGGACATGAGCCCATGCATGGCGGTTTTGTGGGTCTGGGTATGCTCGATGCCGCCTGTCCTGGCGCGGTATTCACCAGCCCAACCCCTGACCAGATTCAGGAAGCCTCTGCTGCTGTACATGCTGGCAAAGGCGTTTTACATATTGTCAAAAACTACACTGGTGATGTACTGAACTTTCAGATGGCTGCAGAACTGCTGCAGAGCGATGGCGTGGAGGTACGCGCCGTCATTATGGACGATGATGTGGCTGTTAAAGACTCTTTATATACGGCCGGAAGACGTGGAGTCGGAGCCACGGTGCTTGCCGAAAAAATCTGTGGGGGCGCTGCCGAGGCCGGCGCCAGCCTGAATGAAATCGCCGCATTGTGCAGTTCAGTCAATGCTTCTGCCCGTTCCATGGGTCTGGCGTTAGGCCCCTGTACCAACCCGGAAACGGGTCAAGCCAGCTTTACCTTGGGTGAAAACGAAATTGAATTTGGTATTGGTATTCATGGGGAGCCCGGGCGGCAGCGTATTCCACTGCAATCTGCAGATACTTTGACGGAAATGCTGATGATACCCATTCTCGAGGACTTACCTTTCAAAAAAGGCGATGAGATCCTGTTATTTGTCAACGGTCTCGGCGCTACTCCTTTGTTGGAACAGTATATTGTTTATCGCGCCGCTGAAACAGTTGCAAAAAAACACGGCCTCAAAGTATCCAGGCGCCTAGTCGGTGCCTACATGACCAGCCTGGATATGGCTGGCATTTCCATCACCTTGTTGCGTCTTGACGAAACCATGCGTCAGTACTGGGACGCCCCGGTTCGCAGCCCGGCGCTGCGCTGGGGTTTATAAAGCAGGAGCCTCAATATGGAATATAGCCTCAATGCACTGAATCAGTGGATTGTCTGCGCAGAGCAGCAATTCAAGACGCAACTTGCCGAGCTCAATGCGCTGGACGCGGCCATTGGTGATGGTGATCACGGCAGTAATCTTGCCCGTGGCTTTGCCAAGGTCATTGAAAAGCTGCAGGCAAGCCCGCCTGAAACACCCGCCGGGTTGTTTAAACTAGTGGGCATGACCCTGATCAGTTCCGTAGGCGGTGCTTCAGGGCCGCTGTATGGCACCTTCTTCCTCGAGGCCGCCAAGACTGCCGGGGATCAGCTTCAGCTGGACGATGCCGGGCTGGCTCTTTGTCTGCAGGCCGGACTGGCTGGCATCCAGAGACTCGGCAAGGCCGAACCGGGAGACAAAACCATGGTCGATGCCCTCAGTCCCGCCGTCAGCGCCCTGAACCACCAGGCCGGATTGGAAATGGCTGCACAAAAAGCCCGGGAAGGTCGGGATGCAGCGATTCCCATGATCGCCCGCAAAGGCCGGGCCAGCTATCTGGGCGAACGCGCCATCGGCCATGCCGACCCGGGAGCCACGTCTGCGAGCCTGCTTTTTGACTGTCTGGCAAAGCTCTAAGCCGCCATGAGCACTGCCGAATCCAGAATGAATACCGTCGGCCTTGTTCTGGTTTCGCACAGTCGTGCCCTGGCCATGGCCACAGAAACCCTCATTCGTCAGGTCACCGGTTCCGACGTACGGATGGCCATTGCAGCAGGGGCGGGTGATGAAGGAGCAGATCTGGGCACAGATGCTTTGCAGATTCTGGCCGCCATTGAATCGCTGGATGATCCCATGGGAACCCTGGTACTCATGGACATGGGTAGTGCGCTGTTGAGTACAGAAACCGCCTTGGGACTCCTGTCAGAACCGGTCAGGGCGCGGGTCCTGATGAGTAGCGGCCCCTTTGTGGAGGGCGCCATGGCCGCTGCCATGGCCGCCAGCGGCGGCGCCGCTCTGTCCGAGGTGCGTCAGGAAGCCGAAAACGGGCTGCGCATGAAACAACAACAATTGGCTCCCGATAACGCAACGGCCAAAGAAAATCCGCAAATACCAGCTGACTCGCCGGAACATCAGCTCAGTTTGTACTTGGCAGATCCCGCTGGCTTGCATCTGCGCCCGGCAGCCGCATTGGCAAAACTCGCCCTCGCCCGCAGCACGCCCAGCTTCATAGCAGCAGCAAAACACCCGGATAATCGGGTTTCCGCTTCCAGTCTGACCGCCATTCTGGGACTGGACCTGCGCCAGGGAGATGAAATTCATCTCCAGACTTCAGGGCCGGATGCCGATGCATTCCTGGACAGGGCAGCAGCCTGCCTGCAGGAAGATCAGCATCCTCCTGCAAAAATGCCAGTCCCTGTTGAAAATGAAGCCACGAAGCACCCTCAGGGGGCGGCTCCCGGCTTCGCCCAAGGACCCCTCATCATCCATGATGAGCTCCTGACGACAGTTCCCCGGTCCTATTGCGATGACTGTGCAAAAGCCCTTCACACATTTCTTGAGGCCGTCGCTGAAGTGCGGCGACAACTCAGCGATCACCCTATTTTGGAGGCTCAAAATGTGCTCTTGAGTGATCCTGCTCTGCTGAAAAAAACCACCTCCCTGATCCAGAACGAGCATCTGGATGCCGCCTCTGCCTGGGCACAAAGTATTTCGCAGGCCGCTTCCCAAATCGACGCCCTCAGCGACCCCATACTCCGCGCCCGGTCTGCAGATTTACGGGATTTGGGTAATCGGGTTCTCCAGGCCTTGGGAGTGACCGCAGATTTGCAGCCCTGGCAGGGGCCACCCGCTATTTTATTGGTCAATGAACTACTTCCTTCCGTAGCCTTACGCTTCGACCCCAAACAGGTTCTTGGCGTGATAGATCGACATGGCAGCGCAAACTCGCATGCCGCCATTCTCTTGCGTGGCTCTGGTATTCCTTACGTCATCAACGCGGACCCCGTTGTTTTTGCGAACACTCAATATGTGGCCATGGATGGAAAAACTGGCGAATTATGGCCCGACCCCGACGCCCGGATTCTCGAAACCTTGCATGATCGGGAACAAATGCATCAGGACCAGAATTCAGCGGGTTCTTACGGCCAAATCACCCTGAGCGATGGCAGCACGCTGGAGCTTTGGGCAAACGTGGCCAGCACTGCGGAAGCAGCTGCGGCCAGGCGCCTTGGTGCTACGGGTATTGGTTTGCTGCGTACCGAGTTCTTTTTTCTCGATCAGCAAACACTTCCAGATGAAGAAAGCCAGTGTCAGTTCCTGCGACAGGTCATGGCCCCCATGCAGGGTCTGCCCATTGTGGTGCGAGCGCTCGATGCCGGAGCGGATAAGCCTTTGACCTTTATGGCCTTGGGTGCCGAAGCCAATCCCGCCCTCGGCAGACGAGGATTGCGCGCTCTGCTCGCCTATCCCGACATTTTTGCCCTGCAACTGCGGGCCATGCTGCGTGCCGGCCGGGATCACGATCTCCGTATCATGCTGCCTATGGTCACCAACCCGGAAGAATTACGCAGTGCCCGAATGATTCTGGAGCAGGCGCATCAGCAACTGGAGGCTACAGGTCTGGCGCATCGCTGGCCCGTGCCGCTCGGGATCATGGCAGAAGTTCCGGCGGTCGCGCTGTGCATAAAGCAGTTCAATGGTCTGTCGGATTTTGTGTCCATTGGCAGTAATGATCTTACTCAATACACACTGGCCAGCGATCGCAGTAATGCATTACTTCAGACCTTGGGTAATGCCGCACACCCGGCGGTCCTTGAGTTATGCCGGAAAATGGTCCAGGACAGTCATGCCCCGGTTTCGATTTGCGGAGAAGCCGCCGGGGATCCACAAATTGCCCCTTTGCTGGTGGATTGCGGCATCCGCAGCTTGTCGATGGCGCCGCTGCGACTCAGTAACGTGTACAAGCGCGTCTCTGGCACTTAATGCTGAGTACCATGGCTACAACTCAACGCACTCTCTTCGTCATAGACCAGATTACGCAACTCCTTAATCATTTTGTTGTTTTCACATTCAAGAACGGAGCCCAGATAAAGAGCATTGGCTACATCTCCGTTATCCAGCGCCAGTTTTGCCTGGCGTGCCAGATGATGTATTTTTTCATGGCGCTGCAAAATCTGTAAAAACTCGGACTGTTCGCCAAAACGCAGAGATCCGTCCCCCTTAAGCCAGCGACCCAGATGGCATTTTTCTTCGGCATCCTGTTCCAATACATGTTGCGGGATGGATTTCTGCTCGCGCATGGCCAGCAGAAAATTCTCGGTCCGTTGTCCATGACCTTCCAGCAAAGTCGGCAAAATATCAATGGAAGCATGGCTGAGCACACTCAAATTCAGATTCTTGAACTGCCGCAACCAGAGGGGAATATCTTCTCCGGGCATGGGCTTGGCAAACAAATATCCCTGCAAGTGACCGCAACCCATTTTCGCCAATAATTTAGCATGGGCTTCTGTTTCCACCCCTTCCGCTATCACATCCAGACCCAACATACGACTGGCAGTAATAACGGCTGCTACAATAGCCAGGTCCTTGGGGTCGTTGATCATGTCGCGGACAAAGCTTTGATCCAGCTTGACGGACTGGGCGGGGAGCTGCTGAAGATAGGTCAATGAAGCGTTCCCCGTTCCAAAGTCATCCAGCGCCACCCGTACTCCCAGATCATTGCAGGCAGCCAGACGCTCCTGAGCATGCAGCAGATCGTTCAGTGGTGCCGATTCGGTAATTTCGATTTCGATCTGTTCAGCAGGTAAATCGGGATATTTTCGTAGAGCTTTTTCCAGATCGTCCAGGAAACGTGCATCCAGTAAATGATGGGCACTGATATTAACGGAAACGCGCAAGGCAAGTCCTTGTTGCTGCCAGATTTGCCCTTGCCGAAAGGCAGCATCCATCACAAAAATACCCACATCCCGGGCATAGCGATGATGATCCAGACCGGCCCAGAAAGCTGCGGGACCCAGCAAACCCCGTTCAGGATCAAGAATCCGAAGTAAAGACTCAACCCCCGATACGCCACCAAAACTGTTGACGATTGGCTGGTAATACAACAGCAACTGATGATTTTTAAGTCCCCTTTCGAGCAGCAGTCGCATATTGGCCGCATTTTGTGCGGCCTCATCCAGAGTCAGACTATACAGGCTGAGCTGATCCCCTCCCTGTTTTTTTGCCGCATATAATGCCATATCCGCATGCGCCAGAAGGGTTTCTACGGATACTTCATCCAGAGGATATAACGTCACGCCCAGACTGGCACTCACATGAATCCACTCGCCATCGATTTCCACGGGCGTACGCACGGTTTCCAAAATCCGGCCACAAATGAAGTCCAGGTCGTCTATGGAACTCAGCGACGGAAAAAGCAGCCCGAATTCGTCCCCTCCCAACCTTCCCAAGGTATCGCCAGAACGCAAACATTGCCGAATCCGCTGGGTGACAGAAAGCAGCAAACGATCACCGGCACCATGTCCAAAACGGTCATTAACTGGCTTGAAACCATCCAGATCCAGCAGCACCACCCCCAGTAAAGTCTCCTCTCGACTGGCCTGCCGGCGGGCGATTTCCAAGCGATCCATAAATAAAAGGTGGTTGGGTACCTGAGTCAAGGGATCCCGGAGCATGCGATTACGTAATTGCAAAACGATCTCGCCGAGATGGGCAAACGCCTCAAAATAATCTGACCCGATTCTGTTGAAATATCCTTTTGCCCGAGCGCCAATAAAACCTAAACCTTGCAAGTCACCCGACGAAAAGGGCAGAAACACCATCTCCTGAACGCGGGGTCGCAATTTCCGGATCCACTCCGGTGCTGCAGGATCATCACTTGAGTAAACCAGGACCTGGTTTTGTTGCAAGGCCTGCCAACAGGGATCTGCTGCAGAATAAGGGAGATAGGGCATGGACAAGCGCAAACCGGCCGAAGCTTCCAGAGTCAATAGATCATTGACTCTACTGGAGCACAGAAAATAGCCAGCCAGGGTGATATAACGACTTTTACGCGGCAAGCGCTCACATAACACCTGTAAAAGACTGGTGTTATCCGTATCTTTTTCAATACGGGTGCTTGCCAGGGTATCGAGCAATACATCAAAAACGGCGCTTCGCTCACCATCCGTTTCGCGCGCTGCCCGGGCGTAACCGCTTAACTGACTCATCAAGTCACCCATCAGCAGGCTGATGAGAATTTGTCCCAGACGCGAATGGTGTTCGGTTGGGACGTGCTTTTCCAAAATCGGCTGCCAATGCCGCCAGTAGATGGTGTAGCCACCGGCCAGCCAGGCAGGATCAATGCCTAAATGGTGATGCTTGGCACCCAGTTGCTGCATGGCAATCTGCCAGGATGGGTTCAGTTGGTTGTTCAGAAGACCATATCCATGCTCTGCCTGACGCTGAACCAGGGCTTCAATTTGTGCTTCTGAAAAGTTTCTGAAAGCTGCGGCGGTAGCCGGATGTGAAAACAGATAGTTATAAAAATCCCGGGCCAGCTGTTCTGCACTTTGGGCAAATAAACCCCAATACTGGTCTAGTAAAGTGAAATCTTCACTATCTAGTCCCAAAAAACTGACCAGACTATCAGGCCTTTTAAGGGAGCTATTCATCGCTGCAAAAAGCCGTACAACTCCCCTGTTTAGACAGAACCGCATCCAGCACCAGGCTTTCCAGTGTTTCCGTCGGGCTTACCCCATAGAAAACACTCAGCTCCTTGAGCATTACCCATGCCCACTCTGAGAGTGCCACTTGTTTTATTACCGCCGCTTTTTGCCCGATCTGATCATTATCAGGTTTTATAGTAGACATAAATTTTACTTCAACCTCACTCATTTATTCTGATGACTATTATATTTTTTCCAGAAAACCAGCCTGGACTTGTAACGAAAATGATACAGCTTCTGGGAGGGAAGAGCAAACAGAGAACCCAAGGTTTTTCTTATATATCAAAAATGTAACGATAAGTAACAACGACACATAATAATATCATTATTTTCTTAATAAGATATTTAAAGAATTCTCGGAAAATATTAAGCCCTCAAAATTTTTTATTAAAAAATGCGTGTGTTTCTGGAGTATTCTGGTCGCTTCTGAATTTCCTCGGCCTTTTTACATAAATACAAGTGCTCGGCACGTTTTTTTTGATCGCGGGTGAGAGACATCCGGATTCCGACCAGACATTGACCTGCTGGAGCCCCTTCTTCTTGAACGCGAACAACCGTAACCACCGTTTCACAGGTTCCGCAGTCCGCAATGGTAAACTCAGCAAGCACATTATCACCGGGCTTGTATGAATCTCTGGGCGCATAAAAGCTGGCACCGCTGGGACTGAAATCGTGCAGTTGTCCCACCATCTCAGCACCACCCGCCTTGCGTAAGGTAATAGCGCCTTCCAGTCGTACCCGTTTGGCTCTGCGCGAGGCTCTGCGGTAGATCATACGCGGCACATCAAAATAATAGCGACCTTCAAACAAGTATTTCAGATCCGAAAAAAACATAAAAATAAAGTCACCCAATTCAACAAAAATCAGGGCTTTCTTATAGTCTTCCCGAGCCAGGACACCCTTCAAGCGGAAAAGCAGACTCTCCGATTCACAGCCATCAAAATAAAAGTGTGCGCCAGAATCATTACTGTCAGCCGAAAAAATTACGGCGTCTCCCAGCCCCTCCGCAGACCGCTCAGAACAGAGCATCGCCGGGATATTTTCAAAGACAGCTTCACCGAACTCCTCCACTAGAGTTTGCTGATATTCTGCAATACTGAGCCCGCTTCTCAGCGGCAGCATCATACCCAACTCCGTATCGTCAGAAGTCAGTCCCATATACCCTCCAGAAACAAATGGATAGGCCCCATGATCCGGATGAGCAAACACCAGGGCAATCCAGAAAAATCCAATGAAAATTTACGCTAAAAAATTTAGACACTTTCTTATCAAAAATGTTACACCTAATGTGCTTAGGGAACAAACACCCCGGCTAAAGCAACCTGTCGGGGGGTGTCCACAAGTTCCCTGGTCTGCGCTACACTGCCCCGCAATCAACCCACCACGCTCCCGGATGGAACCCGCCATGGCCCAATATGTATTTACCATGAATCACCTGAGTAAAACCGTACCGCCCAAGCGTGCGCTGCTCAAAGACATCTCTCTGTCTTTTTTCCCCGGAGCGAAAATCGGGGTTTTGGGGCTGAATGGCTCGGGGAAATCCACCTTGATGAAAATCATGGCCGGCGTGGATCGGGAGTTTGAGGGCGAAGCCCTGCCCATGCCGGACCTGAAAATTGGCTATCTGCCTCAGGAGCCCGATGTCGATCCCAACAAGACCGTGCGTCAGGTGGTGGAGGAAGGACTCGGCGAAATCATCGATGCGCAGCAACAGCTCGAAGCTGTCTATGCCGCTTATGCCGAACCGGACGCCGATTTTGATGCCCTGGCCGCCGAGCAGGGACGACTGGAAGCCATTGTCGCCGCCAGTGACGGGCACCAGGCAGAACTGCAGATGGAAGTAGCCGCTGATGCTTTGCGCCTGGCCCCCTGGGATGCGTTGGTGGGCCCGCTTTCCGGTGGGGAAAAGCGCCGCATTGCCCTGTGCCGCCTGCTGATCAGCCGTCCCGACATGCTTCTCCTCGACGAGCCCACCAACCATCTGGATGCCGAGTCAGTCGATTGGCTGGAACAGTATCTGCAGCGCTTCAGCGGGACCGTGGTGGCGGTCACCCATGACCGCTATTTCCTGGACAACGCTGCCGAATGGATTCTGGAGCTGGATCGCGGCCGTGGCTTTCCCTATAAAGGTAATTACTCAGCCTGGCTGGAGCAGAAAGAAAAACGTCTGGAACAGGAAGCACGCAGCGAAGCTTCGCGCCTCAAAGCCATGCAACAGGAACTGGAATGGGTCCGTCAGAATGCCAAGGGCCGGCAAAGCAAGAGCAAGGCGCGCCTAGCCCGCTTTGAAGAACTCAGCTCCTACGAATACCAGACGCGCAATGAAACTTCGGAAATTTTCATTCCCGTTGCCGAGCGACTGGGTAATGAAGTCATCGAATTCAAGGAGGTCAGCAAAGGCTTCGGCGACAAGCTCCTGTTTGAGAATCTCAGCTTCAAGATTCCTCCGGGTGCCATCGTCGGCGTGATTGGTCCGAATGGCGCCGGCAAATCCACTTTTTTCCGGATGATCATCGGTCAGGAACAGGCCGACAGCGGTGAAGTAAGCATCGGCTCTACCGTCAAACTGGCTTACGTGGATCAGTCCCGCGATGCCCTGGCAGCCAAAAATAATGTCTGGGAAGAAATTTCGGGAGGCCTGGATATTCTCACCGTTGGTAAATTCGAGATCCAGTCCCGCGCCTATTGTGGTCGCTTCAATTTCAAGGGGAACGACCAGCAGAAACTGGTGGGCCAGTTGTCGGGTGGGGAGCGCGGTCGCCTGCATCTTGCGAAAACGCTGATTGCCGGTGGTAACGTGCTGCTGCTGGACGAACCGTCCAATGATCTGGATGTGGAAACCTTGCGGGCCCTGGAAGATGCCCTGCTGGAATTTGCCGGTAGCGTCCTGGTCATTTCTCATGATCGCTGGTTTCTGGATCGCATCGCCACCCATATCATCGCCTTTGAGGGCGATGGTCATGTCGAATTTTTTGCCGGCAACTACCATGAATACGAAGCCGACAAAAAGCGTCGCCTGGGTGAAGAGGGGGCCAAACCCCATCGCTTGCGCTTCAAGCCGATTGTTCGCTGAATGGCAGGCTAGACCCAAAGCGCATACAAGCTTCTCAGCGAAGTTTGAGGGCCACATCCCGGAACGAAGCCAATGCGGCTTCCAGATGGTCGATGATCTCCTGCTGCAATACATCCGGCGGTGGCAGTTCGGCCAGGTCGTCCAGGCTGTCGTCCTTCAACCAGAAGATGTCCAGGCTAGCCTTGTCGCGGGCCATCAACTCGTCGTAGCTGAAAAATCTAAACCGTTCGGTGGCAACGCGCGCGTGGCGATTTTCCGGGTGGTAGCAGGTGATGAAGTCCTGCAAGTCGTCCAGCTTGAGCGTGCGGGTTTTCAGGGTGAAATGCTTGTTGGTGCGCAGGTCGTAGAACCACACGCCCTGGGTATGTACCTTACCGTCCTTGGGTTTGGCGTCGAAAAACACCACGTTGGCCTTTACGCCCTGCGCGTAAAAAATGCCCGTCGGCAGGCGCAGGATGGTGTGCACATCGCAGGTTTCCAACAGCTTGCGACGGATTTTTTCGCCCGCGCCGCCCTCGAACAGCACATTGTCGGGCAGCACTACGGCGGCCTTGCCGTCCAGCTTCAACATGCTGACGATGTGCTGCAAAAAATTGAGCTGCTTGTTCGAGGTGGTTTCCCAGAAGTCCTGGCGCTCGTAGGTCAGCGCGTCGCGGTCCTCCTCGCCTTCCTCGTTGGTGATGGTCATGCTGCTCTTCTTGCCGAAGGGCGGATTGGCCAGCACATAGTCCACCTTGGCGCTCGGCTCGGTAATCAGCGCATCGGAACGCGCCACCAGCGGCTCGCCATCCAGCTCGCCGATGCTGTGCAAGAACAGGTTCATCAGGCACATGCGGCGCGTATTGGGCACGATCTCGTTGCCGTGAAAGGTCTGGTCGCGCAGAAACTCTTTTTGCGCCTTGTTCAGTTGCGCGCCCGGGCGCGTCAGCCAGTTGTAGGCACCCAGAAAAAAACCGCCGGTGCCACAGGCCGGGTCGGCAATGGTCTTCATTGGCTCGGGGCGCACGCAGGCCACCATGGCCTCGATCAGCGCACGCGGCGTGAAATACTGCCCCGCACCACTTTTGGTGTCTTCCGCGTTCTTTTGCAGCAGCCCTTCGTACAGGTCGCCCTTGGTGTCGGTGTCCAGGCTGATCCAATTTTCCGCGTCGATCATCTGCACCAGGCGCGACAGCTTGGCCGGGTCCTGAATCTTGTTTTGCGCCTTGAAAAAGATCGCACCCAACATACCCGGCACCTGCCCCAGCTTGTGCAGGGTGGCGAGGTAATGCGCCTCCAGCGGCTCACCCGTCTTGCTGCGCAGGCTGGCCCAGTCGAACCCCGGCGGAATCTGCGTGTCGCGGTTATAAGGCTCTTGCGCGTACTCGTGCGCCAGCTTCAGGAACAGCAGGTAGGTGAGCTGTTCGAGGTAATCGCCATAGCCCACACCGTCATCGCGCAGGGTGTGGCAGAAGTTCCAGACTTTCTGGACAAGTGTGGAGGTGTTCATGGTAGAAAGGCCTGTGCAATAGACTGGACTCGTTGATCAAACAACGCAGCTTGCGAGCAATGGGATATAACTTGTGTCCACTGCGCTGTTACTACTCCAGCCAGCTTTCTGTATTGGCGAACACTCTTGCGAATTCTCTGCCCACTGGGTAACTGGGCAAGCTGAGTTTCAAGATGCAGATTGCAATCCAGTCCAGTCAGCAACGCGTGATTCGCCGGAAGTGTAGCTGCAGCAAGCCAAGCTTCAGTAGCTTTCGAGGGAATGCAAAACAAGCTCTTCGACCCAGTCGCTGAAATGCCCAGCCAACTCCGCAGCACAGCCTCCAGTGCAAGCACAGTATCTGAGGGTGGTGGACAAGGCTGAGCGCAGGGCAATGGTTGAAGCGCGAGTGCCGCCTGCACAACGGCATCTCCACAATCCGCATAGCTTTTGTCGGCCACATCTGCATCCAAATGCACCATCACGAGATCAAAATTGCTCAGGGTTGGGTCAGATTCGATGTGCGCCGCACCGCGCTTGCGAAACCCCTGACACCATTTGAAAACACCGCACCAGCCACCGCCCATTTCTGGCCTTGTTGGTTCCGGCTGTAACTGATTGAGCACAAAGGGGCGTTGCAAAATGGCTTTTAGCGCCGCCTCAATCACGATGAAGTCGGTTGATCCTTCCGCCACCAGCGCAATTCGGGGATCAGACATTCGGCATGGCCCCCAAATTACCCATCAGCCACAATCGTGATAAAGGATATTGCTCATTCATCGCCCGCAATTCGGCACTGATTTCAATTCGGCGCACGACCGTGTACCCCTCACTGTTGCGCTCCACTGCAAACAATCTGATTTCGGAGTCAGTCAAATCCAAACCGTCGAGCACGGCTGGATTGTGCGCGGTGAACAACAATTGCCTCTGCGCATCGCCTCGCGCCAACCAACCGGAAAGCTTGGCCGTCAAACGCCCAACCAGCCGGGGGTTCAATGCCTGATCCAGATTATCGATAGCAAACAATTTGGGGGCATGGGGCGACAGGCACAGAATGGCGCAGAACAACACATATAGCGCCCCCTCACTCGCATCATAAGCCGTCAAAGTATTGCGACTTTTGCGCATGAATCGGTCGGTGAACTTCAGCACCTCCTTGGTGCGTGCCACAGAGGGCGACAAGAGTGATCCGGCAGATGAAGTGGTTTGAATATCGGCGACCCAATCCACCAGTTCGAAGACGCTATCCAATAACTCATCGTCACTGTCGAGCACCGACTTACGAAACTCGGCAAATCCCTCGGCCAAGCGTCCGCCCGCCAGTCCCACTGGATTGCGCGATTGCGGATCGCTCACCATCGCCCGCAAGGTCGGCGTATTAGGCGAGTAAATTGAGAAGTTCTGCAGCCGCTGCATCAATTCGGCAGCTGGACTGTCGGTCGGCACCTCCACCAGTTTCAACGCAGCTAATCCTGCTGTGGGCGTCAGGTTGCGCCTGTTACGCACGCCATCAGAGACAATTTCATCATTCCCGCTGGTCAGTCGCTCAGTTTTGAACGACCAAGCGGGCTCCGGATTATCCAGCGGGTTCAGCAGCGAAACCCGATAGCTGGCCGTATTGGCGTTGCTACCACTTTCCGCACCCAAACCGATATGCACCGGGACGCTCGCCGATTCAAAAGAAGTCTTGTAGAGCCGTGGGACACCTGGGCGAACCCCGCGACGCAGCAGGGATTCATCGTCCACTTTGCCGCTAGCGGCCGCGCCGAGCACACCAATTGCCTCCAGGATATTACTTTTCCCCACCCCATTGGCACCGATAAAACAGTTCACCCGCCCCAGTTCTATGGTTTGCGACACGATGGATTTGAAACCATCAATCTGAACGCTGCGGATCATAGAATTCCTCCGAATGGCAGCTGAGTCTTTGTTGTGTAAAAAATATACCCATCAAAATTTGTATTCACGCTGGCTCCTTCGCCTTGCTTCTGCGTGGCGTTTTCAATGTATCACGCTCCGCCCGCTCGGCGCGGATGCGAGCCAGCAGCACGCTGGCGGGTTCGTCGGCCGGGTCTTGCGGGACGAGTTGGCCAGCAAAGGCGGCGCGGAGGATGTTCTGGCGTTGGGCGGCGGATTGTTTGAGACCTGTCTCCATCGCTGACTCCATTGCCGCGAGTTGCTCAAACTGCTGTGCAAGTGCTTGTCGGATTAGCACCTGTTCAGCGAGTCCCGGCACGGGAACTGTGGCGCTGACGATGTCTGGCTGGGCGATCTTGTAGATGCCCGCCGAAGTTCTGGCACGGCGCTCTAAGTGGCTTCGCACTACATGTGAATCCCAAACCAGACCAATCCAAGCGGGGCTGACCACCGCCTCCACAACTCGCAACCGAATCATGGTGTCCGGATAGGCCACTTGCTCATCGACAGACCCCACGAGCCCTGCGCGGCCAACCAAAGTGAGCGAGCCATTGCCACGCACGATCAGCAAATCCCCTTCACTCACAGCGAACGGAGCAGCTTCCTCCGAAGACCAAGCGCCCAGCTTGTGTTCATGCAGGTCAACCGCACCTGCCTTGATCGCAGTCAGTCTCAGCACCTTCGCGCCATTCTCTGCCGTCGGGACTGATCGCCCGTTAGCCAAGTCATCCGGTGACAACTGATCCACACTCGCCCACACCCACCCCTGCGGCAGTTCCGGCAAACCGCTGGTGTCGGGTTGCACCGGTTCGGGGTATTTTTTTTGCCAGTCTTTGGGCGGGGTTTTGTCTTGTTCCTTGAACTTGGCGAGTTGCTTGGCTTCCCAGCGGGCGCGGCGTTCGGTGAGGATGCGTTGCAGCAGTTGCGCGCCCGTCTCGGTGGGCAGGTGCTGTTGCCGCCACTCGGCGGTGAGCGCGCCTTCCACGGCGGCCTTGAGCAGCGACTGGCGGTATTGCGCCAGCTTCTTCTGCGCGGCCTTGAGCTCGGCCACCCCGGCATCGAGGTCGGAGAGCAGTTCTTCGAGTTTTTCGACGATGCGGGTTTGCTCTCTGTCGGGAGGCAAAGGCACCTGGTGAGCCATGAACGGCCCTCTGTTGACATGCAGCATTGTGCTGCCATGAAGGTGCTCTGTTTCCTGCAACTGCTGGATGGCGATCTTGAGCCAGTAGAAGAGCAAACTCTTTGAAATTAACTGGTCATTTGGCACCACTTTGAAGATGTGCTGGTTTACCAGAGCAGGGCCTCGTCGCCAGACAAAGACATCAAGTGTGGCTGACCAGCTCATGAGCATGTCACCACTGTCTATCCTGTAGTCAGGGTGTACCTCCAGCGTCGTGTAATTGAGCGGCTTTGATTCGTCGGTCAGGTTCTGGATACGCACGATCGGCAGACCATTTGACTCACGATGAGAAGGCTTGAAGGCAAAGCCATTGATGTACTCACCTGTTTCGCCAATGGCGACCCATTCCCAGCCGTTTGGCAGGTTGGTGTGGGCGTTTAATACTTCCCTCACGCCACCAACTCCCGATTCATCTCATCCATCAGTCCATCCAGTTCGCTGCCGAACACCTGCCACACGCGCTGCAGCCCGCCTTTGTCGGCCAGTTCGGCGTAATCAAAATCGTCGCGGGCGATGCTGCAACTGCTGGCGATGTGGTCTTTCATCAGGCGCAGCCAGTCGGTTTGTTCGGGCGTGAAGGCGGTGGCGCGCTGGGCGTTGTGGCGGAAGATCCAGGTCTGGAAGCGCTTGTCCACCTCGTCGGCGAAGGGTTTGAGTTCGCCGTCCAGCCCGAGGGCAAAGCGCACCAGGCTGATGAGGTCGGTGAGCTGGCGGCGCGATTCGCTGCCCTTCACCTGCCCGGCCTGCACGCGGGCGTAGGCGCTCCACAGGCGTTCGGTGGTGAGCATCAGCGGCGGCTTGCTCAGGCGCTCGTGCAGGTCTTCTATCATGGCGAAGGTGAGGGCGCGGCGCTGGTAGGGCTGCTGGTAGAAAAAATCGAGCGCGGCGATTTCGTCCTTGTGCTGCCGGATGTAGTCGGCAAAGCGTTGAATGACCGCGCGGGCTTCGCCTTCGGCCTGCTCGGAAAAGCCGGAGAAGGTGACTTGATCGAGGTTGATGTGGTCGATGAGCTGCTCGCGCTCGCGGCGGGCGTTGTCGATGGCATCGCGCAGTTCGGGGCGGTCGAAGGGCGCACAGGCGGCGGCCACGCGCTGGGCGCGGGCAGCGTCGATTTCTGCGGGCAGCAGGCTGTCTTCGCTGGCGGTTTTGCCCTGGGCCTGGGCGGTGGCCAGCGCGGTTTGCACGATGGCGTCGGGATCAAGCGCGGCGATCAGTCCTTTGCCGAGTGCGGCCACGGAAGCGCCGCCGCTGGCTTGTTCGATGCGCGCCTGCGCCTTGTCGTCGAGCTGCTTGGCCAGGCGCACGAGGCGGTTGGCGAGGCTGAGCACGGTGTCGTCGTCGCGGCTGCCCATGGCCACGCCTTGCAGCAGGTCTTTGAGCGCCACGCCGGGCTTTTTCTCCAGTGGGCGGCTTTCGGTTTTCAGCGACTTCTCCACGCCCACGGCGTCGATCAGCACAAAGCGGGTTTTGGCACCGTCCGCGCTGTTGCTGACGCGCTTGAGACTGTCGCCGTCGAGGCTGCGCACGCCACGGCCTTTCATCTGTTCGTAATAGCCCTTGCTGCGCACGTCGCGCATGAACAGCAGCACTTCCAGCGGCTTCACATCGGTGCCGGTGGCGATCATGTCCACGGTGACGGCGATGCGCGGGTTGTAGTCGTTGCGAAAGCTGCTGAGGATGCTGTCGGCGTCTTCCTCGGCGCGGTAGGTGACCTTTTTGCAGAAGGCGTTGCCCTGGCCGTAGACCTCGCGCAGGATGTTGATGATGTCGTCGGCGTGACTGTCGGTTTTGGCGAAGATGAGGGTTTTGGGCGTTTCGCGGCGGTTGGGGAAAATCTGCGTTTCCACGGCGGTTTTCATCGCCTGGATGACCTGACGAATCTGGCTCACGTTGACCACCGAACGGTCGAGCTCCTTGCCGGTATAGGCGGTGTCTTCCTCGGTTTCGCTCCAGCGCTTTTTGCGGGTGGCGCGGTCGCGGTGGTCCACCCATTCTTTGGCCTTCAACTCGGCGCCCTTCTGGGTGATGTCGGTTTCGATCTCGTAGACGTCATAGCCGACGTTGACGCCATCGGCCACGGATTGCTCGTAGGTGTATTCGGCGACGATGTTCTCGTTGAAAAAGCCGAAGGTGCGCTTGTCCGGCGTGGCTGTGAGGCCTATGAGGCTGGCGTCGAAGTAGTCGAGCACCTGCTTCCACAGGTTGTAGATGCTGCGGTGGCATTCGTCGATGACGATGAAGTCGAAGGTTTCCACTGGCACGGCGGGGTTGTAGCGCACCAGCTTTTGCTGCGCCGCCGTCTGCTGCACCTCGTTGAGCGACAGGTCTTCGGCGGATTCGTCGATCGGCTCGCCGCTGAGGATGGAATACATGCGCTGGATGGTGCTTATGCACACCTGCGCGTGGGGGTCGATGCTGGGGCTGCTGAGACGCTGCACGTTGTACAGCTCGGTGAATTTGCGGCCATCGTCCGGCGGCGTGTAGGCCATGAATTCCTGATGCGCCTGTTTGCCGAGGTTGCGGGTGTCCACCAGAAACAGGATGCGCTTGGCCCCGCCAAACTTGAGCAACCGATACACGGCAGTGATGGCGGTGAAGGTTTTGCCCGCGCCGGTGGCCATGTGCACCAGCGCTCGGGGCTTGTTCAGCGCCAGCGATTGCTCCAGTCCGGTGACGGCACTGATCTGGCAATCGCGCAGATTGCGTTCTGGCAAGACAGGCATTTGCTCGGCCAAGCGGCGGCGCAGGGTTTCCGGCTGACCCAACCATGCGGCGAACGTTTCTGGCTTGAAAAAATGGAAAATTTCCCGAGAACGTGGCGCGGGGTCGGCGTTGTCGGTGAAGCGGATGATCTGGCCGGTAGCCTCAATCAAAAAACGCAGCGGGGTGTTGTCCTTGCGCCATTTGAGGGCTGCGGTGGCATAGCGCTCGGTTTGCTTTTCGGTGACAGTGATATTTTCACCCGCGCTGTCTTTCTTGGCCTCGATGACGCCCACGGCATTACGGTTGACGAACAGCACGTAATCCGCAGGGCCGGTATCGGTAGGGTATTCGCGCACGGCGACACCCACCGCTGCACCGAGGTTGATCTGCTTCACGTCTTGGATCACCCAACCGGCCTGCTCCAGCTTCTGGTCGATCTGTTGACGTGCCTTAGTTTCTGGAGTCATTGAATTTAGCTGTTTGCCTTTTAAGGTCTAGTGCCCAACTTCTGGTTGAATGCGGATCGTTGTAAAACATATCAATGTGACGCCACGTTAGCCAGCATTAAAGCGCTTAGCGTTCGGCAGCATCTTAAATGGATTTGGTTGAGTTCGACACCTTGACTTTCGGACAGCATCTCCTTATCTTCTCAGCCCTTAGGATTTACCCGCAGGAAGTGTTCCAATGAAGCGTACTTTTCAACCCAGCATTACCCATCGCAAGCGGACTCACGGCTTTCGTGCCCGCATGGCGACCAAGTCCGGGCGTCTTGTTCTGAAACGTCGGCGCGCCAAGGGCCGTCAGCGTCTCTGTCCGTAAGTTTATGCATCCGGCGCAGGCGCATCCTCATCGCTTTACCCGCGAGGATCGCCTCCGTCAGAAAGCGTTGATTCAGCGCACCATTAAACAAGGGCGCAAAAAAGTTTTTCCCGAGTTGGTCATGTATACCCTCCCCAATACTGTTTCTCATCCCCGGCTGGGTTTGGCCGTGAGCCGCAAGGTAGGTAACGCCGTCATTCGTAACCGGGTCAAACGTCGTCTGCGCGAGGCCTTTCGCCTGCAGCAAACGCGCTCGGCAGGACAGGATGTCATGGTGGTTGCCCGGAATGGGGCCAGACAACTCAGTATGCGCGTTATGGGTGGTTATTTCCGGCAACTGCTGGGGAAAGCATGAGCGCGCGCCGCGCAGCCGTGCTGGCGGTTCGTACCTATCAATATGCCATCAGTCCCTTGCTGGGCCATCATTGCCGCTTTTATCCGACCTGCTCCGAATATACCTGTCAGGCCATTGAACGCTATGGCATCGCCAAGGGTTCGTGGCTGGGTATCAAACGCATCGGCCGCTGCCATCCCTGGCACGCGGGCGGTGTTGATCCCGTTCCTTAATACTCTGGGGCTCCATGGAAAATCAGAAAACTTTTCTTGTCATTGCACTGGCCGTGGTCTTTTTTCTGTTGTTTCAGGCCTGGCAGGCGCAAAATGCGCCGAAAACCGTGACGCCCGCAACCAGCACCGCCAGCAAGGCAGTCACCCCCAGCGCCGCTCCCGTCACCGCCCCGACGGTTTCACCCATTACCACGACGGTACCTGCAGCCGTCAGTCAAGCCATGGCTCCAGCGCGCGGCCCCTCTGTGCCTTTCAGCACCAAGGTGTTTACCGGTCATATCGGCCTGCATGGTGGAGATATCCAGAATCTTGGCCTGCTTGCCTATCCCGTAGCCACCAATAATCCCGCTCCTTACCCTATTCTGGACACAAGCTCCGCCAAACTGACGACCCAACAAAGTGGGTTTTTGGGAAGCGACGGACAATTACTCATTCCCCAGTTTGCAGAAGAGAAGCCCTCTTCGGATACGGACAGCCCGATCGTACTAAAGGGCAAGGCCGGACCTTTGACGATCACCAAAACCTGGGTTTTCCAGCCCGATAGCTATCTTGCTGAAGAACACATCCAGGTAACCAACAGCGGAACCCAGCCCTGGAACGGCAGCTACTTTGATCAGATTCTGCGCAATGATCGCGCCGAAAGTCACATGTTCATGTCAATTTTTACGGGCGCCGTACTGATGCATGGCGGAAACTTCAGTGAAGTCAGTTTTGGTGACATGCGTGACCACCCCCACACGGAAGCAGGGCCTGGCTGGGCCGGAATGATGGACCATTATTTTCTGGCAGCCGTTCTGCCCGCCGAACAGGCGCAGCATGTGCAGGTTTATGCCCGACCCTCCGGCAGTAATTATGTGGCGGGGGTAAATACGCCTCTACCCACCCTGGCTCCGGGGCAGAGTACCACCATTACCCAGCAGATTTTTCTGGGTCCCAAACAGCAAAGTCGCCTGGCGGCACTGGGTCGGGGTCTGGAGCAGACGGTGGACTATGGCTGGTTTGCCATTATTGCCGAACCCATGCATCTGGTACTCAAATGGTTTCATGGTCTGGTTGGCAACTGGGGTCTGGCCATTATCCTTTTGGTTATTGTCATCAAGGCGATATTTTTCTATCCCTCGGCCATCAGTTACCGGTCTATGGCCAATATGCGCAAGCTTCAGCCCAAACTGGAAAAACTGAAAAAAGAATGTGGTGATGATAAGCAGAAACTGGGCGCGGCCATGATGGAGCTCTACCGTACGGAAAAGGTCAATCCGATGGCGGGTTGTTTGCCGATCCTTCTGCAAATGCCTTTTTTCATTGCCCTTTACTGGGTTCTGGTGGAAAGCGTATCACTCCGCCAGGCACCCTTCATCCTCTGGATTCATGATCTGGCGGTGCCCGATCCTTATTACATCCTGCCGCTGCTCATGGGCATTTCCATGTTTTTTCAGCAGCGTCTCAACCCTGCGCCCGTCGATCCGATGCAGAAAAAAATCATGTCGGCTCTGCCGGTCATTTTTGCGGTGTTTTTCTCTTTTTTCCCGGCAGGTCTGGTACTCTACTGGTTGACCAACAACGTCGTTTCCATTGGTCAGCAATATCTGATCACCCGACACATCATGGCCGCCAAAGACTAGGGCGGCACGGCTTTTCGCAGCCGGGTTGTCTCATCGGTTCCTGAATCGTGGCGAGGTTCTTATAGATGCGCTATCAGCAGGGAGATACCATCGTCGCCATTGCGACGCCGCCCGGAGAGGGGGGCGTCGGCATTTTGCGCCTCTCTGGTCCAGCCGCCCTACGCATTGCCAAGGCCCTCTGCGGACTGGCTCCGGAAAGCCCTCATTGGTCAGCACGACACGCGCATTTCCGGCGTTTTTACGGCCGCGATGGCCAGGGCATAGATCACGGTATTACCCTCTATTTCCCGGCACCGCATAGCTATACCGGTGAAGACGTGGTCGAATTACAGGGACATGGGAGTCCTCTGGCACTGGCCGCCTTAATGCAGGAATCGGTCGCTTATGGCGCCCGTGCAGCGCGGGCAGGTGAGTTTACCGAACGCGCTTTTCTCCATGGCCGTCTGGATCTGGCCCAGGCGGAAGCCGTGGCAGACCTCATTCATGCGCGCAGCGAAGCACAGGTACGTGCCGCTTCGGCAAGTCTCGAAGGCGCTTTTTCCAAGGCTGTCGACGCCATCTATGGGCAATTATTACAACTTCTTGCCCTGGTGGAGGCCGGGCTGGATTTCAGCGAGGAAGACCTCGGCACTGCGCACGACAGCGCTGTTCATCATGGTCTCGAAACCTTGCAGAAGCAGCTGCTTCACTTGCAACAGCAAGCCCGGCAAGGTGCCCGTCTCGCCCGGGGTGGTCGCGTCATTCTTGCCGGTCGCCCCAATGTTGGCAAATCCAGCCTGATGAATGCGCTGGCCCAACGGGATGCGGCCATTGTTACACCGGTTCCCGGAACTACCCGTGACCTGCTGCGCGAGGAAATCCTGCTCGACGGCCTGCCCGTAGAACTCATTGATACGGCAGGTCTCAGGGAATCTCAGGATCTGGTTGAGGCAGAAGGTATTTCCCGGGCGCGGCAGATTTTGCAAAGTGCCCAGCTGATATTGCTGGTTGCGGACGCCCACGCTGGCTGGCAAGCAGAAGACCAGGCCATTCTCGATACCCTGCCATCCATAGCCCGATTAATTATCTGGAACAAGCAGGATCTGGTAACCAGTCTCCCCAAAGCACCGGCCCACGAAGCCTGCCTGGCCATTTCTGCGCTGGTCGGAAATGGTTTGGATGCCCTGAAAGCAGAAATCATGCTGCAGATGGGTATGGAAAACAGCGCCTGTGTGTTCAGTGCCCGGCAGCGCCATGTGGAAGCACTGGCCGACACGACCGAAAAAGTGGCAGAGGCCGTGCACATGCACCATAGCGCAGCCCCCCCGGAACTGCTGGCTCAGTCGCTGCGGGAAGCGGCCAATGCCCTGGCGCAAATTACCGGAAAAATTGATGTGGAAGATATTCTCGGAGAGATTTTTTCGCGCTTCTGCATCGGTAAATAAATGCAGATCTTCATAATATAAAAAGGGCTGGATAACTCTCCAGCCCTTTTATTTTTTCAACTATTGCTAAACCTCATTCGACGCTGATTTTCCGCCTTTTGGCAGATTCCGCCTTGGGTAAGACCAGCTCCAGAACGCCATCTTTATAGGCTGCCTTACTCTGGCTGGCATCTACATCAACAGGTAACTGTACCGTCCGTGAAAAATCACCATAACGGCGTTCACGATAAATGTACTTACCTTCTTCTTCCGTATTGTTTTCTTCCTTGCTGCCGCTGATATATACCTGGTTACCATGAACCTGGACATCCAGCTTTTCCTTATCCATACCGGGTACTTCGGCGCGAATGACTATTTCGTTATCCCGGTCCAGGACATCAATATGAGCAATATGTGCGCGCAGTGAACCATTCTGATTACCGTTATTTACCGGACGAAAAACGCCGGGCAAAAGGGAATCAAAAAACTGCTCTACCGGATCCACCGAACGCACCGACTGTACTGAAGAATTCTTTTCATCAACCATGGAATAATCTCCTTAATTCATCCCGGTGACCTAATCACCATGCTCCAGTTAATGGGGCTGCGAAAAACCATTTTCAAGCCCTGAGAGAAATATTGTTGAAGAAATAATTCAGTATGGATAATCCCAGCCCTCCGGCTGATCCTTGAAACGACGATGCACCCACCAGTATTGTTCCGGGGCCTTGCGAATGGCGGCTTCCAGCACGGTATTCATGGCCGTGGCGTCTGCCACCGCTGCACCCGCAGGAAAATTTTCGGGCATGGGCACAAACTCCAGTCGAAATCCCTGACCACGGGGCAGACGGTAGGCAAACAGACCGAATACCGGGCTCTGCCGGCGCAGGGCCAGCCGCCCCAGCAAAGGAGTGGTACAGGCGGGTCGCCCAAAAAAAGGGGCATAGTCTCCTTCCCGGGGATCCACATTCTGATCCGGCAAAATACCCACCACCTGATGCTGCTGCAAAGTATGCAAAAGAGGACGAATGCCTTCTTCCTTGGACGTCAACCGTGCGCCACTGCGTCCCCGACCTGCCGCCATCAATGCATTCAGAGCCGGGTTGCGGGTGTCCATATACAGCACCGTCACCGGCCAACGATGACCAATATATTGTACGGCCGCTTCCCAGGCCCCCAGGTGGGCGGTAAACAAAATGACACCGCGTCCTTCTGCCAGCGCAGCATCCACCTGTTCCACACCGCGCACCTCACGAATCAACCCCAAAGCCCGGGGTAGGGGCCAGAACCACAGGGGCCCCAGTTCCAGGGCGGCCTGACCCAGGGCGCGAAAATGCTGATGCTGTAAACGCAAACGCTGCTCAGGCGACCAGTCAGGAAAGGCGATGGCCAGATTTGCGTCCACCACCTGGCGGGGTCGCCGCATCATCCGCCGGGCGACATCGCCAAGCGCAGAACCCAGCACCGCCCGCCATGAACCCGGCAAAACGGCTGCACCACGCAGCAGGGCGACAATCAACCACACCTGCAACCGCTGTCCGGGGCTTGCCCTGGAGGATTCGACTGATGATTTAGTCACCTGATTCCTGATCTGTTCCGCAAAGCGCACATCATAAACGAGGGACCGGTCTTTTGTCGCTGTCTTCCCCCCACCTCCACCCTTCGTTATATTCGGGGTATGAAGATTTCCACCAACAATGATCTGGTTATTCTGGGGGGGACTTTCGATCCCATCCACTACGGGCATCTGCGCGCCGTAGAGGAAGTCCGTCAGGCCCTCAAGACTGCCGAGGTGATGCTGATTCCTGCAGGTCACCCGCCGCATCGTAAAAGTCCCTGGGCTGCCGCCCAACATCGTCTGGCCATGGCCCGCATTGCCGTCGCCCACCACCCCCGTTTTGTCGTCAGTGATCGAGAGGTGGGACGTGAGGGGCCGTCCTATACCGTGGACACCCTCCGCACGCTGCGTCTGGAACGCCCGGATGCCTTGCTGGCCATGGTCATTGGCATGGATGCCTTTTTGCGTTTTGATACCTGGCGCGACTGGCAACAGATTCTGGAATTAACCCACCTTATCGTCACCGGACGACCGGGCTGGCCAGCTGCCGAACTCCCCGAAGCCTTGCGGCAAACCCTCTATCAACGGCGTTGCGACGATATCCACCAGCTCCACCAACAACCCGCCGGCTTCATTTTTTTTCAGACCATCACCGCACTGGAAATCTCCGCGACCAGTATTCGCAGCCTGTTGGCCAACGGCCAAAGTCCGCGCTTCCTGTTACCCGACGAAGTATTGGATTATATTGAGAGCAAGGGGCTCTACCAAAGCCCGTAATTCGACACAAAGGATTATTGCACTTGGCGACAGCAGAAAATCTCCGCGACATTATTGTGACTGTTCTTGATGAACACAAAGCCCTCGATATCAAAGCCATCGACGTCCGTAAACAGACCGACATTACGGATTATCTGATTATTGCCTCCGGCACCTCCGACCGTCATCTCAAGGCCCTGGCTGATCATGTCATGGCCCGCATGCGCGAAGAGGGCGTCCGGCCACTAGGAAAAGAAGGGCTCAGCGTGGGTGATTGGGCACTGGTGGATCTCGGCGATGTGGTAGTTCACGTCATGCGCCCTGAGGTGCGCGATTTTTATCAGCTCGAACGGCTCTGGGGAGAACTTCCCCAGATGCGTGGGCAAAACGAACGCCGCTGATTATTGATGCGGCTCCGGATTCTTGCCATCGGCAACAAAATGCCGGCCTGGGTGGAAAGCGGTGTCGCTGAATATGCAGCCAGAATGCCGCCGCAGTGTCGGGTGGAATGGCGCGCCCTGCCAATGGCCAAAAGGGGGCGCAGTGGCGACCCGATCCGCTGGCGGCGTGAAGAAGGCGAGCGAATACGGAGTGCCACGCCTGCGGGGTCCGAGAAAGTCGCTCTGGAAGTGGGTGGCAAAGTTCTGAGCAGTGAAGCCTTGGCGCAGCGGATGGATGCCTGGTTTCTGGGTGGCCGCGACGTCACCTTCTGGATCGGCGGGCCGGATGGACTAGACCCCGAACTACAGGCTGACTGGCAATGGTCACTGTCGGCATTAACCATGGCACATCCTGTTGTGCGGGTAGTTTTAGCGGAACAATTATATCGGGCCTGGAGCATTCAGGCCGGATTACCTTATCATCGTGGCGCAGAGGAGTGACGCTGACGTGAAGCAAATGTGGATAAAACCGGGAGTCATCCGGATAAGTATTGCCCTGACCCTGAGTCTCGGACTGAGCGCCTGTGCGCAAATGGTGGAAGTCAGCCCCCAGCAGAGCAGTTCGGATGCCATTGCCGTGCAGGCAGGGCGGGAGCACATTCTGGCCCTTTCACCTGCCGTCAATGATGCCCAGCTGGCACCGGTTAAAAGCGCATTGACAGCCGCTCAATCCGCGCAGTCCCGGGGCGACTATCTCCTGGCAGAGCGCGAAACCCTGCTAGCGAAAGTATTGCTGGATAATATTCAGGTTCGTCTCAAGAGCTCTCCCGGCAGCAGTCAGCGCCAGGCCCTGCAGAGCCAGATCGCCAATCTGCAGAGCCAGATCGCCACAACCCACCAGCAAATAGATGCCACCAAGGCACAAATCGCCAAGGAGTCTCAATAATGCGCGCCCACGCTCTGATTGCTGCCGCCCTGTTGTTGTCATTTCCCGCGCTGGCCAGTGCCGATGTCGCAACCACGCGGGTATTACAACAATCCCTGCAACGCCTGCAGAATGCCCAGCGCAGCGGGCCCGCCATTCCATCCACTACCTTGTCGGGCTTGCAGGAATCCCTGCAAATGATGACTCGTGATCAGGTCAATCCGGCAATATTTCAGGTCGACAAAGCCATTTTTGACGCCCGGATGGCGGGCCTGCAGGAACAGCGCCAATCTATTCATCAACAGACCAGCCTGAATAAGCTACAACAGCAGGTGCAGTCCCTGACCAGGCAGCATCAGGCCCTGCAAAATGAATATGCGCAATTACGCCAGCAATTGGCCAGCAAAACCATGACCGGCGCGCAAACCCAGCATTTGCAGGCAGAAATTCAACAACAAAAACAGATGCTACAGGCTGAAGAAAAGCATCTCGCCAGCCTTGCAAAACAAGCGCCAAATTCGCTAAACGGCTTATCTAGCAGTACCGCCATTACCAGCACCACGAGCCTGCCTGCTTATGGCAAGGCTTTGACCGTATATGCCCGGGTACAGGCCACCAGCGATGGGGTGCATGTCTCCATGCCTGCCGATAGTCTTTTTGGCAGCGATAACCGCCTCAGTAGTGATGGTGAACAACGTTTGCAGGCTATTTCCCGCATTCTCAAACAAAGTAATGCCCATGAAATTCTGGTGCGGGTAGCGCCCCAGCCGCTGGGAGCCAATGCGGCCACCCAGCGCGCCGAAGCCATTTTGCGCAATCTGCGGCGTAATGGCGTCCCCGACCAGTCTCTGGCCCTGGCGACGGGTTCCGGCCTGGCAGCGGGAACCGCCGAGCTGCTTCTGGTGAATGCCAGCCCCACTTCGTGAGCAAGCTGATTCTGGCATCGGCTTCTCCCCGGCGACTGGCCCTGCTCCGGCGACTGGGCTATGACCCGCAGGTGCAGGTTGCGGATGTCGATGAAACCGCACAGGCCGGTGAACGCCCGGAAAATCTGGCGCAGCGCCTGGCGCGCAGCAAAGCCACGGCCCTGGCCGGAAGTCATCCAGAAAATCTGATCCTTGCCGCCGATACGGTGGTTGCCCTGGCCGGACAAGCATTTGGCAAGGCCCGCGACGCTGCCGACGCCTATGCCATGTACGCGCAACTCGGCGGGAAAGACCATCAGGTACATACGGCAATTGCCCTGCTGCATGATGGACAGGTCGATGCAATCCTGCACAGCAGCACCGTGCGCCTGCGCAACATGAGCCCCCAGGAAATGGCGGATTACTGGGCCAGCGGGGAACCCGCAGACAAGGCGGGGGCCTATGCCATACAGGGCCTGGGTGCGGTTTTTGTCGAACATCTTCAGGGCTCGTTCAGTGGCGTCATGGGCTTGCCCCTTTTTGAAACGGCCCGGCTTTTAACGCAGTGCGGCTTTCCGCCACCCGCATTTTCAGGATCCACATGAGCGAAGAACTTCTCATCAATGTCACTCCCCAGGAAATCCGCGTCGCCCTGGTAGATAACGGCGTACTCCAGGAACTGCAGGTAGAACGCAGCGGCCATCGCGGACTGGTCGGGAATATATACAAAGGCGTCGTGCGCCGGGTATTACCCGGCATGCAGGCCGCCTTCGTCGATGTCGGACTGGATCGCACCGCCTTTTTGCATGCTGCCGACATTCAGGATGACAACGAGGAACTGAATGGCGAAACCGACATTGAAACACGCCCCGGTCATCATGAAGTCCGCAATGTTTGTACCCTGTTGCACGAAGGTCAGGAAGTTCTGGTCCAGGTCATCAAGGATCCGGTCGGCAGTAAGGGCGCGCGGCTGACAACGCGGATTACCTTGCCGGGAAGATACCTTGTTTACATGCCCTTTGTGCCCCGTATCGGGGTTTCCACCCGCATTGAGTCGCCGGAAGAACGATCCCGGCTCAAGGACGAACTCAAAGCCGCCATTCCTGCTGATGAAGCCGGTGGCTACATCATCCGTACCCTGGCAGAAGGGGTTGAACATCAGGACTTTGTCGGAGACATTGATTTTCTGCGCCGCCTGTGGAGTTCGATCCGCCGCCAATTGGAAAACAGCAGTGCCCCCTGCCAGATTCACAGTGATTTGAATCTCGCCATGCGCATGATGCGCGATGTCATGTCGGACAACATCGAACGGGTGCGCATTGATTCCCGCGAGACTTATGAGGCGGCAGCGAGTTTTTGCCAGCGCGTCATTCCGGAAGTCGCCGACCGCATGGAGCACTATAGCGGCGAGCGCCCCCTCTTTGATCTCTATAATGTGGAAGATGAAATTGAAAGGGCCTTGCAAAGCCGGGTCACCCTCAAATCCGGCGCTTACCTGATCATTGACCAGACCGAGGCCCTCACAACGGTGGATGTAAATACCGGGGGATTTGTCGGGCGCCGCAATCAGGAAGACACCATTTTCAAAACCAATCTGGAAGCTGCCGCTGCCATTGCCCGACAAATGCGTCTGCGCAATATTGGCGGCATGATTATCATTGATTTCATCGACATGGATGATGAAGAACACAAAAGACGGGTGCAGCGCGCCCTGGAAAAAGCCATTCAGAATGACCGCACCCGCTGCAATATTACCCAGATTTCAGCCTTGGGCCTGGTGGAAATGACCCGCAAGCGCACCCGCGAAAGCCTCCGCCAGACCCTGTGCGAACCCTGCTCTTATTGTCATGGTCGTGGTTTTCTGAAAACGGCAGAAACCATCTGCTACGAAATCCTGCGGGAAATTGTCCGGGAAAGCCGGGCTTATCCTGCCGAGCGCTTTGTCGTATTAGCTTCACCCATGGTTATGGAAAAACTGCTCGACGAAGAAAGCACCAGCCTTGCGGCGCTTGAGGAATTCATCGGCCGCCCCATCAAGGTACAGGCAGAAGCCACCTATACCCAGGAGCAGTACGACATCATTTTGATGTGAATACTAATCCTACCCCCTCAATCTGGACCTTGCGTGACAATCTGTGGCCGTAGGCGGGCAATAATTTTCGGGCTTAATACGGCACCCAGGGCGGCCGGTCCCGGAAAGGGACCATGTGCTTCGCGAAAAGCGATAATGGCCGCAGCACGCTTTACTCCCACACCTTTCAAACAACGCAACTGTTCGATACCGGCCTGGTTGATATTCACTTGGGGTGGACAGTTTTTACCTTTACCCCAGGCCATGTTGACACCCAGCAAGGTTGTCAGGAGCAGCACCAAAACATAGCGCCACAACGGCGGCATGCTAGCCTCAGCCCTGTAAGGCCGCCCGAATCTGATCTCCCATGGCAGCCAGCTCCGCTGCCGGCGTATCCGTAGCATGGGCAAAATTCAGGTCCGGAATAGCGTTCATGGGAATCAAATGGACATGGGTATGGGGAACTTCCAGTCCGGCAACCATAATCCCGACCCGTTTGCATCCGGTGACTTTTTCCAGCGCCGGAACCACGCGTTTGGCAAACGGTAACAGTCCGGCGAGGGTCTGATCATCCAGGGTGAAAATATAATCATGCTCCTTTTTGGGAATAACCAGGGTATGTCCGGGACGGACTGGGCGGATATCCAGAAAAGCCAGATAATGTTCGTCTTCCAGCAGCTTCTGGGCAGGGATTTCGCCGGCGATAATACGGGTAAATAAAGTGGTCATGCTTCCTCCTTCAATTGTGCCAAAACCAATTCTGCAGCATCCAGGGTGGCCTTGACTTCAGCATCACCATGCGCCGCAGAAACAAACCCGGCTTCGTAGGCACTGGGTGCCAGATAGACGCCTTGCGCCAAAAGCCCATGAAAAAAACGCGCATAGCGCTGGCTGTCGGCACGCATGACCGCATCAAACCCGCGTACAGGTTCGTCGCTGAAAAACCAGCCAAACATGGCCGGAACCTGATTAATCTGTAACGGAACAGAGGCAGCCCTGGCGCGCTCCGCCAGTCCGTCACATAATTTTCGGGTTTGCACGGCCAGTTTGTCATGAAATCCCGGCTCGCTCAGCAACTGCAAAGTCTTTAGGCCCGCCGCCATCGCCACCGGATTCCCCGACAGGGTCCCCGCCTGATAAACAGGGCCGTTAGGGGCCAGATATTCCATGATTTCCCTGGAACCGCCCAGTGCCCCCACCGGCAATCCGCCGCCGATGATTTTCCCGAAAGTCGTCAAATCCGGGCGCACCCCATAAAGGCTCTGGGCACCTCCCAACGCCACCCGGAAACCGGTCATGACTTCATCAAATATCAGGATCGTTTCATACTGGTCACAAAGCGCTCGTAAGCCTTCCAGAAAACCTTGCTCTGGTGGCACACAACCCATGTTGCCCGCTACCGGCTCGACGATGATGGTGGCCACATCAAAACCATATTGCTGCATCATTTGCTCTACAGCAGACAAATCGTTGTAAGGCAGAACCAGGGTATCCTGACTGACTTCCCGGGGGATCCCGGCACTGGAGGGCTGCCCCAAGGTCAGGGCGCCGGAACCGGCCTTGACCAACAAACTGTCACTATGGCCGTGGTAATTCCCCTCAAACTTGATGATTTTATCCCGGCCGGTATAACCCCGGGCGAGGCGAATAGCCGACATCACCGCTTCGGTGCCACTGGAGGTCATGCGCAGCAACTCAATACCCGGAACCAGACGGCAAACCATTTCGGCCATGTCCACTTCAATAGCGGTGGGGGCACCAAAACCCAAACCCTTGTCCACCTGGGCATGAACGGCGGCCCGGACCTCAGGATGATTATGACCGAGAATCATCGGCCCCCACGAACCTACGTAATCTATATAGCGTTTGCCTTCCACATCCCAAAAATACGCGCCTTCGGAATGGTCCATAAAGATGGGATCTCCGCCCACACCACGAAAAGCCCGTACCGGAGAATTCACACCGCCGGGAATACACTGCCGGGCTGCCTTGAATAAATCGTGAGAAGTCTGGGTCATCATTACTCCTTGGGAATATTCCTGGGATGATCAAATAATACCGCAAAGCGCCGGGCGGCCGCTTCTACCTGTTCCGAGGCAAACACCCCGGAAATCACTGCCAGGGCATCCGCACCTGCAGCAATCAGCGCTCCGCCATTATCCTCGGTAATGCCGCCAATGGCGACCAGTGGAATATTCAGTTCCGCTCGGGCCTTTCGCAAAACCTGCAGATCTACGCGAGGGGCCTGCGGCTTGCTCGGCGAGGCAAAAAAAGCACCAAAAGCCACATAATCCGCCCCTGCCTTCACGGCTTCCCGGGCTTTATCCAGCGAAGCATAGCAGGATACGCCAATGCACAGATCACGACCAAAGGCCTGGCGTAACTCGGCCAAAGGCGCATCTTCCGCGCCGACATGCAAAGCCGGAGCCTGAACCGCTCTCACCAGATCGGGGTCATCATTCACCACAAACAGCGCACCATACTGGGTGCAAAGTTCACGCAAGGCACCCGCCTGCCGCCGTCGCCGCGCATGTTCCTGCCAAGGGTCGCCCTTATCCCGATACTGCAGGATCCTTGCCCCACCCCGTAAAGCGGCTTCGGCTTTGTCCAGGAAAACCGCTTCCGGCATCCAGTGCGGATCGGTAATAGCGTATAAACCGGCAATGGCTTTGCGTGTTTTTGCAGGCATTTCATGAACTGCTTTCAGGATGATAAAAACGGTTGGGGAAAAACTGGCCACTCCCCAGAGGATAGGCATGCAGCAGCGCGTCATGGGTGAAAGCCAGGGCCGCTTCTATAGCCTGCATCACCGCCTGGCCCTTGGCCAGACCCGCAGCAACCGCTGAAGCCAGGGTACAGCCTGAACCATGATATTGATGCGGGAGGCGTTCCTGAATAACAGTCTGCCGCAAAATGCCCCCCTGAAAAACCAGGTTTTCCAGCTTCGGGCCTTCGCCATGCCCCCCGGACAATAAAACCCATTGGGCACCCTGCGCATTGAGCAGGACGGCGGCAGCCCGCACGTCTGCTGCACCCGTCAAAGCCAGCGCCTCAGGACCGTTGGGCGTGATAATGCTGACCTTTGGCAAAAGTTCGCTGCGCATCGCCTCCAGCAATCCTGATCCCGCCAGGGAAGTCCCTCCACCAGCGGCCAGAATCGGGTCCAGCACCACAGGAATCTGCGGGTAAGCATCCAGGAGTCCGGCCAAGGCTCTGACCATCTCAGCGGAGCCCAACATCCCGATCTTGATCACCCGTACTGGAATATCATCCAGTATGACCCGGGCCTGCTGCAGGCATTCCGCCGGGTTCACCAGACTAAAACGCCGAACATTGACTGAGTCCTGAATGGTCAGCGCAGTAATGGCAGTGCAGGCGTGGACACCAAGACGGGCACAAGTTAACAGATCAGCCTGTATGCCTGCGCCAGCACTGGGGTCGGAACCGGCAATACTGAGCACAACGGGAGGTATTTCAGCGCGTTCGGGCATTAACATATTGTGCATGGACAAACCTCAAATCCGGCAGGAAAATTGCTTTCACTTGCCACGCAAATCCTATCCTAACGACATCATTCATGGAGGAAAACCACATGCGGCAATTGCCGGAGTTGAGTCTAGCAGAAAAACTGGTCCATACGGGATTTATTTTCCTGGTGGGGTTGGGCCTTTTGGTCGCAGAAGCCTATGTGTACGTTACAGTAGGTGGTAATAATGGCCTTACAGTACATGCTGTTGCCGAACATTATTATGGCAATCGCAGTTCCAGCACGCTGCAAACCGTCCTGCCGCGCATGATGGGTTACGCAGGGATGTCAGCAGCTGATAAACCGAAAATGGTTGCCGCCGTCAATCACTGGATTGCTTCGGGCGAAACCGAGGCGGATTACAATCAGGCCATCAAACCCTTGATCGCCGGAAACTGTTTGAAGTGTCACAGTGTTGCCATGACCAAGGTCCTCCATAACCCGCCTTTGGTTACTTACGGTGACGTCAAAACCGTGGCCAAGGTCGATACGGGCATGAGCCTCAGTACCATGCTGCTGAACGGTATGATTCACCTGACCATGCTCGGCGTCATTTTTTGGGTGGCTGGCTGGATATTCAGCAAATCGCGCTTCCCCAACAGCATCAAATATCCATTAATTATAATTCCTTTTATTGCCATGCTCGTGGATTTCAGTGGCTGGTTCCTGACCCATCAGAATCCGGCTTTCGTCTGGCTGGTACTGATTGGTGGAGCACTGTCCTGTCCAATTGCCTTGCTGGAAATGCTCCTGAGCCTGATCCAGATGTGGTTTGTGAAGCCGCGACTTCAAGCTGCCTGATCAAATTGTATCCCCCAGAAAGGTCAGCCCCCGCATGGGGGCTTTTTCGTCAGATTGTGCTGTATTTTCTGTGGATAACTTTGTGGATATAAAACATAGAGTCCCGAATTTTCAGGCCTGTTACATTTTTGAAACGGTTTTTCTCCCTTTTTAAATTTATTTTTACATTAAAAACAATATATTAAAAAACATACCGAAAGCATATTAAGAACAAAGTGCCATAAGCTCCTTATAAACGCTTTGTGGAAAACTTATTCATTCCGCTGCGGTTTCAGGGTGCCCGCACAGAACTCAAACGCCTTTCGGAGAGCCGCTTTTCCGAGCCTTCCCTGCAACCCGGGCAAACAGGCGGTCATAAAGAGCAATGGGTAAGTGCCGCAAAATCATTCCCACTATCCCCATCTGCCAGGGCACAACCAGCCAGGCCTGACCACGGTCGATGGCCCTGCGCATTCTCTGCGCCGCCTTCTCCGGAGCCATCAGCCAGGGCATGGGATAGTGATTAGCGGCCGTCATCGGGGTGGCAATATAACCTGGAGCGATACAACAGACGCGGATACCCTGAATCCTCAATTCCAGTCGCAGACTTTCCAGATAGGCAATCACCCCCGCCTTGGAGGCACAATAGGCAGCCGCTCCAGGCAGGCCGCGAAACCCGGCGACACTGGCAATTCCGGCAATGCGCCCACCCTGCGCCATATAAGGCAGAAAGGCCGTACAGGTGTTATCCATCCCGAGCAAATTGGTGGTGATGATTTCGGCAAAAACCGGACGATCATTCAGCTCTCTGGCCAGAGTCCCATGACTGATTCCTGCATTGGCAATCAACACGTTGATTTCACCAAATTCATCCGAAAAATTTAGCGCGGCCAGATCCAGCGTTGTCACATCACCCACATCAACTTTCAGCACCCGCACAATAGCCCCTCGGGACCGCGCCTGAGTCGCCGTAGCTTCGAGGCTCTGCAGACTGCGGCCCAGGAGTAACAGCGGCCGGTCCGGTTCCGCATAAGCCAGTGCCAGGGCCTGTCCGATCCCACTGCCCGCTCCGGTAATTACGACAGATCCCTTCGCCATAAAAATTCTTCCTTTGTAAGATCAGCGAGATACCACAGTTAATGACTTATCCTGTTTCATATGTAAATCGGATCATGAATTATTATTAAAAATATCATAAAAAATTATTTTTATCGCTGTTAATTAATTATATCTTTATAAATCATATAAAACAGAATAAACAAATAAATCATTTAAAAAACATGATGATAAACTATTAATATTGAGCTTTACAGGGATAGATAAAAAAATTTAGCAATGTTCAGTTAACAAATCCCGGCTGGCCAGATTATATACTGGCGCAGATCGTGTCACTTGGCTATACTGCAGCGACTGATTGTCGTGTCCAAACATCACGATTTTACCGCCCAGCACTCGACCAGGTTACGTATGAGCCGTGATTCAAACTTATCCGCGCTGCACAACGGAGATGCCCTTTGGGAAGCGCTCTGCATACAGCTGCAGGAACAGACAACACCTCAGCAGTTCAATACCTGGCTTCGCCCTTTGCGTGGCGAGCTGCATGGTAACGAATTTCATCTGTTTGCCCCCAACCCTTTTGTCATGCAGTGGGTCAGGGAACGGCTGATGGATTTGCTGGAAGCGGTTCTCGCCGAGCTGGCTCCAGGAATGCTGCTCCGCTTCAATCTGGATACGACAGCGGCGGCTCCTGCACCGGAGCCCCAAAGCAGCGCTGCGCCCAGCCCGGTCAGTACAGATCCGCGTAACGGCAATCGCCTCAATCCCGGCTTTTCCTTTCAATCCTACGTTGAGGGCAAGTCCAACCAGCTCGCCGTAGCAGCAGCGCGACAAGTTTCCGAGCATCCGGGTAAATCCTACAATCCCCTGTACATATATGGGGGAGTCGGTCTGGGTAAAACCCATCTCATGCAAGCCGTTGGCAATGCCATCCTCCAGCGCAACGCAGACGCCAAGGTGCTTTATGTCAGCGCCGAAGGTTTCATCATGGACATGGTGCGTTCTCTGCAACATAACACCATCAACGATTTCAAGCAGCGTTATCGCAAACTCGATGCCCTACTTATTGATGATATTCAGTTTTTTGCTGGCAAGGATCGCACCCAGGAAGAATTTTTTCATACCTTCAACGCCCTGTTTGATGGTGGCCGACAAATCATCATTACCTGTGATCGCTACCCCAAGGAAGTCGAACATCTCGAAGAAAGACTCCAGTCGCGTTTCGGTTGGGGTCTCACCGTCGCCATTCAGCCTCATGATCTGGAAACCCGTATGGCGATTGTTCTATGCAAGGCTGAAGAAATTGGCATAGAACTGCCCGAAGAAGTAGCTTTTTTCATTGCCGAAAAAATCCGCTCCCATGTTCGTGAACTGGAAGGGGCGTTAAGGCGGGTCGTCGCCCACGTTAACTTTACCCATAAGCCGTACAATCTGGATACTGCCCGGGAAGCCCTGCGGGATCTCATTGACGTCCAGAAACGCATGGTCAGCCTGGAAAATATCCAGAAAGTCGTTGCCGAATATTTTCATATACGTGGCTCTGACATGCAGTCCAAGCGGCGGAGTCGTAATATTGCCCGCCCCCGCCAAGTCGCCATGTCGCTCACCAAGGAACTCACCAATCACAGCCTGCCGGAAATCGGTGAGGCCTTTGGTGGTCGCGATCACACCACCGTACTGCATGCCTGCCGACAAATTGAAAAACTTCGTCAGGAAGACTCTCAAATCAATGAAGATTATAACAATTTACTACGGATACTGGGCGCATGACCGGATTAGGGAACAAGCTGTGGAAAAGCCCATGGAAAAGTACGGTGCTGAGCATGTATGAAAACTACCGCTCATTTTTATCCCCGATCATACCTGCTTATCCACAGCTTGCCGGCGCTTTGTCTAATGCAATAAAAATATGCCTAACAAGGGCTTATATCGGTTTCCCACAGGCCTTCAGGCCCTTAATAATAATAGTAGTTAAAAAGAAGAATATAATTTATTTAGTTAACACCATAAGGAGCATTTCCTGATGAAACTCACCATGGATCGTGAAGACATACTGCCCATTTTGGCGAATATGGCGAATATTGCCGATCGCAGACCCATCCAACCCATTCTTGCCCATGTGCTGATCGAAGCTGCCGGACAACACTGCCGTTTCATCGCCACAGATCAGGAAGTGCAGCTCAGTGTAGACAAGGATCATCCGGTAGATACTCCCGGAAGCTGCGCGGTTCCTGCCCGTAAACTTTATGATATTTGCCGGGCCTTACCCGAACACACCCCTCTGGAGTTTCACAAGGATGGCGAAAAACTGTTACTGAAAGCGGTTAAAAGCCGCTTTACCCTGCATGTACTCCCCGCTGAACAATTTCCTTATCTCAATATTCACAGCAGTCGCTGCCAGGGTGATTGCGAAGCCACTTTATTTCGGGAAGCACTGGCAGTAACCGCCAACACCATGGCGCAAAATGACGCCCGCATCTTTCTGAATGGGGTGCTTCTCGAAGTACAAGGTCAGGAAATGCGCCTGGTAGCCACGGATGGTCATCGCCTTTCCATGATGACTTTGCCATTTGCCAATAGCCTGGAAGAAGAAAGTTTCCAGTGCATTCTTCCCCGCAAGGCCGTCATGGAATTACTGCGCATTGTCAACGGTGGAAATATTCATCTCTCGCTTTCTGATACCAGTTTTGTACTGGATGATGGTGATCAACAATTTGCCTGTAAACTGATTGATGCCAAGTATCCTGATTATCGGCGGGTTATTCCTCAGGGACATCCTTTTTCCGCAATGCTTGATCGCCAAAACTTCAAAAGCGCCCTGCAACAAAGTGAAGTACTGGTCAGTGATCGTAATCCCACCACCCAGGTCCATCTGGGCAAAAATCTGATGACCTTGAGCAGTCGTAACGAAGAACAGGAAGAAGGAGAAATCGAACTTTCTATAGAATATCAAAATGATGAAATGAACATTGCCTTTAACAGTCGCTATCTCACCGATAGCATCCAGATTTTTTCTCAGGAAAATATTCGCATGCGCATCAAGGACGGCAACAGTGCAGCCGTTTTCACACCGCCGGACTCAGATAATCCGGTTTACATTCTGATGCCGGTGCGGCTCTGATCCAGTCCTGAAAATCCCTGCCTGATGACCCTGGAGACTCTGCAAATTCAGTCGTTGCGTTGTATTCAGAATTTACAACTTTCTACCCATGCCCGGTGGAACTGGTTGATTGGTGCGAACGGCGCAGGAAAAAGTACGGTCCTTGAAGCCCTCCACATTCTGGGTACCGGACAAACCTGGCGGCATGGACCACGCCACGTTCTGCGCGAAGGTGATGCGGAATACCTGCTCACTGCGCGGATGTCTGATCATTTCCTGGCTTTGCGCAGACGTGGCGAAGTGCGGGAAATACGTTATGATGGGGAGTCTGTCCATTCAGCCTGGGAATTGCTGGATATCCTGCCCTTGCAAAGTCTACATGATGATAACAGTCATTTTGTTGCCGGCACGGCGGATGATCGGCGACGGATCATGGATTGGGGAATTTATTATGTGGATCCATACTACGGCACGGTTTTTCGGGAGTATCGTCGAGCCCTGGCACAGCGTAATGCCTGGCTGAAAAAACCCCAAGGCAAAAGTCCCTGGGATTCGGCATTGGCTATGGCCGGAGAAGGTATTCAGCAACGCCGTCAGGATTATCTGACACGCATAGAACCTTATCTGCAGAAACTTTGGACCAGTTGGTCCGGCGCTACTGAGATATTGGGTTTGCATCTGCAGAGCGGCTGGAAAGAAGGATTGGCCTTGCAGGAAAGTTTGCAGCGCGATCTGGGACAGGATCGGGAAATGGGATATACCCATAGTGGACCACACCGGGCCAATCTGGTTTTTCGGGTTCGCCAGAAAATGGCCCTGGATATTCTTTCCCGTGGGCAGTTGCGCATATTGGGTCTTGCCTATCGCATTGCGCAGTTGCTCCTGCTCAGGGAAGCCGGTTTTGCTTTGCCTACCCTATTGATTGATGATTTTGCGGCCGAACTGGATGAATCCGCCAGAAACTGGTGGGTTGAACAACTGAATGTACTGAATGTACAGGTTTTTGCTGCGGTGACTGCAGCCGGACAAATACCGGCAGGTGTTCAAGGCAGTCATTTTTATCTGGCCCAGGGCCAGCTTGAAAAGGAAATAGTAATATGACGCAAAAGTACGATTCTTCCAGTATCCAGGTGTTGAAAGGGCTGGAAGCGGTACGCAAACGCCCGGGCATGTACATTGGCGACACCGATGATGGCAGTGGCTTGCATCATATGGTTTTTGAAGTGGTAGATAATGCCATTGATGAAGCGCTGGGTGGGCATTGCGATACTATTGTGGTCACCATTCATGACGATGATTCGGTCAGTGTCAGTGATAACGGACGGGGTATTCCGGTAGATGTTCATGCCGAAGAAGGTCGTTCCGCCGCTGAAGTCATCATGACCATCCTGCATGCGGGTGGCAAGTTTGACGATAACTCCTACAAAGTCTCGGGTGGATTGCACGGTGTCGGCGTTTCTGTAGTAAATGCCCTGTCCATTTCCCTGCAACTGCGCATTTACCGGGATGGATTTGTCTGGACCCAGTCCTATGCGGATGGCGCCCCTCTGGCGCCTATTGCCCGGGGCGAAGCATCCACCCGGCATGGTACCATCATCCGTTTCAAACCTTCTCCGGAGGTTTTTGCCGATACCCAGTTCCATTTTGAAATTCTCGCCAAGCGTCTGCGCGAACTGGCTTTTCTGAATTCCGGAGTACACATCACGCTCCTGGATGAACGTGTGAATCGGGAAGAAATTTTTCATTACCACGGCGGCATTCGCGCCTTTGTGGAACATCTCAATCGCAGTAAAACCGCCATTCATCCGCATGTAATCAGCCTTGCCGGCGAACGCGACGGGATTGTTGTAGAAGCAGCGCTACAGTGGAATGAAGGCTATAACGAAACGGTGCTGTGCTACACCAACAATATTCCCCAGAATGACGGTGGAACCCATCTGGCCGGATTTCGCGCCGCCCTGACCCGTACCCTCAATCAGTATATGGAAAGAGAAGGAACCCTGGCCAAAGCCAAGGTTTCCGTCACTGGTGACGATGCCCGCGAAGGATTGACGGCGGTACTCTCCGTAAAAGTGCCAGATCCCAAGTTCTCTTCACAAACCAAGGACAAACTGGTTTCCAGTGAAGTGAAACCGGTGGTCGAATCTTCCATGGCCGAGGCCCTCACCATTTTTCTGGATGAACACCCCAAGGAAGCCCAGGCTATTGCCGCGAAAATCGTCGACGCCGCCCGGGCCCGGGAAGCCGCCCGCAAGGCGCGTGAATTGACGCGCCGCAAAGGGGCTCTGGATATTGCCAACCTTCCGGGTAAACTGGCCGATTGTCAGGAAAAAGACCCCAGTCTTTGCGAAATTTATCTGGTGGAAGGAGATTCGGCAGGGGGTTCTGCAAAACAGGGCCGGGATCGTCGTCATCAGGCCATTTTGCCGCTCAAAGGAAAAATTCTGAACGTCGAACGGGCACGTTTCGACAAAATGCTGTCTTCGGATGAAATCGGCACCCTCATTACCGCGCTGGGCACCGGTATCGGCAAGGAAGATTTTAATCTGGCCAAGTTACGTTACCACCGCGTCATCATCATGACCGATGCGGATGTGGATGGTAGTCATATTCGTACCCTGTTGCTGACATTTTTTTACCGGCAGATGCCGGATCTGGTGGATCGTGGTCATGTATATATTGCCCAGCCCCCTTTATACAAGGTTAAAAAAGGTAAAGACGAACGCTATATCAAAGATGATACGGAACTGGCAGCTTATCTGCGTGAAATCGCCATGCATGGTGCTGAATTTCATCTTTCTGCAAATAGTGAAGCCGTCAGTGTGGATCAGCTTGCTGGCATGATGCGGCAATACCAGAATATTGAAGCCCTGGTGCAGCGTCTGGAAAGGCGTTATCCCGCCACCCTGCTCTGGGCGCTGGCAACCCTGCCGCCCATTGCTGCAGAAACCGCCCGTAATGATGACTGGGACCAGTTTGCGGAAGGACTACGAACGGCCCTGAGCGCAACCGCTTTACCCGCAGAACACTATCAAGTCGAGAAAATCGGCGAAGCGGACGGATTACGCCTGGTGGTCCGGCGTGAACATCATGGCAGTCAGGAACTCCGCTTTTTTGACCAGGACTTTTTCGCGGGCGGTGAATACCGGCATCTGGCTGAATATGCCAAAAATATTGAAGGCAGCATGCATCCCGGCGCCGTGATCAAGAGGGGCGAGAAAAATCGCGTGGTTCAGCGTTTCCGGGAGGCGATGGACTGGCTTTTGGCAGATGCCCGCAAGGGCGTGGAAATTCAGCGCTACAAAGGTCTTGGTGAGATGAATCCGGAGCAACTCTGGGAAACCACCATGAATGCGGAAAACCGCAGACTGGTTCGGGTTGATGTGGAAGATGCCATTGCCGCAGATGAAGTATTTTCCATGTTGATGGGGGACGCTGTAGAACCGCGCCGGCGTTTTATAGAAGAAAACGCCCGCTTTGTATCGCGACTGGATATTTAGCCGGTAAACCGGCTTCAGGCGGCGACGTCCTGATCAAAACGCAATGTGATGGGCCAGTGGATAATTTCCATCCGGCCATCCATGTGTTCTACCAGCGCCGTACAGCTTTCCACCCAATCGCCATCATTATAGTAAAGTATGCCCTCAATGCTTTTTTGTTCAGCATGATGAATATGACCACAAATAACCCCGGCATAACCCCGGCGGGCGGTTTCTTCGGCAAGCAGATGTTCGTAGTCGTTGATAAATTGCACGGCCTTTTTGACCCGGTACTTGATGTAGGCACTCAGGGACCAGTGCCGGCGCAGACCCAGACGACGGAAGGCGGATTGCAGCAGGCGATTGAGCCAGAGTAGCAGGGTATAACCATGATCACCCAGATGAATCAGCCAGGTAGCATAACGCATGGCCGCATCAAATTGATCCCCATGAATCACCCAGAGCTTTTTTCCATCGGCGGTTTCATGAACGGTCTCACTGAGAATGGCAATATCGCCCAGGGAAATGCTCTCATCATCCTGACCCTGAACATAATCAGAGAGCAGCTCATAGACGGGGTCATGATTTCCGCGAATATAGCGGACCACGACACCCGAACGCGCCAGACGCAGGATTTTCTGGACGACAGTATTGTGGCTGCGCGGCCAGTACCAGCGTATTTTGAGTCGCCATAAATCAATGATGTCGCCGACCAGATATAATTGCTGGCAGGAATTGTGGCGCAGGAAGTCGAGCAGACTTTCTGCCTGACAGCCCCGAGTCCCGAGGTGGACATCGGACAGGAAAATACTGCGGTAATGAGGCATAGTTTCGTCCTGAAAACGTGACATACGTCTATAATGCCAGCAAAATGTGACAGTTTGATGAAAGTGGATGGCGTGTATGCCTCTGCGCGAATGGGGAGATACGGGTGCTGAATTTGGTTGGTTTTGAATATAAAGAACTTTTTACAGATGAGGGCATTGCGCGTCTGGATCAGGAATTTCTCGACAGTCTGAACAAAGCGGATAGTTCACTCGCCGAAGCCCTGCATGACTACCGGGCTCAGGGTTTGCTTCCGGCGAGCAAGGCACAAAGCGAATTCCTGCTGCGCCTGGCGCCCCATGTGGAACAGTTTATTACCCGCTTGTTCGCCTTGGAAAAAGAAGTGGCCGAACTACAAGCACAAACCCGCAGTCATGATGTGGTCATGGAATTCAAAAAGCATTTTGTGTTGCGTCGCGCCCGGCGTTATCGCGGAGAATTTCCGGAGACTTTTGCGGATTTGGATCAATGGCTGGATAGCCAGATACGGCAACGCGCCTGGCCCGATACGGATCGTGAGTGGGCGATTTCCCGGCTTGGTGAAGATTGGCTCAAGGATGAAAATACCCATGCTGAGGAGATTCAGCGCCTGACCCAATGGTGTGCTCTGATCCTTCAGGACCCCCAGGCAGCTCTGGCGGTTACGGGGTGGTCGAGCTTCCGTTTGCCCCAGCGCGTAGATCATGAGGCCCTCGTGCCCCTCAAAAAGCTCGATCAGGTGCCCGGTACGCCATTTGTAGCGCCCGACGGTACCCTGCGTCGCCGCGACAGTTTTCATCTGACGGATTTGCGCATGGACCCGCGCAGTGTGCAGAGCGAAGTCCATTATTGTCTCTATTGTCATGATCATGATGGCGATTTTTGCTCCAGGGGATTCCCCGAGAAAAAAGGGGTGCCGGAACTGGGCCTGAAGGTTGACCCCCTGGGCGTGACCCTGACGGGCTGTCCCCTCGAAGAAAAAATTTCGGAAATGCAGATTCTCAAACGGGACGGACTGAATCTGGCGGCATTGGCCATGGCCATGGTCGATAATCCCATGGTTCCCGCTACCGGCCATCGCATCTGCAATGACTGCATGAAAGCCTGTGTGTACCAGAAGCAGGACCCGGTCAACATTCCGCAGGTTGAAACCCGCATTTTGACCGATGTCCTCAACCTCCCCTGGGGGATTGAGCTGTATGATTTGTTGACCCGCTGGAATCCCTTGCGCGCCGTTCAATTTGCGGCACAACCGTATAATGGGCGCAAGGTGCTGGTGGCAGGCATGGGGCCGGCGGGGTTCACCATGGCTCAACACCTGCTGCAGGAAGGCTGTGCGGTAGTGGGTATTGATGGACTGAAAATCGAACCGCTGCCGGAAGCCTGGCTGTCCGCGCCGATTCGTGACTGGAGCACCTTGCAGGAAGACCTGGACGAGCGGATTCTGCTGGGTTTTGGCGGGGTGGCGGAATATGGTATCACCGTGCGTTGGGACAAGAACTTTCTCAAACTCATTTATCTGACTTTAGCCCGGCGTCCCGGCTTTCAGATTTTCGGGGGCGTGCGTTTGGGTGGCACCATCACCCTGGAAGATGCCTGGTCTCTGGGGTTTGATCATGTCTGTATTGCCACGGGTGCGGGTTTGCCCAGGGTGGTTCCTATGGGCGAAAGTCTGGCGCGGGGCATGCGTCAGGCCAGTGATTTCCTCATGGCCCTGCAGCTGACTGGTGCCGGGAAAAAGAGCAGTCTCGCCAATTTGCAGGTACGCTTGCCCGCAGTGGTCATTGGTGGTGGTCTCACAGCGGTGGATACTGCCACCGAAGTGCAGGCCTATTACATTCGTCAGGTTGAAAAAGTCCTTGAGCGTTATGAGCAGATGTCCCAGCGCGGCGGGGAGGAAAAAATGCGTGCCGGACTTTCTGCCGAAGACACGGAAATTCTCGAAGAATTTCTTGCCCACGGGCGCGCCGTTCGCCAGGAAAGGAAACGCGCGCAGGAAAGCGGAGAATCCCCGAATTTTGTCCCCCTGATTCAATCCTGGGGCGGGGTCACGCTGGCTTATCGCAAGGGTATGCGGCAATCCCCGGCTTATACGCGCAACCATGAAGAATTGATCAAGGCCATGGAAGAAGGCCTGTATTACGCAGAGGGTCTGGATCCTCTGCGTGCCGAACTGGATACCTATGGACACATCGCCCACATGGTATTCCGGCAGATGCGTGAAGCCGAAGGTCGTTGGCTGAGCAGTGACCAGGAGTTGCGTTTACCAGCTCGTGCGGTGTTTATTGCGGCGGGAACCGTACCGAATACCATTTATGAAAGAGAGTATCCCGGTACCCTGCTGCTGGATGGGGATCATTTTCAGACCCATGTGGCCCACGGCAAGAGTGCTCTTCAGGCTGTGCAGGTGGCTGAACACTGCAAGGCACCCGAAGCCGGCCCGTTTACTTCCTATACAGATGAGCAGGCGCATCGTGTCAGTTTCATTGGTGATACCCATCCGGTGTTTCATGGCAGCGTGGTCAAGGCCATTGCCTCGGCAAAAGCCAGTTATCCGCAGGTCATGCACGGTCTTAACGCCCTCGCTCCGGTAACCCAACATAAGCTGCCGGACTTTCAGGAAAACTTGCGGGATTTGCTGACCATGCGCGTGCTGCGCGTGGATCGCAGTAACCCGGCGGTAACCGAAATGTGGATTAAAGCCCCTCTGGCCGCCCGCAATTTCCGGCCGGGCCAGTTTTTCCGTCTGCAGACTTTTGAAAGCCATAGCCCGGTTGTGAATAATACCCGCCTGCAGATTCCGGTTCTGACCGTCAGTGGTGCCGGCGTCGAAGATGATGCGGTGCGTCTGATGGTACTGCAATGGGGAACCGGACCACGTCTGGTAGGGAGCCTGGAACCCGGTGATCCCTTGATATTAATGGGTCCCACTGGAGCACCGACGGATATTCCCCAGAATAAAACCATTCTGGTGGTGGCAGGACGCTGGGGCGCTGCGGTCATGCTGGATATCGGTCCAGCGCTCCGCGCTGCGGGTAATCGGGTCCTGTATGTCGCCGCTTTGGGTAAAGCCAGCGAACTGGATAATCAGGCGGAACTGGAAGAAGCGGCGGATCAGATTATCTGGTGCACGGGGAGTGGTCCGCTGATTGCAACCCATCGTCCTCAGGACTTGAGTGTCGAAGCCAGTGATATGGTGGAGTTGTTACGTGCTTACGGAGCCGCCGAACTTCCCGGTCAGAGTAAGGTGCCGGGGGCGGTAGCCTTGGATCAGGTGGATCGCTTGATGGTCATGGGCTCTACTGGATTATTAAAAGGCTTTCAGCAGGCCCTGAAAGGATCGCTCAGTGCTTATTTCCGCAGTGATCTGGAAGCGGTAGCCACAGTAGGTAGCCCGATGCAGTGTATGCTCAAAGGCGTCTGCGCCCAGTGTTTGCAGTGGCAGATTGATCCGGAAACCGGCAAACGGACCAAAGCAGTATTTTCCTGCGCCGGCCAGGACCAGCCCCTGGCATGGGTGGATCTGGATAATCTGACGGCACGCCAGACCCAGAATCGCTTGCTGGAAAGAATATCCAGTCAGTGGCTGGATCATTTACGCGCTGAGAGTAATTAGCCTAAAAACGGCAGTTGCCGTGGGTGCTTTGCAGCGACTTTTACCCGAACCTTTGTAAAAAACTTAATGCTGATCAGGAAATAGGATGTTCAGCTCCAGCACCTCAAAGTCGCCTTTGCGTTCCATACTGACCTTGATGTTGTTTTTATCCACGGGAATATACTTGGCGATAACCGTCAGTAATTCTTCTTGCAGGGCAGGTAAAAAATCAGGTCCCCCTTCTTCCCTTTCATGGGCAAGAATAAGTTTTAAACGGTCTTTGGCCACATTGGCCGTTTTTTTCCGGGAACCGAGAATATAATCAAGTATGGACATGTCAGCCTCCAAAAAGCTTTTTGAAAAAACCCACTTTCGGAGCCTGAATAAATCGGAGGGGTTTTTCTTCGCCCAGGAAGCGGGCTACTACATCCTTATAGGCTTCAGCCACATCGGTGTTTCCCATATGCACGGCGGGAATACCCTGGTTGGAAGCCTGCAGCACCACTTCTGACTCGGGAATGACACCCAGCAGTGGTGTCCTCAATAATTCTTTGACGTCTTCCAGGGAAAGCATTTCACCGTCTTCCACCCGCTTGGCGGAATAACGGGTCAACAACAAATGTTCCTTGACGGGTTCTTCTCCCTGTTCGGCTCGACGTGAGCGTGCAGCAAGAATCCCCAGAATCCGATCGGAGTCGCGTACTGAAGAAACTTCCGGGTTGGTGACGACAATTGCCTCATCCGCATGATACAAGGCCATCAGCGCTCCTGATTCAATGCCAGCCGGCGAATCACAGACAATATAATCAAAGTCTTTGCGCAGTTCGTCCATAACCGTAGTAACCCCTTCAACGGTCAAGGCATCCTTATCGCGGGTTTGTGATGTGGGGAGCACATACAGGTTTTCGCAGTGTTTGTCTTTGATCAGGGCCTGCTGGAGCTTTGCCTCACCCTGAATGACGTTGATGAGATCGTAAACTACCCGACGCTCGCAACCCATGATGAGATCAAGATTGCGTAAGCCCACGTCAAAATCTATGACGACCGTTTTATACCCGCGCAGCGCGAGGCCGCTGGCAAAAGCTGCGCTGGTGGTGGTTTTGCCGACGCCACCTTTTCCTGAAGTAATGACGATTATTTTGGCCACGTTTCTTTTCTCCGGAGCATTATGAATTTAAGGGGGTAATATGCAGTTGCTCGTCCCGGCTGTAAACCTGCGCAGGTTTTCCCCAAAGGGGGTGGTCCGGTTCGAGGGTCCGATATAATCCTGCGATGGAAACCAGTTCTGCCTCCAGTGCCATGCAAAATATGCGGGCATTTTCATCGCCGTTGACTCCGGCCAAAGCGCGACCTCGCAGCGGTCCGTAAACATGAATGTTGCGGTCAGCGATGATTTCCGCTCCGGCGTTGACGGTTGCCATACAGACCAGATCGCCATTACGCGCGTAATTTCGTTGCCCACTGCGCACCGGGTGTTCAATCAGCAGGCCGGCAGATGGTGCTGGGCTGGGAGCAGTGGACGGCTGGCTTAAGGTTGCTTCGGGTTTTGCCGGAGTGCGCTGGGCTTGTCCACGCAATACCGGAAGGTGAAGGGATGTGGCCAGCAGCTGATGGGTTGTTGCGGCATTGCGAATGCCTACGGGCAGCCAGCCTGCAGCCCTTAATACCGTGATGATTTTTTCGAGAGCCAGTGGGGCTTCTTCAGGAATGCCGCTCAGATCCAAGACCAGCGGTGATTCCTGATGGAATGCCGCAGCAGCAGGATGACGGCGGTGTTCTTCGTCAATGCGCGCCTTGAGCAAGGCCGGGTCATTACTTTCCAACTGTAAAACAGAAAGCGTAAAGACGCTTCCACTCAAGCGTAAGGGGGAAAATTCGGGAGAGCCCGCTTCTGTTTTTTTAGCAGACATGTTTCACGTGAAACATTTCATGATCTCCGATCAGTTTTCTTTCAGCAGTGGGCGTTTATCCGTTTTGCCGTTCCAGGTTTCTGCATCGGGTAGAGCACTTTTCTTGCGCAAAATGACAGGCCATTTTTTGGTGAGTTCAGCATTTATGGCGGTGAAGTCGCGCTGGTCTTCCGGCACCTCGTCTTCGGCAAAAATGGCATCTGCCGGGCATTCGGGAATACAGGCGGCGCAGTCAATACATTCGTCAGGATCAATAACCAGAAAATTGGGGCCTTCATGAAAGCATTCAACAGGACACACTTCTGCACAATCGGTGTATTTGCACTGGATACAGTTTTCGGTAACGACGTAAGTCATGGGTTGTCTACTTTTTTACTGGCGCGCTTGCGAGTTGCGGGCGCGGGTTTGTCGACGGTAGTTGTTGAGGCCTTGGTGGTTTTTTTGGCCGTGGTTTTCTTTACAGAAGCCGTTTTCGTGGTCTTTTTAGCGGGACTTTTCGCTGTCTTGCCGGCGGCTTTGCGCGCTGGAGCTTTGGCGGGCGCGGCGCGTTTTTCCCGGGGAGGCGGCGGTGTATAGTCAACCAGCAGTGCAGCAATTTCTGCTTCACTGGCGGTTACCTGAAAATGGAAACCGCATTCTTGCTGAGGACAGGCGAGTTGTTCTCCCAGTCGTTTTCCACTTTTTTCAATCATGATCGGCCAGGCACAACGTGGACAGGCTTTGGCAACCGGTGGTCCCCAGACGGCGTAAGTACATTTTGGATAAGTATTGCAGGAATAAAATACTTTGCCATAACGACTGCGCTTTTCTACCAGTTCGCCTTCTCCACATTGCGGACAGGTGACGCCGGAAGACTTGGGCTGGGTCAACGGTTCAATGTGCTTACATTCCGGATAACCACTACAGGAAATAAAGCGCCCGTAGCGCCCGGTTTTATACACCAAAGGTTTTCCGCAGTCGGGACAGTCGCGTCCAACGGGTTCAGGGGCTTCCCGGGGCCCGTCCACAGGACGGGTGTATTTGCATTCGGGGTATCCTGAACAGGCGACAAAACGACCATGCCGTCCAAGGCGCAGAAATAGTGGCTTTCCACATTCAGGACAATTTTCGTCCATGGCTTCGCTGGTGGCTTCGGCGCGACTGACGTTGGCTTTTTCATCCAGCAAGGAGCGAAATGGTCCCCAAAATTCGTTCAGTACCGGCCGCCATTGTTTTTCGCCACGGGAGATGGCATCCAGCTCATCCTCCATACCTGCGGTAAAGTTGTAGTCCACATAACGCTCAAAATGATTGGACAGAAAGCGTCCAACGACTCTGCCCAGATCGGTGGGCCTAAAGCGACGTTGTTCCGTTTCTACATATTCGCGATTTTGCAGGGTCTGAATAATGCTGGCGTAAGTAGAGGGCCTCCCGATGCCATGGGCTTCCAGAGTTTTTACCAGCGTCGCATCACTGTAGCGGGGTGGCGGTTCGGTAAAATGCTGTTCCGGATCTACGCCCTGGACTTGTGGCTGGTCGCCTTGTTCCAGAGGCGGGAGAATACGATTATTTTCATCTTCGTCCGTATCATCTTTCCCTTCCAGATAAACCGCCATGAAGCCAGGGAAAGTAACGGTCGAACCGTTGGCACGCAGCGTCCAGTGGGTCCCGGCATCCATGTCTACAGCGACCATATCCAGGCGGGCCGGAGCCATCTGACAGGCGACGCTGCGTTTCCAGATCAGATCATAGAGCCGCCACAAATCCTTTTCGAGAATCCCCTGCAGCATTTCCGGCGTTCGACTGATGTCCGTCGGGCGCACAGCTTCATGGGCTTCCTGGGCATTTTTGGTTTTGGTTTTGTAACGACGTGGGCTTTCAGGGACAAATTCATGACCATAATGCCCGTCGATGAAACCGCGAATATCGGCAATGGCTTCTTCGGAAAGGTTGACAGCATCCGTACGCATGTAACTGATCAGGCCGACGGTTTCACTCCCAATGTTTATGCCTTCATAAAGCTGCTGGGCGACGCGCATGGTGCGGCTGGCGTTGAAACCCAGTTTGCGGGAGGCTTCCTGCTGCAGGGTGGAGGTTGTAAAAGGCGCGGCAGGCTGACGTTGCCGGCTTTTACGCTCCACTTCGCGGACCTGAAGCGCTTGCTGCTGCATATCCGCTTCCATACTGCTGCGTATGGATTCTGCCTGGGTTTCATTGTTGATATCAAATTGTTCCAGTTTTTTGTTTTGCCAGTGCGTCAAACGCCCGGAAAACTCACTGTCGGCGTGCAGCAGGCGTGCCGCAATCGTCCAATATTCCTGGCTGACAAATGCCTCAATTTCGTCTTCCCGCTCGCAGATCAGACGCAGAGCGGCGCTTTGCACCCGACCGGCAGAAAGCCCGGGACGCACTTTGCGCCACAGCAGCGGCGACAAATTGAAGCCCACCAGATAGTCCAGGGCGCGCCGGGCCTGTTGGGCATTGACCAGATCCATGGCGATTTCACGGGGATTGGCAATGGCTTCCTGCACGGCCTTTTTGGTGATTTCGTGAAAAACCACGCGCTGGGCGGGCTTGTTTCCCAACTGCTTGCGCTCGCGCAGCAGTTCTACCAAATGCCAGGAAATGGCCTCGCCTTCGCGGTCCGGATCGGTGGCGAGCCAGAGTTTATCAGCCTTGCGCAATGCCTTGATAATGGCTTCTACATGTCGTTCATTGCGCTCGATGGCTTCATAACGCATGGCAAAATCCTGCTCAGGATCAACGGCCCCTTCTTTGGGGCGAAGATCACGAACGTGACCATAAGAGGCCAGAACTTCAAAATCATCCCCGAGATATTTCTGGATGGTTTTGGCTTTGGCAGGAGATTCGACAATTACGAGCTGATGGGCCATAGGTCAGTGCAGTATCCGGGTTCCGTCTGTGTCCAGTAAGGCGTCTACCCAGAGTGCTTCCGGGCCGGGATCGTTGGCCATTACCATGAAGGCAACCCAGTCAAGGGTTTCCATATCCATATCCTCAAGGTCGAGGGCCAGTAAACGATCAATGATCCGCTCCCGCATGGCGCCGTTAATGACGCCCAGGCGTTCCCAGTCATGCAGTTGACCGCGTGCTGCCACAGAAAGGTTCTGCAGCTCGTAGGGATGATAGGCGCGCAGCGCTCGGGGACTGGTATCTTCCTGTTCTTCAACAGCAAAACCTTCCATCCAGTCGAGGGCGCGCTGAATGTCCGCGTCGGGAAAACCCACGGCACGAAGATGATCTTCAATGACCGCGTCGTCTTCGTCGTCGAGGTGATCCAGTAGGTATGTAATTATGTCTATGACGTCTTCCATGCCAGAGCCTTCAGGGTGCAGGAGGGAGGCGACAGAACCGGCCGCCGGGGCTGGCCGTGAGGTAACCTGATATTTCCATTTCCAAGAGGATGGCCGAAAGCTCGCCCAGCGTCAATCCACAACGCGTAGCAATTTCTTCTGCTGTCAGCGGATCAAAGTTCATGGCTGCCCAGACTTTCGCCTGATGGGGATCGTCAGGTTGCCAATGATCCGCTGCTGTTACCGGTCGGGCCTGGCATAATGCGCCAAATAGCGGCCCCAGCTCGCTCAACACATCCTCGGCACTTTCCACCAGTTTGGCACCGTCACGAATCAGACGATGCGGACCCCGGGACAGCGGTGAGTGGATCGAACCGGGTACCGCAAATACTTCTCGCCCCTGTTCCATAGCCAGGCGGGCGGTAATCAGGGAGCCGCTGTTTTCCGCCGCCTCAACAATCAGTACCCCCAGACTGAGTCCGCTGATGATGCGGTTGCGACGCGGAAACAGGCCACTATGTGGCCCGGTTTCCGGGGCTTGTTCACTGACGAGCAGGCCATGCTCGATAATCTGGTGCGCCAACTGTAAATGCGTGCGCGGATAAATCAGATCGGCGCCGGTGCCCAGTACCGCAACCGTGCCGCTGACCAGAGCACCGCGATGGGCGGCAGCGTCAATGCCCAAGGCCAGGCCGCTAGTGATGATCAGCCCGGTTTCACCAAGGCTGCGGGCAAAAGCCTCGGCGGTAGCTGCCCCTACGGCCGTTGCCGAGCGGCTGCCGACAATGGCCAGCATGGGCTGGTTCAGACAGGAACGCTGTCCCCGAATAAATAACAGGGGCGGTGGGTCGGGAATTTGCCGCAGCAAAGGCGGATAATCGGGATCCGTCCAGCGACATAAATCCGTATCGGGACTATTCAGCCAGCGCCGGTCAGCAGGACGGATAAGGTCTTCGGGGTCTTTTTGCAGAGCCTGGATCTGCTTTGCGGACAAACCGAGGTCTTGTAACAGGCCGGCCCCCGTTTGAAAGCAGGCGGCGGCATGGCTAAATCGCTCCAGTAAAGCCTGTTGCCGCTGTGGCCCCAAACCGTTAATTCGGCAAAGTGCCAGCCAGGCGGCATCAGACATTATTTTTGCACAGTGCCATCGGCTGAGGCAGGACTGTGAATTGCATCTCCCAGGCGGATGCTCCGACTGGCCATGGTGATGACTGCATAGGAAACCGAGGGAAAAACCCGGAACACCATGATATCGCCGATGGTTTGGTCCGGCAGTGTAAAGGCCTTGCCGGTAACCGCATTGGTCGTTACCCCGCTACGCTGGATCTGCAGGATATTACCGGGCTTGAGATCATCCCGGGCACCCTGATCAATGATGACTACCTGACCGACGGTCAGCGCCGGGTTCCCATCCAGTTGGCCAATGATATGACCCGCGACAGCATGGAGGGGTGCACTGGGAAAATAATGAGGGATTGCCGTCGTGACGACGGGTACCAGGCGTGCACCAAGATCAATTTCTTTGCGGAGTTTGGTGATTTGCACCGCAGCGTGATGACCACTCTGGGTGACCGTCACTTGCCCCAGGTCTTCCAGAGCATAGCCTAAAGAACGATGGGTTTTGGCCTGGAATAACTCCGGTCCCAGGGTGACGACTTGGTAGCGGCTGCCAACAGGGGCTTTTTCCAGTCCGACTGTGTAGAGCGTATCCCCGGTCACATAGGTGGGTCTTTGCTTGGCGGCTGCAGCCAGATAAGGCAGTTGCGCGAAGAGTTTTTTACTGTCGATTACTCCGGGAGTACCGAGAAAGGGCATCACTTCACCAGTAGAAACCGAGGGTACAGCCTCTTTCGACATTTGTGGACGCAGCTCCACAAAATTGCTTCCGTTTTCACTGAAAGACGATGCGAGACCCAGTTCGGGTTCACCATTGGCCCCATAGTGGATGACAATGCGATCGCCGGGATAAATCAGGTTGGGGTTTTGAATGTAGGGATTTTTGTGCCATATCTGTGGCCACTGCCAGGGATGAACCAGAAAATGGCCGGCAATGCCCCAGAGGGTATCTCCAGGTTTTACGGTATAACTTTGTTGTGTGCGCAGTTGAATACCGGCAGGCGCCGCCTGGGCCATTACCGGAGCCAGGGCGCTCAGGCCGAGGGTAAAAACAAGGTTGCGCCATATGTGTTTGTACATGTAATGATCTCCGCTGGACTTCCGCAGGGGATAGTATTAGTCCAAGATACGTTTTTTGCCGGATAGCCCTTCATTAATTTGGTGGTAAAAATGTCGCTCCTGAAAATACTCGAATTTCCCGATCAGCGCCTCAAGAATATGGCGCAGCCTATTGTCCGGGTGGACAAGAAGGTTCAGCAGCTTGCCGATGACATGGCGGAAACCATGTACGATGCTCCGGGGATCGGTTTGGCGGCTCCTCAGGTGGCCGCCGGACAACGCCTGATTGTCGTGGATGTTTCTGAAAATCGCAATGATTTGATGGTGCTGGTGAACCCCGAAATCATCGCCCGTAGTGGCGAGGAAGAAATGAAAGAAGGTTGTCTGTCGGTTCCCGGTGTTCTGGAAACGGTTCGGCGGGCCGAAAAAATTACCCTGCGGGCAACCACCGTACAGGGGAAACTCATTGAGCTCGAAGCTGATGGCCTGCTGGCGGTATGCATTCAGCATGAAATTGATCATCTCAATGGCACCTTGTTTGTGGATCATCTGTCGCGCCTGAAACAGAATCTGATCCGTCGCAAGGCGGAAAAGCGGGTGCGTCAGGGTGAGTAAACGCATTGTTTTTGCGGGAACTCCAGAATTCGCCCGCATCGTTCTTGAAGAATTACTGGCCGGTCCAGAGGTTCTGGTGGGGGTGTTGACGCAGCCCGACCGACCTGCAGGGCGCGGCCGCCATCTGCAGGAAAGCCCGGTCAAGCAATTGGCCAGGGAGGCGGGTATTCCGGTTTTTCAGCCGGAGTCCTGCAAAACTCCCGAGGCTCTGGATTTGTTGCGCAGCCTGCAGCCGGATCTCCTGATTGTCGTGGCCTATGGACAGATACTTCCGCAGACAGTTCTCGATACACCCCGCCTTGGCGCCATTAATGTCCACGCCAGTCTGTTACCCGCCTGGCGGGGGGCCGCCCCCATTGCCCGCGCCATTGCTGCCGGAGACGCGGAAAGCGGGGTGGCCATTATGCAAATGGAAGCCGGGCTGGATTCTGGACCGGTGCTGAACGTACTTACCTGTCCCATACATCCTGAAGACACGGCGGCCAGCCTCCATGATCGTCTGGCACTGCTGGGCAAAGCCGCCTTGCGGCAGGCTCTGGACGCGCTCTGGGCAGGGACCGCAACAGCACTGGTTCAGGATGAAAGCCGGGTAAGCTACGCGCGTAAGCTGAAGAAAGAAGAAGCCTTGCTGGACTGGCAGCGTCCCGCTGCAATGCTGGACCGTCAGGTGCGCGCCTTTAATCCCAGCCCCATTGCGCATACGCTGTTTCGGGAGAAAGGATTGCGGGTCTGGCAAGTCAGACCGATAGCGACAACGGTGGATATTGCGCCAGGAAGCATCACCGCCATCCACAAGGAGAGTTTCACGGTAGCCTGTGGTGACGGGCAACTCGAATTGTTGCTTTTGCAACCGGCGGGCAAGGGAAAACTCAGCGCGGGAGATTTCATCCGTGGATATCATCCTGTGCAGGGAGAAAAGTTGGGATGAGTAAAAAACCAAATCACCAGGGAAGCCCCGGCATGCCCGGCGGAACCCTGCTGCGGCAAGCAGCCATCAAGGTATTGCAAGCCGTGGATGAAGGCGAAAAAGTGGATCAGGCCCTGGCCGCTACGACAGTCAGCGGCCCGGAGCGCGCCACATTGCAGTGGCTGGTGCTGGGAACCTTGCGGGAATATCTGTTACTGCAGAAATTATCCGGATTACTGCTGCGCAAAAGCTGGCGGGAAGAAGACCAGAATCTGGGTTTTCTTCTGCATCTGGCACTTTTTGAATTGCGGCATGGACAGCGCCCCGCTTTTGCGGTGGTGAACGATTGGGTGGAGATGGTTGAAACACTCCAGAAAACCTGGGCTAAGGGTCTGATGAATGCGGTTTTGCGCCGCTTTCTGCGTGAACGTGAAGCCCTGGAAGCGCAACTAGCGGATCCTGATCTGAGTCATCCGGCCTGGCTGGCCGCGCGCCTCAGGGAAGCCTATCCGGAAGAATGGTCAGCCATAGCCGCCGCCAACAATCGTCCCGCACCCCTCTGGCTGCGCGTCAATACGCAGCGGGTCAGCCCGGAAAACTACCGCGAGTTGCTGCTGGCACAAGGTTTGTCCTGTCATGGAGTGGACTGGAGTGACGCCGCTCTTTGTCTTCCCGAAAGCATTCCGGTCGCCACGCTTCCGGGTTGGGACGCGGGCTGGGTGGCCGTGCAGGATGCGGCGGCCCAGATGGCCGCGCACATTCTGGCTCCCCAATCCGAAGAACGAATACTGGATGCTTGTGCCGCACCGGGAGGAAAAACTGCGCATCTTTGGGCATTGGGCGCACGCCGTCTGGATGCCTTGGACCGCTCTGCAGAACGTCTCCAGAAATTACGGGAAGCGCTATTCCGGCAGGGGGCTATTGCCCATCTGCAGGCTGCCGATGCCGGTGATCCGGAAAGCTGGTGGAATGGTGAACCATATGACGCCATTCTCCTGGATGCGCCCTGTACGGGCGTTGGCGTCATTCGCCGGCATCCCGATATCCGCCTGCGCCGTCAAGCCGAAGATGTCCAGCAGGCCGTGGCCCAACAGCAACGCCTTCTGGAGGCATTATGGGGTTGTTTGCGCCCCGGCGGTCGGCTTCTTTATGCGACCTGTTCGATCCTGCCCGAAGAAAATCTGTTGCAGATTCGGGCGTTTCTGGCACGCCACGAGGATGCTCGCCAGCAGGCCCATCCCCTCACCGGACAACATTTGCCGGGTCAGAACGACATGGATGGTTTTTACTATGCCCTCCTGGTGAAAGCTGAATGACCTCTGTGCTGGTTTTTGCGCGAGCGGGTGGCATGATGCGCAAGCGCGGCGCGGTTTTGCTGGGCCTGATCCTGGGCTTCTGGTGTTTTGTGGGTTCTGGCTGGGCTTTGGCAGGTACCGCGTTTCACGTGGAACAGTTACAGGTCGCGCCGGAAATGAACCGGGTGAAAATCAATGCTCAGGTGCAAATCACTAAAGAAGACCTGCTGCAGGAAATTCTTGATCAGGGACAGACCCTGATCTGGGTCGTGAAAGCGGAATGGCGGGAACCCGAACCATTTTCCTTTATTACCGGTCTGGGCACCCATGCGCAAAAAGAAGTCCGCTGGCAAATTCACTATTATCCGCTGACCAACCAATACGCACTGAAAAATGCAGCAGGCACCCTGCGCTTATTCAATCATTGGCAGGATGTTGTCAGCGTCTTGAAGCAGATTCATGATTTCGAATTGCCTTTGCAACAGGGCGCGGCACGGGGACGGGTAGCGCTGCGGGTTTATGTGGATATTCAGGCGCTGCCCGTCCCTCTGCGCCTGCGTGCATTGCTCGATCACTGGAAACTGGAGTCCCCATGGACCGTCAGCGCGCTCCTTTCAAACTGAGAAACTGGTTACGCGCCCTGAGTGCTGGGGCTGCACCGGAGCGCCAGAAGGTTGGCCCCCGCTGGGGCGCCATTTTATTGCTTCTGGCCATTTTAGGCTTTCTGGCGATCAATTTTTTTACCAGCGCGGGCGGACCCCTAAGCCGCTATTTTGTCCCTATGCTGGTCATTTCAGCAGGCATCGTCCTTTTTTTGCTGGTTTTGGTGCTGGTTTCCGTGGTGGCGCTATTGGTCCGGCTGCGTCGGGGAGAAGTAGGCAGTCAGCTCGCCACGCGTTTGGTGATCATCATCACCCTGTTGAGTTTTCTGCCTGCGGCCGTGGTTTTCGGATTTTCCTGGCAGTACCTGAATCGGGGGGTCGATTCCTGGTTCAGTTCGGCCGTGCAAAGTGCTCTGGACCAGGCTTTGAATGTGGCCAAGGCCGGCATTGACCGTTATCGCAATTCGACGCTGCTCGCTGCCGAGAGTATCGCCCAGGCTTTGGTGGGTGAATCAGACAGTAATGCCATTCTGACGGTCATTGCCTTGCGTGATCAGTACCATTTGAGCAGCGTCACCCTGTTTTCCAGTGATAACCGGATTATTGCCACCAGCAGTAATAATCTGGCCCTGGCACCGCGTCTGCCGCGTCAGGAAATTCTGTCCATGGAAGAAGGACACCCTACCGCAAATATTGAACCGGAAGCCGATGGCAGCCTGCTGGTCAAGGCGCTGATTCCCGTTCTGAGCCCGCATCTGGGTGAAAGTAACCGCATGCTCTATGTGGAGCAGCCCATTCCCGAACAGCTTACCAAGGCGGCAGAAGCCGTACAGGTGGCTTATACCCGGTACCATCAGCTCATGCTGATGCGTGAGCCCATGAAAACGGCTTTTCAGCTCAGTCTGGCCGTAGCGCTGCTCCTGGCGGTTTTGTCTGCGGTGTGGATGGGGCTGCATCTGGCCCGGCGGCTGACGGCCCCTATTGCCCGGCTGGCTGCAGGCACCCAGGCCGTAGCCCGGGGCGAATTTATCCCCCTGCAAACCATTGCCAGTCAGGATGAGTTGGGCGTTTTGCTGCACTCCTTCAACAATATGACGCGCCAGCTTGCCCGCGCCAAACAGCAGGCGGCCGCCGCTCAGGAGCAGGCAGAGCAGCGCCGGCTCTATCTGGAAACCATGTTGGGACAATTATCCAGCGGCATTCTCACCTTTGATGGCGAGCATTGTCTGGCAGAAATCAATGCGGCAGCTGTCCAGATTCTGCAGGAAGATTTACCCAAGGGCCGGGCTTTGCAAGAACTGCAGGACGGGGCCGTTCTCGAACCGCTCTGGAAGCTGGTGACCGAGTGGGTGGAACATCCCCGCACCGGCATGCAAAAAGAGCTGCAGCTGGAACGCAGTGATGGACCGCAAACCCTGATCGTACACGGTGCGCAATTTGCCGACGAAGCGGGCAGCAAGGGCTTTGTTCTGGTGTTTGATGACATCAGCACCCTGGTTTCCGCCCAGCGCAGCGCCGCCTGGAGCGAGGTAGCCCGCCGTCTGGCCCATGAAATCAAAAATCCGCTGACGCCCATCCAGCTTTCGGCCGAACGCCTGCGCCGCAAATATCTGGAGCGTCTGGGTGATGAAGGTGAAACCCTGGATCGGGCGACGCGAACCATTATTCATCAGGTGGATGCCCTGAAAGTGCTGGTAGATGCTTTCTCCGAGTATGCCCGGCAACCGCAAATCGAGCTTCGGCCGCTGGAGATCAATCCTTTGATTCTCGATGTTCTGGACCTCTATCGAGGGCAGGAAAATGGTATTGAAATCCGTGCGGAGCTGGCTGCGGATCTGCCCAGTATTCGCGCGGATGTGCATCGCCTGCGCCAGATTCTCAACAATTTACTGCGTAACGCCATGGATGCCCTGCAAGGTACGGAACAAAGTCCTGCCGGAAAACATATTCTGATTCGCACCGGCTTGACGGACAGCGGCTCGGCAAAGATGCTAGAGTTGAGCGTAATGGATGACGGTCCTGGTTTTCCGGCAGAACTCCTGGCCCGGGTATTTGAGCCCTATGTGACCAGCAAGGTCAAAGGTTCGGGCTTGGGCCTGGCCATTGTCCGCCGCATTGTCGAAGAGCATGGCGGAGTGATTATTGCCGATAATCAGGGCCTTAATGGTGGCGCGCGGATTGTGATGGATTTCCCCCTGGGTTGACCGGGACTTTCTGGAGGTGGCATGGAAGCGGCAAGATTGAAGATTCTGATCGTCGATGATGAACCCGATATCTGCCAGACCCTGGCGGATATTCTCGAAGATGAAGGGTATCAGGTACAAACGGCAGGGAGTGCGGCGGCGGCAGAGGAATTTCTGCGCGACCAGATGGTGGATCTGGTCCTGCTGGATATCTGGATGCCCGGTGAAGATGGCATCACCTTGTTGCGGCGCTGGGCGGATGCGGGTCTGGAGCAGCCCGTGGTGATGATGTCCGGACACGCCACCATTGAAACCGCCGTCCAGGCCACCAAGCTGGGTGCTTATGATTTTGTCGAAAAGCCGCTGTCTTTGGACAAAACCCTGCTGACGGTTGCCCACGCCCTGGAGGCCAGCCGCCTGCAGCGCGAAAATCGCGACCTGCGTGCCCAAACCGGCTGGGTAGAACGGCCCAGCGGGGATAGTCCGGCTATCCGCCAGTTTCGGGAGCAGCTCACCCGGGTCGCTGCGGTAGACTCCTGGGCTCTGTTGCTCGGCGAAGCGGGAAGCGGCAAGGAAGTTGCGGCCCGTTATCTGCACCGGCAGAGCCGTCGGGCACAGGGGCCTTTTGTGGACCTGCGTGCTGCCGCCATTGCCCGGCCCAATGTGGCTACGGAACTTTTTGGTAATGAAACCCAGGGCAAACTCATCCGTGGCCGTCTGGAAGTCGCCCATGGCGGGACTCTGTTCATCGACGAAATAGCCGATATGGATCTGGAAACCCAGGCCCGTCTGTTTTCAGCCTTGCAGGAAAAACGCATCATCCGGGTGGGGGGCAGTACCCCCGTGCCGGTCGATGTGCGGGTCATTGCCGGCAGTGCCCATGATTTATCCCAGGCTGTACAAAACGGCCAGTTTCGCAGTGACCTGTACTATCGGCTGAGTGCCTTGCCCTTGCGGGTCCCGCCCTTGGCGGCGCGAACGGCGGATATCCCGGTACTCATTGAAGAATTTGTGCGTTTTTATGGTGCCCGGGATGGTCTGCCCGGCCGCCGTTTTGCGCCGGACAGCATGGATGTTCTCAACCACTATCCCTGGCCGGGGAATGTTCGCGAACTGCAAAATCTGGTGGAACGCCTGCTGATTCTGGCTGAAGGTCCGGAAATCAGCGCGGCAGAAATCGAAGGCGCGCTGGGTCTGGATAACCGCATGGCTCTCGCCAACAGCAACTTCGACGAGGACGACTTCGGCGGTACCCTCAAACGGGCCCGCGAACGCTTTGAACGGGCTTTTCTTGAGTATCATCTGGCGCGCAATGACTGGAATATTGCCCGCACCGCTGAAATCGTCGGGCTTGAACGTACCCATCTGTATCGTAAGCTGAAAAATCTCAGCATTGCCCTCAAGGGCGAAAGAAGAGTTGGCGAAGACGGCGAAGAAGAGGATTGAATTCAATACCAAAAACCCGCTCTATTGCGGATTCCTGTGATCCTGCTTAGAGTGGGCGCAATATTTTTAGCTACAGGAAGCCCGTTATGACCCAGCAAAATACTTTGCCCACCAATGCCCCCGAGTTTTGTGCGGGAATGCTCTACTTTGGTGAGAACTGGCCGGATTTCGACGAATACGGCAAATCCTCTGCCATTGCTGCGGATCATAAGGCGATTGCGAACCCCCAGGCACGGGAGGCGGTGTATCAGTCGCTGTTGTTGGCCGATGCTCTGCGTTATTGCACGCTGCAGGTCTGTACCGCCAAGTCGTCCGGCCATCCCGGGGGTTTTGCCTCCAGCGCGGAGGCCTATGCGGCCATGGTCATGCTTGGTCATACCAACATTGTCACGGAAGTGGGGCACCACGCGCCCGGCTTTTACAGTGCCATGTTTCTCGACCGCTCCCTGGAAGCCATGGGTATTCAGAACATGAATGACATGATGGCGCGCTTCCGCGAACAGCATGGTCTGCTGGGTCATCTCTCCGGCGCTATTCCGGGTCTGTTGGCGCCTGCCGGTCCGCTGGGACAGGGGCAACATTTCGCCATGGCCGGGGCGCTGCTGCATCCCGGCACGCTGTTCCCGGTCACCATCGGCGATGGCGGCTTTGGCGAACCGTATGTACTGAGCTCCATGAAACATTTTCACTTTGCCTATCCCCGGGTGACCAACTATCTGCCGATTCTGGTCTGGAATGGTTTCAGCCAGGAACATCATTCCATGGTCTCGCTGATGAGCAACGCGGAAATGATGGCCTACTGGCGGGCGCATGACTTTGATGAGGTCATTCTGGTTGATGCCAAGGATTATGATGATGCCGGACAGGAAGGCGCCTATGTGGATTCCACGCGTTTCTCCTTCGGGCAACGCATGGCTTTCATGGAAGCGGTTCTGAGTGCTGCCGCCAAGGCCGTGCAAAATGCCTTGAATGGTCGTCACACCGCTTTCATCCTCAAACAGTTGAAGGGTGCCGGGGTGCATGTCTCCGGTGCAAAATCCCACAATTTGTATCCCAAGGACACTTTTGAGTCACCGGAAATCAAAGCTGCTTTGCAAAAGCGCGCGCTGAGCCCGGAGGCCTGGGCGCTGGTCCGCGACAACTTCTCCCGTGCCGGAGGTGGTCCTGCTGCCAAAACAGCGGTGACCGAGCAGGTGCTGGAAATCGCCCAATTGGGTGAGTTTCCCCTGCAGGATTTTCCCGTCGGAGAACAGGCCGTGCCGGCCACCGCCATGGGCGCACTGGTCGCCTGGCTGGGACAGCAGGACCCGCGCTTTGTGGTGAGCAATGCCGATGGTAATGAAGCTTCGGCCATGAAGAACATTAACGATGCCCTGAAAATCCGCCATCCCACGGAAGATCCACTCTACAACCAGCAGCCCGGAGGGCAGGTTTACGAGCCCCTCAACGAAGACGCCTGCGCGGGTCTGGCAGCGGGTCTGGCCCTGTTTGGCAGTCGTTCTCTGTGGTTGTCCTATGAGTCCTTTGCCATCAACGGCTGGCCGATTATGCAGACGGTGGGTCAGGCGATGGCCGAGCTGCGCCGCAAGGCTCCCTCGACGGTATGCATGTTCACGGCGGGAGCCCTGGAGCAGGGCCGCAACGGCTGGACCCACCAACGTCCGGAAATCGAAAACTATTTCGCCGCGCAAATGCGCAATGGCAATGTGTTTCTGCTCTATCCCACGGATGCCAACGTCATCCAGGCCGCCTATGAATACGCCGTGAATAGCGTCAACAAGTCGATGATTATCATTGCCTCGAAAAGCCCGCTGCCCGTGCATCTGAGCATGGCCGAAGCGCGTGCGGCAGTCCGCAAGGGCGCGGCAGTTCTATATGAAGGGGCTGACGGCACGCGCGGCACGGTAACTTTTGCCGTCACCGGTGACATGGTGTTGATGCCGGTGTTCGCCGCCCGCGAGATCCTGGAAAAAGAAGGGTACGGGGTGCGCATTGTTTCCGTCATCAATCCCCGTCAGTTGTATCGCCCCTCGGATGTGGCTGCGCATACCGTATCCGAGCCGGATACGGATTTCATGGCTGATGCGGAATTCCACCAGTTGTTTGCCGGCGACATGTTACTGACCATCGGCGGTGGCGGTTCCGGAGCGCTGGAGCCGGTGCTCTTACGCAGTCGCGCGGCGCATCGTGATACCCTGGCCTGGCAGCGCGGTGAAACCACCGCCAGCGCGGGTGAACTGATGGCTTTCAATGGGATTACGGCGGATGCCATTCTCAGCAAGGTGCGGAGTTTTGGTGGGCAGTAATCCCCGGGAAACCCGTACCAAAATCATCGTCATTGATGATGATCCCACCGGCTCGCAGACGGTCCATTCCTGCCTGCTGCTGACCCGATGGGATCCTGAGACCCTGCGGGAAGCCTTGCAGGATGATTCCCCGCTCTTTTTTGTTTTGAGTAATACCCGGGGCATGAGCGCCGTCCGTGCCGAACAGGTCACCCGGGAAATCTGCCGCAACCTGCATGTGGCTCTGGAGCCGTTGGCCAATAACGGACAGCCGGTGCAACCATTGCTGGTGAGCCGTTCAGATTCGACCTTGCGCGGCCATTATCCGGTCGAAACTGATGTGATGGCTGAGGAGTTGGGACCTTTTGATGCGCATTTTCTGGTTCCGGCATTTTTTGAAGGGGGGCGCATTACCCGTGACAGCACCCATTATGTCATCCAGAACGGGGTAGAAGTTCCCGCCCATGAAACCGAATTTGCCCGGGATTCGGTGTTTGTCTTTCAGCATAGTTATCTGCCCGATTATGTGGCCGAAAAAACCCACGGACGCATTCCGGCGGAGCAGGTGCAACGCTTGCGTCTGGCGGACTTGCGCGCCGGTTGCCTGGCGCAGCTTTTGGCACTCAAAAATAATACCTGTGTGGTCGTGGACGCCGTGGAAGCGGCAGATCTGCACGCCTTTGCCCGGGATTTGCGGGCTGCTGCCGGGCAGGGCAAGCGTTTTCTGTTCCGGAGTGCGGCCAGCTTGCTGACCGCACTGGCCGATCTGCCGCCCCAGCCGGTGCCTGCGGAAAACATGGCACAACTGGTACGCGGGGGTAAAGCCGGAGCCATTCTGGTCGGTTCTCATGTGCGTAAAACCACTGAGCAGCTCAGTCGCTTGCTGGAGGAATCGGGCCTGCAAGGACTGGAGGTAGAGGTGGATGCCTGCAGCGGGGAGGCGGGCAAGAAGCAGTTAACCCATCTTCTCGATCAGGCCGCCAGGCTTCACGCCCAGGACCTGGATCTGGTGATTTTTACCAGCCGCAGTGAACGCCAGTTTGCCGATCAGGCGACACGTTTGGCTTTCGGTGAAACCGTATCGGCATTTCTCATGGATCTGTTGCGTGCTCTGCCCGAAGATCTGGGTTTCCTCATCAGCAAGGGTGGTATCACGTCCAATGATGTTCTGAGTAGCGGGCTGGCGCTGCGCAAGGCGCGGGTCATGGGGCAGATTTTGCCCGGCTGCTCGGTGGTTCAGTGCCCGCATGATCATCCACGCTATCCGGATCTGCCGGTGGTGATATTTCCCGGTAACGTCGGGGATGCCGAAAGTCTTGCCTTGGCACGGCGTCGCCTGCGCGGTCGGTGACGGGCGCAACTCATGGCGGGCAGTCCTGATTCCGAGCATGCCGCATTTCTCAGCGCCCTCCGCGCCCTATTGCCGGACGATGGCCTGCTGACGCAGCGCGAGGACCTGCATCCTTACGAATGTGATGGTTTGTCGGTGCTCAGGGAGCTGCCTCTGGCGGTGGTCCTCCCCCGTCATCGAGCAGAGGTACAGGCTGTTCTGAAAATCTGTCAGCAGTATGCTGTGGCGGTGGTTCCCAGAGGGGCGGGCACCGGCTTATCCGGCGGCGCTCGTCCCAGCGCCGGGGCCATTGTGCTTTCCCTGGCGCGGCTCAAGCAGATTCGGGCGCTGGACACCAGCAACCGTACGGCCCGGGTGCAGCCGGGGGTGCGCAATCTGGCCATCAGTGAAGCAGCGCGGCCCATGGGCCTGTACTATGCGCCGGATCCTTCCTCCCAGATCGCCTGTACCATTGGCGGCAATGTGGCAGAAAACTCCGGTGGGGTACATTGTCTGAAATACGGCTTGACGGTCCACAATGTGCTGGCTCTGGAAGTGCTGGATGCATCGGGCGAGCGTCTGGAAATCGGCAGTCAGGCGCCGGACAGTCCCGGCTATGATCTGCTGGCGCTGATGATGGGTTCGGAAGGATTGCTGGGTATCGTGACCGAATGTACGTTGCGCTTGCTGCCGGTTCCCGAAAATACCCTGGTATTGCTGGCGGCTTTTGCCTCGGTGGTGGCGGCGGCAGACGCGGTGAGTGCCATTATTGCGGCAGGAATCATTCCGGCCGGGCTGGAAATGATGGACCAACTCGCCATAGAAGCCGCCGAAGATTTTGTGCATGCCGGTTATCCCCGCGATGCCGCTGCCATTTTGCTCTGCGAACTGGATGGGACCGAGGCAGAACTTCAGGAACGCTTGCGCGCCGTGGAAAAGTTGTTACAGCGGCAAGGGGCCACCAGCATCCGTATTGCCGCTGATGCCGAAACCCGGCTGTTACTCTGGAAAGGCCGCAAGGCCGCGTTTCCGGCGGTGGGTCGTCTGGCCCCGGATTATTACTGTATGGATGGGACCATCCCGCGCAGGCGTTTGGCGGAAGTGCTCGAACAAATCGCGATCTGGTCGGCCGAATATGGTTTGCGGGTCGCCAATGTATTTCACGCTGGCGATGGCAACCTGCACCCGCTCATCCTCTATGACGCCAATGTGGAAGAGCAGTTGCATGCTGCAGAAGCCCTCGGTCAACGCATTCTGGAACTGTGTGTGGCGGTCGGTGGCAGTATCACCGGAGAGCACGGTGTCGGCGTAGAAAAACTGGACAGCATGTGCGCCCAGTTTACGCCTGCCGAGCTGGCCCAGTTGCACCGCATCAAGGCGGCCTTTGATCCCGAAGGGCGGCTGAATCCGGGCAAGGCCGTCCCCAGTCTGCATCGCTGCGCAGAACTGGGTGCCGTGCATGTGCATCATGGTCGATTACCTTTCCCGGAACTGGAGCGCTTTTAAGATGGATCAGCGCGCGCGTTTGCAGGAACAGGTCCGCGAAGCCTGTCAGCAGTCGCGCGCCCTGCAGATTCAGGGGGCCGGGACCAAGCGCTTTTACGGCAGAAAAACCGCTGATGCTGAACCCCTGCTGTTGCGGGAACATCAAGGTATTGTGGATTACGAACCCAGTGAACTGTTTGTGACCCTGCGTGCCGGGACGAGCCTGCAGACCTTGCAGGAACAGTTGGCCGAAGCCGGCCAGATGCTGCCCTTCGAGCCGCCTTTTTTCGGGGCGGAAGCTACCATCGGTGGCACCTTGGCCTGTGGTTTTTCCGGACCACGGCGGCCTTATGCGGGTTCTGCCCGGGATTACGTGCTGGGTGTGCACATGCTCAATGGTCTGGGAGAATCCTTGCGCTTTGGCGGACAGGTCATGAAAAATGTGGCGGGCTATGATGTATCCCGTTTACTGATAGGGTCTTTGGGCACCCTGGGCATTTTGCTGGAAGTGACGCTCAAAGTGTTGCCGCGTCCCGAGCGGGATCTGACCCTGGTACACGACACCGACATGGCTACAGCCATTGTCCGGATGAATCAATGGGCGGGCCAGCCCCTGCCCTTGTCCGCCAGTGCCTGGGATGGGGCCCACTTGTACCTGCGTCTGTCGGGGACGGAGAAAGCCGTCGCAGCGGCGCAGAGCAAAATCGGTGGAGCAGTGTTGGACGAAAACGACGGCATCCTTTTCTGGAAAAATCTGCGTGAACATCGCCATGTATTTTTTCAGGGAAGCGCGGCACTCTGGCGGCTGGCCGTAGCACCTGCCACGCCCCCCCTGGCTCTGCCCGGACAGATGCTTATTGAATGGGGTGGTGGACAGCGCTGGCTGCGCGGTCAACGGGATGCCAGCGCCCTGCAGACGCTGGCGGCTGAGCATGGCGGACACGCCACCCTGTTTCGCGGCGGTGACCATGCCAAAGAGGTGTTCCAGCCTTTGCCGCCAGCCCTGTTCGCCCTGCATCAACGCCTGAAAAATGCGTTTGATCCGCACGGTATTTTGAATCCTGGTCGCCTGTACGCGGCCCTATAGAGAAGCCTATGCAAACCCGGATTGCTCCCCGTTTTGAGAATGACGCCGACATTGTCGAAGCGGACAGTATTTTGCGGAGTTGCGTCCATTGCGGTTTTTGCACGGCAACCTGTCCCACCTATCAGTTACTGGGTGACGAACTGGACGGTCCCCGTGGCCGTATTTATCTCATCAAGGAGTTCCTGGCCGGCACGCCCGCCAGCGCTGAAACCCTCAAACATCTGGATCGTTGCCTGACTTGCCGCGCTTGTGAAACGACTTGTCCGTCCGGGGTACGCTATGCCCGCCTGGCGGAAATTGGCCGCGAACATCTGGAAAACGAAATTCCGCGTCCGGCCCTCGAGCGCCTGAAGCGCAGTATGCTGCGTGCGGTGGTTCCTCATCCCGCGCGTTTTCGTCTGGCGCTGCAACTGGGGACTCTGTTCAAACCTTTTTTGCCGGAAGCCCTGGCCCGGAACATACCCGAATGGCCTGGCACAGCGCTTCCGGTGGCGCATCCGCTGCAAGCCGCGACGTCCGACCATAGGCCCACGGTGCTTGCCCTTGCGGGTTGTTTGCAAAGCGTCATGACGCCGCAAACTGAAGCGGCTCTGGAGCAGATTGCTGACCGGCTCGGTTATCAAGTGGAAGTTCCCCCCGAGGCGGGGTGTTGTGGTGCCCTGAGTTTGCATCTCAACGCCCGCGCCGAAGCGCAGGATTACATGCGTCGGAATATTGATGCCTGGTGGCCGCATATCGTAGCCGGTGCGGAGGCTATTCTGCTGAGCGCCAGTGGTTGTGGCAGTATGGTCAAGGAGTACGCCGAGGCTCTGCAGGACGACCCCGATTATGCCGAAAAAGCCCGGCAAGTAGCGGCGCTGGCACGGGACCCCAGCGAATGGCTGCTCGAACACCTGGAAGCCCTGCCGCTGGAGCACAAAAATCGTGGCCCGTTGGCCTTTCACGCACCGTGTTCACTCCAACATGCGCAACGGGTGCAGGGTAAGGTCGAAGCCTTGCTGGAACGCGCAGGCTACCAGTTGACGGCGGTTGCCGGTGCGCATCTTTGTTGTGGTTCAGCCGGCACCTACTCCATTTTGCAGCCGGATTTATCCCGGCAACTCCGTCAGCAAAAGCTGGACGCCCTGCAACAGGGTCAACCCTGCACTATTGCTACCGCCAATGTTGGTTGCCAGCTGCATTTACAGGGGGGTACGGAGTTGCCGGTCCGCCATTGGTTGGAGTTGCTGGCGGAGTCGTTGCTGTCTAAAAAACCCTAATCCAGCCGTAACCAGCCCTTGCGGTAAAATATCCAGGCAGTAAGTGCTTCCACCAGTACCAGGCCGCCGGTGACGGCGACAAATCCATAACGCCAGTGGGGTAGGGGACCCAGGGGGACGTTCATGGCCGCCGCGCCCGGTATGAACAACGGAATGGTGACCAGAATAATCAGTGCCGCCATGAACTTGAACAGATGGTTCACATTGTTGTGCACCACATAAGCGTAAGATTCCAGTAATTCATTGATGGTTTCCTGGTCGCTATCCACCTGATCACGAACCTGTGACAGTTCAATGCGTGTATCTTCATGAATTTCTCTGAGATCATGGTCTTCCTTGGGCAGGAACAGACCGATTTCACTGACTACGTACTCCAGCTGCAACAAGCCCAGATCCAGGGCCAGGAGGCGGTCGTGGATATCCAGGCCCCGGTACACCACATCATGGCGCTGGGCCTGCCGTAAATCCCGTTCGACCATGGCCATTTCCCTGGCCACAGCGCGCGCGGTGGGCAGGTACAGGCGGGTCACCTCGGCGATAATACGCAGGACGAGTTCCCAGCGTTTACGTGGTTTATCTGGATCAATCAACTGGTTGAGAAAGGGGATTTCCTGATCCGCCAGGGTCACGAAATAACCCGGTACAAAATAAACGCTGAGAGGCACCAGAGAAAACTGGCCGATGCGCCCATCTTCCGGTATCGGCACCTGAAATTGCAGGGAAATCAGTCGTTCTTCCTTGATCAGCGGCCGCGATGCCTCGCCTTCCAGGCGTTTGCGCAAGAAGCTTTCGGGAATATCCAGAGTCATGGCCGCCTGGCTCAGTTCCAGGGCCGAAGGGTTGACCAGGGCCATCCAGCTGCGCCGGTTGGCGTTGCCCGAAAGCAGGCAGTCGCGGGTAATTCGCAGCATGGCTCGCTTCTCCCTACATCGCAAAAAAGCCGTGTTTTCTGGCCCAGATGGCAAACATCAGGGTGGCTCCGAAAACATAGGCAAGCAGGCCGAACCACAGATAATGCCAGTGTTCCAGCGGGAGAATGGTCATCATGTGAAAAGGCATGATAAAGGCAATGGGCATCATCAGCAGCGCCAGCCATACCGTCATGACCTTCATGACGGTATGCGCATTATTCTGAATGATGCCGTTGTAGGCATTGGTGACGGTCAAATAACGCTCATAAACCAGATTGACCACATCTTCCATGCGCCGTTGTTCGCGCAGGGCAGCATCCAGCAAGGGATAAGTCGAAGCTTCGCCGGGCGTGGCCCGCAAGGCGTCGCGCAAAATCAGTCCGGTTTCGCGCAAGGCGATGACCAGTTCTCCCAGATCCCGGTTCAGGACCACAATTTCGCGCAGCTCACGGTTACCCATGGCGGTTTTCAGGGCCATACGCAGTTCCTGGAGACGATCCACCAACACCCGGGCGACCCGTTCATGGCTGTAGATGATGTTGAGCAGAATTCTTTGCAGAAGATCGCCACGGGCATTTTGCTGAAGGCTGCCGAGCCAATCCTGCTGCAGGGTTGCCAGCAGGGCGTCTTCAGCGATGATGACCAGACGCTCGGGGCTGTCGTGCTGCACAATCAGGTGGCTTACCCGTGCGACAGTGCCAAATCGGGCATCTTCTTCCAGCAGGGCCACGGGCAGCCGCAGGATGATTTCTTCGCCTTCACAATACAGGCGCTGATCTTCACTATGGCGCAGCAGATTTCCCAATCCGCTGCAGGAAGGGGCCTGTTCCGCGTTGAGCAGAAATAATCCCGGACCCGCGCAAGATGTACTGGAATTCCAGTCACCAAGCGCCATGTCGAAATAACGGGCCGTCATTGTTGCCTCAGATCCAGTCTTTTTTGCGGAAAAATACAAAGAGCAGCCCGGAAATGAGAAAGCCCCCGCCCATCAGTACCGGCCAGGCATAAGTCCAGTCCTGCAGGGGCAAGGGAACGTTCATCCCGTAAATACTGGCCACCGTAGCGGGCGATGCCACCACCACGGTCCATGCGGTAATGATTTTCAGGGTGTTGCTGATGTTGTTCTGGAGTACGCCCACATAAGCATCCATCATGTTGGTAATGGTGGATGCATAAATTTCCGTCATGTCCCGGGCCTGCTGCAAATCAATCAGGGCATCGGCAATGTCTTCCAGATCGCCTTCATCCTGAAGGAGCATGGGCAGACGCAGGGTTTGCTGGGCCACGGAAATGTTGCCCTTGAGCGCGGCAGAAAACAGAATCAGACTTTTGTTCAGCGCCAGCAGCCGGAAAAATTCATTATTGTTCTGCGAGTGGCGGAGGATTTTTTCGGTGGCGGCTATTTCTGCGTTGATGATGCGCAATGCCCGCAGAAAATCCCGGGCAATAGCCTGGAAAATTTCAGCGAGCAGGCCCCGGACATGGAGGATTTTGCCGCGCTGACGCTGACTGCGGAGTTCGTCCCATAATGCCAGGGGATGCGCGCTGGCGGTGACCATCTGCTGGGGCAGCAGCCAGAGTCCAACCGGCAGGGTCCGGAAGCGGAGTTCCGCATCGTCCTGCATGGGGGCCGGTACTTTCAAAATGATCAGGGCCACATCGCCGTCGCGTTCCAGACGCGGGCGTTCATCTTCATCGGAAACGTCCTGAAACAGATAGTCGGGTACCTGCAGATGCTTGGCGACAAATTCCAGTTCGGCCTGGCTGGGGGCAACCACCTGAATCCAGGTGGCACGGGGGGGCCACTGAAAATCACTGGTGATTTCCAGCTGGGCATCCGTTTTATCGTCAAACCAGTGCAGCATCCTGCCTCTCCTTTATAGACTCCTGCCCGATCATATCCAGCCCTTGCGCTTGAAAAGTGCGGCCAATCCCCCGGAAATACCCAGCCCCGAACACACTATCACCCAGAAAATCCAGTGGGTTTTCTGAAAGGGCAGGGTCGTGTTCACCCCATACAGGGTGGCCAGCATACTCGGTACATAAAATATCATGGCCAGTACGGTCACCACCTTGAGCCCGTGGTTGATATTGTTCTGGACCATGCCGGCATAGGCATCCATCATCGACGTGCTGGTTCCGGCATACACCCGGGCGCGTTCATGGGCCACCTGCAACTCCAGTAAGGCCGTATCGACCTGTCGAGTCGCTGGCAGGTCATCGCGAATTTCTGCCAGACGCGAAATCTTGAAGGCCGTGGCAATGTTGCCGACCAGAGCCACTTCAAAACGGGTCAGACTTTTACTGATTTCCAGCAAGGTGAAAAAGTCACCATTACTTTGCGTCCAGTCCAGTTGCCGTTCATTTTCATGGATGGCCATGTTCAGTTGATGCAGGGCGTCTTCATAACTCTGGGCCAGTATTTTAAGAATCGCCGCCAGTATCTCGATGCTTTCCGGAGGGCTGGAAAGATGCTCCATCTGCGCAAAAAAAGGCGAGAGCGAGGGCAGGTCTTCGGCCAGCAAAGTAGTCAGGCTTTGCTGGTGCAGAACCATTCCCAATGGCCGCAAAGTCCAGGCATCGTCGACGATGCCCCGCACCGGAAACTGCAAGGTGAGAAACACCCGATTTTCTTCGCGCCGCAGCCAGGAGCGTTCATCGGGGTCGAGAATGTCCTGGGCAAAATCCCAGTCATCCGCAAGCTGCCCGGCCTGCACCCAGTCGGCGGGTTTCGGCGCCGTCAGATGTTGCCAGCCCTTCACCTGATCCGGAATAATTTGCTCTTCCGAATGGGCGGTTACGGGATGATCTGCCGGGGGAAATACATCCATGGATGTTCTCCAGATCAGAGGCGGGCGTTAGGGCACCAGTGTCTGGCCTGTTCCCGGTCAGGGGTACTCAGCCGGCACATTTGGAGCGCGGGACGGAGCCTTTTATACTGGACTTCCGTGTCGCCTGTAAAGGAAATTCAGCTGTGAGTAATGTGCATTCTGCAACTGATAGTAAAGTCTTTAATCCTCTCGCCATTGCCATCCTCACGGTTTCGGATACCCGCACCCCGGAAACCGACAAATCCGGCGACAAAATTGCGGAGCTGGCCCTGGCCGCTGGGCACCGGATAGCGGCGCGCTGCATCCTGCCCGATACGGCGGAAACCCTTCGCCAGCAGATGCAAAGCTGGATAAGCGACTCGGCCATTGACGTCATCATCGCCACCGGCGGCACCGGGGTCACCGGGCGGGACGTAACCCCGGAGGCCCTCGCACCCCTGATCAGCAAACCCATTCCGGGATTTGGTGAATTGTTCCGCATGTTGTCCTATGAAGAAATCGGCACCAGCACCATTCAGTCCCGGGCCGAAGCCGCCATTTGTACGGGCACTATCGTTTTTTTGCTGCCCGGTTCTACTGGAGGCGTCCGCCTGGGTATGGAAGCCATCATCATTCCGCAACTGGATAACCGGCATCGCCCCTGCAATCTCAGTGAGTTGTTACCGCGTATTCGTCATGAACACTGAACTTCTTCATGTCTGAAGACGAACAACAGCGGCAGGCGCGCTGGAATAACTGCTACGCCCGGAGCGACCCCCAACAAGCACCGCCTCTGCCCCTGCTCAAGGCGCAGGCGGCTTTGCTACCCGCACAGGGCAAAGCGCTGGATCTCGCCTGTGGTCGGGGGGCTAATGCCTTGTTCCTCGCCAGACGGGGCCTGGAAACCTGGGCCTGGGATTACGCCGACCTGGCCATTGCCGCCGTCCAGCAGGCCGCAGAGGGGCTGCCCCTCCACGCCCAATGCCGGGATGTGCTGGCGCAGCCACCGGAGCCGGACCGCTTCGACGTGATCGTGGTTGCCCATTTTTTACACCGCCCGCTTTTCCCGATATTGGCGCAGGCCATAAAAGCCCACGGTTTGCTGTTCTACGAAACCTGGGCCGGGCCTTATGCCGGGCGCGGACCACAAAATCCGGATTTTCGTCTGCGTCCGGGTGAATTGAAGCATGCCTTCCCCGCGTTGCAGTTGCTGATGCTGGGGGAAGAAGCCGACCGTAGCGCTGGCGTCTGGAGAGCACCTGCCCGCCCTGTTACACTGACGTAATTTACTGATCTACAAAGAGGAAGACCAGCAATGACCCGGAATGGCCGTTTGAGCATGATTGTCTTCGCCATCATTTCCCTGAGTGCCTGCGCCAAGCTGCCCGGCAAGCTGGCTGAACCCGCTGGGCCAGCAGCCAAAACAAACACCAAGGCCGCCGCGCCGGACATGCACAGCAGCCAGACGGCCCTCGACTGGGCCGGAACTTACGTGGGTACCCTGCCCTGCGCCGATTGTCCCGGAGTGCGCGAAACCCTGGTGCTGCACAAAGACCAAACCTATGCCCTGAGCACTCACTATGTAGACCGTCTGGGTTCGGCCTTTTCGCGCAGTAACAGCTTCACCTGGATCAATGGTCAAACTATCCGGCTGGAAGGCATGCAACAACCCATGTACTTTCGGGTAGGAGAAAACCAGCTTATTCAGTTGGGAATGGATGGCCAGCCCATTACCGGACCAATGGCGGCAAAAATGGTGTTGAAGAAAACGCAAACAGGAAAAACCCAATGACCAGCATCCAGCAACGCGCCGCCCTGCAACGGCAAATATGGGCGATTGCCAATGATGTACGCGGCGCAGTCGATGGCTGGGACTTCAAGCAATACGTGCTAGGCACCCTGTTTTACCGCTTCATCAGCGAAAACTTCGCTATTTATATCGAAGCCGATGACGACAGCATCCACTACGCCGAGTTGCCGGACAACATCATCACCCCGGACATCAAAGACGATGCCATTAAAACCAAGGGCTATTTTATTTACCCCAGCCAGTTGTTTGCCAATGTGGCCGCCCGCGCCAACAGCAACGAAAGCCTGAATACGGATTTGGCCGATATTTTTGCCGCCATCGAAAATTCTGCCAGCGGTTACCCCTCCGAGCGCGACATCAAAGGCCTGTTTGCCGACTTCGATACCACCAGCAATCGTCTGGGCAATACCGTCAAAGACAAAAACACCCGCCTGGCTGCCGTGCTCAAAGGCGTTGCCGGTCTGTATTTTGGTGATGCGCATAGCGGCGACTTTGAAAGTAACCACATCGACCTGTTTGGCGATGCCTACGAATTTCTCATTTCCAACTACGCCGCCAATGCCGGTAAATCGGGCGGTGAGTTTTTTACACCACAACATGTTTCCAAACTCATCGCCCAGTTGGCCATGCACAAGCAAACCCGCGTCAACAAGATTTACGACCCCGCCTGCGGCTCCGGCTCCCTGTTACTGCAAGCCAAAAAGCATTTTGACGCGCACATTATTGAAGACGGGTTTTACGGGCAGGAACTCAACCACACCACCTACAACCTGGCGCGGATGAATATGTTCCTGCACAACATCAATTACGACAAATTCAACATCCAGTTGGGGGACACTCTCATAGCCCCCCATTTTGACAGCGACAAGCCCTTTGATGCCATCGTCTCCAATCCGCCCTATTCCGTAAAATGGATCGGCAGCGACGACCCCACCCTCATCAACGACGACCGCTTTGCCCCGGCGGGCGTACTGGCCCCCAAATCCAAAGCCGACTTTGCCTTTGTACTGCACGCCCTCAGTTACCTTTCAAGCCGTGGCCGCGCCGCCATCGTCTGTTTTCCTGGTATTTTTTACCGGGGCGGTGCCGAGCAGAAAATCCGTCAATATCTGGTGGATAACAATTTCGTCGAAACCGTCATCTCACTCGCGCCCAACCTGTTTTATGGCACCACCATCGCCGTGACCATTTTGGTGCTCTCCAAACACAAGACAGACACCACCACCCAGTTCATTGATGCCAGTGGCCTGTTCAAAAAAGAAACCAACAACAACCTGCTGCTGGATACCCACATCGACGAGATCATGGCCGTGTTCGACAGCAAGGCGAATGTCGAGCACTTTGCCCGTTCCGTACCGTTTGAGCAGGTTGCCGCCAATGATTACAACCTCTCGGTGAGCAGCTATGTCGAAGCCCGCGACACCCGCGAGGTGGTGGATATTGCAGAGCTCAATAGCGATTTGAAAACCACCGTGGCAAGAATCGACCAGCTACGCAAAGAGATAGATGCCATTGTGGCCGAGATTGAGGCATGAACGATCACCCCATCGCACTCACACAACCGCCCGCAGGCTATGCCGACTGGCTGGCCGAATTAAAAGCGCGCATTCACCGCGCCCAACAACGCGCCACGCTCGCCGTCAACCGCGAACTGGTTTTGCTGTACTGGCAAATTGGCCAAGACATCCTGACACGGCAGGCCGCACAAGGCTGGGGCGCGAAAGTGATCGAGCGGCTGGCGCATGATTTGCGCAACGCTTTTCCCGAGATGAAGGGCTTCTCCCGCGCCAACCTCATGTATATGCGTGCCTTTGCCGAGGCCTGGCCAGACGAGCAAATTGTCCAACAGGCTGTTGGACAATTGCCTTGGGGACACAATCTGGTCTTGCTGACCCGACTGAAGCAACCGGAACAGCGTCTGGCCTATGCCCAGGCCGCCATCGAACAGGGTTGGTCGCGCAATGTGCTGAATATCCACATTGAAACCCGACTTCTTGAACGCACCGGCAAAGCGGTTACCAACTTTGCCGAACGCCTGCCCCCGCCGGGTAGTGATTTAGCGCGGGAATCGCTCAAAGACCCCTATCTGTTCGATTTTCTCGATGTGGGCAAAGAAGCCGACGAACGCGAAATTGAATCGGCGCTAGTCGAGCACATTACCCACTTTTTGCTGGAATTAGGCGCAGGCTTTGCCTTTGTGGGGCGGCAGGTGTTGCTGGATGTAGGCGGTGACGAATTCTTTATTGACCTGCTGTTTTATCACCTCAAATTGCGCTGCTATGTCGTGATTGAACTCAAGACCGGTAAATTCAAGCCCGAGCATCTGGGGCAATTGGGTTTTTACATGACGGCGGTGGACAAGCAGATCAAGCATGAACTCGATAACGCCACCATCGGCCTGCTGCTGTGCAAAAGCAAAAACAAAGTGGTGGCTGAATATGCCTTGGGCGATAAAACCCAGCCCATGGGCATAGCGGAATATAAACTCGTGGAAGCACTCCCCGAAAACCTTAAAACCAACCTGCCCAGCATTGAACAGATAGAGCGGGAATTGCAGGGACGGGAATTGCAGGGAGATGAGGCATGAGCAGCGGGAATTTTTTGGACAAGCTGCTGGATGGGGTTGGGGTGGAGTGGAAGGAGTTGGGGGATGTGGCCGAATATGTGCGCGGGTTGGTCTACAACAAGTCAAGTGAAAGCTCCGATGGAACAGGTTTCAAAGTTCTAAGAGCAAACAACATCACACTCACAGGAAATTCATTGAATTTCGACGATATCAAGGTTGTAAATTTCGACACCAAGGTTAAAAAATCACAAAAACTTTACAAAAACGACATCTTGATAAGTGCCGCCAGTGGTAGTCGAGAACATGTTGGTAAAGTTGCATTTATAAATGAGGACATTGATTTTTATTTTGGCGGTTTCATGGCGGTTGTGAGATGCGGAACGAAATTGAATCCGCGATTTGTATTTCACATTTTGACCAGTCAACTTTTTCAGAATTACCTGAATGAGATGCTGAATAGCTCGACTATAAATAATTTGAGCTCAAGTGTTATGGGGCTATTTAAAATCCCTATCCCCTGCCCAGAAAATCCCAAAAAATCGTTGGAAATCCAGGCCGAAATCGTGCGCATACTAGACACCTTCACCGAGCTGACCACCGAGCTGACCACCGAGCTGACCACCGAGCTTAATCTACGCAAAAAACAATACAACCACTACCGCGACCAATTGTTGAGTTTTGAAGATGGTAAGGTTGAGTGGAAGACGTTGGGGGAGACCTGCGGCGTAATTACTGGCGGGGAGGCTCCAGCAAGTGGCTTAATGAGCCGAGCTCCGACGAATATCTACAAATACCCAATTTATGGAAACGGCGCAGATGTATATGGCTACACCGACAGTTACAAAATTGATAAGGATGTCGTTACCATATCCTCAATTGGTGCCAATACTGGAACTGTCTATTTTAGGAAGGCATATTTCACCCCAATAATCAGGCTGAAGGTCTTAATGCCAAAGAACGAGCGGATTCATCCACGCTATTTATTTCACGTCTTGTCCTCACTTACGATCGGAAGAAAGAGTAGCAGTGTTCCAAACATGAACGCGGCTGATGTAAAACGCATTTCTATTCCTGTACCTTCCGTCGAGACTCAAGCCCGCATCGTCGCCATCCTCGATAAATTCGACGCGCTGACCACTTCCCTTACTGAAGGCTTGCCGCGTGAAATCGAACTGCGCCAAAGGCAATACGCGCATTACCGCGATTTGCTGTTGAGCTTCCCCAAGCCAACTCAAGCCGGGGAATGCCCATGAATCATGAAAACGCGCAGATTCAAATCTACCAATCCAACGACGGTCAGCTTGAGCTGAAAGTGGCTTTTGACCAGGACACCGTTTGGTTATCGCAAGCACAAATGGCTGATTTATTTGGCACCAAGCGACCAGCCATTACCAAACATTTAAGCAATATTTATACATCGGGTGAGTTATCGGAAGATAGCACCTGTTCCATTTTGGAACATATGGCTGACCATGGCCAAAGCTACAAAACCAAACAGTACAATCTTGATGCCATTATTTCGGTGGGCTACCGCGTTAACTCCAGTCGCGCCACTCAATTTCGTATCTGGGCCACTCGCACCCTCAAACAACATTTGGTGCAGGGGTACACCCTTAATCAACGCCGCTTGCACGAGCGCGGCATCGAATTTGAGCAAGCGATGGCGCTTTTATCCCAGACCCTCAGCAACCAGCAGTTGGTGAACGCTGAAGGCGCAGCGGTGCTTTCGGTGATCAGCGACTATGCCCGGAGCTGGAGTCTGTTGCAGGGCTATGATGAACAAAGTCTGGGGGAGCTGAACAGCAAACAGTCGGCCATGCGGGCGCTGAATCTGGACGAGGCACTAAACGCCATCCATGAATTAAAACAGGCACTGATCACCAAGGGCGAAGCCACGGAATTATTTGGTCAGTTGCGCGGCAATGGCCTCGAATCGGCGATTGCCACCATCGAGCAGGGTTATGAGGATGAACTGTTTTATCCGAATGTGGCGAGCCGCGCCGCGCACTTGCTGTATTTTGTGATTAAAAATCACCCGTTGGCCGATGGTAATAAGCGCAGCGGTTCATTTTTGTTTTTATGGTACTTGCGCCGCAATCAGCATTTATTGGCCAAGCCCGTGGAGCGATTGATTAACGACAACACGCTGGTCGCCCTGGCCTTGCTGGTCGCGGAAAGCGAGCCAGCGCAAAAATCGCTGATGATTCGCCTGATCGAGCATTTTATTTTGCTGAAAGAGGACGGCAATGCCTTATAAACCGCCCTTTACCATTACCAGCGAAATCCTGAATCTGGTAGCAGAGATCAGCCGGCAAGTAGGGCGGCTGGACGCCAGCGCGTTAAATGCCAATGGCCGTATGGGGCGCTTGTGGCAAACCTTAATTTTGTCTCGGTGGCACCCGCTGTTTTTGTCGTTACCGTTGGAAAGCGTGATTAAAGATCATCAACAGACGTATTACCAGGCACTTGAACAGGGTGACGAGCAAGCCGATAGCACGCCGTTTATTCGCTTCATATTGTCGATAATTGCCCGGACGCTAACCCAAAACGCCTCTGTAAGTGCCCCTGCAAACGCCCCTGTAAATCCGGAGCGTGATGTACGTGGACTCAAAACCCCCGAAGCGATTCTGGTGTTACTGGCGTATAACCCGCAGCGGACACGCCAGCAGCTCGCCGAACTGATGGGCAAAGACCTACGCACCATTGGCCGGGCTTTAGCCAAATTACAGCAGGCGGGAAAAATTAAACGCGTCGGTTCCGATAAAACCGGCCATTGGGAGGTACAGCCGTGACAGACTACAAAACCATTGCCGAATCCAACAACTTCATTGTTCTGGATCAATACAACCGGGACTGGAAGGTGGCCGATAGCTATCAGAGTGAAGGGGACCTGGAACGCGAACTGATTCAGGATTTGACGAATCAGGGCTATGAATACCTGCCCGGTCTGAATCATCCCGAGGCAATGCTCGCCAACCTGCGTGTGCAGTTGCAGGCACTGAATAATCTGGAGTTTCTGGAAGGTGAATGGTTGCGTTTTGTGGAAATCTGGCTGGATAAACCCAGCGACAGCATCGTGGACAAAACCCGCAAAATTCACGATGACTATATTCACGATTTTGTGTTTGATGATGGCCATATTCAGAATATTTACCTGCTGGATAAAAAGAATATCGCCCGCAACAAGGTGCAGGTCATCAATCAGTTTGAGCAATCCGGCAGCCACGCCAACCGCTACGATGTGACCATTCTGGTCAACGGCCTGCCGTTGGTACAGGTAGAGCTGAAAAAGCGCGGAGTGGCCATCCGCGAGGCCTTTAATCAGGTGCATCGCTACAGCAAGGAGAGTTTCAACAGTGAACATTCCCTGTTCAAGTATCTGCAACTCTTTGTGATTTCCAACGGTACGGACACCCGCTACTTTGCCAACACCACCCAGCGCAATAAAAACAGCTTCGATTTCACCATGAACTGGGCAAAGGCGGATAACAGCCTGATCAAAGACCTGAAGGACTTTACGGCTACTTTCTTTCAGAAAAACACCCTGCTGCATGTGCTCCTGCATTACTCGGTATTTGATGTAAACAATACCCTGCTGGTGATGCGCCCTTACCAGATTGCCGCCACCGAACGCATTATGTGGAAAATCAACAGCGCGTATCAGGCGAAAAACTGGCGCAGCACGGAAAGTGGCGGTTATGTCTGGCATACCACCGGTTCCGGCAAAACCCTGACCAGTTTCAAGGCGGCGCGTCTGGCCACCGGGCTGGACTTTATCGACAAGGTATTTTTTGTGGTGGACCGCAAGGATCTGGATTATCAGACCATGAAGGAATATCAGCGTTTTTCGCCCGATAGCGTCAATGGCTCGGATAGCACCGCCGGACTCAAACGCAATCTGGATAAAAATGATAACAAAATCATCGTCACCACCATCCAGAAGCTCAACCGGCTGATCAAAAGCGAAAATGACCTGCCGGTGTATAACCAGCAGGTGGTGTTTATTTTTGATGAATGCCATCGCAGCCAGTTTGGCGAAGCCCAGAAAAACCTGAAAAAACGCTTCAGAAAGTTCTATCAGTTCGGTTTTACCGGCACCCCCATTTTTCCGCAAAACGCCCTGGGAGCCGATACCACGGCCAGCGTATTTGGCCGCGAACTGCATGCCTATGTGATTACCGATGCTATCCGCGACGAAAAAGTGCTGAAGTTCAAGGTGGACTACAACGATGTCCGTCCTCAGTTCAAGGCGCTGGAAGCCGAGCAGGATGCGAAAAAACTCAGTGCCGCCGAAAATCGCCAGGCCTTGTTGCATCCCGACCGTATCCGCGAAATTACCCAGTACATTTTGAATAACTTCCGGCAAAAAACCCATCGTTTGCAGGCCGGTGGTAAAGGCTTTAATGCCATGCTGGCCGTCAGCAGCGTAGAAGCCGCCAAGTGGTATTATGAGTCCTTCAAAACCGTGCAAAAAGACCGCGAAAAACCCTTGAAGGTCGCCACCATTTTCTCCTTTGCGGCCAACGAAGAACAAGATGCCGTGGGCGATATTATTGATGAAAGCTTTGATGTTTCGGCCATGAACAGCAGTGCCAAGGAGTTTTTGGCGGCAGCAATTGCCGACTATAATGCACTGTTCAAAACCAGCTTCAGATTGGATAGCGACGGTTTTCAGAACTACTACCGCGATTTGGCCAAGCAAATGAAGGCCGGGGAAGTTGATCTGCTGATTGTGGTGGGCATGTTTCTGACCGGTTTTGATGCGCCGACGCTCAACACCTTGTTTGTCGACAAAAACCTGCGTTATCACGGCTTGATTCAGGCTTACTCACGCACCAACCGCATTTATGATGCGACCAAAACCTTTGGCAATATCATCACGTTCCGCAATCTCGAACAGGCGACTATCGACGCCATCACCCTGTTTGGGGACAAAAACACCAAAAATGTCGTGCTCGAAAAAAGCTTCAGGGAGTACATGGAAGGCTTTACCGATGTGGTCACTGGCGAAGCGCGGCGCGGCTTTGTGGATGTGGTGAAAGAACTGGAGCAGCGTTTTCCTGATCCTGCTGCCATTGAAAAAGAATCGGATAAAAAAGCCTTTGTGAAGTTGTTTGGCGAATTTTTGCGCGTGGAAAATGTGCTGCAAAACTTTGATGAATTCGCCAGCCTGAAAGCTTTGCAAAATGTCGATATGGATGACCCCGCAGCCTTAGAAGCCTTCAAGGCCAAGTATTATGTGACGGATGAGGAGTTGCCTGCGTTGCAGGCTGTTCAAATCCCATCCGAACGCAAAACCCAGGACTACCGTTCTACCTACAATGATGTGCGCGATTGGTTGCGGCGGGAAAAATCCGCTTCGGAAAAAGCAGAGTCCAGCATCGATTGGGATGACGTGGTGTTTGAGGTAGATTTGCTCAAATCTCAGGAAATCAATCTGGATTACATTCTCGAGCTGATTTTTGAGAACAACAAAAAAATCAAAGACAAGGTGGCCCTGGTGGAAGATGTGCGCCGGGTGATCCGTGCCAGCCTCGGGAATCGTGCCAAAGAAACGCTCCTGGTGGATTTCATCAATCAAACCGATCTGGATCAGCTTGGTGACAAAACCAGCCTGATTGAGGCCTTTTTTACCTTTGCCCAGGGCGAACAGCGGCGCGAAGCCGATGCGCTTATCGCTGACGAAAACCTGAATGTCGAAGCCGCGCGCCGCTATATCAGCGTTTCCCTGAAACGGGAGTTTGCCAGCGATAATGGCACCGAGCTCAATGCCCTGCTCCCCAAAATGAGCCCACTGAATCCTCAGTACCTGAGTAAAAAGCAGAGTGTGTTCCAGAAAATCGCAGCCTTTGTCGAGAAGTTCAAAGGCGTGGGCGGACAGGTTTAACACTTTTTTGGATATTGCAAAAACCACCCCCGGGCGCGGATAATCAGCGAATGCAAAACGAATTTGATGTCATTGTTGTCGGTGGAGGTCATGCCGGCACCGAGGCTGCCGCTGCCGCAGCCCGTTTGGGTGTGCGTACTCTGCTTCTGACCCAGAATCTCGATACCATTGGGCAGATGTCCTGTAATCCGGCCATTGGCGGTATTGGCAAAGGGCATCTGGTCAAGGAAATCGACGCCCTGGGGGGCATCATGGCCCTCGCCATTGATCAGGCGGGCATCCAGTTTCGGACCCTGAACGCCAGCAAAGGGCCGGCGGTGCGGGCGACCCGCGCCCAGGCCGACCGGAGTTTGTATAAACGCGCAGTGCGTCGTCTTCTCGAAAACATTACCAATTTGCAATTGTTTCAGGGCATGGCGGGCGACTTGTTAATGGAAAACGGGCATCTGGCCGGTGTGCGCACGGAAACCGGCCTGGAGCTGCGTGCGGGTCAGGTGATTTTGACTACCGGGACCTTTCTCGGCGGGCGCGTGCACATGGGTGACCAGAATTATGCGGCCGGACGGGCAGGCGATCCGCCATCCAACGCCCTGTCCCTGCGCCTGCGGGAAATGGCTTTTCCGGTTGCCCGTCTGAAAACCGGCACGCCGCCCCGCATTGATGGACGCAGCATCGACTATAGCGTGCTCGAAGCCCAGCCCGGTGATGATCCACTCCCCGCATTTTCCTTCATGACCCGGCAGGTGGATATCCCCCAGCGCGCTTGCCATATCACCCACACCAATGCGCGCACCCATGAAATCATTGCCGCCAACTTGCACCAGTCGGCCATGTATGGCGGGCACATTCAGTCCGTAGGGCCGCGCTACTGTCCTTCCATTGAGGACAAAGTGGTGCGCTTTGCCGAAAAAACCTCGCACCAGATATTTCTCGAACCTGAAGGACTGGATACGCACGAAGTCTATCCCAACGGCATTTCCACCAGTCTGCCTTTTCCCGTGCAGGTGGATTTGGTGCGGAGCATGCGCGGTCTGGAACATGCCGTTTTGCTGCGTCCCGGTTACGCCATTGAATACGATTTTCTCGATCCGCGTGATTTGCACGCCAGCCTCGAAAGCCAGCGTCTGCCCGGACTTTTTTGTGCCGGCCAGATCAACGGCACCACCGGCTATGAAGAAGCCGCCGCACAGGGCCTGCTGGCGGGCCTTAATGCCGCACGGCGGGCGAGGTCACAGTCTGCCTGGGTGCCGGGGCGTCATGAGGCGTATCTGGGCGTAATGGTGGACGATCTGGTCACCCGGGGGCTGGATGAACCCTATCGGATGTTTACCAGCCGGGCCGAATATCGCCTGCAATTGCGTGAAGATAATGCCGATATGCGCCTGACTCCGCAGGGTCGCGAACTGGGCTTGGTGGATGATGCACGCTGGGCGGCCTTCAGCTGCAAACAGGATGATCTGGAAGCCGAGCGCGCGCGTTTCCAGAGTGTGCGCATTCGCCCCGAAGACGCAGCAGCGCAGCGGGTTGCCGCGCATGTGGGCCAGGCCCTGAACCGGGACGTGTCCGCGCTGGAATTGTTGCGCCGTCCGGATTGGGATTACGCCAGCCTCACGACGGCTCTGGACATCCCGGTTTGTAAGGACCCACGCGTCAGCGAACAGTTGGAGATTGAGTGCAAATATTCGGGTTACATTGCCAGGCAGCAGGACGAAATTGAGCGGGCCGTCCGCTGGGAGGGCATGGCCATTCCTGAGGACATGGATTATGCCTCGGTGCGCGGGTTGTCCACGGAAGTCAGGCAACGCCTGAGTCGCCAGCGTCCGCAAACCATTGGTCTGGCCAGCCGCATTCCGGGCGTCACTCCGGCAGCCGTGTCGCTGTTGTTGATTCACGTGAAACGCCGCAGCTTGCCGCAGGCAGGCTGATGCCGTCCGCTTCTGCCCTGCCAGATCAACTGGCCGAGGCCCTGGACACAGGGCTTGCGGTCATGCAACTGGATTCAGTTCATCCCGATCAGCGCCAGTTGCTGATTCAGTATGTGTTACTCCTTCAGCGTTGGAACAGTACCCACAATCTGACCGCCGTGCGCGACCCGCTCGAAATGATCTCCCGTCATCTGCTGGACAGTCTTGCCGCGCTGCCTTTTCTGGATGCCGGGCGGGTGGCGGATATTGGCAGCGGTGCGGGTTTGCCGGGAATCCCCTTGGCCATTTGCCGACCCGCCCAGGCCTTTACGCTGGTGGAGCCCGCTGGCAAGCGCGTGGCTTTTTTGCGCAGTGTGCTGGCCGAGCTCGGCCTGAGCCATGTGCAGGTGGTCCCCACGACCAGCGAAAAATACCAGCCCGAAAACTTGCCAGATATTCTCATCAGCCGCGCTACCGCCCCCCTCGCGCGTCTGGATGCAATGACCATCCATCTGCAGGGTCCGCAGAGTAGAGTGCTGGCCTTAAAGGGACCCGGTGTCGAAGCAGAACTGGCCGATTGGCCCCGCGCGGCGGCCATGGATGTTCACATTCATGATTTGCAGGTGCCAGGTTCACCCCTGCGCAAGCTCTTGATTTGGACGAATCCGCTGCAGATGCCCTAGCCCCCCGCGAGCTGACAGGGTATTCTTGCGCGATTGTAGACTACTCTGGGAAATCACCCCGAAACATGCGCATCGTTGCTGTTGCCAATCAGAAAGGTGGCGTGGGAAAAACCACGACTGCCGTCAATCTGGCTGCCGGACTTGTCCAGACGGGCAAGCGGGTGCTGCTGGTTGATCTGGATCCGCAAGCCAATGCCAGCACCGGGTTGGGCCAGGTGGGTAATACGGCGAGCAGCATTTATCACGTATTGCTGGGGGAATTACCGCTCTGCGCGGTGCTGCATGCAGTATCCCCTGCCGGACTTTTTCTCGCGCCCTCCAGCCCCGATCTGGCCGGGGCCGAAGTGGAAATCTACCCGCGCGCAGATCGTGAACAGCATCTGAAAAGAGCTTTGGCCGAGGCGTCGGACTTTGATTATGCCCTCATTGATTGCCCGCCAGCCCTGAATATGCTGACCATCAATGCCCTGGTCGCGGCAAACCGTGTGCTGATTCCCATGCAATGCGAATATTATGCCCTGGAAGGCCTCACGCAGTTGCTGAATACCGTCCGGCGGGTGCGTGCCCAGCTGAACCCTCATCTGGAAGTGGATGGCCTGTTGCGGACTATGTTCGACAACCGCAACCGTCTTTCCTCGGAGGTCGGTCAGGAGTTGGAACGGCATTTTCCGGATAAGCTCTATCAAACGGTTATCCCCCGTAATATTCGCCTTGCCGAAGCCCCCAGCTTTGGCCGCGCTGCCCTGGAATATGATCCTTCCTGCGCGGGTTCCCTGGCCTATCAGGGTCTGGCCAAAGAATTCCTGCAACGGGAGGGGACAAAATGAAGCGAGTGGGATTGGGTCGAGGGCTCGATGCACTGTTTGCCAATGAAGATTCGGGTAGCGGGTCCATGCGGGAAATCCCGGTCGATCTTCTCCAGCGCGGTCGTTATCAACCGCGTGGAATCATTGCGGAGTCTTCCCTGCAGGAATTGGCGGAGTCCATACGCCATCAGGGAGTGGTACAACCCATCGTGGTGCGCGCCGTGGGCGGCGGTCGTTATGAAATTATTGCCGGCGAGCGCCGCTGGCGTGCCGCACAACTGGCGGGTTTGACCCAAATACCTGCGGTAGTCCGCGATTGTGGCGATGAGCAGGCCCTGGCCATCGGCATCATCGAAAATATACAACGTCAGGATCTGAATCCGCTGGAAGAAGCCCAGGCGCTGCAGCGCTTGCTGGATGAGTTTGGCCTCAGCCACGAAGCGCTGGCCGGAACGCTGGGACGTTCGCGGGCGGCCATCAGTAACCAGCTCCGGCTCTTGCGCCTTTGTCCCGCGTTGCATCCGCACGTGGAAAGTGGTGCCCTCAGTGCCGGACATGCCCGCGCGTTGTTGACCCTCAGTGACGAGCGGCAGAAGGTTCTGGCCGAAAAAGTGGTCCAGGAAAACCTGAGCGTCCGCGCCACCGAAAAGCTGGCTCAAAAAGACCTGAATCCGCCAGCACCCCTGCCGGAACCGGACCCCAACACGGCCGCTCTCATAGCACTGATTCAATCCATTCTGGGACTTGGTGTGGATTTGCGCGCCCGTGGCCAGGGGGGGGAACTGCGTATTCGCTGGGAAAGTCCGGAGCAGGAGGCCATGCTCCTGAAGCGTCTGGGCGTATCGCTCAATGACGACGAAAGCTGATGGATCACTCTTGACGCTGGGCATCTGCGTGTTTAGACTCCGCCTGTATTTGAGTTTTGCCCATTGAAAGAGCAAGAAAAACAAATGGGCATGGTGAACTTCTCGTCCTATGTAGGGCGAGTCACTGCGACGGTGTTGACGTTGGCCCTGTTCCTGGCTGCCTTGCTGGCATGGCTCTGGGGACGACAAGAAGCCTACGCATTGCTTTTTGCGGCATTTTTGAGCGTAATCAACATGCTCATCCTGGGTGGTCGCCTGATCGCGCTCCCCGCTTCTACGCATCTTGCCGCACGGCGGCTGGGTGGGGCGGTGTTGCAGCGCTGGATCATCACCATTCTGGGTCTCATCTTGGCAATTTTCTGGCTGCATCTGCCTGTTATCGGGCTGGTTGCCGGGTTTTTGCTGGCCCATTTCGTATTTTTGGCATTTCTGATGCGGGAACGTATCAGGCAAAGGAGTTAAGTGTGGCTTCAGGCGATATCGCCCATCATCTCGTCAACTGGACTATCGGTTCCGGTTTCTGGACGTTTGATCTGGACACCATTGTCATGGGCTGGATCATGGCGGCCATTCTGGTCATTACCGGTATGGTAGTCGGAGCAAAATTGCAGACCAGTACCCCCAGCGGCATGCAAAACTGGCTGGAAGGCGTCGTCGATTTTATTGATGATCTGGTCCAGGGCAGTTTCCCGGTCAAGGACCCCTTGATTGCACCCATGGCCATCACGGTATTTTTGTGGATACTGCTGATGAACAGCCTGGACGTCATCCCTGCCTATTTGCCCGGCATTATTGCGCACTGGTTCGGAATTGCGGAATTTCGGATAACCCCGACCGTCAATCTCAACACTACCCTCGGCGTTTCCATCACGGTATTTCTGGTGATGATTGCCACCAATTTGCGGGTGAAGGGTTTCGGCTACTTCAAGACCTACCTGACCCATCCCTTCGGTATCTGGCTGTTTCCCATGAACATCATCATGTCCCTGATCGAAGAAATCACCAAGCCGTTAAGCCTGGGCCTGCGACTTTTCGGCAACATGTTTGCAGGCGAGCTGGTATTTTTGCTGCTGGCCATGTTGCCCTGGTGGGGCGAGCTGGTAATGGGTACGGTCTGGTCTCTGTTTGAAAGTTTGATCATTGTCCTGCAGGCGTTTATTTTCACCGTGTTGACCGTGGTTTACCTCGGCATGGCGAATATGCAGGATCATTAATACAGTTTTTATATTTCACTTTTGCGACACTTGTAAGGAGTCATCATGGACGCACACACCATTATCGTAGCTGCTACAGCCATTGCTGTGGGTATTATTTTTGGCGCCGCCGGTCTGGGTTCCGCCATTGGCTGGGGTCTGATTACCTCCAAGACCATTGAAGGCATTACCCGTCAACCCGAAATGCGTCCCCAGTTGTTGGTGAATACCTTCATTTTTGCCGGCTTGATGGAATCTTTCCCCTTCATCATTCTGGCCTTCGGTTTCTGGTTCCTCTTCGCCAACCCGTTCCTGGGCTGATGCGGGCCCGGTTGATCCGGCCCTCTTGCAAGTGAGGTAGTCATGAATCCAGTAGGTATCAATGGAACACTGATCATACAGCTGATCACCTTCGCCATTTTGGTGGCGTTGCTGTACAAGTATATGTATGGTCCCCTGCGTAAGGTAATGGACGCCCGCCGCGCGAAAATCGCTGACGGTCTTGCCGCTGCTGAACGTGGTAAGGAAGAAATGGCCCTGGCCCAGAAACGCGCTGCAGAAATGCTGCGGGAGGCCAAGGACAAGGCGGCAGAGATTATTGCCAACGCCGAGCGTCGTGGTGTGGAGCTGCGTGAAGAAGCTCAGGTCAAGGCCCGTGAGGAAGCCGACCGGATTATTGCCGGAGCCCGAGCAGAAATTGATGTGGAAACCAACCGGGCCCGTGAAGTCCTGCGTGGTCAGGTGGTGGAGCTGGTGGTCGACGGCACCCAGCGTATTCTGCATCGTGAAATTGATCAGAACGCCCATCGCGACATCATCGACCGTATGGTCGGCCAACTGTGAGGATCTGAAATGGCAGATCTGATCACGGTGGCGCGACCCTACGCCGAGGCGCTTTACGGGCTGGCCAAAGAGTCTGGTCAGCAACAGGCTTGGGCAGACGCTTTGCAGGTGCTTACCGCCATGGTTGCAGACGACCAGGCCCAGGCATTTTTGAATGACCCTGAACGCCCGGAAGCGGACAAGGTGGCCTTGCTCGCCGCCGCTCCTGTTACTCTGGAACAGTCGGGCTGGCAGGCCTTTCTGACTCTTCTGGTGCATAACGATCGCTGGGCAGCGGCAGCAGAAATTGCCGTCCTCTTCGCTGAGGCTCTGCGCCATGACGAAGGCATTGTCGACGTTCTGGTAACCAGTGCGGTGGCTATGGACGCGCAGCAGAAAAGCTCGGTTCAGGCGGCGCTGGAACATCGTTTCAGTGGTCGCAAAGTCGCTTTTCGTGAGTCGGTAGATGCCTCGCTGATTGGCGGTCTCGTAATTCATACGGGTGATCTCACCATAGATGCTTCCGTGCGTGGACAAGTGCAGCAACTTGCCCGAACCCTTCGCAGCTAAAGTCTTGAGGAACAAAGTATGCAACAACTGAATCCATCGGAAATCAGTGACCTGATCCGCGCACGCATCGCAGGCTTTGAAGGCCGTGTCGAGACGCGCTCGCAGGGCACTATCATCAGCCTGAGCGACGGTATCCTGCGTATTCACGGTCTGGAAGACGTCATGTATGGCGAGATGCTTGAACTTCCCGGCGGGCGCTTTGCGCTGGCCATGAATCTGGAGCAGGACAATGTCGGCGCGGTGGTGCTGGGAGAATTCTCTGGTCTTGAAGAAGGTGGCATTGTTAAATGCACCGGCAAGGTCATGCAGGTTCCTATCGGCAAGGAATTGCTGGGTCGTGTGGTCAATGCCCTGGGACAGCCCATTGATGGCAAAGGCCCGGTAGATGCCAAGGAATTTGACGTTCTCGAAAAAATCGCGCCCGGCGTGGTGGATCGTCAAAGTGTGGACGAGCCCATGCAGACCGGCGTCAAATCGATTGATGCCATGGTACCGGTGGGACGCGGACAGCGCGAACTGATCATTGGTGACCGCCAGACCGGCAAGACTGCTGTGGCAGTGGATGCCATCATCAACCAGAAAGGCAAGGGTGTTTACTGCATTTACGTGGCGGTGGGTCAGAAGGCTTCAACCGTGGCTGGAGTGGTCCGCAAGCTGGAAGAATACGGCGCCATGGAATACACCACGGTCATCGCCGCCAACGCTTCCGAATCAGCGGCCATGCAGTATCTGGCGCCTTATTCCGGCTGCACAATGGGTGAATTCTTCCGCGATCGCGGCATGGACGCATTGATTGTGTATGACGATCTGACCAAGCAGGCCTGGGCCTACCGACAGATTTCCCTGTTGCTGCGGCGTCCTCCGGGTCGCGAAGCTTATCCGGGCGATGTGTTCTACCTGCACTCCCGTTTGCTGGAGCGCGCTGCGCGCGTCAACGCGGATTTTGTAGAAAAATTCACTCATGGTGAAGTGAAGGGTAAGACCGGTTCATTGACCGCCCTGCCCATCATTGAAACCCAGGCCGGCGACGTTTCTGCCTTCGTGCCGACCAACGTGATTTCCATCACCGACGGCCAGATTTATCTCGAAACCGATTTGTTCAACTCCGGTATTCGCCCCGCCATTAACGCCGGTTTGTCCGTGTCGCGCGTCGGTGGCGCTGCCCAGACCAAGATCATCAAGAAGTTGGGTGGGGGTATTCGTCTGGATCTGGCGCAGTATCGTGAACTGGCGGCTTTCGCCCAGTTTGCTTCGGATCTGGATGAAATTACCCGCAAACAAATTGAACGGGGCAAGCGGGTTACCGAACTGCTGAAACAGGATCAGTTTTCACCCATGTCGGTCGCAGAACAGGCTGTTGCCCTGTTCGCTGCCAGCAGCGGTGCCCTGGATGACGTGGAAGTGGCCAAGGTGCGGCCTTTTGAGAAGGCCTTGCTGGCTTATCTGCACAGCAATAACAAGGACCTGATGGCTGGGCTCGAAGACAAAAAAGAGCTCACCGATGACTTCAAAAAGCAGCTCGACGCAGCAGTCAAGCAGTTCAAGTCCAGTTCGACGTACTAGGAGAGCAGCATGGCCAATGCCAAGGAAATTCGCGGTCAGATCAAGAGCGTAAAAAATACGCGCAAGATCACCCGCGCCATGGAAATGGTGGCTGCAAGCAAGATGCGGCGCGCGCAGGAACGGATGCGCGCTGCCCGGCCCTATGCGGAGAAAATTCGCGAAGTACTGGGCCATCTGGCGCTGGCACACCCGGAGTATGAACATCCGCTGATGCAGGTTCGGCCCGTTAAAAAAGCCGGTTTTCTGGTCATCACTACCGATCGTGGCCTTTGCGGTGCGCTGAATGTCAATGTGCTTCGGCAGGTTGTCCATAAAATGCACGACCTGCACGAACAGGGCGTCAGTTCGGATCTCGCGGTCATGGGGAACAAGGGGCTGGGTTTTTTGCGTCGGCATGGCGCCCATCTGGTCGCTGAACTGAATGGACTGGGCGACAAACCCAATCTGGCGGACATGATCGGACCCATCAAGTCCATGGCCGATGCTTACGCCAAGGGTGAGGTCGATGTGGTTTATATGGTCTCTTCCCGCTTCGTCAATACCATGCTGCAACGCGCCACTCTGGAGCAGTTGCTGCCCGTAGCCAAGCCGGAAGTGCCTGCCGAAAAACCGGCGGAGATGTGGGATTACATTTATGAGCCGGAGGCTCGCCCGGTTCTCGACAAGCTGATGCATCGCTATGTGGAGTCTGTCGTTTATCAGGCGGTCATTGAGCATCTGGCCTGCGAGCAAAGTGCGCGCATGGTGGCCATGAAGAATGCCTCGGACAACGCCAAACGGATGGTGGGCGATCTGCAGTTGGCTTACAACAAGGCCCGTCAGGCAGCCATTACACAGGAAATCGCCGAAATCAGCGCCGGTGCGGCGGCGGTTTGACGATTAAGCACAGCATTTTTGGATTTTTTGAGGGTTAAATCATGAGCGAAGCGGTAGCTAAAGATAATGCCGTCGGCCACATTGTCCAGGTGATCGGACCGGTGATCGATGTTGCCTTTCCTCGCGGGCAGGTCCCGGAGATCATGGAAGCCGTGGTCATCACGGAAAAAAATCTCACCATTGAAATTCAGGCGCAGTTGGGTGACGGCGTGGCGCGCGGTATTGCCATGGGCCCCAGCGAAGGTCTGAAGCGTGGTCTGGCGGTTGCCCGTACGGGTGCCCCCATCAGCGTACCCGTTGGTCACGGTACTTTGGGACGGATCATGGACGTCCTGGGTGATCCTGTCGATGGCAAGGGTCCGGTACAGACGGAAGAGCGCAAGGCCATTCACCGCCCCGCCCCCAGCTTTGATGAACTGGCGGCCAGCACGGAAGTGCTGGAAACCGGTATCAAGGTTATCGATCTGGTCTGTCCTTTCGCCAAGGGCGGCAAGGTCGGTCTCTTCGGTGGTGCAGGTGTTGGTAAAACCGTGCTCATGATGGAACTGATCCGGAATATCGCCATTGAGCATACCGGTTATTCGGTGTTTGCCGGTGTGGGTGAAAGGACCCGCGAAGGTAATGACTTCTATCACGAAATGACCGACTCTGGCGTGCTCGACAAGGTGGCGCTGTGCTATGGCCAGATGAATGAGCCACCCGGCAACCGTTTGCGCGTCGGACTGACCGGCTTGACCATGGCGGAACATTTCCGTGATGAAGGCCGCGATATTCTGATGTTCATTGATAACATCTTCCGTTACACCCTGGCGGGTACGGAAGTATCCGCTCTGCTCGGGCGTATGCCTTCGGCAGTGGGTTATCAGCCGACGCTGGCTGAAGAAATGGGCAAGTTGCAGGAACGCATTACCTCTACCAAGGTGGGTTCCATCACCTCGGTACAGGCGGTTTATGTGCCTGCCGACGATCTCACCGATCCGTCACCGGCTACGACCTTTGCTCACTTGGACGCAACGGTGGTGTTGTCCCGTCAGATTGCTGAACTGGGTATTTACCCCGCTCTGGATCCTCTGGATTCTTTCAGTCGTCAGTTGGATCCGGCGATTGTCGGTCAGGAACACTATGATGTGGCACGTTCCTGTCAGAAGACCCTGCAGCGCTACAAGGAATTGCAGGACATTATCGCCATTCTGGGTATGGATGAACTTTCCGAAGATGACAAGTTACTGGTCTCACGAGCCCGTAAAATTCAGCGCTTCCTGTCCCAGCCCTTCTTCGTGGCAGAAGTATTCACGGGTAGCCCCGGTACCTATGCTTCACTGAAAGATACCATTCGCGGGTTCAAAGCCATTGTTGCCGGTGAATATGATCATCTGCCGGAACAGGCCTTTTACATGGTAGGTACTATTGATGAAGCGATTGCCAAGGCGCAAAAGCTGCAGCAGGGATAAGGTATGGCCATGACCATTGATGTGCGGGTCGTCAGTGCTGAAGGGAGTATTTACGAAGGCGTTGCCACCATGGTGGTAGCCCCCGGTGAAATGGGTGAGTTGGGTATTTTGCCTCGCCACGCTCCCTTGCTGACCGGATTACGTCCCGGCGAGTTACGGATTATCAACGGTGAAAACACCGAATATTTGTTCGTAAACGGCGGCATGCTGGAAATCCAGCCGGACGTGGTCACGGTTCTGGCAGATTCAGCGGAACGAACTACGGATATTGACGAAGCCAAGGCCCTTGCTGCCAAACAGGCTGCTGAGGCGCGTCTGGCCGGCAATCTGGATCAGATGGATTATGCTGCAGCTCAGGGTGAACTATTGGCTCAGATTGCCCGTTTGAAAGCCGTTCAGCGCTTGCGCGAGCAAGGCCTGCTGCGCTAGTTTCGAAAGCAGCGATGCTCCTGTCTTTGGGCAGGTTTCATAAACCCCGGTCGCTCATGGTGACCGGGGTTTGTGCGTTTTGAGGAAGAGATCATGGATCAGGTGATTACCGATATTGTCGTATTGGCGGCCGGTCAGGGTACCCGCATGCGTTCTGCCCGGCCCAAAGTGTTGCAGGCTTTGGGAGGCAAGCCTTTACTGGAGCATGTGCTGGATACGGCGCAGGCCTTGCAACCGCGACACTTGCATGTGGTGATTGGCAATGGCGCTGAGCTTGTGCAAGAGCATTTCAGTCAGTGGCCCGTGCAGTGGTGGTATCAGCAGGAGCAGCGTGGCACCGGCGATGCCCTGAAAGCGGCCTTACCCGGTCTGCAGGGTGCTGACCGGGTACTGGTGCTGTATGGGGATGTTCCCTTGCTCACCGCTGACACCTTGCGCGCATTTCTGGCAAAAAATCCGCAAAACGCTCTGGGACTGAGTACCGCCATTCTTGAACAGGCCCAGGGTTACGGTCGCATTGTCCGCGACGCCCAAGGCCAGGTACAGGCCATTCGTGAACAAAAAGACTGCAGCAGCACAGAGCATGCTATCCGGGAAGTGAATCTGGGCATGATGATTTTGCCAGTCCCTTCACTGCAGGGCTGGTTATCGGACTTGTCAGCCAATAATGCCCAGGGTGAGTTATATCTGACGGATGTGGTTGCCATCGCCCGGAGCAGTCATCACGAGGTCTGGCCTTTTACTTTTAGCGATGCCAGCGAAGCCCTGGGCGTCAATGACCCGGTTCAGCTTGCGACGCTGGAGAGAATTTATCAGGGCCGGCAGGTGCGTCATTTGCAGGTTCAGGGGCTGCGCCTGGCGGATCCGGAGCGTGTGGATATTCGCGGAACTCTGGAATGCGGTCAGGATTGCTGGATGGACCCCAATGTTCTGTGTATCGGCAAGGTGCGTCTGGGAGATCGGGTGCGCATCGGTATGGGCGTGGTTCTGCAGGATGTGGAAATTGGCGATGATGCAGAAATTCTGCCCTACAGTGTGCTCGAAGGCGCCCGTATAGGCGCTAGTGCACGGATCGGCCCATTCGCCAGAGTTCGTCCGGGTAGTGATATTGGCGTGGCGGCACATATCGGTAATTATGTGGAAGTGAAAGCCTCGACCATTGGCAATGGTTCCAAGGCTAATCATCTGACCTATATTGGTGACTCGAAAATCGGTTCCGGGGTAAATGTGGGCGCAGGGAGCATCACCTGCAATTATGATGGCGTGAACAAGCACAAGACCGTGATCGGTAATGATGTGTTTGTCGGTTCTGCGACGCAGTTGATTGCGCCAATCCGTGTGGGTGACGGCGCGACTATTGGTGCCGGAAGCACTATTACCAAGGATGTGCCCGCCGGTGGCTTGACCCTCAGCCGCAGCCCCCAGCGTTCCATTCCGGATTGGCAGCGCCCGCAACGGAAAATCAAGGAAACCTGACGGCAGCAGGTGTGCCTGTTCCTGACGAAAGGGCTAAGTCGGCGCGTAGCCTAAGGCAGCACAACGGGTCCAAGAGGAAACCATCCAGCCGGTGGGCTGATGTCAGGATAAATTCAGTGCGGGCAGGATGCCCCTCGTCTTCGGGAGACAGAGCTTATGTGCGGTATTGTCGGTGGTGTCAGTAAGACGGATTTGGTGCCCATGATTCTGGAAGGTTTGCGGCGCCTGGAATATCGCGGCTACGATTCGGCGGGTTTGGCGATGCTCCAACAGGTTCCAGGACAGCAGCCAAGCCTGGAGCGCGTGCGGAGCGTGGGCCGGGTGGCGGAATTGACGGCGGCAACCAGCGAGCGGGCTTTGCAAGGCATGCTGGGCATTGGTCACACCCGTTGGGCGACCCATGGGGGGGTGGCAGAATGTAATGCCCATCCCATGTTGTCTCATGAACAAATTGCGGTGGTGCACAACGGTATTATCGAAAATTTTCATGCCCTGCGTGCCCGTCTGGAACAGGCAGGTTATGTATTCACTTCCGAAACGGATACGGAAGTCATTGCCCATCTGGTCCATTTTTATCGACAGACAGCGCCTGATTTGTTCACAGCGGTACGGCAAACCGTGGCGGAATTGCGCGGCGCTTATGCCATTGCCGTTTTGTCGCTTGCAGACCCGGACCGGCTTTGCGTGGCGCGGATGGGTTGCCCTTTGTTGCTGGGGATTGCGGATGAAGGCCATTATTTCGCTTCGGACGTGGCCGCCTTGTTGCCCGTAACCCGCCGGGTGCTGTATCTGGAGGATGGCGACGTGGCCTTGTTGGAGCGGGACAAGCTGTCGATTACCGATCAGGCCGGTCAGCCCCAGAAGCGTGAAGAACATTGGAGTGAACTGAGTGCCGCCGCTGTCGATTTGGGACCATACCGGCACTTTATGCAAAAGGAAATCCACGAGCAGCCCCGGGCCTTGGCGGATACCCTGGAAGGGGCGTTGAACAGCCAGTTGAATCTGGGCGATTTGTGGGGAGCGCAGGCGGAAGCCATTTTCAAGGATGTGAACAGCGTGCTGTTTCTGGCTTCCGGCACCAGTCATTACGCGACCCTGGTGGGGCGGCAATGGCTGGAGAGTATTGCCGGGATTCCCGCTCAGGCAGAGCTCGGTCATGAATACCGCTACCGCGACTCCATTCCCAACCCGCGCCAGCTCATTGTGACACTCTCCCAATCGGGCGAAACGCTGGATACGTTTGAGTCCCTGAAACGGGCCAAGGAGCTGGGTCACGACTATACCCTGTCCATTTGCAATGTGGCGGAAAGCGCTATCCCCAGAGCCTCGGCACTGCGTTTTCTGACCCGCGCCGGCCCCGAAATCGGGGTGGCGTCCACCAAGGCGTTTACGAGCCAACTGGTCGCTTTGTATTTGCTGGCGATTTCTCTGGCCAAGGCGCAGGGCAAACTGGATGTGGATACCCAGGCTACCCATCTGGAGGCTCTCCGCCAGCTTCCCGGCAGCGTCCAGCATGCCCTGAATCTGGAACCACAAATTCAGGGTTGGGCAGCGCGTTTTGCGGGCAAGGAACATGCGCTTTTTCTGGGTCGAGGCCTGCATTATCCCATCGCCCTGGAAGGCGCCCTCAAGCTCAAGGAAATCTCCTATATCCACGCCGAAGCCTATCCCGCAGGGGAGCTCAAACATGGCCCTCTGGCTTTGGTAGACAACAATATGCCCGTCGTGGTCATTGCCCCCAATGACCGTTTGCTGGAAAAAGTGGCCGCAAACATGCAGGAAGTGCATGCCCGAGGCGGAGAGTTGTATGTGTTCGCTGATGCAGATAGTCACTTCAGCGCCAGCGCGGGTATTCACGTCATGCGCCTGCCCCGCCACACCGGTCTGCTTTCACCGGTGGTACACGTCATTCCGGTACAGCTCCTGGCCTATCATGCCGCGCTGGTAAAAGGCACCGATGTGGACCGTCCCCGCAATTTGGCCAAGGCGGTTACGGTGGAATGATCGGGTAGGTGCTGTTACGGATGTTGTTAACGGACAATAGAGTTTCATCCTGAACAACTTATACCAAAATCATACATAGTTTGTGAGCTAGATATCATAATATTATGTAATATATACGAAAATACATATATTAATCCTATGTATTTTTATGGTTATACATAGTATGTCGACATT